>ERZ501041.74-NODE-74-length-21769-cov-9.055356_pt1 | contig 21769 bp, 22 predicted proteins | sample MGYA00248848_ERZ501041 | MGnify/ENA primary metagenome ERZ501041 (study PRJEB25958, sample SAMN03398573) | human skin metagenome | study: EMG produced TPA metagenomics assembly of the Human Skin Microbiome Metagenome (human skin metagenome) data set.
ACCGTCAAGCGCGGCCGCAACACCGGCAAGGTGTGGCTGCGCGATCTCTACGCCAACCCGCGCTACGACGTGGCGCTGCGCCCCGGCGACGTGATCCGGGCCATCGACGGCACGCCCGTCTTCCGCTTCGACGAACTGCGCCAGCGGGTCGAGGCGGCGGACGGCGGCGCCATCCTTCTGCGGGTCTGGCGGCCGGGCGAGGGCGAGGCCGACTATACCCTTGTGCCCAAGCGGCAGGACCTGCCCACCGCCGACGGCTATGAAAAGCGATGGCTGATCGGCGTCACGGGCGACAGCGGCTACTTCACCCCCGCGACCCGCGCGCCCGGCCCGTTCGAGGCGCTGCGCACCGGCATCGCCCAGACCTGGTCGATCATCGTCGGCTCGGTGTCGGGGCTGTGGGCGATGCTGTCGGGGCAGATCGGCAGCTGCAACCTGGGCGGCGCCATCTCGATCGCCGAAAGCACCGGGCAGGCGGCCACCACCGGGTTCACCAGCTTCGTGCTGTGGATCGGCGTCCTGTCGGCGGCGATCGGGTTTCTCAACATCCTGCCGGTCCCGGTCCTCGACGGCGGCCATCTCGCCTTCTTCACGTGGGAGGCGGTGACCGGCCGCCCGCCGTCGCCCCGCGCGCTTCGCATCCTGACCTCGATCGGGCTGGCGGCGGTGCTGTCACTGATGATTTTCGGTCTCTCCAACGACATTCTGTGCCGCTGACCGAGGGCTTTGTTTTGACAGCGCGCGCGGCGGTGATTAACCATCGCCGCAATTGCGACGGGGGAACCCCGCGCACGGCGGATGCATGAGGGGCGGCCATGACCAAACGGACTTTCGGCAGGGGCGCGGCGGCGCTGGTTTCGGTTCTGGCGCTTGCACCCGCGCTGGTCGCGGTGCCGGCACCGGCGATGGCCTATACCTTCAGCAACGTGCAGATCGAGGGATCGCAGCGGATCGAGTCCGCGACGATCCTGTCCACCGCCGGCATCGACCGCGGCCAGGATCTGAGCGCCGGTGACCTGAACGAGGCACAGCAGCGCCTGCAGCAGTCGGGCCTGTTCGAAACCGTCGAGCTGGTGCCGCAGGGCGGTACGCTGGTCATCCGCGTGTCCGAATACCCGACCATCCGCGTCATCAGCTTCGAGGGGAACCGCCGCCTCAAGGACGAGGACCTGGCCGAGATCGTCAGCTCGCGCGCGAACCGGGTGCTGTCGCCCGCGCAGACCGAACAGGACGCGCAGCTGATCGCCGCCGCCTACGCCGCCGGCGGCCGCCTGGCGGCCCGCGTCGATCCCCGCGTGATCCGGCGCGGGCAGAACCAGGTCGATCTGGTGTTCGAGATCCGCGAAGGCGACGTGACCGAGATCGAGCGGATCGGCTTTACCGGCAACCGCGCGTTTTCCGACCGCCAGCTGCGCAACGTCCTGCAGACCAAGCAGGCGGGGCTGCTGCGGACCTTCATCCAGCGTGACACCTACGCCCCCGAACGCCAGCAACTGGACCAGCAGCTGCTGATCGACTTCTACCGCTCGCGCGGCTACGCCGACTTCCGCGTCAGCGCCGTCGCCCCGGAAATCAGCCGCGAGCGTGACGCGTTCTTCGTCACCTACGACATCTACGAGGGCCCGCGCTACACGTTCGCGCAGGTGGACACGATCAGCGAAGTGCCGGGCGTCGATGCCGCCCCGTTTGCGGCCCAGAACCGCGTCCGCGCGGGCGAGGTTTACAGCCCGCAGGCGGTCGAGAACACGATCCGCCGCATGGAAACCGTCGCCATCCAGCAGGGGCTCGACTTCATCAGCATCGAGCCGCGCGTCGTCAAGAACGAGCGCAACCAGTCGCTGGGCCTGACCTTCGCGCTGACCCGCGGCCCCCGCATCTTCGTCGAGCGCATCGACATCGAGGGCAACACGACCACCCTGGACCAGGTGATTCGGCGTCAGTTCCGCACCGTCGAAGGCGACCCCTTCAACCCGCGCGAGATCAGGAACGCGGCCGAACGCATCCGCGCGCTTGGCTATTTCGCCGACGCGCAGGTCGAAAGCCGCCCCGGCACCTCGCCGCAAGAGGTGATCGTGGACGTGAACGTCGAGGAGCAGCCGACCGGCAGCCTGTCGTTCGGCGCAAGCTACGGCGCGTCCGCCGGCGTCGGCCTGAACGTCGCGCTGCAGGAACGCAACTTCCTGGGCCGCGGGCAAGAGGTCGGGCTGAGCCTGTCCACCACCGACGGCTCGCAGAACTTCGCCTTCGACTTCGTGGAACCCGCGTTCCTCGACCGCGATCTTCGGGCGCGGTTCTCGGCCTGGTACCAGACCACCGACCGCCTGAACTCGGACTACAACACCGAAGGGGCGGGTTTCCTGACCGGGATCGAGTTCCCCGTCAGCGAGAACGGCCGTGTCGAGCTGCGCTACCGTTTGGAACAGGACGAGCTGAAGGACGTGGACCCGATCGAGGTCGATCCCGAGACGGGCGAGCTGGATGGGTCGTCGCCGATCCTCTACTTCGAGCAGGGACCCCGCCTGTCGTCGTCCGTGGGCTACAACTACAGCTATGACACCCGCCGCACCGGGCTTGATCCGCTGACCAGCTACAAGCTGGACCTCGCGCAGGACTTCGCGGGCTTGGGCGGCGACGTGAACTCGGTCACGACCACGCTGATCGCGGGCGTCGAAAGCACCGCGTGGCGGCGCAACGTGACCCTGCTGGCCGAGGTCGAGGGCGGCGCGGTTCACATGCTGGAAGACGACGTGAGCCGGATCACCGACCGCTTCACCGGCAACAACAAGGTCCGCGGCTTCAAGCCGAACGGCTATGGCCCGCGCGACTTGGCCGCGCCGAACGAGGACGCGCTGGGGGGCAACTTCTACTGGGCTGCCCGCGCCGAGGCGCGATTCCCGCTGGGCCTGCCCGAGGAATACGGGATCGACGCGGGGCTGTTCGCCGACGCGGGCTCGGTCTGGGGCCTTGACGAGACGACCGGCGCCTACGGCGTCGAAGTGGACGACGACATGCGCGTCCGCGCGGCGGTCGGCGTGTCGCTGTTCTGGACCACGCCGGTCGGGCCGCTGCGCTTCAACCTCGCCAAGGCGGTCCAGAAAGAGGACTATGACGAGGAACAGGCGTTCGACCTGACGCTGTCCACGCGGTTCTGATGGCGGCGCGGCTGCTGATCCGGGCCGCGCTGCTGGCAAGCCTCGCGCCGATCGGCGCGCTGGCGCAACAGGCGCCGGGGGCGGACGAGGCGGGGGCACCGTCGCCCGCGTCCATTTCACCTGCGCCGACTTCACCTGCACCGACTTCACCGGCACTGGCGGCCGGTGCGGCGATGTCCAAGGCGATCGTCACCGTGGACCAGGAACAGCTTTACAGCCGGTCCGCATGGGGCAAGCGGGCCGAGGCGTTGGTGGCCGAGCGGCTGCGCGCGCTCGAGGCGGAAAACGACCGGCTGGTCAAGGAGCTGTCGGCCGAAGAGGCGGCGCTGACCGATCAGCGCGCGACGCTTCCGGCCGAGGATTTCCGCGCCCGAGCCGCCGCCTTCGACGAGCGGGTGACGACCTTGCGGCGCGAACGCGAGGCGGCCTCGCTGGAGGTCGCGGCGCTGTCGGACGCCGAGCGCAGCACGTTCTTCGCCGCCGCGATCCCGGTGATCGGCGCGCTGATGCGCGAACGCGGCGCGGTGGTGGTCCTGGACCCTCGCACCGTCCTTTTATCGGCCGAGGCGATCGACATCACCGACGCCGCCGTGTCGCGCCTGAACGGCGAGATCGGCGATGGCGCGGGCAAGGTTCAGCCGCCCACCGTCGTGCCCCGGCAACCGGCGGGCACCGGTGCCGCGTCGGCCGCCGGTCCCGCTGCGCTGGACGCGGGCGGGATCGAACCGTTCACGCCGCCCGCCCAGCCGGGGGGCCAGTCTGGGGTGCAGCCGGGGGACAATCCGGCAGGCCAGCCTGCACCTGATGCCGCAACCTCTCCATCCGCGCCGATCTCGCCCGATCTGTCCGCGCCGTCGGGCGCGCCCGCAGCCCCGGGTGCGGGGAACTGACCGGGTCCGTGCTGTCGCGCGGCCACCGCTTCCGCTCGGGACCGCCAAAGGCGCCGGGATCACGCGCGGGGCTGCCCGTGGGCCTGCCCGGCATGCGGATCGGCCTTCTTGGCGGATCGTTCGATCCCCCGCACAAGGCTCATGTCCAGATCAGCGAACTGGCGCTGCGGCGGTTCCGGCTTGACCGCATCTGGTGGCTGGTCACGCCCGGCAATCCGCTCAAGGCCCATGGACCCGCGCCCATCGCCGAACGGATCGCCGCCGCGCGCGCGATCCTCTACGACCCCCGCGTCGTCGTCACCGACCTTGAGACGCGGCTGGGCACCCGCAAGACCGCCGACACGCTGGCCGCGATGCAGCATGGCTGGCCCGGCGTGCGCTTCGTCTGGCTGATGGGGTCCGACAACCTGGTCCAGTTCGACCGCTGGGAACGCTGGCGCGAGATCGCGGCCCGCGTCCCCATCGGCGTCATCGCGCGGCCTGGATCGCGCCTGCCCGCGCGGTTCTCGCACGCGGCGCACGCGCTGGAACGCCACCGCCTGCCGCAGGCGCGCGCGGCGCTGCTGGCCGACTGCAAGCCGCCCGCCTGGGTGCTGATCGACGTGCCGATGTCGCCCGTGTCGTCGGCCGCGATCCGTGCCGCCCGGCGTGCAAGCGCGCCGCGCCACTCGCCCGCAGGCGGGGCAAGCTTGCCAAGCGCGCCCCCCGTTTGATAGCTGGTCGAAAACCGGAGGAACCGATGGCCGCCACCGAGCGCACGCCTGCCCCACACACCGAGGCCGACCTTGCCCTGATCAAGCGGATCATCCCGCACCGCTATCCGTTCCTGCTGGTGGACAAGGTGCGCGACATCGTGCCGGGGACGTCGGCGGTGGGCATCAAGAACGTGACCGCCAACGAGCCGCATTTCCCCGGCCATTTCCCGAACGCCCCCATCATGCCCGGCGTCCTGGTGGTCGAGGCGATGGCCCAGACCGCCGCCGTCCTCGTCGGCGTCACGCTGGACGTGGCGGACCGCAACCTGCTCACGTATTTCATGGCGATCGACAACTGCAAGTTCCGCAGCATGGTCGTCCCCGGGGACGTCCTTGAACTGCACATCGACATCACCCGCGCGGGCGGCCGCATCTGGCGCTTTCGCGGCCGGGGGATGGTGGGCGACAAGCTGTGCGCCGAGGCGGATTTCACCGCGATGATGGACCTTCCGGCGAATGGCTGAGGGATCGGTCCACCCCTCGGCGGTCGTCGAGCCCGGCGCGGTGCTGGGCGCGGGCGTCGAGGTGGGGCCGTTCTGCCATGTCGGCGGGCAGGTGCGCCTGGACGAAGGCGTGGTCCTGAAAAGCCATGTCGTTGTCACCGGCGACACCCGGATCGGGGCCGGCACGACGATCTTCCCCTTTGCCTGCATCGGCGAGGCGCCCCAGGACCTCAAGTTCCGGGGCGAGCGCACGGTCCTGCGGATCGGGGCGCGCAATCGGATCCGGGAATACGTGACGATCAACCCCGGGACCGAGGGCGGCGGGGGCGAGACGGTCGTCGGCGACGACGGGCTGTTCATGGCCGGCAGCCACATCGCGCACGACTGCCGCATCGGCAACAATGTCATCCTGGTCAACAACGTGGCCGTCGCGGGCCATTGCGTGATTGAGGACGAGGTGATCGTGGGCGGCTTGTCCGGCATTCACCAGTTCGTGCGGATCGGCCGCGGGGCGATGATCGGCGCGGTCACGATGGTGACGGCCGACGTGCTGCCCTATGCGTTGGTGCAGGGTCCGCGCGGGCAGGTGGACGGGCTGAACCTCGTCGGCCTCAAGCGCCGCGGGGCGGGCCGCGCCGACGTGCTGGCGCTGCGCCAGCTGCTCGCCGCGCTGTCGGGCGGATCGCTGCGCGAGACCGCGCGCGAACGCGCCGCCGGCCGCGTGTCGGCGATGGAACGCGAGGTGCTCGACTTCATCCTCGCGCCGTCCGAGCGCAGCTTTCTGACGCCGCAGGCATGACCGTCGCAGGCAAGACGCCCGCCCGCACGGTCGTGATCGCGGGGCAGGGATCGCTTGCGGCGGTGGTGGTCGCGGCGCTGCGTGACGGCGGCGCCGAACCGCGCGTCTTTGCCCTTGAAGGGTTCGCCCCCGACGGCATCGCGGCCGAGCCGTTTCGGCTGGAACGGCTTGTGCCGCTGCTCGACCGGCTGGTGGCCGAGGGGGTCGAGCGGGTCGTGTTCGCGGGCGCCGTGCGCCGGCCGCGCCTTGACCCGGAACTGTTCGACCAGCGCACCGCGGCGCTGCTGCCGCGCATCCTGAACGCGATGCAGTCCGGCGACGACGGCGCGCTGCGCGAGGTCATCGCGATCTTCGAGGATTGGGGACTGATCGTCGTCGGCGTGCAGGACCTGCTGCCGGACCTCGTCCCGGGCGCGGGGGTGCTGGCGGGCGACCCGACCGACGTCGACCGCCGCGATGCCGACCGCGCGGCCGAGATCCTGGCCGCGCTCGGGCCGCTCGATCTGGGGCAGGGCGCGGTGGTGGCGGGCGGGCTGTGCGTGGCGGTCGAGACGCTGCCCGGCACCGACGCGATGCTGGATTTCGTGGCCCGGCATCGGGCGGGGGCCGCGGGCCCCGGTGGCGCGGGCGGGGTCTTTTACAAGGCGCCGAAGCCGGGGCAGGACCGCCGGATCGACCTGCCGACGCTTGGGCCCGCGACAATCGAGGCCGCGGCCCGCGCCGGCCTGTCCGGCATCGCGTGGGAGGCCGGGGGCGTCATCGTGCTGGACCGCGCCGCTGCGGTGGCCGCCGCGCAGGCCGCCGGGTTATTCCTGTGGGCGCGCCCATGACCGCGCCCGAACCCGATGCCCCTGCCGCCCCTCCAGCCACCCCACCGCGCATCTTCGTGGTGGCGGGCGAGCCCTCGGGCGATCGGCTGGGCGGCGCGCTGATGGGGGGGCTGCGCGACCTCGACCCCCTTACGCAGTTTCGCGGCATCGGCGGGCCCGAGATGACCGCGCGCGGGCTGGAAAGCCGCTTTCCGATGGCCGAGTTGAGCCTGATGGGCATCTGGGAGGTGCTGCCGAAATACCGCGCGTTGAAGCGCCGCATCGCCGAAACCGCGCAAGCCGTGCTGGACTGGAAGCCTGACGCGCTTGTCACCATCGACAGCCCCGACTTCGGGCTGCGGGTCGCGCGGCTGGTGCGCGCGGCGGACCCGTCGATCCGCACGATCCACTACGTCGCGCCCTCGGTCTGGGCGTGGCGGCCGGGCCGGGCCGCAAGGATGGCGCGGTCGGTCGACCACGTGCTGGCGATCCTGCCGTTCGAGCCGCCCTTGATGCGCGCGGCCGGAATGACCTGCGATTTCGTGGGCCACCCCGTCGTCGCCGAACCCCGCGCGACCCCGGCCGCCGCCGCCCGCTTCCGCGCCCGCCACGGCATCGCACCCGGCGCGCCCCTGGTCCTGTGCCTGCCCGGATCGCGCAGGGGCGAGATCGCCCGCCTCGGCCCCCGCTTCGGCCGCACGCTGGCGCTTCTGCGCGACCGTGTGCCCGATCTGCGGGTCGCCCTGCCGACGGTGCCGGGCGTGGCCGCGCAGATCGCCGACATGGCGCAGGGCTGGCCCACCGTGCCTGTGCTGGTCGAGGATGCGGCCGAAAAGCTGTCCGCCTTTGCCGCGGCCGACATCGCGCTGGCCGCGTCGGGGACCGTCAGCCTGGAACTCGCGGCGAACCGGGTGCCGATGGTGATCGGCTACGACATGGCCCCGGTGAGCCGGGCGCTGATCGGCTGGATGCTGCGGACCGACACGGTGACGCTGGTGAACCTTGTCAGCGAAACGCGCGCAGTGCCCGAATATCTGGGCGCGAGGTGCCGGCCGGGCCCCATGGCCGACGCGCTGGCGAAGCTGTTTCAGGACGACGCGGCGCGCGCGGCCCAGATCGCGGCGATGGACCTGACGATGGACCGGCTTGGCCGCGGGGGCGAGCCGCCCGGCTTGCGGGCGGCCCGTTCCGTGCTGGGCGCGATCAGAGCGCCGCGGTGACGATGATCTCGACCTTGTAGTCGGGCGTGGCGAGCTTCGCCTCGCCGGTGGCGCGGGCGGGGGCGTGGCCCTTGGCGACCCACGCGTCCCAGACGCCGTTCATCTCGGCAAAGTCGGCCATGTCGGCCAGCCAGATCTGGGCGTAAAGGATGCGGGTCTTGTCGGTGCCTGCGGCGGCAAGCAGGCGGTCGACCTCGACCAGCACGGCGCGGGTCTGCGCGGCCACGGATTCGCCCGGCGCGCCGACCTGGCCCGCCAGATAGACGGTGCCGTTCGCGACCACCGCCATGCTCATCCGGTCGCCGCATTCGATCCGCGTGATCTCGGTCCGCGCCGCCGCCGTGTTGTCTGCCATGTGCCTATGCTCCGTTCACAAATCGCCAGAAGAACACCGCCGTCATGCCGAAGCCCACCACGGCGATCAAGGCCCGAAGCGCCGGCATCGGGATCAGCCGCGCGACCGGCGCGCCCAGATAGCCGCCGGTCACGGTGCCCACGCTCATCAACAGCGCCTCGGGCCACGCGACCTCGCCACCGGCGGCGAAGATCAGGGCCGAGATGGTCGCAAGCGCGAAGCTCAGCCAGGTCTTGAGGCCGTTCATCGCGTGCAGGTCGGTCATCCCCCACAGCGAAAACAGCGCCAGCAGGATGATGCCCAGTCCGCCGTTGAAATAACCGCCATAGATCGCGACCGGGATCATGCTGCCCGCGCCGAAGGCCGTGACGCCGCCGCGAAAGCGCGAGGCGAAGCGACGGACCTGCGCGCTGAACACGAACACCAGCGTCGCGGCCAGCAGCAGGAACGGCACCACGGCCGAGAAGGCGTCGTTCGACGACACCAGCAGCAGGACCGACCCGAGCGCGCCGCCGAGCGCGGTCAGCACTGTCAGCCGCACGACCTGCCGCCGGTCCACCCGCGCCAGATCGCGGCGGAACCCGATCGCCGAGGCGAGATAGCCGGGCAGCGCCGCGACCGTGGTGCTGGCGTTCGCCGTAACCGGGGGCAGGCCCACGAACACGAGGGCGGGAAAGGTGATGAACGTCCCCCCGCCCGCGACGGCGTTGAGCATTCCACCCACGAAACCCGCCCCGACCATCGTGAGCAAGGCGACCCAGTCGTAGTCCATCCGCCATCCCTTCAGCACCGCATCCGCCTGCACAATAGGCGAGCCGCGCCGGGCCGCCAGAGGGGTCGGCGGCGGACGCTGCGGCCCGGCCGCGCCGATGAGGGCGCCGCCGTGGATAGGTGCAGGCGTCAGTCGATGGGCTTCAGCTGCGCCTCGATCTCGGCGCGCCGGGGTTCAAGGTGCGGGGGCAGGGACAGCGCCTCGCCCATCGTCCCGGCCGGCTCGTCCTGCGCGAAGCCCGGCCCGTCGGTGGCGAGTTCGAACAGCACGCCGCCGGGTTCGCGGAAATAGAGGCTGCGGAAATAGAACCGGTCGATCTCGCCCGTGGTGCGCATCCCGTGATCGGCCACCCGGCGGGACCATGCCAGAAGCGACGGCGCGTCGGGCACGCGGAAGGCGACGTGGTGAACCCCGCCCGCGCCCTGCGCCGCAGGGGCCTGGCCGGGTTGCACCGACACGTGCAGCTCGGCCGAGGGTCCGCCCGGACCCATCTCGAACACATGGACGCGGGCACCATTCATCGCGCCGTCGCCGTCCGCGTCGGGATCGGCATACTCAGCCGTCTCGCGCATGTTCATGAGGTCGGTCAGCACCGCGCGCGTGGGCGCGAGGTCGCGGACGGCCATCGTGATCGGCCCCAGCCCGAGGATCTGGTGCTGCGCCGGAACCGGGCTGCGGTCCCAGGGGTGGGCGGACGCTCCGTGGCCATCGTCGGCGGTCAGGCGCAGGCGCTGACCCTCGGGATCCTCGAAATCCAGCGTGGCGCGGCCGTTCACCTCGCGGATCGGGGTCGCCCTGACGCCCGCGTCGCGCAGGCGCGCGGCCCAGAAGTCAAGGCTTGCCGGGTCGATCCTCAACCCCGTGAGGCTGACGGATCGCGTGCCGCGCCGTTCGCGGCCCGTGGGCCAGTCGAAGAAGGTAAGGTCGGTCCCGGCGCTGCCCGCGCCATCGGCGTAGAACAGGTGATAGGACGAGGTGTCGTCCTGATTGACGGTCTTCTTGACGCGCCGCATCCCCATGACCTGGCGATAGAAGCGGTCGGTGCCGCTGGCGTCGGCCGTAACGGCGGTCAGGTGGTGGATACCGGTAAGGTCCATGGCGGGTTTCCCTTCTGCTGCCGCCAGAGATGGGGCCTGCCAGCCTTCGGGAAAACGGGGACGAAGCGGATCGTGGCGTTCGACAATTCCGAACACCGGGCGCTTCGCCCGCGCCTTTACCCTCGGCTCACGCCTTGAGGCATTCCTTGTAGACCTCGGTATCCAGTGCCTTGCCTTCGAGCGAGAAGAACGGATCGCTCATCGGCATGGCGTAGGCGTTGCGGATCCCCTGCTCGACCGAGAACACCAGCAGCCGCTGCATCTCCTTGCGGTCCGCGTCGGGCATCGCCGGCAACTGCGACATGAACTTGGTCAGCGATTTGCCCATGTAGTCGGCGGCCTGCGCCTGGTCGTAGCCGCCGGCGCGCAGCCGCACGATCTGCGCGATCATCGGCGCCACGACCTCGCACCCGGCCGCGTTTTCGGTACCGGCGAGCGCCGCGCCGGTGCCGGGCACCAGAAACACGCAGCAGGCCGCCTGCAGAAGAAATCGCCTCATGATGAATCCCTTGTCGGTGAACCGGCCCGCGATCCGGGCAGGGCCGACTTTGGGGGACCGCGCGCCGATGTAAACCTGCGCGGCGGGGAGGAGGGAGATGTACAGGCGGAATGTTGCCGGGGGTGGAAGCCGGGCCCTTCGCTTACAACAGGGCATCGACCGGAACGCCGATACCCTCGCCTTCACTCGGGACGGGGATGTCGTGGAACCCGGCCAAACGCGCAGCGACGGCCTCGTTTACGGCCAGCGTGCCCATCGCCACGCATTCGGCTTCGTCCGCACCAAAGGTGGTGACTTCAGGTAGATCAGCCGCGGTGACGGGAAGGTGTTATTGTCGTCGGGGATGAGCTGGATGCGGTAAAACATGCTTGGTCGCTTTGTGAGTGACCTGGGCTGCTTTAGAAGTCTTCCTGATCTTTGCAACGTGGGCGATACATGGCTTCGCCCTCGGTCCATGCTCGGCACATGCGAGGTCAGTTCCCCGCACCTCTTTATCCGACAAGGGCGTTTCTCAGGAGTCTGAAGATATCTAACGTGGAATGCTGGAGCGGGTGAAGGGAATCGAACCCTCGTCGTAAGCTTGGGAAGCTTCTGCTCTACCATTGAGCTACACCCGCGTGTGTCCGGCGATACCGTGCCGGCCGGGCCCGGTCAAGCGGTCAGAGAAGACCCATGGCCGCCAGTTCGCGGGCGAGGGCGGGGGGCAGGGCCGCTTCGGTCGCGCGGTGGGCCGGCATGTCGGGCGGTGCCTCGGACGGCTTGAGATAGCGCCAGCCCTGGAACGGGCGGCGGGGGACGGCGGCGACCGGGACCAGGACCGGGTCCAGCATCAGCGCGCAGCGGGGGATGCCGTCGTCGCCCTTGCGTTCCTCCAACCCGACCAGCCGCTGCCGGGCCAGCATGGTCCCCTTGAACACCCAGAAGATCGACCCGCCCGCCAGCAGCTCGTCGCAGCGTTTGGGCCACATGCGGGTGACGTGCTGCGCGGGTGCTGCGCCGAAGCGGTCGCGCTGCCAGCGGGCAAGCTCGTCAGGGCCGCTGGCGCCGACGCACAGCTTCATCATGTGCAAGGGGGCTGTCATGCGGCCGATATAGGGAGGTGGCGAGAAGGTTAACAGGGTTCTCGCGCGACGCGGAAACGGATGCGCCGACCGCTCCCGTATCGGGGCCTACGCCGGCCACGCGCAAGCGATCAACCCCCGCCTCGCCAGCCACTTAAACACGTCGGCAAAGCCCGGTCGCAGGCCGGGGACCCGCCCTTGCGGCAGTCCGTCGCAGGACGTAGGTCTTGCCTGAAAGGAATCCCCCATGTCCACCTTTACCGCTACGGCCGCCCGGCGGCTGCCGCAGGGCGAGCTCATTGCGCTGCTCGCGTTCCTGTTCGCCACGGTCGCCTTTTCCATCGACGCCATGCTGCCCGCGCTGCCCCAGATCGCGGCGGAACTGTCGCCCGGCGACGTGAACCGCGCCCAGCTGATCCTGACCAGCTTCGTGGCGGGGATGGGGCTTGGCACGCTGTTTGCGGGGCCGATCTCGGACGCGATCGGACGAAAGCCCGCGATGGCGATCGGGTTCGGGATCTACCTCGCCGCCTCGGCCGCGGCGTTGTTCGCGCATTCGCTTGAAATGCTGCTGGTGATCCGGTTCGTCCAGGGCCTGGGCGCGGCCGGCCCGCGCATCGTCGGCACCGCGCTGGTGCGCGACATGTACGAGGGGCGCGAGATGGCGCGCATCACCAGCTTCATCATGATGGTGTTCATGATCGTGCCGGCGGTGGCGCCCTCGATCGGGCTCGCGTTCATCCACTTCATGGGCTGGCAGGGCGTGTTCGGCGGCTTCCTGCTGTTCGGCGCGACCGGCTTTGCGTGGTTCATGCTGCGCCAGGTCGAGACGCTGCCGCAAGCCGCCCGCCGACCGCTGGAGTTCGGCACGCTGTGGGCCGGCGCGCGCGAAGTGCTGTCGGACCGCGAGATCGTCCTGTGCACGGTTGTGATCTCGCTGGGGTTCGGGCAGATGTTCGCGCTGCTGTCGTCGGCGCAGCAGCTGTTCGCGGACACCTACGGCACGGGCGAGCAGTTCCCGCTGTGGTTCGCGGTGATGGCCCTGCTGGCGGCGCTCGGCACGTTCATCAACGCGCGGCTGGTGATGCGGCTGGGGATGCGGCGGATCGCGCGCGGCGCCTATGCGATGCAGATCATCGTGTCGGGCCTGTTCATGCTGGCGCTCTGGACCGGCGTTCTGCCGCCCGCCCTGCGGTTCCCCGCGTTCTTCCTGTGGGCGGTCAGCCTGTTCATGATGGCGGGCCTGACCTTCGGGAACCTCAATGCGCTGGCGATGCAGCGCAAGGGCCACATCGCGGGCATGACCGCGTCGGTGGTGTCGGCGGTGTCCACCCTGCTGGCGGTGGTGATCGCGGCCCCTGTGGGACTGGCATTCGACGGAACGGCGATGCCGGTCGCGGTGGCGGCCTTCGTCTGCTCGACCCTGGCCTGGCTGCTGATGGGCCGGATGATGCACTGAACATGGTTCGCGCGGGGTCATTGACACCCGCGCGGCCGCGGCTATAAGCGCCGCTTCCATTGGTGTTGGTGGACCCCGCAAGGGGAAACCTGTCGGCCGCGCCCGTTCATACGGGCAACGCAAAGGACAACGCCCTTCACACTGCGAAACGAAGGAGATCAGCGATGACCAAACGCACCGCTGCCAAGTACAAGATCGACCGCCGCATGGGCGAAAACATCTGGGGCCGCGCCAAGTCCCCGGTGAACAAGCGTGAATACGGCCCCGGCCAGCACGGCCAGCGCCGCAAGAACAAGCTCAGCGACTTCGGCACCCAGCTGCGCGCCAAGCAGAAGCTCAAGGGCTACTACGGCGACCTGACCGAAAAGCAGTTCCGCCGCATCTATGCCGAAGCCGAGCGTCTGCGCGGCGACACCGGCGAGATGCTGGTCGGCCTGCTGGAGCGTCGTCTGGACGCGGTGGTCTACCGCGCCAAGTTCGTGCCCACGATCTTCGCCGCGCGCCAGTTCGTGAACCACGGCCACGTGCAGGTGAACGGCCAGCGCGTGAACATCGCGTCCTACCGCGTCAAGGAAGGCGACGTGGTCTCGGTCCGCGACAAGTCGCGCCAGCTGGCGATCGTGCTGGAATCGGTCGGCCTGGCCGAGCGTGACGTGCCCGACTACCTGGAAGTCGACCACAACAAGATGACCGCGACCTTTGTGCGGACCCCGGCCCTGGGCGACGTGCCCTACGCGGTCCAGATGGAACCGAACCTGGTCGTCGAATACTACGCGCAGAACTGATCCCTCGGATCGTTCTTGCGGCGGGGCCGTCCTTCGGGGCGGCCCTTTTCGTTCCGCCGCCTCGCGCGGCGTTGACAGGTCCGCCGCCTTGGCGGACGCTTTGCCGATGAAACGCCCCCCGCATCTCAGCACCGTGCCCGCGCCCGATCCCCGCCCCGCGCCCGTTCCGGCGGCGGCCGAGGACGAGGCGCTGATCGTGGACGTGCCGGGATACGACGGGCCGCTGGACCTGCTGCTGACGCTCGCGCGGACGCAGAAGGTGGACCTGATGCAGATCAGCGTGCTGGCGCTGGCCGAACAGTACCTCGCCTTTGTCGAGCAGGCGCGGACGCTCAGGATCGAGCTGGCGGCGGACTACCTCGTGATGGCCGCGTGGCTCGCGTTCCTGAAATCGCGCCTGCTCTTGCCGCCCGATCCGCAGGCCGAAGGGCCGTCGGCGCTCGACATGGCCGCGCATCTCGCGTTCCAGCTGGAACGCCTGGCCGCGATGCGGCAGGCGGCGGCGCAGCTGATGGCGCGCGACCGGCTGGATGCCGACCGCTTCCGGCGCGGCGACCCCGATCCGACGCTGCGGGTCAGGCGGGTGGAATGGCAGGCGGGGCTGATCGACCTGATGCGGGCCTATGCCCGGGTGAAGACCCGCGACGAGTTCCGCCCCTACGCCTTTGACCGGCGCGACATCTACACGATGGAACAGGCGCTGGACCGGATGCGCGGGCTGATCGGCTTTGCCGGCGGCTGGACCGACCTTGCCGACTTCATGCCCGACGGGTGGGACGCGTCGGCCGCCCGCCGCCGCTCGGCCACGGCGGCGACCTTTGCCGCCTCGCTGGAACTCGCCAAGCAGGGGCGGGTGCAGATCAGGCAGGAAGGCAGCTTCGCCCCCATCGCCATCCGTCGCCGCGCGCCATGACCGACGCGCCATGACAGACGCCACCACCGGCGGGCCCCACGCCTTTCCGCCCCCGCCCCTCGACCAGCAGGAACGCATGGCCGAGGCGCTTCTGTTCGCCGCGACCGAGCCCTTGCGGATCGCCGACCTTGCCGCCCGCATGCCCGCTGGCTGCGACCCGGCCGAGGCGGTGGCGTCGCTTCGCCGCCGCTACGCCGGACGCGGGGTCGAACTGGTCCGGGTGGGCGACGCCTTCGCCTTTCGCACGGCGGGCGACCTGGGTTTTCTCATGCAGCACCACACGGTCGAACAGCGCCGCCTGTCGCGCGCTGCGACCGAGACGCTTGCCATCGTCGCCTATCACCAGCCCGTCACCCGCACCGAGATCGAGGAAATCCGCGGCGTCGCGGTCAGCCGCGGCACGCTGGACCAGCTGATCGAGATCGGCTGGGTCCGCGTCGGCCGCCGCCGGCAAAGCCCCGGCCGGCCGGTGACGTTCGTCGTCACGGACGGGTTCCTCGATCACTTCGGACTGGAAAGCACCCGAGACCTGCCGGGGCTGCCGGAACTGCGCGCGGCCGGTCTGCTGGATGCGCGCCCGGCGGCGGCCGGGCTGCCCCTTGCGCCGGGGGGCGCAGGCTCCGATATGGGGGACGATGACACAGACGGAAACGGGGACGGGCACCGCGACGCCGGGCCGTCCGACGACCTGTTCGATGACGATTGACCGCGAAAGCGGCCGCCTTTCCTTGGGGATCACGATGAACCTGAACCAGATCTTCGGCATGTTCGCCCGCATGGTCACGCGCCGGGCGATGAACTGGGGCGTGAACAAGGGCATCGACTACGCGTCGAAGCGCACCGGCGGCAAGACCGCTGCCGGCAAGCCGACGCCTGCGTCGAAGAAGCAGGCCAAGAACATGCGCCAGACCGCCAAGCGCGCGCGCCAGGCCGCGCAGATCACCCGCCGTCTCGGCCGCTGATCCCAAGGGCGCGCTGGGGCCGGAGACGCCTCAGCGCGCGGGATAGCCGGTCATTTCGAGATAGCCGCGCCCCTTGGACGACCCCTCGACCGTGACCGGTCCCTCCCAATAGGGCACGCTGGTCGCCATGCTGCTGTCGGGGTTCACCGCGTCGATCGTCACGTCGATCCCCGCGTCGGGCACCCGCACTTGCCAGCGCGTCGGCGGCGAGCCGCGCCCAGCGTCCAGCATCAGGTCGTCCTGATGCAGCGGCTGCACCGTCCCGTCCGGGGCGATCAGGCTTCCGAACAGGAACGGCGCGTCGCCCCGCACCTGCGCCGCCATCAGCTTGCGCCCGTCATCCAGATGCAGCGCGATCCAGTCCCAGCCACGCTGGCTTCGGTCCAGCGGTTGCGACGACCATTCCCGGTCGAGCCACGCCTGACCCGCCACCTTCACCTCGCCCCCCGGCAGGGCAAGCGTCCCCTCGATGTCGTAGAAGGGCTGGCTGTAATAGTGGCTCGCCTGGCCGCTCGCGCTCTTGACCGAGAAGCCGTTCCGCCCGTGCGCGACCAGCGGCCCATGGGCGGTCGCGGAAAGGTCATAGCCGAAATCGCCACCCCGCGCCGTGACGCGCAGCCGGTCGATGCCGGCGGCACCTTCGGGGGCCGCCATCTGCCAGTCGTCGATCCACGCCGCGAATGGCGCGGCCGTGATGCCCGCCTGGCCGATGCCGCCGCGTCCGAACCGTTCGGCAAAGTGATGCTCCTCGGGCGAGGTGGCGGCGGCATGGGCCATCCAAGCCTGCGGCGCGGCCCATCCCTGAAGCGGCCCTTCGGGCGCGAGCGCCGACCGGAACAGCGTCCACTGGACGCCGTAGTCGCGCCCGTCCTCGCCGCGCAGGTTCGCGGTCAGGTACCACCACTCGATGCGGAAATCCCCGTGCGGGCCGTGGTCGCGCGGAAAGGTCAGGCCGCGCGCCGGGTTGGGCAGGGCGTAGCCCGCCGTGTCCCCGCCCAGACCGGCAAAGCCGCGTTCCTGCGCCGCGCCGGGCAGGGCGGCCAGCAGCAGCGCCGCGACAAGGCCCGCGCGTCTAGCGTTCATCGGCGAACACCCGCAACAGCCGCCCCGGCGTGATCCGCGCGAGCCGCAGGGCCGGCAGCGCCCCCGCCGCCAGCGCGGTAAGGACCGAAGCCGCGCCGAGCCGCGCGAGCAGCGGGACCGAGACATCCATCGGCAGGCGCCAGCCGAACGCCTCGACGTTGACGACCGCCAGCAGCATCCACGCAAGCCCAAGGCCCACCGGCACCGCGAACGCGCCCGTGGCGACCGCAAGCAGCAGCGTCCGCAGCAGGTCCAGCCGCGCCAGCCGCCTGCGCGGGATCCCCGCGGCCCAGACGGGCGCCAGCTGCGGCAGCCGGATCGACGCGAGCGTCAGCAGCCCGGTCAGCAGCGCGATCCCCGCCACGGCGAGCGTCAGCACGTTCAGCGCCGCCGTCACGGCAAAGGTCCGCTCGAAGATCTGCAGCGACACCCGCTTGGCCTGCGACTGGTCCACGATGGCGCTGGCGGGCAGGTCGAAGCGGTCGGCGAGCCCGGCCGCCAGCGCACCCGCCTGGTCGGGCGCGACCCTGACCGCCTGATAAAGCCGCGGCGCGTCGGGAAAGCGGCGGGCGAAGTCATCCAGCCCCATCATCACCTGCGGGCTGGGGTTACCGTAATCGGAATAGACGCCCGCGATCGGCAGCGCGCCGCCCGGCAGGTCGATGCGGTCGCCGATGCCGAGCCCCGCGCGCCGCGACAGCTGCTCGTTCACCAGCACCGCACGCCCTTCGGCAAGGCTGTCCCACAAGCCGGGCGCCGCCGCCAGAAGCGGCCAGTTCTCGCGGTAGGTCGGATCATCCGCGACGCCGTAGATGCGGCCGGGCTGGCCCGCAAGGCTCGCCTCGGCGTTCCAGATCGGCAGGATCGCGTCGGCGCGGGTGGCCAGCCAGTCGCGGATGGCGCGGCCCTCATCCTCGGTCCGTGCGGTGACGTACAGCTCGGCGGACAGGCGCTGGTCCAGCCAGCCGGTGAAGGTGGACCGGAAACTGCCGACCATGGTGCCGACACCGATATTCGCGGCCAGCGCCAGCATCAGCGCCATGAGGGCGAGCGACAGCCCGCCAAGCTGCTGGCGCGTGTCCGCCACGAACCAGCCGGTGAGGACGCCCCGCGCCCGCGTCGCCGCAAGCCGCAGCACGGCGTCGAGAACCGCAGGCAGCACCAGCGCGGCCGCCAGAAGCCCGCAGGCAAGCGCCGCGAAGCCGCCGACAAGGCCTCCCACAGCGAGGCACAGGGGCAGGGCCAGCACCAGCACGCCCGCGGCGATCACCTGCAGCCGCAGGCCGCGCGCCGTCGCCTGCGCCCAGGGCGCGGCCATCCCGGCCGCCAGCAGCGGCATCCGCGCCGTCTGGATCAGGCCGCGCGCACCCGCAAGCGCGGTGCCCGCCAGCGCCATGCCAAGCCCCGACAGCACCCAGCCGGGCCGCAGTTGCAGCGATCCGGCGACATCCGCGCCGTATAGCCCCGACAGGGTCGCGGCGACCCCGGGCATCAGCGCCGCTGCCATGGCCCAGCCCAGCACGATGCCCGCCGCGCCCGCGATGAGGGCTGCGACCGCCAGTTCGGCGGCCATCAGCGCCAGCACCTCGGCCCGGGGCACGCCGAGCGCGCGCAGGGTCCGCAGCACGCCCCGGCGCTGCTCGAACGCGAGGCCGACGGCGGACTGGGTGATGAACAGCCCGACGATGAAGCTGAGTAGCGCGAAGGCGGTCAGGTTCAGGTGGAAGCTGTCGGTCAGCGCCGCGGGATCGGCGGCCGATCCGGCCTGCGGGTCGCTGAGGGTGAGATGCGGCGCGATCCGGTCCAGCGGCGGCGCGCCGGGCGGCTGCGCCGTCGCGGCGACGAGCGCGGTCAGGTTCTCGCCCATTCCCAGAAGCCCTTGCGCGATGCCCACGTCCACGATCAGCGTGTTCGGCGGCGCATCGGCGTCGATGACGATGGCGAGCCCGCGCAGGTCGGCCCCGTCCAGCGCCCGCGCGGTGGCGGCCGTGGCGTAGCCCTGACCGGGCGGGGTGATGAAGGCGCCGAGGTCAGCTTGCGGACCCGGGGCCGCGTCGGCATCGGTGTCAGAACCGGCGGCGGCTGGCGTCAGGCCCAGTCGCGTCACCGGCTCGATCCCCAGCAGCGACACGCGCGCGGTGCCGTTCCGCAGCCGCCCCTCGACCACCGGCGACACCTGCCAGCCGGCGCGCCGCAGCGCCACGAAGTCGGCGGTCGTCAGCGCCTGCCCCCCTGCCGCCTCCAGCCGGGGCAGGGCGCCCGTGCCCAGCCGGTCGGCGGCGGTGGCATAACTCGCCCGCGCCTCGGCGTTGACGGCTTGCACGCCGGACCACAGCGCGGTCGCCAGCATCAGCCCTGCCAGCAGCATCGCCAGCTGAAGCGGCCGCCGCATCCAGTGGGACACCAGCGCCCCCAGCACCAGCCGCCACCGCGCGAGCCGCGCCGTCGTCACGCGAGCCGCCCGGCGCGCAGGTGGACCCGGCGGTCGCACAGATCCGCCAGCCGGGCGGAGTGGGTCACAAGGACCAGCGCGCTGCCCCGCTGCCGCACCAGCGCCAGCATCAACTGCGCCACCGCGTCGCCCGTCGCCTCGTCAAGATTGCCGGTCGGCTCGTCGGCCAGCACCAAGGGCGGGTTCCCGGCAAGCGCGCGGCCGATCGCCACGCGCTGCTGCTGGCCGCCCGAAAGCTGCTCGGGGTAGCGGCCCAGAAGCGCGGAGAGGCCCAGATCGCGGGCCAGCGTCTCGGCCCGCGCGGCGTCGAACCGGCCGGCGAGCCGGGCCTGGAACCCGAGATTCGCGCGTACGTCGAGCGACGGGATCAGGTTGAACTGCTGGAAGATCATGCCGATGCCATTGCGGCGCAGCGTCGCGCGGGCCGCGTCGTTGGCCGCCCGCAGGTCGGTGCCCAGCACCGACAGCGCGCCGTCATCGGGCGCATCGAGGCCGCCGATCAGGTGCAGGAGGGTGCTTTTCCCGCTGCCGGATTCGCCCGTGATCGCCACGCTTTCGCCCCGGCGCACCGACAGGTCCACGCCGCGCAGCACCGGAACCTCGCCGCCGGGCGTGTGATAGGTCTTGTGGATGCCGCGCGCGCGGGCGATCTCGGCCAGGGCGGGGGATGCGTCGTTCACGTGCGGGCGGCCTTTGCTGATGCGGACGCATCGTGGCGTGGAACGGCGGCGATGGAAAGCGCCGGCGACCGCGGTGTCAGCGCCCACCGTCCCGCGTCAGCGGAACTGCTTGGCGAGCTTCAGCCCCTGTCCCTGATAGTTCGACGCGATCCCGGTGCCGTAAAGCCGCTCGGGCGCGGACTGCATCCGTTCGTAGATCAGGCGTCCCACGACCTGCCCGTGTTCTAGCGCGAACGGCGCCTCGTGACAGCGCACCTCAAGGACGCCGCGCGCGCCCGTGCCGGCCTCGCCATGACCGAAACCCGGGTCGAAGAAACCCGCGTAGTGAACCCGGAACTCGCCCACCATGGCGAGATAGGGCGACATCTCGGCGGCGTGGTCGGGCGGGATCGTCACCGCCTCGCGGCTGACGAGGATGTAGAAGGCGCCGGGATCGAGGATCAGCCGTCCGTCGGTCGAATGCAGCGGGTCCCAGAAATCGCGCGCGTCGTAGGCGGCGATCCGGTCAAGGTCCACGACGCCGGTGTGCGGCCGGGCGCGATAGCCGACGAGATCGCCCGTCGCGGGCTGCAGATCGACCGAAAAGCCCAGGCCCCCGTCGATCAGCGGCGGGGCCCCGCCCACCAGCGGGGTGCGGGCGTGAAGCGCCGCAAGCTCGGCGTCGTCCAGAACGGCGTGTCCGGCCCGCAGCCGCAGCTGGTTCAGGCGCATGCCCGGGCGGACGAGGACGGAAAAGCTGCGCGGGCAGATCTCGGCGTAAAGCGGGCCGTCATAGCCTTCGGGCAGGCGGTCGAACTCGGTCCCGTCGTCGGTGACGAGGCGGGTCAGCAGGTCCAGCCGGCCGGTCGAGGACTTGGCGTTGGCGACCCCTTCGACCCCTTGGGGCAGCGAGATCCGTTCGGCCAGCGGGACCAGATAGACGCAGCCCTTTTCCAGGACCGCGCCCCCGCTGAGGTCCATCCGGTGCATCTCGAATCCCGGCAGGCGTTCGGCCACCGTGCGTCCCTTGCCCGACAGGAAGGACGCGCGCACGCGCCACGCAGTCGTGCCGAGCCTGAGGTCGAGGCTTGCGGGCTGAACCTGGCCTTCGGTGAACGGAACGTCGGCGCGAATGGCGCCCGCGTCGATCAGGCGACGGAGGTCGCGGTCAGGAAGAACGCCGGCCATGATCCCCCTCATTCCCACCGTGTTCCCGGTGCAGGAAAGCCCGTCCGGGCGAACCCTGTACGATGAAACCGCCCGCCAACGGGGGCGGGCGGTTTCATGATGGTCGGGCCGGCGAGATTCGAACTCGCGGCCTTCCGCCCCCCAGACGGACGCGCTAACCAGACTGCGCCACGGCCCGACGCCGGCCATATAGATCGAAGCCTTTGCGCTGCACAAGGGGACGCGTCCGGAAAATGTCGCGCGGTCCCCGGGATGGCCGCGCGCATTTGCCGGGCGGGGCAGGTGCGACCTGCGCGCCCCTCAGCGGGATCGCGCGGCGCGCAGGCGGGCGACAAGTGGCCGCGCCTCGGGCGGCAGGGACTGGGCGCGGCTGCGCAGGTGGCTCGCGGTGGCGGTCAGGCGCGCGAGCCATGACC
>ERZ501041.77-NODE-77-length-21388-cov-8.680636_pt1 | contig 21388 bp, 18 predicted proteins | sample MGYA00248848_ERZ501041 | MGnify/ENA primary metagenome ERZ501041 (study PRJEB25958, sample SAMN03398573) | human skin metagenome | study: EMG produced TPA metagenomics assembly of the Human Skin Microbiome Metagenome (human skin metagenome) data set.
GCCCGCCCCCAGCGCGCGGCCGATCGCGCGGACATCCGCGCGCCCACCACGACCTGCGCGATCCCCCGCGCGCGCGCAGCGGCGGCGCGGTTGGGCCAGATCTCGTTTTCCACCGTAACGATCACCGACGGGGCGAAGCGGTCCAGGAACCGCTCGACCGCGCCCGGCAGGTCGAGGGGCGCAAGCCGCGCCTCGGCCGCCCAGCCGTCCCGGCACCAGTCGGCCGCGAGGTTCCGCCCCGTGACAGTGTTTGCGGTCACGACCAGCGGCAGGTCGCGCCCAAGCGCGCGCGCGACCCCGCGCGCCGAGGTGAGTTCCCCCACCGACGCGCCGTGCAGCCACACGCCGCCCGGCGGGTGCAGCGCCTCGTCGTCCAGCGCCAGCCGCTCGCGCCAGTCCGCGCCGGCCAGCGGCCCGGCCAGATCGGCCAGCGGGCCCGCCGCCCGCGTCACTGCGCGATAGATCATGCGGATTTCCCCCGGCCTTTCCCTGCCTGCACCGTCGTCGCGGCGGGGCTGAAGTGGAGGCGGGTACCGGAATCGAACCGGTCTTCACGGATTTGCAATCCGCTGCGTAACCTCTCCGCCAACCCGCCGCCGTGAGGTGAATAGGCAGATAGGCCATCGCGTCACGCCGCGCAAGGCGGGCCGCGCGCCGTTGCCCCGGACCTTCTTTCGTGCCAAGAACCGGCCAACGCGACAACAGCAGCCGAGGTTTCGCCGCATGCCTGACTTCGCCCAGCGCCGAACCACGATGGTCGACACCCAGGTGCGGACCAACGACGTGACCCGCTATCCCGTCATCGCCGCGATGCTGCACGTGCCCCGCGAATGCTTCGTCCCCGAGGCACGGCGCGAGGTCGCCTACAAGGGCGAGAACCTGGATCTCGCCCCCGGCCGCGTCCTGCTTGAACCGCGCACCTTCGCCAAGATGATCGACGCGCTCGACCTGCGGACGACCGACCTGGTGCTGGATCTGGGCTGCGGGCTTGGTTATTCGGCGGCGGTGCTGGCGCGGATGGCGCAGGCGGTGGTCGCGGTCGAACCCGACCCCGCCATGGCCGCCGAGGCCGAGCGCCGGCTGGCCGCGCAGGGCGTGGACAACGCGGCCGTGGTCCATGCCGACCTGACCGTCGGCGCGCCCGCGCAGGGCCCCTATGACGCCATCGTCATCAACGGCGCGATCGGCGTGCTGCCCGACGCGATCGCGGACCAACTGGCCGAGGGTGGGCGCATCGCCGCGCTGTGGCGCGACGACCCCCATGCGCTGGGCCTGGGCGCGTCCGGGCTGGGGTCCCCGAACGGATCGGGGATGGGCGTCGCCCGCCTCGGTTACAAGATCGACGGCCGGATCAACTGGCGCTACGCCTTCAACGCCCACGCCCCGGTCCTGCCGGGGCTCGCCAAAACCGAAGGGTTCGTCCTGTGAAGCTCTCGTTTAGCAGGCTGGCGCTTGTGCTGGCCATGACCACCGCGCCGGCGCTTCCCGCGTCGGCCGAGTCGCTGGCCGACGTGCTCGTCGCCGCCTATCGCCATTCGGCGCTGCTGGAACAGAACCGCGCCGTGGTGCGGGCCGCGGACGAGGACGTGGCGCAGGCCATGTCGGCGCTGCGCCCGGTGGTGCAGTGGGCCGCCTCGCACGGGTTCCGCCAGATCGACGGCGAGGAAAGCGTGTCGCAGACCATGCAGCTGGTCGCGCAGATGACGCTTTTCGATTTCGGCCGCAGCCAGCTGGCGATCGACATTGCCAAGGAAAACGTCCTCGCCACGCGCGAATCGCTGCTGGCGATCGAACAGGACGTCCTGCTGGATGCGGTGGATTCCTATCTGCGCGTCCGCAACGCGCAGCAGCAGATCAGCCTGCAGCAGAACTCGGTCAACCTTCTGGGGCAGGAACTTCAGGCCGCGCGCGACCGCTTCGAGGTGGGTGAGATCACCACCACCGACGTGTCCCTGGCCGAAGCGCAGCTGGCCGCCACCCGCGCGAACCTGGCCGCGGCCGAGGGCAGCCTGGAAATCGCGATCGAGGCGTTCACCGCCTCGGTCGGGCGCGCGCCCATCGACCTCGATCCGCCGCCGGCGCTGCCCAAGCGGCCGGAATCGCTGCAGGCGGCGCAGGCCGTGGGGCGGCGCACGAACCCCGCGATCCTGCAGGCGCAGCGCGCGACCGCCGGGGCCGAACTGGGCGTCGCCGCCGCCGCAGCCGAGCGCCGCCCGACGATCACCGGCAACGCGGGCCTGTCCACGACCCGCGCGCCCGAGGCGACGCGCAACGTGATCGGGCTGCCCGACGGCGGGTCGCGCCAGGGCACGACCAGCACGCTCAGCGCCGGGGTCGAACTGAACCAGACGCTGTATTCCGGCGGCCGCCTGCCCTCGATCCACCGGCAGGCGATGGCGCGGCGCGACAGCGCCCGCGCGGCGCTGCTGGATGCGGCGCGGCAGGTCGATCTGTCGGTCGGCACGGCCTGGGCCAACATCGACGTGGCGCGGGCGCAGATTTCCGCGACGGACGAGCAGATCTCGGCCGCGCAGCAGGCCTACGAGGGCGTGCGCGAGGAAGCGACGCTGGGCGCGCGCACGACGCTGGACGTGCTGGACGCGGAACAGGACCTGCTGCAGGCGCGGGCCGACCGCATCACCGCAGAGACCAATCTGCAGTTAGCACATTATCAACTTTTGGCCGGTATGGGTTTGTTGACGGTAGAAGACCTCAACCTGGGAATCCCGACCTATGACCCATCGGCCTATTACGGCGCGGTCCGCGACGCGCCCTACACCAGCACCCAGGGCGACAACCTGGACCGGGTGCTGCGCGCGATCGGCAAGTGATGCGCCCACCCCTGCGAAGCCAACCGCTGCGACGCTGACCGCCGCGACGCTGGCTACTGATGCGGGGGTGCGGCGATGACCGACCTGTCCCCGCGCGCGCCCCAACCTGCCGATGGCGCCAGCGACGTGCTGGCCTCGATCCGCCGTCTGATCGCCCAGGATGGCGGCGGCGCCCGCGTCCGGCAAGAGCCGCCCGCGCCGCGCCGCGCGGCCGAACTGGTCGCGGCGATGGAACACATGGCGGCGGACGGCGGAGCGGAAATCCCCGCGCGTCCTGCGGCCGACGAGGTGACGCCGCTGCGGCTGCAACACGCTTCGCTGGTGCCACCCGCTTCGCCGCTGTCGCGCGACGCTGGCGCGCCGGAACCTGCCCGTCCCCGCTTGCGCCTTGCGACGTTGGCGGGCGCGTTCCCGGAACCGCCCGACGCCGCGATGGCCGCCGTGGACGCGCCTGCTCTGCCGGGTGCGGCTGATGGACCGGGCAAGCCTGCACTGCGCGATGAACCCGCACACGCGCCCGCCTGGCCCGCTCGCCCCGCCATGAACGCGGCCGACGCCATGCGGCGCGAGGCGGCCGCGAAGGCGGAGCCCCTCGGCACCGTCGAGCCGGACAGGGCCGCTGCGGGCTCCGTTCCCGTGAACCCGACCCCTGCCCCTGCCCCTGCCCCGACCCGAGCCGAGGACAGCACCGCGCTGCACCTGTTCGCACCTGCGGACGAGGACATCCCGAACGGCAGCCTTCTGCGCAACCTTCTGCGCGAGGCGATCCGGCAAGAGCTTCAGGGCGAGATGGGCGGCCGCTTCAGCCGCAACCTGCGCCGGGTGATCCGCCAGGAGGTCGCCTATGCGGTGGCCGAAGCGATGCAGCCCGCCAAGGGCTGACGGCAACGCGCGGCCTTGACGCGGCGCGCAACCCGCGTGCCGCGCGCGGCCGATGTGCTGCAATCGGTTGATGCCATGCGACGGGCGGTCGTTCTGCGTCTGGGCGACGTACTGCGGCCAGCCAACGCGCCGAGGACTGGCCGAGGTGCCGCGCGCGGTGGTCGGACCCGGGCCAGCGGCGACATCCTGCGCGGCGCCCAGCGGCTAACCACGGCGGCGCTGGCACCCTCTGCGCACCGCACTCACGCGCGGCTCGTGCGCCAAACCAAAAGGGCGGCGCCACGACGCCGCCCTCTCCCAAATAGGCGGGGCAAACGCCCGCGACTGCGATCCCTTTAAAGATACCCTTCCGGGTCCACGCTCTCGAACCCGCGCCGGACCTCGAAATGGACCCGGCCCGAGGCGCGGGCCTTGCCGATCGCGTCGCCCTTCGCGACCTTGTCGCCCTTCGCAACCGCAAGATCGTCGATCCCGGCATAGACCGTCAGCAGGTCGCCGTCGTGGCGCACCACGACGATCGGCACCCCGTCGGTGTCGCGGGTGATTGCGGCGACCGTGCCGCTGCCCGCCGCCCTCACGGTCGTTCCGGCGGCGGCGGCGATGTCGATGCCTTCGTTCTTGCCCTTGCTGTAGGCCCGCACGATCGAGCCGTTGACCGGCATCGACAGCTTGCCGCTGCCCGACGCGGCGGTGCGGGTCGCGCCCAGGTCCGGCGCGTCGGCGCGCGGCGCGGGGCGGGACGCGGGCGCTGTGCTTTCCCGGGGAAGCGGGCTCGACGCGGATGGCGGGGTCGGCGTGGGGCTGCCCGCGCCGGGCGCGGTGACGGCGACCTGGCGCGTGGCGCCTGCGGCCGGGATCGCCAGCTTCTGGCCCAGCCGCACGGTCATCGTCTCGGGCAGGCCGTTCGCGGCGGCCAGCGCCTGGATCGAGACGCCGTACTTGCGCGCGATCGACCACGCGGTCTCGCCCGCGACGACGGTGTGGCTGGCGGCGGCCGCCTGCGGCGCAGGCGCCGTGGGGGGCTGAGCGACGGTTGCCACGGGGACTGTCGCGGTCGCGGCCGGCGCGACGGTGCCCGACGGCGGCTCGATCGCGGGCTGCCGCACGCCCTGACCCGCGTAGGGGTCGGTCACCTGCGTTTGCGCCCCGGCGGGCGCGCCGGCGGGCGCACCGCCGCCGAGACGGCCGAAGCCCGGCATCCGCAGCTGCGGCATCCGCGCCGCCGAGGGCATCTGCACCCGCGCGGCAGGATTGGACGAGGCCGGACCAACCCCGATCCCGGCCCCCGTGGGCGCGGGCAGCACGGGGCGCTGCACGGTCGCGCGCGGCAGGGTTAGACGGCCGAAGATCGGCGCCCGCGCGCCCTGCTGGCCCGGCGCGGCGTAGGGACTGCCCGCGGGCGGCTGCCCCGCGCCCGGTCCGATCGGCGCGCAGCCCGAAGCCGCCAGCGCCAGCACCGCCGCCGTCAGCGCGCTACGGAATGAATTGCCCATGTTCTGCCCGTCCTCATTCGTTTTCGGGGGTCATGTCTGTCCCAACCCCTCGACCAGCGGCACGAACCGCACCTGCCGTAGCTCGTCGTAGCGGAAACCGTCCGCCGTGCGGGTCACCCGGATCAGCGTCTGGACCGCGTCGGACTGCCCGACCGGCACCACCATGATACCGCCGATCTTGAGCTGCGACAACAACGGCCCGGGCGGGTCCTCGGCCGCCGCCGTCACCATGATGCGATCGAACGGCGCCTGTTCGGGCAGCCCGCGCGACCCGTCGGCGACCCGCGCGGTGATGTTGGACAGGCCAAGCTGGCGGAACAGCGCCTCGGCCTCGACCACCAGCCGGCGGTGGCGGTCCACGGTCAGGACCCGGCGGCACAGCAGCGACAGGATCGCCGCCTGGTAGCCCGACCCGGTCCCGACCTCCAGCACGGTGTCGCGGGGGCCGATGTCCAGCGCCTGCGTCATCAGCCCCACCACCGAGGGCTGGCTGATCGTCTGGCCGCAGACGATGGGCAGCGGCGTGTCCTCGTAGGCGCGATCCTCGAAATGGCCGCGCACGAAGGCGCCGCGGTCGATCCGTTCCATCGCGTCGAGGACGCGCGGGTCGGTCACCCCGCGCGAGCGCAGCGCGAACAGGAAGCGCATCTTCTGCTCGCCCGCGCCGCCCTGGCCCGCGCCGCGCTCGCCCGCGCCGCCTTGGCCGGTTCCGGGAATGTCGTCGTCGCTGTCGTCGCCGGTGCCCGCGCTCATCCCTCGTCCAGCGCCTCCTGCAAGGTTCTCAGCGTCGCGTGGCAGGTCAGGTCGGCGCGCATCGGGGTGACGGCGACGTAGCCGTCCATCAGCAGCTCGACGTCGCTGCCCGCGTCGGCGCGCGCCTGCTGCGAGCCGCCGGTGATCCACAGGAACCGCTTGCCGCCGGGCGAGATGTGGGGCGCCACGCCGAAGCGCACGCCCGCCCGCCGGCCCTGGTGCCCGACGCGGATGCCGCGCACGCGGTCGGCCGGGGCCGCGGGGAAGTTGATATTGTAAAACAGCCGGAACCCCGGCCCGTCGGACCAGTCGCCAAGGTCCAGCAGCCGCCGGATCGCGCGGGGGCCGTGGACGCGGGCGGCCTCGAACGGATCGGCGAGCCCCTGGGTGCCCGGCCCGAGATATTGCGACAGCGCGATCGCGGGCAGGCCCTGAAGCGCCGCTTCCATCGCGCCGCCGACGGTGCCCGAATACATGACGTTCTCGCCCGCGTTGTTGCCGCGGTTCACGCCCGACAGGACGAGGTCGGGGGGCGAGTCCTTCAGGATGTCCGCCACCCCCGCCATGACGCAGTCGGCGGGGCTGCCCTCGGCCGCCCAGCGCCGGGGCCCGAGTTCCGCGATCATGGTGGGGTGGGTGTAGCTGATGCAGTGGGCGACGCCCGACTGCTCGAACGCGGGCGCGACCACCCAGACCTCACCGCCGGGGCCCGCGACCTCGGCCGCGATCGCCTCCATCGCGGCAAGGCCGGGGGCGTTGATGCCGTCGTCGTTGGTGATGAGTATCCGCATCCGCCCGCCCGTTCTCGCCGCCCGTTTCAGCCGCCCGTTCCGCCCGACCCGGCGCCCGTCCCGGCATCCGACCCGGGACCCGGCCGCCCGTGTGCCGATTTGTCGCGGCGCATGGAAGGGCCGCTTTCCGCCCGCCCTGCTTAGCCGCAGCGGGGCTGGCGGCGCAACCTGCGCGCGCACGCGAAAGACGCCGCCGAAGTGCCCGAAAACCGGCCGATCGAGGTTTGACGCCGCCGCCCCCACCTTGCAAGATGCGCCGGCGCAGCGGATCGATCATGCAGATTTTTCTTCCCATTGCCGAAGTGTCGGTCAACGCCTTCGTCCTGATCGGGCTGGGCGGGATCGTCGGCCTGATGAGCGGGCTGTTCGGCGTGGGCGGCGGGTTCCTGATCACGCCGCTTCTGTTCTTCATCGGGATACCGCCGCCCATCGCGGTGGCGACCGGCGCCAACCAGGTGGTCGCGTCGTCCATGTCGGGGTTGTTCGCGCATCTCAAGCGCGACGCGGTCGATTTGCGGATGGGGTGGGTCCTGCTGGGCGGGGGCGTCGTCGGGTCGTTCCTGGGCGTCGGCGTCTTCAACCTGCTGCAACGGCTGGGCCAGGTCGATCTGGTCGTGCAGCTGAGCTACGTCGTGTTCCTTGGCTTCATCGGCATGACCATGCTGCGCGAAAGCGTGGCGAGCCTGCGCGCCTCGCGGCGCGGCACCGCCAAGCCCCGCAGGCGCGGGCGCAGCTGGATCGACGGACTGCCCTGGCGGGTCAAGTTCCGCAAGTCGGGGCTGTACATCAGCGTGATCCCGCCTTTCCTCGTGGGCCTTGCGGTGGGGGTGCTTGCCGCCATCATGGGGGTGGGCGGCGGCTTCATCATGGTGCCCGCCATGATCTACCTGCTGGGGATGCCCACCCGCGTCGTCATCGGCACGTCGCTGTTCCAGATCGCGGCGGTCAGCGCGTTCACCACCCTCATGCACGCGATCAGCTCGAACACCGTGGACATCATGCTGGCGGTTCTGCTGATCGTGGGCGGGGTGGTCGGCGCGCAGGTGGGCACCCAGATGGGCGCGCGGCTGCGGGCCGAGCAGTTGCGGATCCTGCTTGCGCTTCTGGTGCTGGCGGTGTGCTTCCGGCTGGCGCTTGAGCTGCTGCTGCGGCCCGACGACCTGTATTCGCTGCAATGAGGGCGCGGATGGTTTTCGCCCGGGTCGCCCCCGCCCCCGCCCGCGCCCGTGCCCGCGCCCGTGCCCGCGTCCCCGCGATCGCGGCTGTGGTCGCGCTACTGCTGGCGGCGTTGCCGCTGGGCCTGCAATCGCAGACCGCATCGCCCGAACCCGTCCGCACCCAGGCCGAGGGATCGACCGAGCAGGTCGTGGCCGGCCTGTCGCAGGACGCCGTGTCGATCACCACCGACTTCACCGGGTCCGAGATCCTGATCTACGGGGCCGTCAAGCGTGAGACGGCGCCACCGGACGGCGGCCCCTTGGGCGTCATCGTGACGATGCAGGGGCCGTCGCAGGCCGTGAAGGTCCGCAAGAAGGAACGCCGGTTCGGGATCTGGATGAACACCTCGTCCCTGGTCATCGGCGCGGCGCCCGATTTCTACGCCATCGCGACCAGCGCCCCCCTGGGGGAGATGCTGCTGCCGGCCGAGGACGTGCAGCACCGGATCTCGATCCCGCTTGCGGTGCGCGCGCTGGGGCAGCCGGTGGGGGTGTCGGACGCGACCGATTTCACATCGGCCTTCCTGCGCCTGCGCGAGGCGAACGGCCGCTACCGGCTGGACGAAGGCAGCGTGCGCCTGATCGAGGATACGCTGTTCCGGGCCGACATCGCCCTGCCCGCGGCGCTGGTCGAGGGGCAGTACAAGGCCAGCATCTTCCTGACCCGCAACGGCCACGTCATCAGCGAATACAGCGCCCCGGTCGGCGTGGCCAAGGTTGGGCTGGAACGCTGGCTCTACCGCCTCGCGATGGAACGGCCGTTCTGGTACGGGCTGATGTCGCTGGGTTTCGCCGTGGGCGCGGGCTGGGCCGCGTCGGCGGCGTTCCGGCTGGTCCAGCGGAAGTGATCGCCGGCGCGGGCGGCTGCGGGACCCGCGCGGGGGGCGTGGGCGTTGCCGTGGCATGGACCGAACCAAAGGCACCGCCATGCCCGCACCCCGCACCGCCCGCCTCGCCTGCATCGCGCTGATGCTCGCCACCGCCGCGCAGGCGCAGCAGCCCGCCGCGCACGACCACGCCGGGATGGCCCATGCGACGGCAGGGACCCCGGCCGGGCCGGCCGCGCGGGACACCCCCGCGACCGCAGCCTACCGCGCGGCGATGGACCGGATGCACGCGGACATGGCGATCGACTATACCGGCGACGCGGATGTCGACTTCGTGCGCGGCATGATCCCCCACCACGAGGGCGCGGTCGCCATGGCGCGGGTGGAACTGGCGCACGGCACCGACCCCGAGCTGCGCAAGCTGGCCCAGGACGTGATCGCCGCGCAGGAAAGCGAGATCGCGTTCATGAAGGCTTGGCTGTCACGCAAGGACAGCGCAGCGGCGCCCACCGCCCCGAAGCCCTGACGCGGTCGGGTCTCGGTCCGTCGTCCGCACCCGCCGCACGTCAGCCCGGCGAAACGGGCTCCACCCGGCCCACGCCGCAGCACCCCGGCACGCAGCATCGCGTCCCGCAGCGCCTCAGCCGTTCGTCCGAGCCAGCCGCGCGATGGTCGCGGCGGCGGCGTCCAGCGCGCCCGGCCCGTGCGGGATCGACAGCGCCGTCATCCCCGCCTGCATGACCCCCAGCACGCCCAGCAGCATATGCGCGCTCGCATGCCCCATATGCGCGATCCGCAGCGCGTTCGCGGGATCCGCCGCCCCCAGGCCGATCCCCAGCGTGACGCCCGCCTGGGTCACGCACCAGTCCCGCAGCCGGTCCGCGCCGGGCAGGTTGACCGTGGTCACGGAACGCGCGCGATGGTCCGGGTCGGCGACGTTGCAGGCGATGCCGGTGGCCGCCCCGTCCGCGCCCCGGCCCCATGCGTCCACGGCCGCCCAGACCGCGCGGGCCAGCCCCTCGTGCCGGGCCCATGCGGCGTCCAGCCCCTCCTCGTCCAGCAGCATCGCCAGCGCCTCGGCGAGGCCGAAGACGTGCTGGACCGGGGGCGTGCCGCCCCAGAACCGCCACACCTCCTCGGGCAGCGCGGCTGCGCGCGCGGTCCAGTCCCAATAGGGCGAGGCGGCGGCGCGGCTGGGCCCGACCCGGTCCGAGAACCAGACGAAGGCCAGACCCGGCGGCACCATCAGCCCCTTCTGGCTGGCCGAGACCAGCACGTCCACGCCCCAGTCGTCCATCCTGAGCTCGTCGCAGCCGAGGCTCGCGATCGCGTCCACGGCCAGCAGCGCCGGATGATCCCCGATGGCGGCCCGCAGCGCCGCAATGTCGGCGCGGACGCCCGACGCGGTATCGACATGGCAGACCAGAACGGCGCGGAACGGCCGGCCCCCGTCCCGCAGGTCGGCGGCCAGCCGCTGCGCGAGGCGCGCGGGGTCGGGGGCCACGGCGGTGTCGAAATCCATCGTCTCGACGTCGATCCCGCGCGCCCCGGCCGCCGCCGCCCAGCCGCGGCCGAAATGGCCGGTGGTCATCACCAGCGCCCGGTCGCCGGGGGCGAACAGGTTGGCGTTCGCGGCCTCCCACCCCGCATGGCCGTTGCCGATATAGGGCGCGAGGTGGTGCCGGGTGCCCGCAAGCCGCTTAAGGCCCGCCATCGCCGTCGCGTTCATCCCCACCAGCTCGCCCGCATAGATGTCCGGCGCCGGCCGGTGCATCGCCCGAAGCACCCGGTCGGGCACCGGCGAGGGGCCGGGAATGGCAAGGACGGGACGGCCGGCGGCGAAGCTCATCGAGGACCTCGAAGGGAGAAAGGGGGATGGAACGGGCCATCGGTAGGCGGGCGGTGACGCGGCGTCAATCGGGGGTGATTGGGGTGGATGGGGGCGAGGCAGGGGCGAGGCAGGCACCTTGAGCCGGGCCGGGCCGCCACCTGCCCCGGCGGCGGTCGTCCGGTTGCCGCATCAGCCCTGTAACGCCTCGGCCGCCCGCTGGCGCGAACCTCTGGCGGACATCCTACCCCGTGCCGATGGACACGCCCGCGCTGCCTCCGGGCTTCACGCGCGTCCCGGCCGGCGCCTGCACCTTCCACGCCAACGACAAGGCCGTACTGGTTTTTCAGGTGCTCGGCCGAGACGATATCGCCGGAATACACATTATCGTTGATGAAGGAGCTTTCATCGACGGTGACGGGCGGACGCGGGCCGCTCCAAGTGCCGGTCTGAAAAACGGCATTCTGCCCGGCAACATGAAGGATCGCCTTCTGCGGAGCCGTCACGTCGAATGTGGCGCGCCCCGCGAGAATCGCAGGGTTATTTGCATCCCCAACTTCCGTCCGGCCGCTCGCGCGCGCGCCGCCCGCTCGCCCGTTGCTCGGGTCCCCTCCCGCTCGTGCGGGCGTACCCCGCCGGCACCGCCCCGTTGGCCCGTCGCCGCTCGCACACTCCGCCATCGCCGCCCTGGGCATCCAACCTCCGCGCGCATGGACTCGCCCCCGCTGCGGCCAAGCTTCAAGCGCATCCCCGCCGATGCCCGCACCTCCTTCTGCACCTGTATCCCTGCCTGCCGCCCGGCCACCCGCGCCCTCGCCGCCCACTCGCCGCGCTCGTCGGGTTGTGCCCCGCCTGCACCGCCCAGCAGGCCCATTGCCCTCGCACACCCCTCCCTTGCCGCTCAGGGGCACCCCGCCCCCGTGCCGGTAGCCACGCCCCCGCTGCCTCTGCGCTTCACACACGCGTCCCGGCCGACGCCTGCACCTGCATCCCGCCGGGCCGTCCGCGCCTTCGCCGCCCGCTCGCCCGGCGCGCTCGCCCCGTCCCGCTCCCCTCATCCCGCTCGCTCGGTTGCTCCCCCTCCACCGCCCCGCTGGCCCGCAGCCTATCCCATACCCCGCCCTTTCCGCGCCCGGGCTCCCTCCCCGCGCTCATCGACGCGCCTGCGCTGTCTTTGGGATTTCCCGCGCGCATCACCGCCGATGCCAGCATCAGCCTCCGCACCTGCACCCCTGCTTGCCGCCCGGCCCACCCCCTCGCCGCGCGCTCCCGCGCTCGCACCGTCGCGTTTGTCCGGCTGTGCCCATCCGGCACCGCCACTCTGGCCCAACGCCCCCTCGCGCACCCCGACTTTGCCGCCCCCCGGACAGCCTATCCCGTGCCGATAGACGCGCCCGCTCTGCCTCTGGTCTTTACGCGCGCGTTCCGGCCGACGCCTGCTTCTGCACCTTTATCCCGGCCTGCCGCACGGCCGCTCGCGCCCTCGCCGCCCAATCGCCGCGCTCAACCGTCGCGCTTGCCCCTCCCGCTCGCCCGGTTGCGCCTTGCCTGCGCCGCCTCGCTGCCCACAGCCTCATCGCACACGCCGCCCTTGCCGTGTCCGGCCACCCCCCGCGCCCATGGACTCGCCCGCGCTGCCTTTGAGCTTCACGCGCCCGTTCCGGCCGACGCCTGCACCTGCATGCCAGCCTGCCGCCCGGCCGCTCACGCCCTTGGCGCCCACTCGCCGCGCTCGCCCGGCGCGCTCGTCCCATCCCGCTTGCCCGATCTCGCCCCGCCTGCACGCCCACGCTGGCCCGCAGCCCGCTCGCACGCTCCGCCCATGCCGCCCCGGGGGATCCTACCTCCGCGCCCATGGACGCGCCCGCTGTCTTTGGCTTCACGCGCGCGCCCCGGCCGACCCCCGTACCTGCATCCCTTCATGCCGCCCGGCCGCTCGCGCCCTCGCCGACCGCTCGCCGCCCATCCGTCGCGCTCCCAGCCCCCCGCGCCCCATCGTGCCCCGCCTGCACCGCCCCGCCGCGCGCAACCCCTTGGCGCACCCCGCCCTTGCCGCCCCCGGGCGCGCCGGGCTATCCCCGGAAGCGAGCGTCACGAAAGGCCGCGAATGACGTCACGCGCCGACCCAGACCGCAGCCTGCCCCGCCGCCTGTGGCGCGACTACCTGCGCCCCTATGCCCCGCGCATGGGCGTGGCGATGGCGCTGATGATCGTCGAGGGATCGACCCTCGCCGTGCTGTCGTGGATGCTGCGGCCGCTCTTCGACCGCGTGTTCGTGGGCGGCGACGGCGGCGCGATCTGGTGGGTCGGCGGGATCATCTTCGGCCTGTTCCTGATCCGCGCCACGACCCTCGTCATCACCCGCGCGCTGCTGACATCCGTCCAGCAGGGGGTCGCGGTGTCGATGCAGACCGACCTTCTGCGCCACATCCTGACGCTCGACGGCAGCTTCTACCAGAAGAACCCCCCCGGCGCGCTGATCGAGCGGATCCAGGGCGACACCCAGGCGATCCAGGGGATCTGGACCACCTTCATCAGCGGCGCGGGGCGGGACGTGATCTCGCTCGTCAGCCTGTTCGGGGTGGCGATCGCGATCGACCCGCTGTGGACGCTGGCCGCCGCCGTGGGCGCGCCGCTGCTGATCGTGCCGACCTACTTCGTCCAGCGCTACATCCGCCGCCGCACCCGCGAGACGCGGATCGAGGCGTCGCGCCGCGCCACCCGCCTGGACGAGGTGCTGCACGGCATCGCCGCGATCCGCGTGAACGGCATGGAAAGCTACCAGTCCGGCCGCTTCCGCGCGATCGTCGAAGGGCTGCGCCAGCGCGAGACGAAGATGAGCGCGATGAAGGCGCTGATCCCGGCGCTGATCGACATCGTGACCGGGCTGGGGTTCGTGGGGGTCCTCGCGCTCGGCGGCGCGCAGGTCACGCGGGGCGAGCGCAGCGTGGGCGACTTCATGTCGTTCTTCACCGCGCTGTCGCTGGCGTTCCAGCCGCTGCGGCGGCTGGGGGGACTTGCGGGCGGGTGGCAGGCGGCGATGACCTCGCTCGAACGGATCTACGAGGTGTTCGACACAAGGCCCACCATCGCCTCGGGCCCACGCACCGCGCCGCCCGAGGGCACGACGATCCGGTTTCAGGACGTGCATCTGTCCTATGGCGAGCAGCCGGTGCTGCGCGGGCTCACGTTCACCGCCCAGGCGGGCCGGACCACCGCGCTGGTCGGGCCGTCGGGGGCGGGGAAATCGACGGTGTTCAACCTGCTGTCGCGGATGGTCGATCCCGACGCGGGCGAGGTCACGCTGGGGGGCGTGCCAGTCGCCGATTTCACGCTGCCGGTGCTGCGCGACCAGTTTTCGGTCGTGACGCAGGACAGCGCGCTGTTCGACGAGACGCTGCGCGAGAACATCGACCCCGGCCACCGCGCCGACCCGGACGCGCTGCGCCGCGCGGTCGTGGCGGCGCATGTGGCGGATTTCACCGACACGCTGCCCGGCGGGCTGGAAACGCCGGCCGGTCCCCGCGGCTCGGCCCTGTCGGGCGGCCAGCGCCAGCGGATCGGCATCGCCCGCGCGATCCTGCGCGACCGGCCCGTGCTGCTGCTGGACGAGGCGACGAGCGCTTTGGATGCAGCGTCCGAACGGCTGGTCCAGGCCGCGTTGGAGGAGCTGTCGGCGGGCCGCACCACGCTCATCATCGCGCACCGGCTGTCCACGATCCGCGCCGCCGACCTGATCGTGGTGATGGAGGCGGGGCGGGTTGTCGAACAGGGCACGCATGACCAGTTGATGGAACAGGGCGGCGCCTATGCGGCGCTGGTCCGGCTGCAATTCGGGGGCGAGTGATGCGGAGTATCCTGCGCGTGACCGGCGACGACCGGGTTGAGTTTCTGCAGGGGCTGGTGACCAACGACGTGAGCCGCGCGCCGGTCTGGGCGGCGCTGCTGACGGCGCAGGGGAAGTACCTGGCGGATTTCTTCGTGGTGCCGCAGGGGGATGCGCTGCTGGTGGACGTGGACGCGCGGCTGGCGGACGACCTGATGCGGCGGCTGACGATGTACAGGCTGCGGGCCAAGGTGGGGGTCGAGGATGCCGGCCTGCAGGTGTCGCGCGGGGTCGGAACGGTGCCCGAGGGCGCGGTCGCCGACCCGCGCCATCCCGACATGGGCTGGCGGCTTTACGGCGACGCCGGGGGCGACGACGGGACCGACTGGGACGCCGTGCGGGTGGCGCACACCATCCCGGAGACGCTGGTCGAGCTGGTCCCGAACGAGACCTTTATCCTGGAAGCCGGGTTCGAGCGGCTGCACGGCGTCGATTTCCGCAAGGGCTGCTATGTCGGGCAGGAAGTGACCGCCCGGATGAAGCACAAGACCGAACTGCGAAAGGGCCTGATTGCGGTGGCGGTGGACGGCGCGGCGCCGCCCGGCACCCCGATCCTGATGGCGGACGGGCGCGAGGCGGGGACGCTTTACACGCAATCGGGCGGCCGGGCGATCGCGTATCTGCGCTTCGACCGCATGGACGGGCCGCTGACCGCGGGCGACGCGCGGATCAGCGCGGCGGGGTGAGGATGCGCGGCGGGATGGGCGATGCGCATGCGCCCTGGCCTGTCGTCTGCGGTCTTGCTGGAGGAAACGGGTCACGTACCCGGTTTCGGGCGATTCCTAGACGCCGGCACTTCGGAGGGACGCGTCCGCACCGGTGGGTGCGAACGCACCCGCCAAGGGGCGGGCGGGCGCGTCCCGGTTTGCTTTGGGCAAACCGGGGGGTGGATCGAAGGGGCGGAGCAAGACCGCTTATCGGCGTCATAAAGCCTTTCGTTGGCCCCCGTGCCGCTAAATGAAACGGGTCACGAACCCGTTTCCGTGCGGTCCAGCGAAACCGGCACTTCGGAGGGACGCGCACACCTGGTGGGTGCGAACGCACCCGCCTGAGGGCGGGCGGGCGCGTCCCGATCCGCTCTGGGCGGACCGGGGGGTGGGTCGAATGACCCGGGCAAGCCGTTTGCGCCTACCCGGCAAAAGCGGTCCCGCTAAAGCAACGGGCCACAAGCCCGGTTCCGTGCGGCCCTCCTACGCCAGCACTTCGGAGGGGCGCGCACGCCTGGTGGGTGCGAACGCACCCGCCTGGGGCGGGCGGGTGCGTCCCGGTCCGCTTTGGGCGGACCGGCGGGTGGATCGAAGAACTGCGGTAAAGCTAAGCCATTCCATCGTCGGGCAGCCAGCAACGGCGGCTCCGCTGAACGAAACCGGCCGCGAGCCCGCTTCCGTGCCGTCGATCGCCAAACCGCCCGCAAGACCCGGCCCGCCCCATGACTGACTCCGCCGCCCCCGATCCCGCCCGCATCCGCCGCATCGTCCATGTGGACATGGACGCCTTCTACGCCAGCGTCGAACAACGCGACGACCCGGCGCTTGGCGGCCGCCCCGTCGCGGTCGGGGGATCGTCGCTGCGCGGGGTCGTCGCCGCCGCCAGCTACGAGGCGCGGCCCTTCGGCGTCCGCTCGGCCATGCCATCGGTGCGGGCCGCGCGGCTTTGCCCCGACCTCGTCTTCGTCAAGCCCCGGTTCGAGGTCTACAAGGCCGTCAGCCGCCAGATCCGCGACATCTTCGCCCGCTTCACCCCGCAGATCGAACCGCTGTCGCTGGACGAGGCTTACCTGGACCTCACCGACCACTTGCACGGCCGCACCGCGACCCGCATCGCGCAGGAAATCCGGGCGCTGATCCGGGCCGAAACCGGGCTCACCGCCTCGGCCGGGGTCAGCTACAACAAGTTCCTGGCCAAGCTCGCGTCCGACCAGCGCAAGCCCGACGGCCTGTTCGTGATCCCGCCCGAGGCCGGACCCGCCTTCGTCCTGACCCTGCCGATCGGGCGCTTTCACGGGATCGGGCCTGCCACCTCGGCCCGGATGGAACGGCACGGGATCCGCACCGGGGCCGACCTGCACCGCCAGAGCCTCGAGTTCCTCAGCGCCACCTTCGGCAAGTCCGGCAGCTATTATTTCAACATCGCCCGCGGCATCGACCACCGCGAGGTGCGCCCCGACCGCGAGCGCAAGTCGGTCGGGGCCGAGAACACCTTCTTCACCGACATCCACGACCTGACCGCCGCCGCCGAGGCGCTGGAACCCCTTGCCGACAAGGTCTGGCGCCACGCCGAGCCGAACGGGATCAGCGGCCGCACCGTTACGCTCAAGGCGAAATACGCCGACTTCCAGATCGTCACCCGCGCCCGGTCGCTGCCCCGCCCCGTCGCGTCACGCGACGAACTGCTGGCGCTCGCCACCGCGATGCTGCCGCAGGTGCTGCCCGACCCGCGCCCGCACCAGGTGCCGCAGGGGGTCCGGCTGCTGGGGATCACCCTGTCCGCCCTGTGCCCGCCCGAACCGCCCGCCGCAGACGACCAGCTGCCGCTTTTCGGCTGACCTTGCGGGCGCCGGGTGGCCCGTGCAGGGTGCGCGCGCCGCAACGAAAGTGCGCGCGCCGCAACGAAAGACTGGGCCCGATGCAACCACGCGACCGCCTGCTGGCCCTGGCCGTTCCGGTTCTGTGGGGGCTGAACTTTCCGGCGACGGCCTATTCTTTGCAGCACTATCCGCCGTTTCTTGCCGCCGCGCTCAGGTTCACGCTGCTGGCGATCCCCACGATCCTGCTGGTGCCACGCCCGCAGGTCCGCACGATCTGGCTGATCGGCACCGGCTTCGGCCTGGGCGTGCTGCAATTCGGCTTCCTCTACGTCGCGATGGAGGCGGGGATGCCGCCCGGCCTCGCCTCGCTTGTGCTGCAGGCGCAGGCACCCTTCACGATGCTGCTGGCGACGCTGCTGCTGGGCGAGCGGCTGACCGCGCGGCGGGCGGCGGGGGTGGGGATCGCGGTGCTGGGCTTGGCCTTCATCGGCGCGCACCGGGCGCAGGCGGCAAGCTGGGTGCCGGTCGCGTTGACGCTGCTGGCGGCGCTGGGGTGGGCCACGGGCAACATCTGCTCGCGGCTGGCTCGGGCGCCAAAGCCGCTGCAGCTGACGATGTGGATGTCGCTGGTGCCGCCGATCCCGACGTTCCTTCTGTCCCTGTGGTTCGAGGGGCCGCGGATCGCGCCCGCGCTTTCGACCGCCCTTACCCGCGAGGCACTGCGCGCGAACCTGGGCCTGCTTTACATCGTCGTCTGCGCCTCGATCCTGGGTTACGGCATCTGGAACACGCTGATCGCGCGCTATTCGGCCAGCGCGGTCGCGCCGTGGTCGATGCTGGTGCCGGTCGTGGGGGTGCTGTCGTCCTGGGTCGCGTTCGGCGAGGCCCCGGCGCTGGTCGAGCTTGCGGCAGGCGTGCTGGTGGTGGGCGGCGTCCTGATCGCCACGTTCGAGCGGCGCCGCAGGCTTTCGCGCGCCGACCTTCGCTGATCGCCTGACGCTGACGGGGGCCGCCCCGGCGCGGGTCGCCGTCAGGCCCCGCGCATTAGGCCGGGCACTTCGGCCGCAAGCTCGCGCGCAAGAAAGCCCACCGGGCCCATGCGCTCGGCCAGGCGGCGGCCCGCCTCGCCGTGCAGCCAGACGCCCCAGCAGGCCGCTTCCCATCCGGGCAGGCCGCGCGCGACCAGCCCCGCGATCAGGCCCGCCAGCACGTCGCCCGACCCGCCGGTGGCAAGGCCCACGCCGCCGCCCGCATAGACCGCGACCTCGCCGTCGGGGCTGGCGATCAGCGTCGTGGACCCCTTGATGGCGATGACGGCGCGCAGGCGCGCGGCCCATTCGACGCCCACCTCGGCGCGCCGCGCCTCGATCTCGTCGGCGTCAAGGCCGGTCAGCCGCGCCATCTCGCCCGCATGGGGCGTCAGCACCGCGCCGCCCGGCAGAGCCGCGACCGCATCGAGACGCGAGGCTGCCGCCTCGATGCAGGCGGCGTCCATCACCACGGGGCCGGAGCCTGCGGCGGGCAGCAGCGCGTCCATCACCCGGCCCCCCGCATCGGCCGACGCCATCGCCGGGCCAAGCACAAGGCAGCCGCAATCGCCGATCTTCGACGCAAGCGGCGCGGCGTCCGCGATCTCGCCCCCGGCATCGGCGGGCAGGGCCAGCACCCCGGCTTCGGGAACGGCGATGCCGGTGGGGATCGCCAGCGGCTCGGGCAGCGCGACCTGCACCTTGCCCGCGCCCGCCCGGAACGCCGCCGTCGCGGTCAGGATCAGCCCCCCCGGCACCAGAGTCGAGCCGCCGACCAGCATCACCCGGCCGCGGCTGTTCTTGTCCGTCCCCTCGGGATGGTCGGGCAGCGGGTGGCACCGCAGCCACGCGGGGTCCAGCGGACGCGCGTCCGTCCCGCCGCTCAACCCCGTGCCCCCATGATCGGGTCGGGCTTGGTGGTGACGGGGGTCTGCTGCGCCTCCATCGGGGCGGTCACGTTGTAGCGGACCAGCCGCATCTGCCCGTCGGTCCCTTCCGCCCCCGGCGCGTGGCGGTATTCGGTGATCGAGCAGTTGGCCACGTCGCCGTCGGCGTCGATCCCCAGGATCTCCTGCTCCGTTAGGCCCTCGACGACGTAGCGCAGGCACAGCACCACGACCTGATGCGCCACGATCATCACCCGGCAGTCGCTGTGATGCAGGCTGATCGTGTCCATCATCGCCCGCAGGCGGAAGATGACGTCGCACCAGCTCTCCCCCCCCGGCGGGCGGTGGTAGAACTTGCCAAGGCTCGCGCGCAGCTCGGCCTGCTGCGGAAACTCGGCCCGGACGCCGCGCCCGGTCAGCCCGTCGAGGATCCCGAACTCCTTTTCCCGCAGCCGCTCGTCCAGGTGGATGCGGGTATCGGCAGGGCAGCCGCCCGCGTCGCGAAACAGCCGCGCGGTTTCCTGCGCCCGCAGGTAGGGCGAGGCGAGGACGACGTTCGGCCGCCCGTCTTCGCGCCCCTGCGCGAACCACCGCCCCAGCGCCGCCGCCTGCTCGCGGCCCAGATCCGACAGCGGCACGTCCACGTCGCGCCCGGTCAGGTCGATGCGGGCAAGCCCCTGCTGATAGGCGAAGTCGCGCGCCACGTTCCCGGCGCTTTCGCCGTGCCGCACGATCCACAGCGTGTCCGGCCAACCCTTCCGCATCGCGTTCCCCGTCTTCACCCCGGCGCCTAGGCGCGGCAGCGCGCCCGCGGGCAGGCTATCCACAAGCCGATCCCGCTGTCCATCCGACCCGGCGCCCGTTGCATGGCTGCGAATCCGCCCCGCGCAAGCGCAGGTTGCGCGGGCCGACATTGACCGCCCGGCCCCGCACCCCATATTGGTGACAAGAGCCTGGAACCGGCGTTCGATTATCGGCGTTGTCAAGCGATCAAACCTGCTTGACCCTCGCTGCGCCGGCCATCCTGCCACGACATTCGCCTTTGTTTTCCGCTTTGCGTCTGGTGCATGGCGGCTCTGTGCGGGGGCACATAACGAATCGAGGCCGGACCGGTTATTCCCGGAATGGCAATCCCGAAAAACGATCGACCCGGATCAGCGCGACGCCTGGGTCGGCGCAAACAAAAGAAAAGGAATAATATGCGCGATTTTGTGGATGGATCGGCCTTCAACTTCGAGCAGGGCCAACGGGCGCGCAAGCTGTTTGCGGCCGTCGTGCTTGCGGCATTGGACGACGCGATTTCCGACGACAAGAAATACGGCAACGGGGCCGAGCAGATCGCCCGCTGGGCACGGTCGCGCGACGGCCGCGAAGTGCTGAGCTGCGCGGGCATCGACCCCAACGAGCGGGTGGTGAAGGGCCTGGTCGAATTCGTGAGCAAGGGCGTGCGAACCTCGGTTGCCTTGTCGCGCGAGGAAAGCGAACGCCGCATGGCTGCGGAAGAGGCGGAAGCCGCCTGATCCCGTCAGGCTGGTCGTTTCGGCAAAAGGGCCGCCCATCGGGCGGCCTTTGCTTTTGGACGAGGCCTTGGGGCGGCTGGATGCCGCATCTGGTGCCCGTCCTGACCAACCCTACCAAATATTGACACACGCACAGCGCCCCGCGATACTCGCGTCACCATTCACGCGATGCGGGGGCAGCTCGTGCGTTTCGACCGGCTTCGCCTCAACGGTTTCAAAAGCTTCGTGGACCCGACCGAACTGGTCATCCGCGAGGGGCTGACGGGGGTCGTCGGGCCGAACGGCTGCGGCAAGTCGAACCTTCTGGAAGCGTTGCGCTGGGTCATGGGCGAGAACCGCCCCACCGCCATGCGCGGCGACGGGATGGAGGACGTGATCTTCGCCGGCACCACGCGCCGGCCCGCGCGCGGTCACGCCGAGGTCGTGCTGACGGTGGACAACCGCGCCCGCCTTGCGCCCGCCGGTTTCAACGACGCCGACAGCCTGGACATCTCGCGCCGGATCACCCGCGACGCGGGCAGCGCCTATCGCATCAACGGGCGGGAGGTGCGGGCCCGCGACGTGCAGATGCTGTTCGCGGACGCCTCGACCGGGGCGCAAAGCCCCGCGCTGGTGCGGCAGGGGCAGATCAGCGAACTCATCAACGCGCGGCCCAAGGCGCGCCGCCGCATCCTCGAGGAAGCGGCGGGGATCAGCGGCCTTTACCAGCGCCGGCACGAGGCCGAGCTGAAGCTGAACGGGGCCGAGGCGAACCTGGCCCGCGTGGACGACACGCTGGAGCAACTGGCGGCGCAGGCCGCGACCCTGACCCGGCAGGCCCGCGCCGCCGCCCGCTACCGCGAGATCGGGGCCGAACTGCGGTCCGCGGAAGGGGCGCTGCTGCTGTCGCGCTGGTCGGCGGCCGACCTTGCCCGCCGC
>ERZ501041.78-NODE-78-length-21337-cov-10.141434_pt1 | contig 21337 bp, 19 predicted proteins | sample MGYA00248848_ERZ501041 | MGnify/ENA primary metagenome ERZ501041 (study PRJEB25958, sample SAMN03398573) | human skin metagenome | study: EMG produced TPA metagenomics assembly of the Human Skin Microbiome Metagenome (human skin metagenome) data set.
GGGATGCGCGCGGCGCGGCCGGAACCCGCGGCCACGCCCCGGCGCCGTGCGGGACGCGGACGGCCGCGAACCGTGCCGCTGGCGCGCTGAGGGACGGCTGCGGATGACGACGGGGTTCCGGTTCGACTGGCATGGGCTCACGCTTGAGGCGCGCTGTTCGGGCGCGCTGTGGTGGCCCGCCGGGCGCACGCTGATCGCGGCCGACCTGCATCTGGGCAAATCCGAGCGGATGGCGCGGCGCGGCGGCGCGCTGCTGCCGCCCTATGACGGGGTCGAGACGCTGCGCCGCCTGGGCGAGGAGATCGGCGCCCTTGCCCCCGCCTGCGTCGTGAGCCTGGGCGACGGGTTCGACGACGACGCGGCCGCGTCGGCGCTGGACGATGACGTGACGGGCCAGCTTGCCCGGCTTTCGCAGGGCCGGGACTGGCTGTGGGTCGCGGGGAACCACGATCCGTCCGTGCGGCCCGGCGTCCTGCCGGGGCGGCATGCGTCCGAGGCGCGGCTGGGCGCGGTCACGCTGCGCCATATCGCCGCCGCGGGGCAGGGGCCGGACATCAGCGGTCATTTCCATCCGGTCGTGCCCCTGGCCGGGGCCCGCAGGCGGGCGGCGCTGGTGGGGGCGGACCACCTGATCCTGCCCGCGTTCGGCAGCTACACCGGCGGGCTCGCGGCCGACGACCCGGCGCTGTCAGGACTGGTCGGACCGGGGTTCGCGGTCGCCTGCCTGCACCGGGCTTTGCCGCTGCCCTTGGGAGTGCCGCTGCGACGGGCGGTTCGCACCGGTCGTTGACGGCGCGTCAGCGTCGGCTCGCGGGATCAGAGCGGGTGGCCAAAACGAAAAAGGCCGCACCCGAAGGCGCGGCCCGAAGTTCAATGGTGGTGCGATCAGAACTTGAAGTTCACGCCGACCTTGAGGTTGTGGAAGCTGGGCGTCGCGTTGGTGTAGACGCCGCCGGTGGTCACATCGACCTCGGTGGTGCCGAAGTCGCTGTATTCGTATTCGCCGGTGATCGACATGCGCTCGCTGACCATCTTTTCAGCGCCCAGACCGACCACGTAGCCGTCGGCGTCGTATTCGGCCTCGTTGTCGCCCGACGAGTAGGTGAAGTCGCCCTTCTGATAGCCGGCGATGCCGTAGATCAGCGTGTCGGGGCGCACCTGGTAGCCGGTCTTGAATTTGATCGCGAGGACGTTGTCGACTTCGCTTTCAAAGTCGCCGGCACCGACGCCGCCCAGTGCGAAATCGAAGTCGTCCGAGATGTCGCCGCCCTGGTAGGACAGTTCCGGGCCGAACACGACGCGGTCGCGCTGCCAGCGATAGCCGACGCGAACGCCGATGTTGGCGCCCGAAAGCTCCGCGTCGCCCAGGTTGCCGATAAGGCTGTCGGCGGGCGTGAAGAGACCGATGCGGTCGTCGCCGCCAAAGGCGTAGCCGAGCGTCGCACCGACATAGCCGCCCTGCCAGTTACCGACGGCGGGTTCGACGACGACGGGCGTCGCGGGCTCGACCTCGACAACCGGGGCAGCGTAGCCACCCGCCTGCGCCGAGGCGGTGAAGCCGAGCGCGAATGCGGCGGCGAGCGAGAGGGTGGTGATACGCATCGACAGTCTCCCAAAAACGAACTTTGCAGGATCCGGACAGGCGGCAGCCATACCCTCGCCAACGTGTTTAGCGGCCCGGGGGTTCGTCGGGCAACCCGCGCCCACCCCGTTTTTTCCAAGGTGTCGCTTTTCGGCCATAGCTCACCCGTGGGTTGAGTAAAGCCGAATCGCCTATGTGTCCAAGTTTTCGACGCTCAGCGCGTTGGTCTGGATGAAGTCGCGGCGCGGCTCGACCACGTCGCCCATCAGCTTGGAAAAGATGTCCTCGGCTTCCGCCACGTCTTCGATCCGCACCTGCAGCATGGTGCGCGCGACCGGATCGAGCGTGGTTTCCCACAGCTGTTCCGGGTTCATCTCGCCCAGGCCCTTGTAGCGTTGCAGGCTGAGGCCCTTTTCCCCTTCAAGGAAGATCGCCTGCAAAAGCGACAGCGGCCCGTTGATGACGGTGTCGCGGTCCTTGCGGACCAGACGGGCGGGGCGGGCATACACGTCCTGCAGCGCCTGCGTCATCGCGCCCAGACGGCGGCTTTCGCCCGACCGCAGCATCGGCCCTTCCAGCGTCCGCGCCTCTTCGACGCCGCGCAGCATCCGCGCCAGGCGAATGCCCGCGTCCTGCGTCGGGCGGCCCGACCAGCCGCGTTCGTATTCGGCGGCGATCATGTCCAGCCGCTCGGCCACGGCCGACGCCACGCCCTGCGCGTCCTGATCGACGCGGCCGGGCACCAGCGCGCCGGCGATCGCGGCCTGTTCGGTGATGTGGGGCGGGTAGTGGGTGGGATAGGCGCGCAGCACCCGGCGCGCCGTCCGCGCCTCTTCGACCACGCGGGCGAGGTCCTGGCCCACGATTTCCTCGCCCGAGCCCAGGCGCAGCGCCGCGCCCTCGACCCCCTGCTGGATCAGGTAGTCCTCAAGCGCGGCCTCGTCCTTCAGATAGACCTCGGACCGGCCCCGCGCGACTTTGTAAAGCGGCGGCTGCGCGATATACAGGTGCCCGGCCTCGATCAGCTCGGGCATCTGGCGGAAGAAGAACGTCAGCAGCAGCGTGCGGATATGCGCGCCGTCCACGTCGGCGTCGGTCATGATGACGATCTTGTGGTAGCGCAGCTTGTTCAGGTTGAACTCGTCGCGCCCGATCCCGGTCCCCAGCGCGGTGATGAGCGTGCCGATCATGTCCGACGACAGCATCCGGTCGAAGCGCGCGCGTTCCACGTTCAGGATCTTGCCGCGCAGGGGCAGCACGGCCTGGTTCTGGCGCGACCGGCCCTGCTTGGCCGACCCGCCGGCCGAGTCGCCCTCGACGATGAACAATTCGCTGAGCGCCGGGTCCTTTTCCTGGCAGTCGGCCAGCTTGCCTGGCAGCGAGGCCACGTCCATCGCCGTCTTGCGCCGCGTGAGTTCGCGCGCTTTCCGCGCTGCCTCGCGCGCCAGCGCTGCCTCGACGATCTTGCCCAGGATCGACTTCGCTTCCGCGGGATGTTCCTCGAACCACTCGGCCAGCTTCTCGTTCACGAGGTTCTCGACCGCCGGCCGCACCTCGGACGAGACCAGCTTGTCCTTGGTCTGGCTGGAGAACTTGGGGTCCGGCACCTTCACGGACAGCACGCAGGTCAGCCCCTCGCGCGCGTCGTCGCCGGTAAAGTCCACCTTTTCCTTCTTCGCGATCCCGCTGGTCTGCGCATAGGTGTTCACGACCCGCGTCAGCGCGCCGCGGAAGCCGGCCATGTGGGTGCCGCCGTCGCGCTGGGGGATGTTGTTGGTGAACGGCAGCACCGTCTCGTGGTAGCTGTCGTTCCACCACATCGCGACCTCGACGCCGATCCCGCCACGCTCGCCGGTGATGAAGATCGGTTCCGAGGTGACGGCGGTCTTGCTGCGGTCGAGGTATTTCACGAACTCGCGCACGCCGCCTTCGTAGAACAGCTCGGTGTGGATCGGCTCGGCCGGACGGTCGTCTTCCAGGATGATGCGGACGCCGGAGTTCAGGAACGCAAGCTCGCGCAGGCGGTTTTCCAGCGTTCGGACATGGTAGTCGAGGTTGAGGAACGTGCCGGTCTTGCCGTCCTCGCGGGTCGAGGCGAGGAACCGAACCTCGGTCCCCGTCTCGCCCGGGGCGTCGCCCACGACGCGCAGGTGTTCAACCGTGTCGCCGTGTTCGAACCGGGCGTAGTGTTCCTTGCCATCGCGCCAGATCCGCAGTTCCAGCCATTCCGACAGCGCGTTCACGACGGAAACGCCGACGCCGTGCAGCCCGCCCGAGACCTTGTAGCTGTTCTGGTCGAACTTCCCGCCCGCGTGCAGCTGGGTCATGATGACCTCGGCCGCGCTCACGCCTTCGGTCGGGTGCATGCCGACGGGGATGCCGCGTCCGTTGTCACGCACCGACACGCTGCTGTCGGCGTGAATCTTGACATGGACATAGTCGGCATGACCGGCCAGCGCCTCGTCGATGCCGTTGTCCACCACCTCGTAGACCATGTGGTGCAGACCCGACCCGTCGTCGGTGTCGCCGATATACATGCCGGGCCGCTTGCGAACGGCCTCCAGTCCCTTGAGAACCTTGATGGATTCGGCGCCGTATGCGTTCGGCTGCACGGAAGCTGCGCTCATGCGTCTTTTATCCTGCCGTTGACCAGCATGATATAGCGATGACGACCCGCAATGTCACGAGAAACACACAATATTTTGCGGGTTTTCGCCATGCGTGCAGGGGGTGGCACGCCCGGCCGTCAGCGTTCCTTGACGTAGGGCTCGCCGCCCGCGCGCGGCGGCGTCGCGCGGCCGATGAAACCGGCCAGGATGACGACCGTCAGGATGTAGGGCAGCGCGTTCATGAACATCGACGGCACGGTGAACGGGCCAAGGTCGATGTTGGGAAAGCGGTTCGCCACAGCCTCCATCAGGCCGAACAGGAACGTGGCCCCCAACGCCCGCCACGGCCGCCAGTTGGCGAAGATCAGCGCGGCCAGCGCGATGTAGCCGCGCCCCGCCGACATCTCCTTGACGAAGCCCGCAGACAGGCCGGTCGCGAGATAGGCGCCGGCAAGCCCGGTCAGCAGCCCGGTGATGGCGATGGCGGTCCAGCGCAGCCGCGTGACCGACACGCCCGCCGTATCGACCGAGGCGGGATTTTCGCCCACCGCGCGCAGCCGCAGCCCGAAGCGGGTGCGGTAAAGCAGCCACCACGTCCCGGGCACCGCCAGCAGCGCGGCATAGACCAGCGGCGTATGGCCCGACAGCACGTCGGAATACAGCGGCCCGATCACCGGCACGGGCGCGATCAGGTCGGCAAAGGGCAGCTTCCATTCGGCGAACCGTGCCGCCCCTTCCAGCGCCGGGGTGCGGCCGCCAAGGCCGAACCACGTCTGCCCCAAAAGCACGGTCAGGCCCGAGGCGAGGAAGTTGATCGCCACGCCCGAAATCAGCTGGTTGCCACGGAACGTGATCGAGGCCGCGCCGTGGATCAGCGACAGCGCCAGCGACCCCGCGACCCCCGCCGCAAGGCCGATCCAGACGTTGCCGGTGACGGCGGCAGCGGCGGCCGAGGCGAAGGCCGCCATCAGCATCTTGCCTTCCAGCCCGATGTCGAAGATGCCCGAGCGTTCGGAAAACAGCCCGGCAAGGCACGCCAGCAGCAGCGGCGTCATCAGCCGCACGGCGCTGTCGAGGATCTGGATGACGGTCGCTACGTCCATCAGCGCCGCCCCCACAGCCGTTCAAGCGGCATCCGCACCATGTTGTCCAAGGCCCCGGTGAACAGGATCACAAGCGCCTGGATCACGGTAATCAGCTCGCGCGGGATCGACGTCCACAGCGCCAGTTCCCCGCCGCCCTGGTACAGGAACCCGAACAGCAGCGCCGCCAGCAGGATGCCGAAGGGATGGTTGCGCCCCATCAGCGCGACCGCGATGCCGATGAAGCCCGCGCCCTCGACGCTGTTCAGAAGCAGGCGTTCAGCCTCGCCCATGACGTTGTTGACGGCCATGAGGCCGGCGAGCGCGCCCGAGATCATCATCGCGACGACGGTGATCCGCACCGGCGAGATGCCGGCGTAGCGGGCCGCGCGCTCGGACCGGCCGAAGGACCGGATCTCGTAGCCGAGCCTCGTGCGCCAGATCAGCAGCCAGACCACGAGGCAGGCCGCGACGGCGATCAGGAAGGTGATGTTGGCGGGCGTGTTCTTGCCCCATTCGATCCCGACGCTGGCCGCGAGGTCGGTCAGCTTGGGCAGGTGCGTGCTGTCGGGGAACCGGGCGGACGCCGGGTCCATGCTGCCTGCGGGGCGCATCAGGTTGACAAGGACGTAGTTCAGCAGCGCCGCCGCGATGAAGTTGAACATGATCGTCGTGATGACGATGTGGCTGCCGCGTTTCGCCTGCAGGATCGCCGGGATGAACGCCCACGCCGCGCCGAACAGCGCCGCCCCGATCATCGCGGCGGGCAGCGCCACCCCCCAGTGCGGCCACGGCAGCGCCAGCGCCACCAGCGCGACGCCAAGCCCGCCCAGCGTCGCCTGCCCCTCGGCCCCGATGTTGAACAGCCCCGCATGGCTCGCGACCGCGACGGCCAGCGCGGTGAAGATGAAGTTCGTCGCGTAATACAGCGTGAAGCCCCAGCCGTAGCTGGACCCCAGCGCGCCCGTGACCATGGTCCTGAGCGCGGTCCACGGGTTCTCGCCGATCGCGAGGATCACCAGCGCCGAGATGGCGAAGGCGAGGGCCAGCGACAGCAGCGGCGTCAGGACGATGTCGGCCCAGCGGGGCAGGCGGGTCATCAGATGATCCCCTTGGAAGGCGAGGGCGAGGCGGGCCCGGCGTCGGACGGCTGTCCGGCGGGGCGGTCGGGGGCCGCGGCTTCCGGCGGGATCCCGTCCTGCGGCCGCGTCGTGGCCGGATCGCAGCCCGCCATCAGCAGGCCCAGTTCGCCCGCGTCGGTCTGGCCGGGCAGGCGCTCGCCCATGATGCGGCCGTCGAACATCACCGCGATCCGGTCCGACAGCTGCATGATCTCGTCCAGTTCCACGCTGACCAGCAGGATCGCGCGGCCGGCGTCGCGCAGCGCGATGATGCGGCGGTGGATGAACTCGATCGCGCCGATGTCCACGCCGCGCGTGGGCTGGCCGATCAGAAGGACGGCCGGATCGTTCTCGATCTCGCGCGCGACGACCAGCTTCTGCTGGTTGCCGCCCGAAAAGTTGCGGGACGCGAGGTCGGGGTCGCGCGGGCGCACGTCGAACTGTTCCATCCACGCCGCCGCCTCGGCCCGCATCGCGCCGGTGTCCATCAGCCAGCCGCGGCCGTAGCGGGCGCGGTCGTGATAGCCGAAGGCGGTGTTTTCCCAGGCGGCGAAGTCCATGATGAGCCCTTCGGCCTGCCGGTCCTCGGGGATGTGGCCGACGCCTGCATCACGCCGCGCGCCCGCGTCGGTGTGGGTAAGCGGCAGCGGCCGGCCGTTCAGCGTCAGCGTCCCTTCGACCTTGGCGCCGGGTTCGGGGTAGCCGCCGAGGATTTCCAGAAGCGCGCTCTGCCCGTTGCCGCTGACCCCGGCGAGGCCCAGGATCTCGCCCGCGCGCAGGGTCAGGTCGATGCCGCGCAGGCGCTCGACCCCGTCCTTGTCGACCATCCGCAGGCCGCGCAAATCGAGGATCGCGGGGCCGGGCGCGGCGGGGGTCTTGCCGCTGTCCAGAAGCACCTTGCGACCCACCATCGCCTCGGCCAGCTTGTCGGGCGAGGTGTCGCGCGTGGGCATGGTCGCCACGATCTCGCCGCGCCGCATGACGCTGACGGTGTCGGTGATGTCCATGATCTCGCGCAGCTTGTGGGTGATCAGGACGATGGTCTTGCCCTGGTCGCGCAGGCCGCCGAGGATGCGGAAAAGGTGGTCGGCCTCGGCCGGGGTCAGGACGCCGGTGGGTTCGTCCAGGATCAGGATCTCGGCCTGCCGGTACAGCGCCTTGAGGATTTCCACCCGCTGCTGGTGGCCCACGGAAAGCGTCTCGACCGGCCGGTCGGGATCGACCTGCAGGTCGTAGTCGGCGGCCAGCCGCTGCAGTTCGCCCCGCGCGCGCGACAGCGACCGGCGCAGCCACGGCCCGTCCTCGGCGCCGAGGATCACGTTTTCCAGGACGGTGAAGTTCGGGACCAGCTTGAAGTGCTGGAACACCATGCCGATGCCTGCGCGGATCGCGGTCTGGCTGTCGGTGATCGCGATCTCGCGCCCGCCGATGCGGATCGTGCCCGCGTCGGGGCGGTAGAAGCCGTAGAGGATCGACATCAGCGTGGACTTGCCCGCGCCGTTCTCGCCCACGATGCCGTGGATCGACCCGCGCGCGACCGTCAGGTCGATGTCCTTGTTGGCCTGCACCGGGCCGAACGCCTTGGAAATGCCGCGCAGCTCGATCGCAGGGCCGGGCGCGGGCACGCCCGTGCGGGAGCCGGGGCCTTCAGCGGGCCCCGGTCGATGTTCGACGCCCAGGGTCATCCCGCCGGGCAGGCGTTGTCGGTCATGTAGTCGTGGACCTTGGTCTCGCCGGCGACGATCTTGGCCGTGGCGTCCTCGACCGCGGCCATCATCTCGGGCGTGATGAGCGGCTTGTTGTTGTCGTCCATCGCCAGTCCCACGCCGTCGGACTTGAGGTCCATGACCTTCACGCCCGGCTCGACCGCCGTGCCGGCCTTGAACGCCTCGTAGACCGAGTTGTCCACGCGCTTGAGGACCGAGGTCAGGACCTTGCCCGGGTGCAGGTGGTTCTGGTTGCTGTCGACGCCGACCGACAGGACGTTGGCGTCGGCCGCCGCCTGCAGCACGCCGATGCCGGTGCCGCCGGCGGCTGCATAGATCACGTCGGCGCCCTGCGAGATCTGGGCGCGGGCGAGTTCCGCGCCCTTCACCGGGTCGTTCCAGGCGGCGGGCGTGGTGCCGGTGAAGTTGGTCACGATCTTGCCGTCGGGCCGCGCGGCCATGAAGCCCTGGGCGTAGCCGCACTGGAACTTGTGGATCAGCGGGATGTCCATGCCGCCGATGAAGCCGGCGGTGCCGGATTTCGACGACATCCCGGCAAGGATGCCCGCGAGGTACGACCCTTCGGGTTCGCTGTAGACGACCGACTGCACGTTCGGCTGTTCGACCACGGTGTCGATGATGACGAAGCGGGTGTCGGGATAGTCGGGCGCGACCTGGTTCAGCACGTCGGCAAAGGCGAAGCCGGTCGTCACGATCGGGTTCGCGCCGGTTTCGGCCAGCCGGCGCAGCGCCTGCTCGCGCTGGGCCTCGGACTGCATTTCCAGTTCCTTGTAGGTGCCGCCGGTTTCCTCGACCCAGCGCTGCGCGCCGGCAAAGGCGGCCTCGTTGAATGACTTGTCGAACTTGCCGCCGAGATCGAAGATCAGCGCGGGCTCGGCCAGCGCGCCGGTGGCGGTCGCGGCGACGGCCAGGGCGACGGTCAGGGCGGGCGTCGCGCCACCGGCCAGAAGGGATTTCAGAAGGCTCATCGGGGCACCTTTCGCGTGGGCAGCTGTCGAACCTGCCGCCATGGCGGCATTCGGGGGCGGGCTGCCCGCGACTGCCAGATTGCGAAGATTAGCGCAATCGGGGGCCGGGGCGTCAACGGGATTCGTGCCGTGGGGTTAAGGGCTTCGTTCCAGCGACTTTCCCATCGTCAGCGCGTCGATCCCGGCGCCATAGTAATCGCGCCTGCGCCCGGTCCGTTCCCAGCCCGCGCCCGCATACAGCGCCTGCGCCGCCGCGTTGTCGGACGCCACCTCGAGAAACCCCCGCGCCGCGCCCCGCAGGCGGGCGACCGCGTCGAATTCGTCCACGAGCGCCCGGCCAAGACCCTGGCGGCGCGCCGACGGCTCGACCGCGAGCGTCAGCAGCTCGGCCTCGTCGGCCGCGGTGCGGCCGATCAGGAAGGCGTTCGGGCGCACCAGCAGGAACGCGCCGGGCAGCGACGCCATGTCCTCGATTTCGGCCGCCGACCAAGGGCGGGGGTGGGTGAAGCAGCGCGCGTGCAGCGCGGCCAAGTGGGCAATGGTGATGTCGGCGGGTGTCATGGGAACTTACGGCAGCAGCACGGGGGCCGGATCGCGGGGGGGCGCGGCGACGGCCGGGCGCAGGTACAGGGGCGCGGGGCGCGGGATTGGGGTGCCGCCCGCGATCCGGGCTGAGATGATCCGGGCTGAGGCGATGCGGGCGATCGCCACCGCAGCGGGGACGGTGGCGGCGTGGACAGGCGGGCCGGGCGGCAGGTCGTCAGGCACCGCCTGGCCGGGCCCGCCGACCGGGCCGGTGGCGTCGAAGTCCTGCCAGAACACCTCGTCCCCGCGCGCCGCGACGATCGCGCGGGTCGGGCGGGGCGCGTCCAGCGCGGCGGCCTCGGTCACCGTCACACCGACCGCCGGGACGCCCAGCGAAAGCGCCAGCCCCCGCGCCGCCGCGACGCTGACGCGGATGCCGGTGAAATTGCCGGGCCCCACGCCGACGCCGATCCCGGCGAGGTCCGCAAAGCCCACCCCCGCTGCGGCGAGCGTGTCCTGGATCACGCCCATAAGCCGCTCTGCCTGGCCCTTGGCCATCGGCTCGAACCGCAGGGCCAGCACGCGGTCGCCCGATACGACAGCGGCCGCGCAATGCGCGGCCGAGGTGTCGAAGCCGAGGACGGGACCGGCCGTGTCAGGCAACCGGCCGGACCTCGGTCACTTCGGGGATGTAGTGGCGCAGCAGGTTCTCGATCCCCATCTTCAGCGTCAGGGTCGATGACGGGCAGCCCGCGCAGGCGCCCTTCATGTGCAGATAGACGACGCCGCGGTCGAAGCCGTGGAACGTGATGTCGCCGCCGTCCTGCGCGACTGCGGGGCGCACCCGGGTGTCGAGCAGTTCCTTGATCTGCACCACGATGTCGCCGTCGGGGCCGCTGTGTTCGCTGTGCCCGTCATCGGCGGGGGCACTGTCGGCCAGCGCGGGCAGGCCCGACTGGTAGTGTTCCATGATCGCGCCCAGGATCGACGGCTTGATCTGGTCCCAGAGCGCCGGGTCGGTCTTGGTCACGGTGACGAAGTCGTTGCCCAGGAACACGCCGGCCACGCCGGGCACCCCGAACAGGCGCTGCGCCAGCGGGCTTGCGGCGGCGCTGTCGGGTCCGGGGAAGTCGGCCGTGCCGGACGCCAGCACCGTCTCGCCCGGAAGGAACTTCAGCGTCGCGGGGTTGGGGGTCGTTTCCGTCTGGATGAACATGGGCTCGCTCCTGCTACGGTTCGGATATGGTCGCAGGGGGCCATCGAGTCAAGGAAAGCCCGTCGCGCCGCTCCGCCGCTCCGCCCCTTCAGGTGATCTGCTGCAGCCGCTCGGCCGAGATGTCGCCGGGCACGATGGTCAGCGGGCAGGGCAGCGAGGCCACGTCGCGCAAGAGCCGCGCGACCAGCGGCCCCGGCCCCTGCGTCTCGGTCGAGGCGCCCAGCACCACCACGCCGATCTCGGGGTCGGCGCCGATCTGCGCCAGCAACTCGGCGCTGGGCTCGCCCTCGCGGATGACCAGCTCGGGTTCCAGCGCGGTCTTGTCGCGCATCCATTTGGCGAAGACCTGGAAATGCGCCTCCAGCCGCTCCTGCGCCTCGGCGCGCATCACCTCGGCCACGCCCATGCCGTGCTGGATCTCGTCGGCGGCGATCACGGCCAGCACCTGCACCGATCCGCCGGTCGCCGATGCCCGCAGAGCCGCATAGCGGATCGCGTTGAGGCTTTCGCGGGTGTCGTCGAGGACGACGAGGAACTTGCGCACGGGTTTTCCTTTCCTGCACCGGAACCGTCACGCCCCGGCGACGGAGACGGCGGCGGGGCAACGGCGCAGCGTGTCAAATCCGCAAGCCCGCCGCAAGATCACGGTTATTTCGTCGCTCCATGGATTTTCATTGACCTTTCGCGGTGCTAGGGGGTCGGAAAGAGTCCGGTGAAGACTTGGTGAAAGGTTGGGCGTGGCGGTTACCGAAAACTGGGACGGAACTCACCCGGTCGCTGAACGCGTCATTGCGTTGCAGCCGCCGATGCAGGATGCCGTTGCCCGCATGACGGTCGCCAAACGCGCCTTCGACATCTTCTTTTCCCTGTTCCTGCTGATCCCGCTGTCGATCGTGATGCTGGGCGTCGCCGGTGTGCTGCTGCTGTCGCAGGGCCGGCCGATCCTGTACGTCGCGCCCCGGATGAAGACGGCCGAGGACAGCTTCCACCTGCTCAAGTTCCGCACCATGCACCGCGTGGACGAGGATTCGGGCGCGACCGGCGCGCACAAGAGCTGGCGGATCACCAGCGTCGGGCGGATCCTGCGCCGGACCCGCATCGACGAGCTGCCGCAGCTGTTCAACATCCTGCGCGGCGACATGAGCTTCGTGGGCCCGCGCCCGCCGCTGCGCGAATATGTCGAGCGGTTTCCCCGCGAATACGGCCAAGTGCTGCGGATGCGGCCGGGCGTCACGGGGCTGGCCACGCTGATCTACCACGCGCAGGAAGACCGGATCATGGCGTCCTGCGACACGGCCGAGGCGACCGAGGCGGCGTATTACCGCCGCTGCCTGCCGACCAAGCTGCAACTCGACATGATCTACCAGCGCCGCCGCAACATGGCGCTGGATTTCTGGATCATCTGGAACACCTCGATGACGGTCATCATTCCGGGCTGGAAACCGAAGCGCCTTGCGGACCGTGCGGCGACGCAAGGCCAGGCCGGTCCTGCCGCACGTGCAGAGACTCAGCACAGCCGCTGAACGGATCCTGCGGGTAGCCGACGCCCGCAAGGTAAAGCCCGTGCGGCGGGCAGACCGGGCCGCAGGCGGTGCGGTCGCGGGCATCCAGCGCCGCACCGACCCGCGCGGGGTCCCACGCGCCCGCGCCCACCCGTTCCAGCGTCCCCACGATCGACCGCACCTGGTTGTGCAGGAACGACCGCGCGCGCAGGTGAAAGCGGTATTCAGTGCCGCCGGGAACCGCCATCTCGTCGATCGCGATCTCGTCCAGCGTCTTCACCGGACTGGCCGACTGGCACATGGTGGACCGGAAGGTGGTGAAATCGTGCCGCCCGATCAGATGCGCCGCCCCGGCCCGCATCGCGTCGCTGTCGAGCGGCTGGCGCACCTGCCAGACGAGGCCGTGGTCGTGGGTCGCGGGCGCGCGCCGCGCGAGCAGGCGGAACACATAGGCGCGCTCGACCGCGCTGAAGCGGGCGTGGAAGTCGTCGGGCACGCGCGCCGCGTCGAGGATCGCGACCGGGGCGGGCTTCAGGTGCCAGTTCAGCGCCTCGGACAGGCGGAACGGGTCCCAGTCGCGTTCCAGATCCGCGTGGGCCACCTGGCCCGTGGCGTGGACGCCCGCGTCGGTCCGTCCGGCCGCGGCGATCCGCGCGCCGCGCGCAAAGCCCGGGTCCAGCCGCGCCAGCGCGGCCTCGACCGCGCTCTGGACCGAGGGCAGGTCCGCCTGCGCCTGCCAGCCCGCGAACGGGCCGCCCGCATATTCGATCAGCAGCGCATAACGGGGCATGGGCCGGTCAGCGCCCGCCCTTCTGGTCGGCGGCCCGCGTGGTCGTGGCCCCGTTGGGCATGGTCCCGTCGGCGGCAGCCCGCTCCGGCATCCGCAGCAGGTCGTCCATCGTCTGGGTCGCGGGCTGGCGGCCGATCAGCGGCTGTTCGGCCGGCAGGCGCACGCCTTCGCGCGCGAGCCGGTCGCGCAGGACGCTGATCTCGATGTCCATGTTCGTGCGGTCGCCCTGCCGCAGCCGGTCGGCCAGCGCGCGGAAGTTGCGTTCCAGATCGGTCAGCAGCGCCTCGTAGTCGTCGCGCGCGCGGCGGTCGCGGGTCTGGGCGTAAAGGTCCGCGAACTTCACCGTCGCGTCGCGCGCGCCCATCAAATAGACGCCGAGATAGCGCCGCGCGGAAGACAGCGACACGGGGTCCTGCTCGACCTGGTCGAACAGCATCCGCGCGGTCACGGAAAACAGGTTCACCCGCGCTTCCAGTTGGCGGTCGCCGGTGCGGCGGATCGCGTCGGTGATGCCGGCCAGATACCCCTCGGCGTCGGTGATGACGCGGGCCACGCGGTCCTGCTGGAAGGTGTCGACGCCCTCCATCCCCTTGTCCTTGGTGGGATCGGGGCCGAAGGACAGCCAGTGCAGCACCGCGCCGGTGAAGCCGAGGATGCCGGCGCCCGCCGCCGCCGCGCCCGGCTCGAACGCGCCCACCGCGACGCCAAGGCCGGCCATGATCCCGCCGAACAGCTTGCGCGGCACCGCGGGCCGGCGCGCCACCCGGCGGGCGTCGTAGGCGGCTTCGGCCTGCAGCCCCTCTCGCGTCAGGATCATCCCCGCCGCGATCAGGCCGAAGCCGCCGATCTGCGTCGCCACCTCGATCGGGGCGCCCTGAAAGAACGCCGTCATCAAAAGCGGCGAGGCCATGATCGTCACCCACTTCGTGCGGGATTCGAAGCGGTGGCGCGCCTGGCTTGCCGGGACCGGCAGCGGATCGCTGCCGCCCGTGCCTCGCATGCCGGGGATGGGCGAATACTTGCCGCCGAAACGCTGTGCCATGCCCCGCCCTCAGCCCGCGCCGACGAGCGAGGCGTAAAGCGTCACCCCCATCAGCAGATAGAAGGTCAGGCGATGCATGGCGGGGCGGGACATCGTGTTCCTTTCGGCCGTCTTTGGCGTCGTCGTGCGGGGTCCGGGTTCCATATCGGCCCGACCGGCGCCCCGATCAACCCGCGCGCGCGGATCATTTTAGGCCGGGGCCTGGCTTTCGTGAATGGCCGCCAGCACCTCGGTCGGCGCGAACCGGGTCACGTCGATCAGCCCGGTATCGGAAATCCGAAGCGCGGGGATCACCACCAGCGCCAGCAGCGAATGCTGCATGTAGGCGTTGTTGAGCGTGCAGCCGCAGTCGCGCATCGCTTGGGTCAGCCGGTCGGCCTGGACCGCCACGACCTCGGCCGGCCGGTCCGACATCAGCCCCGCGATCGGCAGTTCGACCAGCGCCAGCTCGCGCGGCTCGCCGCCTTGGGCGTCCGCCGCGATCACGACGATGCCGCCGCCGACCTCGTGCAGGCGGTTCGCGGCCCGCGCCATGCAGGCCTTGTCGGTGCCGACGACGATCATGTGGTGGCTGTCATGCGCGACGGTCGAGGCGATTGCGCAGGGCCGGTCGTAGCCGAACCCCGACACGAAGCCGTTGACGACCCCACCGGTGCCGCGATGGCGTTCGACCAGCGCGACCTGGCAGACGTCGGCGGCCGGGTCCATCCGCACGATCCCGTCCGCCACCGGCAGCACGCGTTCCAGCGCCCGCGTGGGCGCCTGGTTCTCGACCACGCCGATGACGCGGGCGGTCACCGCGCGCGCGTTCGGGGCGGGAACGTCGAAGTCGGCGGGCCCAAGGCTGCGGCCCAGCTTCACCGTGCCGCGCGCGCTCGCCGGATAGTCGAACCGGGGCAGCGTGCCCGTCAGCGCGCCGTTCCGCGCCATCAGGCGGCCGCGTGCGAACACCATCTCGACCGGCAGGGCCGCGAGGTCGCTGGTCAGGATCAGGTCCGCCCGCCGCCCCGGCGCGATCGCGCCGATCTCGCGTTCCAGCCCGAAATGCTGGGCGGCGTTCAGCGTCGCCATCTGGATCGCGGTCACCGGCCGCAGCCCCTGCGCGATGGCGTGGCGCACGACGCGGTCCATGTGCCCGTCGCGCGCCAGCGTCCCCGAATGGCTGTCGTCGGTGCAAAGGACGAAGTTGCGCGGGTCGAGGCCGCGTTCCGTCACCGCCTTCACCTGCGCCGCCACGTCGTGCCAGGCCGACCCCAGCCGCAGCATCGCCCGCATCCCCTGCCGGACCCGCGCCACCGCGTCGTCGGCCGTCGTCCCCTCGTGGTCGTCCGCAGGCCCGCCCGCCGGATAGGCGTGGAACGCCCGGCCAAGGTCGGGCGAGGCGTAGTGCCCGCCCACCGTCAGCCCGGCGGCTGCGGTCGCGGCGATCCCCGCGACCATCTTCGGATCGTTTCCGATCACGCCGGGGAAGTTCATCACCTCGCCCAGCCCGATCACGCCGGGCCAGGACAGCGCCTCGGCGATGTCGGCGGGGGTCAGCTCCGCCCCCGCGTGTTCCAGCCCCGGCGCGCTCGGCACGCAGCTGGGCACCTGCACATAGACGTTGACGGGCAGGCCCCGCGCCTCGTCGTGCATCAGCCGGACGCCGGGCAGACCCAGGACGTTCGCGATCTCGTGCGGGTCGATGAACATCGAGGTGGTGCCGTGCGGGATCACGGCGCGGACGAACTCGGTCACGGTGACGAGGCCGCTTTCGACATGCATGTGCGCGTCGATGAGACCCGGGACAAGGTAGCGGCCGGCGGCGTCGATGACCTCGGTCCCCGGGCCTACGGCGTGGGACGCGTCGGGGCCGACATAGGCGAAGCGTCCCTCGGCCACGACGATGTCGGTGCCTGGGATGACCTCGCCCGAATAGACGTTGACCCAGGCGCCGCCGCGGATCACCAGATCGGCCGGACGTCGGCCCATCGCCACGTCCACAAGGGCAGGGGCCGACCGGGCCCATGTTTCCTGCATCATCCTCCGCCCCCATCGCCGCCCTGGCCTTTGCGGCAAGGGCTCAAGCCTGCCGGGTTTTCGCCGTCGCGGCCAGCCCGGAATCACGGCCCGCCGCCCGCTGCCCCAGCCGGATGCTGGCCAGCACCAGCGCCGCGCCCGCGAACTGCAGCCAGCCAAGGCTCTGGCCCAGGAACACCCAGCCCAGCAGCACCGCCATGACCGGGCTCAGGAACCCCAGCGACGACGCGACGCGGGTGTCGAGCCGCGCAAGCCCCCGGAACCACAGCACATAGGTCAGCGCGGCGCCGATCAGCCCCAGCCACGCCAGCGCCGCGAGGTTCAGCGCCGTTGGCCGGGGCATCGCCAGGCCCAGCCACAGCGCCAGCGGCACCAGCAGCAGCCCGCCCGCCGTCAGCTGCCACGCGGTAAAGGTCAGCAGCGAGACTGGAGGCTGCCAGCGCCGGGTCAGGACGGTGCCGAACGCCATCGACACCGCGCCCGCGATCCCTGCGGCAACCCCGATCCCGTCGAGCCGCGCGGCCGGCGACAGGACCAGCAGCGCGACGCCCCCGGCCCCCGCAAGCGCCGCCACGACCGAAGGCAGGCGCAGCCGCGCGCCCAGCATCAGCGACGACAGCAGCACGACGACCAGCGGCTGCACGGCGCCGACGGTCGCCGCCACCCCGCCGGGCAGGCGATAGGCCGACACGAACAGCATCGCCCAGAAGATCGAGAAGTTGAGCGCCCCCAGCACGAACACCCGCAGCCACCAGATCCCCTGCGGCAGGGTCCGGGTCAGCGCCAGCAGCAGCAGCCCCGCCGACAGCGCGCGCAGCATCGCGACGGTGATGGGCGAGAAGCCGGGCAGGAACTGGGTCGTGACGATGTAGGTGCTGCCCCAGATCGCGGGCGCGATCGCGGTCAGCGCCAGGTCGGCGGCACCGCCCGGGGGCGGGGTGCCTGCGGAGCGGGTGCCAGCGGGTCGGGTGCCTGCGGGGCGGGTGCCTGCGACGGGGACGCGCGCTTGGGGGGATGTCATGCGATCTCCAGCACTTCGCCCAGCGCGCGGCGGGGCTTTTGCGGCCAGTTGCCCGGGGCCGCGCGACCGACCGACACCAGGACCACCGGCACCTCGTCCCCTGATGCGGCATAGGCCGCAGCGACGCCCGCCGCATCGAAGCCGCCGATCGGCCCCGACGCAAGCCCCATCGCGCCCGCCGCCTGCATCAGCATCGCCGCCCCGAAACTGGCCGAGCGCACCGCCTCGTCGCGGCTGGCGCGCGGGTCCGCGTATTGCGCGCCCGCCGCCGTGACCCAGGTCGTGGCCATGCCGCCCGGCATGATCCCGGCATCGACCGACGGCCGCAGCCGCGGCCCCAGCGTCGCCGCATCCGGCAGAACGCCGAAGATGACGAAGGTCACGGCCGCGTCCGCGATCTTCTGCTGCCCGTTCGCAAGCTCTTTCAGCCGCGCCTTTTCCGCGTCCGACCGCACCGCGACGAAGCGCCAGTTCTGCAGGTTGTAGGCGGTCGGCGCGCGGGTCGCGAGGTCGATCAGCCGGCCGATCTGCGCCTCTGTCATTCGGTGGGCGGGGTCGAACAGGTTCGCCGACACGCGGGTCTCGATCTGCTCAAGGGTCTGGGTGGTCATCGTCACACTCCGGGTTCCGTTCTGTCCGGGGCATGAGGTAGTGATTTCGCCGTCGGCTGATAATCTGGCGGCCGGGAAAGTCATTCTTCACCGAACGGAACGGATCTATGGATCACCTGACCGCCCTTCAGGTCTTTCGTGAGGTCGCCCGCGCCAACGGCTTTGCCGCCGCGGGGCGGGTGCTGGGCCTGTCCGCGCCCGCCATCAGCAAGAACATCGCCGAGCTGGAGGCGCATGCGGGCGCCCGCCTGATAAACCGCACCACGCGGCGCATGTCGCTGACCGAAGAGGGGCGGACCTACCTCGATCACGTCACCCGCGCGCTCGACGCGATCGCCGAGGCCGACCGGGCGCTGTCGCCCGGCCGCGCCGCCCCCGTGGGGACGCTGCGGGTCAGCGCGCCGATGACGGTGACGCTGACGCGGTTGTCGCGCGCGATCCCCGGTTTCCTCGACCGCCATCCCGACCTGCGGCTGGACCTGCATCTGGACGACCGGCGCGTGGACATCGTGCGCGAAGGCTTCGACCTCGCCATCCGCGGCACCGACCGGCTGGAGGATTCGTCGCTGGTCGCACGACGGCTGGCGGTGATGCCGCACGTGCTTTGCGGCTCGCCCGGCTACTTCGCGGCGCACGGCACGCCCCGGTCGCCCGGCGACCTTGCCGCGCATAACTGCATCCTCTTCAGCCTCGCGGGCCATCCCGGCACGTGGGAGTTCGGGCAGGGCGGGCGCATCCGCCGCGTGGCCGTGGGCGGGCGCTACGCGGTGTCGTCGAGCCTTGCGGTGCGCGACGCGGTCCGCGCGGGCTTCGGCCTGACGATGATCCCGCGCCCCTATGTCGAGGGCGACCTGCGCGACGGCCGCCTGGTGTCCGCGATGGACGACTGGATCACCTCGTCCACGACGCTGTACGCGATCTACCCCTCGCGCGAACATCTCGCCCCGAAGAACCGGGTGTTCGTGGATTTCCTAATCGGAGAGTTCGCGGGTTGACGGAATACGCGACACCACCACCGCACGACCGGATACCGGCCGCAGCCGATCACCGCAGGCGGTGTCCCGCTTCGTCGAAGTGGAACACGCGGTCCGGGGCAAAGGTGATCCCTCGCTCGCTTCCCACTGCAAGATCGTGTTCGCCAAACAGCCTTGCGGTCAGCAGGCCGTGGTCCGCGGTGTGAAGGTAGACCAGCGTTTCTCCGCCCAGGCGTTCAACGTGGCTGACGGTGCTCCTGATCGCGCCCGGTCCTTCAACGAACTGCAACTGCTCGGGCCGGACCCCCGCGGTTTGCGAGGACATTCCGAGCGCCGCCGACTTCAGGAAGTTCATGCGCGGAGAGCCGATGAAGCCTGCCACGAAGGTGTTGGCGGGATCGTTGTACAGATCCATCGGCGCGCCGATCTGTTCGACCTTGCCCGCCCGCAGCACCACGATCCGGTCGGCAAGCGTCATTGCCTCGACCTGGTCATGGGTGACGTAGATCATGGTCGCGCCGAGTTCGCGGTGCAGCTTCGCGATCTCGATCCTCGTGTTGACGCGCAGCGCGGCGTCCAGGTTCGAAAGCGGCTCGTCGAACAGGAAGAGCTTCGGCCGCCGCACGATCGCGCGGCCGATCGCGACCCGCTGGCGCTGGCCGCCGGACAGCTCGGCCGGACGGCGGTCAAGCAGCGCCTCGAGCGACAGCATCGCGGCGGCGCGGTCGGTGGCGGCCCGCACTTCGGCCTTCGGGCGACCCGCCTGTCGCAGCGCCAGCCCCATGTTGTCGCGCACGGTCAGATGCGGGTAAAGCGCGTAGGACTGGAACACCATCGCGATCTCGCGCTTCGCGGGCGGCAGGTCGGTGATGTCGCGACCGTCCAGCGTCAGCCTGCCGGCGGTGGCGCTTTCCAGCCCGGCGATCAGCTTGAGCAGGGTGGATTTGCCGCAGCCGGACGGGCCGACGAACACGCAGAACTCGCCGTCCGCGACCGCAAGGTCCACGCCCTGGATCACGTCGACGGGTCCGAACTTCTTCGTCACGCCGGAAAGAGTTAGCTGGCCCATTCCATTCCTTGCAATGTCACGATCTGCCCGCTTCGCACGCTTTCATCCGCCGCGACGCAGATCGCCAGCGACCGCACTGCGTCGTGCATGTGGCGCGAAAGATCCAGATCCTCGGCGATGGCGCGGGCCACGAACGCCTGCTCGCGGTCGCAAAGATCCTGATGGCCCGGCTCGTCCGCCATCGACAGGTCCTCGTCGGCCCGCCCGACGCGGTGCACCCGCAGCGTCGAGGTTTTCGTATGCGTGTCGATATCGTCCGAGCGCGCGCTTTCGGGCATCCGGATCGAGACCGCGCCGTTCGGGCTGACCACGTCCTTCACGAAGAAGGCGGTGTCCGACATCATCGGGCCCCACCCGGCCTCGTACCAGCCCAGCGATCCGTCCGCGAACAGGACCTGGAAATGGCCGTAGTTGTACATGTCGGGCGCAATCTCGGGGGAAAGCCGCAGGCCCATGCCGCGCACCTCGACCGGTGCGGCGTCGGTGATCTGCAGCATCACGTCAACGTAGTGGACGCCGCAATCGACGATCGGGGGCGTCGTCTCCATCAGCGCCTTGTGCACTTCCCACGTCGGGCCGGTGCTCTGCTGGTTGAGGTTCAGGCGGAAGACGTAGGGTCCGCCAAGGTCGCGCGCCTCGGCGATCACGCGCTGCCAGCTGGGATGATGGCGCAGGATGTAGCCGACAACCAGCTTGCGGCCGAGCCGCGTGGCGGCATCGACGACGCGCCGCGCGTCGGCGACGTTGCCGGCCAAGGGCTTTTCGACGAAGACATGGGCGCCCGCTTCCATCGCCGCCACGGCGTAGTCGGCGTGGGTGTCGGTGTAGGTGGCCACGCAGACGAGATCGGGCGCGGTCGCGGCCAGCGCCTGGGCGTAATCCTCGAACAGGGGGTAGCCCGCCAGTTCCGGCGGCAGCGGGCGCGAGCTGCGGTTGGCCAGCCCAACGATCCGATATTCCGGGTTGTTGTGATAGGCGAGCGCATGGCTCTGGCCCATGTTTCCCAGCCCGGCGACGAGAACGCGGATCACTTGACGGCCCCCGCGGTGATGCCCCGGATCAGCTGCCGGGAGAAGATCAGGTAAAGGACCAGCACCGGCAGGATCGCCAGCGACAGCGCCGCAAGCACCGCGTTCCAGTTCGACACGAACTGGCCAAGGAACACCTGGCTTCCAAGGGTGATGGTCTTGGTCGCCTCGGACGGGGCGAGGATCAGCGGAAACCAGAGGTCGTTCCAGATCGGAATCATGGTGAACACCGCGACCGTCGCCATCGCCGGCCGGACGATCGGCAGGACCAGCTGGAAGAAGATGCGGTATTCCGACAGCCCGTCGATCCGCCCGGCATTCTTCAGGTCGTCCGAAACCGACCGCATGAACTCCGACAGGATGAACACCGCGAGCGGAAGCCCCTGCGCGGTATAAACGAGGATCAGCGCGGCCAGCGTGTTCACCAGCCCCGTCGCCACCATCATCTGCA
>ERZ501041.79-NODE-79-length-20445-cov-11.060078_pt1 | contig 20445 bp, 19 predicted proteins | sample MGYA00248848_ERZ501041 | MGnify/ENA primary metagenome ERZ501041 (study PRJEB25958, sample SAMN03398573) | human skin metagenome | study: EMG produced TPA metagenomics assembly of the Human Skin Microbiome Metagenome (human skin metagenome) data set.
AATCGCGACTCAGCTGCTGATCCCTTTTTAAAATAGTGGTCGCGCGGAAACGGTTGTTGAATCCGGTGTGATAGCTGAGTATTAAAGCGATAATATTCGCGCTCCAATGCGCTTGGCTCTTGCAACACAACAGGCGCACGAGACATAAGCACAGCAGATTGAAGCTGTATATGCTTTGCACATGCGCGCGTCGTACTAAAGGCCCGCGACATGGGCGCGCGCGCCCGCGCCCTGCTGCGCGCCCGCGCGGGCGATCCGGCGGCGCTGGTCGCCCGGATCCTCGACCTTGCCCATCGGTCCGGGTAAGCGCGCCCGTTAACCGCTCCCCCGCGTCCCGCTTGATCGCGTCCCGCCCGGCCACGATATACCGGGGGTGAAGGAGACCGATCCATGATCCGCTACACGCTCAGCTGCGCCGAAGGGCACGACTTCGACGGCTGGTTCCGTTCGGCCGACGATTTCGACCGGATGCGGGCGGCGGGGCAGGTCGCCTGCGCCGTCTGCGGCGGCACGGGCGTGGACAAGGCGCTGATGGCGCCTTCGGTCGCCGCGCGCGAGGATGCGCCGCTGCGGTCGGCGCCGGCCGACATGACCCCGCTGGAAAAGCTGCGCCGGCATGTCGAGGCGACCTCGGACTATGTGGGCATGAGCTTCGCGGCCGAGGCGCGGGCGATGCATGACGGCGAGAAGCCCGAGCGCGCGATACACGGCGAGGCGCGCCCGGACGAGGCGCGCAAGCTGCTGGAGGACGGCGTGCCGGTCGCGCCGCTGCCGTTCCGCACCCGCCGCAAGGTTAGCTGAGCGTCCGCGCCCCGCCGCCACCCCGACGCCACCGAAAAACGCAATGAAAAAGGACCGGCGCGACGGCCGGTCCCCTTGGTGTCCTGTGGGCGTTGCGGATCAGGCGACCAGCGGCCGCGCGTCCTCGGCGTGGCGGGCGGCCAGCGTGCGCGCCTGCCGGCCCGGTGCCACGATCCGCGCGGTCGGGCGGACATGGTCCGCGTCCGCGAGGTCGGGGAACAGCGCCAGCACCTCGGCCCGGCCCGCGTCGCCCATCATCGACAGCGCCTGCTTGCCCGGGTGCAGCGATTCCGTCTCGGCCCCGTTCGAGATCACGACCTGGTGGTCGTCGAACAGGAAGTGGACGTAATCGACCGCCTCAAGGTCGCAGGCGATCTCGAACCCGTCCAGCGCCAGCAGCTGCTTGGCCGCGACCAGCACCTCGTCCGCGCCGAACAGCGTGCGCGCGATGCCCGAACGGACCAGCACCCGGTGCTGGGGCGAGACGATCAGGTCGGCGGCGGGCAGGCCGTGCCCCAGCGCATGCGCCTTGATCCGCACCGGGCGCAGGTTCGGCGCGCCGTCGAAGTCGGCCGCCGAAAGGCTGCGGCCGCCGATCCAGCGCACCGGCTGCAGACCCGCGTCGCGGGTCCGCACCAGATCGCCCACGACAAGGGCGCCCGCGGCGACGGGGCCGCGATCCGTTTCGATCATCACGTCGGCGCCGAAGCACATGACGCTCGTGTTGCTTTGCTCAAGTCGGTTCGCCTCGACGGCGGTGCCGTCGTTCTCAAGCTGCATCCCCATCGTCGGCAGCCCGTCCGCGCCGTCCAGCATGTCGAGCCGTCCGTCCGCCTGATCGGCCCGCAGCCACTGCAGCGGGTTGCGGTAGGTCTGGTCGGGATGGGCCGCGTTCCACCGCGCAAGGTTTTCCGCGTTGTAGTAGCCCGACAGGTCGATGCTGTCGCGCTGGTCCGCGTCGTCGCCGGCGTAGAAGTCGGTGACGGTGTTGGTGTCGCGCGCCACGAACACGTCGCGGCCGGCGCCGCCGGTCAGGGTGTTCTGGCCCGCGCCGCCGTCCAGCAGGTCGTCGCCGTCGCCGCCCGCGAGCGTGTCCGCGCCCTCGCCGCCGCCAAGCGTGTCGTTGCCGGCCCCGCCCGCAAGGCTGTCGTTGCCTTCGTCGCCGGCGATCAGGTCATCGCCGAATCCGCCGTCCACGTTGTCGTTCCCGTCGCCGCCCGACAGGGTGTCGGCGCCGCCCAGCGTGTCGCTGCCTGCGGCGTCGTCGCCGTGGATGACGTCGTCGCCGATCCCGCCCAGCACGCTGTCGGCACCCGTGCCGCCGGTCACGGTGTCGGCGCCTGCGCCGCCGGTCACGACGTCGTTGCCGGCGCCCGCGTCGATGACGTCCGCGTCGCCCAGGGTCGAGCCCGCGCTGTCGTCGCCCGCGATGCTGTCGTCGCCGTCGTTGCCGAAGATGGTGTCGCGGCCAAGCCCGCCCGTCACGGTGTCGTCGCCGATGCCCGCGACGACCGAATCCTGACCGTCGCCCGCGTCGATCCGGTCGGCCCCGCCGACCGTGCTGATGCCGTCGATGTCGTCGCCGTAGATGGTGTCGTTGCCGGTCCCGCCGATCAGGCTGTCGCCCGCCGCGCCGCCGACCAGGCTGTCGCTGCCCGACCCGCCGTCAAGCGTGTCCGCCGCGCCTTCGGCCAGGGTGCCGTCGAAGTTGTCGCCGTAGATGACGTCGTTTCCGCGGCCGCCGTAAAGCTGGTCGCTGCCGGTCAGCCCCTCGAGCGTGTCGGCCGCGCCGTCGTCCGTGGTCCGGCCGTAGCCGTAGACGGTGTCGTTGCCGCCGCCGCCGCGCACGCTGTCGCGCCCCGCGCCGCCATAGATCAGGTCGTCGCCGAGGCCCGAGCGGATGAAGTCCTCGTTCCCGGTCGCGCCGGGCAGCAGCGCGTCGTTGTTGTCGACCCGGTCGCCGTCGAGATCGCCGGTGTAGTTCTCGTCGATGACGTCGTTGCCGTCGCCGCCGTCGATATAGCCGTCCTGGAACGCGCTGAGATCCTGGCGCGTCATGGTGACGCCCTTGTGGTTCGACACGTAGTCTTCCGACCGGGTCGGGAAGGTGACGCTGGTGATCGGATAGCTGGTGATCGACGTTTCACCCGTGTCCGCGGTGCGCGGCGGCAGGATGAAGGCGTTGCCGTTCACGTCCTGCGCGACGCGGACAGTTCCGGTGATCGTCTGGAAGGTGCCGTCGGGCAGCCGCTGCGTGACCGAGGCGTTCGACACCACGACGATGGCGTCGGGCTTGGCCTTGATGATCTCGTTCCCCAGCCGGTACGACATCGTTTCGGTCGTGTTGTACTGGTTCAGCGCCAGCGACCCGTCGCCGTTGACGTCGTCCAGCATCACCCGCGTGCTTTGCGCGAAAAGCGGCGTCCCGTTCGATCCGAACGTCTTGTTGCCCAGCGTCGACAGCGCGTTTTCCGCCGCGCCGCTCGACGTCGTGGTCGTGTTGGTGGTGCCCTCGACCGGATCCATGTCCGAAAGGCGGCCGATATAAAGGCCGACATAGGTCTTCACTGCCATGCGTCACTCCCTTGGCAACAGTGTTGTCGGTCCGTCCGGGGCCGGGGATCGGCCACGGGCGGATCGGTATCGGTCCGGCCCTTCCGCGCATGGCAGGGCCGGCAGTCTTGGCGAGTCGTCGAGGCCACCGACGGGACGCGGGGTCCTGCGGTTGCTGCAACGAACAGCGGTTCGATTTTTCAGGTGCCGCTGGCCAGCAACCACCCCTTCGGCCGAAATGGCGGCGGGCGGTTCCCGGTTGCGACGTTACCCGTCAGGGTTGTGGCGGATTAGCATCCCATTCACTTTGAAGCTATATTTACGTGGCGACTGCGGAACTTTTTTGCCGATGCCGTTTCGTGTGTTGCACGCTTGCCCTTGGCGGCCGCCGGCGATAGGTCCCTGCCGTTCCTTGTGGCGAACGGACGACCCGCGGGTCGATGGCAGGGGGGCTTTCGTGCCGCTTCTCGTAATGAAATTCGGCGGCACTTCGGTGGCCGACATCGACCGGATCGCGAACGCGGCCCGCAAGGTCCAGCGCGAGGTGGACCGCGGCTACGACGTCATCGCCATCGTCAGCGCCATGTCGGGCAAGACCAACGAGCTGGTGGGCTGGGTCGAGGGCACGTCGCGCCTGTACGACGCGCGCGAATACGACGCCGTGGTCGCATCGGGCGAGAACGTGACGGCGGGGCTGATGGCGCTGAGGCTGCAGGAGCTGGGCGTGCCCGCGCGCAGCTGGCAGGGCTGGCAGGTGCCGATCAACACAACCGCGCAGCACGGCGCGGCGCGGTTCGTGACCATCCCGCGCGACAACATCGACGCGAAGTTCGCCGAAGGGATGAAGGTCGCGGTGGTCGCGGGTTTCCAGGGGATCGCGCCGGACGGTCGCGTGACGACGCTGGGCCGGGGCGGGTCCGACACCACCGCCGTCGCCTTCGCCGCGGCCTTCGGGGCGGAACGCTGCGACATCTATACCGACGTGGACGGCATCTACACGACCGACCCGCGGATCGCGCGCAAGGCGCGCAAGCTGGACAAGATCGCGTTCGAGGAGATGCTGGAACTGGCGTCCCTTGGCGCGAAGGTGCTGCAGACCCGCTCGGTCGAGCTGGCGATGCGCTACAACGTGCGCCTGCGGGTGCTGTCTTCGTTCGAGGACACGGATGAAACCAGCGGCACGCTGGTCTGCGATGAGGACGAGATCATGGAATCCAAGGTCGTATCGGGCGTCGCCTACAGCCGGGACGAGGCCAAGATCACGCTGGTCACGGTCGAGGACCGGCCCGGCATCTCGGCCGCCATCTTCCAGCCGCTGGCGGACGGCGGCGTGAACGTGGACATGATCGTCCAGAACATCTCGGAACGCGACTACGAGAACCATCCCGGCGCGGTCACCGACATGACGTTCTCCTGCCCGATCAACCAGGTCGAGCGGGCCAAGAAGGCGATGGAGGACGCGCGCGCCAGCGGCGCCATCGCCTATGACGAGCTGGTCGTGGACGACGACGTGGCCAAGGTGTCGGTCGTGGGGATCGGGATGCGCTCGCACGCGGGCGTGGCCGCGCGCATGTTCAAGGCACTTGCCGACGAGAACATCAACATCAAGGTGATCGCCACCAGCGAGATCAAGATTTCGGTCCTGATCGACCGCAGATATATGGAACTGGCGGTGCAGGCGCTGCATGATGCCTTCCAGCTTGAAAGGGCCTGATCCCCGGGATCGGCCATAGCCGGCGGCCAGGCCGCGCGGCGGGGGACGGAGAGTTGAGCGGAGACCTGGCCGAAAGCGAATCCCGCAAGCTGCTTCAGCGGCTCAGGGACACGCTTGCCGCGCCGGGGGCGAGCCAGGACCGGCTCGACAACATCACCCACCACATCGCCGATTCGATCGGGGCCGAGGTCTGTTCGGTCTATCTGTTCCGCGATCCGCAGACGCTGGAACTGTGCGCGACCGAAGGGCTGCGCCCCGAGGCGGTGCATCAGACCCGGCTGCGGCTGGGCGAGGGGCTGGTGGGCCGCGTGGCCCGCACCGGCCAGCCGATCAACACCGCCGACGCCCCCGCCGAGCCGGGCTTCCGCTTCATGCCCGAGACGGGGGAAGAGGTGTATCCCTCGTTCCTGGGCGTGCCGATCCAGCGCGTGGGCGAGAAGCTGGGCGTTCTGGTCGTGCAGTCGCGCCAGTCCCGCCGCTTCACCGAGGACGAATGCTACGGCATGGAAGTCGTCGCGATGGTGCTGGCCGAGATGGCGGAACTGGGCGCCTTTGCCGGCGGCAGCAACGACGGCGTGACCGCGCGCCACCGCTTTCCGGCCGTGTTCCGGGGCACCAGCGGGCAGGAAGGCGCGGCCGAGGGGCATGTCTGGCTGCACGAACCCCGCGTTGTCGTGACGAACCCGGTCGGCGACGATCCGCAGCGCGAGCGCGCGCGCCTGGCCGAGGGCGTGGCGATGCTGCGGTCCCGCCTCGATGCGCTGCTGGCGGATCTGTCGCTGGGCGGCGGCGACCACGCCGACGTCATGGAAACCTTCCGCATGTTCGCCAACTCGCGCAGCTGGATGCGGCGGATGGAAGAGGACATCGACCTTGGCCTGTCGGCGGAGGCCGCGGTGGAAAAGGAACAGGGGCAGGCCCGCGCGCGGCTGGAACGCGCGACCGACCCCTATCTGCGCGAGCGGCTGCACGATCTTGACGACCTGTCGAACCGGCTGCTGCGGATCCTGACCGGGCAGGGCCGCGACACCGGGGCCGAGATGCCGGAAAACCCGATCCTCGTCGCGCGCAATATCGGCCCGGCCGAACTGCTGGACTATGGCCGCAAGCTGCGCGGGGTGGTCCTGTCCGAAGGCAGCGTCGGCAGCCACGCGGCCATCGTCGCGCGGGCGCTGGCGATCCCGCTGGTCGTCAACGCGGGCCGGATCGCAGTCGAGGCGCTGAACGGCGACGCGATTTTCGTCGACGGCGACACCGGGATCGTCCACCTGCGCCCCGAGGACAGCGTGGCCGCCGCGTTCCGCGACAAGATCGCGATGCAGGCCGAGGCGCAGAAGCGGTACGCCGACCTGCGCGGCCTGCCCGCCGTCGCCACCTGCGGCACCCGGATCGAGCTTTACATGAACGCGGGCCTGATGGCCGACCTGCCCTCGCTCGAAGGGTCGGGGGCCGAAGGCGTGGGCCTGTTCCGCACCGAGCTGCAGTTCCTGACCCGAACCCGCGTGCCCCGGCGCGGCGATCTCGCCACGCTGTACCGCAAGGTGATGGACAACGCGCAGGGCAAGCCCGTCGTGTTCCGCACCCTCGACATCGGGTCCGACAAGGTTCTGCCCTACATGAAGCCGCAGGACGAGCCGAACCCGGCGATGGGGTGGCGCGCGATCCGGCTCGGCCTCGACAAGCGCGGCGTCCTGCGGATGCAGTTGCAGGCGCTTCTGCGCGCGGGCGCGGGCCGGCCGCTCGAGATCATGTTCCCGTTCGTGGCCGAGCCGTCCGAGTTCACGCGCGCCCGCGCGATCCTGGGCGAGCAGCTGGAACGCGAGCGGCAGCTGGGGCACGAGCTGCCGACCAGCATCCGCGTCGGCGCGATGCTGGAAACGCCGTCGATCGCGTTCGCGCCGCGCTCGTTCTTCACGTCCTGCGATTTCCTGTCGATCGGCGGCAACGACCTCAAGCAGTTCTTCTTCGCCGCCGACCGCGAGAACGAGGCGGTGCGCCGCCGCTATGACACGCTGTCGCCCGCGTTCCTGTCGCTTCTCAAGCAGATCGTGGACCGCTGCGACGAAGCGGGCGTGCCGCTCAGCTTCTGCGGCGAGGATGCGGGCCGCCCGATCGAGGCCGCGACCTTTGCCGCGCTGGGGCTGCGCAAGCTGTCGATGCGGCCCGCGTCGATCGGTCCGGTCAAGCACCTGTTCCGCCGCATCGACCTGTCGGAACTGTCGCGGGTGGTGGCAGACGGCATGGAAAGCGACGCCGAAACGCTGCGCCCCGCGATCACCGACTGGCTGGCCCGGAACGGCTGACGGGGCGGCTGACGGAACGGTTAACGGGGCGGTTGATGGGGCGGCGGCCGCGCGCGGCTCAGCGTGCCGCGGCGATGGCAAGGCCGTCGGCGACCGCCGTGAACACCTCGGAAAACGAATGGCGGGCGGCCGGGAACTCGGCCCGCATGGCGGCCGACACCATCGCCATCAGGCTTGACCCGCCGACATAGATCACCTGCCCGACCTCGCGCGCGTCAATCCCGGCCATCCGCAGCGTCTCGCGCGCGCCCTGCGCCAGCGCGTCGGCGTGCCGGGCAAGGCTTTCGGCCACGGCGTCGGCGCTCAGGGCCGCCGACAGCCCGGGCTCGACCATGTCCAGCCGGATCGCGGCGCCGTCCTCGCCCCCGTTCGCCGCGATCTTGCCGCGCTCGACCGCGAAGGCCACGTCATGGGCCAGCTCGTCGTCCAGCACGCGGGCCAGCCGCGACAGCTTCGCGGGCTCTTCGGCCAGCCGCACCATCTCGGCCGTCATGCGGCGGTTCTGGGGGGTGTAGGCGAAGGGGATCTTTTCCCACGTCGCCAGGTCGTTGAAGATCGCGTTCGGGGTGGGCGAGGTGCCCGGCCCCATCGCCTTGCGAAGCTCGGTCCCCCTGCCCAGCAGCGGCATCACCCGGTCGATGCTGATCGCGCGGTCGAAGTCGGTGCCGCCGATGCGGACGCCGTGGTTGGCGAGGATGTCGACCCCGCCCAGTCCGGCCGTACCCTGAGCCGTGCCCCCGCCCGCGCGAAACAGCGAGAAGTCCGAGGTGCCGCCGCCCACGTCCACGATCAGCCCGATCGTCCCGTCCGCGTCCAGCGCGCCGCTGGCGATCGCGGCGGCCTCGGGCTCGGCCATGAACTCGACCTCGCGGAAGCCCGCGGCGAGATAGCAGCGGCGCAGGTCGTCGAGCGCCTGCCCCTCGCGCGGGTCGCCCGCGCCGTGAAACACCACCGGCCGCCCCGACAGCGCGCGGTCGAAGGTCAGGCCCGTCTCGGCCTCGGCCCGCGTTTTCATGTGCGACAGGAAGCGGGCGATGATGTCCACGAACGTCACGCGCTCGTTCAGGATCTGCCGCCGTTCGTGCATGAGCGATGTGCCCAGCACCCGCTTCAGCGCCCGCATGAACCGCCCCTCGACCCCGTCCAGAAGCGCGCGGTTCGCCGCCTCGCCGATCAGCGTGCGCCGGGTCTCGTAGTCGAAGAAGAAGGTGGTGGGCAGCGTGGACTGTCCCTGACCCATGCGGATCAGGCGCGGCCTGCCGCCGTCCAGGAACCCCGCCGCCGAGTTCGAGGTGCCGAAGTCGATCCCGAGCGCGGGGGTGCGGGGGGACATGGGACGGCTCCGGCAGGTCGAAGGGCGAGAAGGGCGGGGCAGGGCAGGACTGGGACGAAAAAGGGCCACGGCAGCGATGCCTGGCCCTTGCGGCGGTGTCGGTATCTGCCTGCGCGCGGCACGCCCGAAGGCGGCTGGCAGGAGCTTGGCGAAGCAAGTGGCGGACCCAGAGCGATTCGAACGCCCGACCCCCAGATTCGTAGTCTGGTGCTCTATCCAGCTGAGCTATGGGTCCGTCGTGAGGGCGGTTCCTACGGCCGGGCGGCGGGGGATGCAAGCGGAAACTTCGCTCGGGCGGCGCGGTTTCGGGGTCAGCCCGCGCCGTGCGGGTCGCGGGGCAGGTGAACGCAGAACTCGGTCCCGTCCTCGCCCGTGCGCACCAGCTCCAGCCCGCCGCCGTGGCCGCGCATCAGGTCGGCGGCGATCGCAAGGCCAAGCCCGGTGCCGCCCTTGCGGATGCCGCCGGTGAAGGGCTGGAACAGGTTGGCCAGCGCCTTTTCCGGCAGGCCCGGCCCGGTGTCGCCCACGCGCAGCCACCAGCCCGTCTCGTTCTCGCCCGCGCCGATCTCGATGGTGCCCGCGCGGCGCGTGGCCTCGATCGCCTGGCGCGCGTTGCGGACGAGGTTCGTCAGCACCCGGTAAAGCTGCTCGCGGTCGGCGCGGATCGTCAGGCCCGCGGGCACGTCGGTCAGGAACTCCACCGGCTCCAGCTTGCCGCGCGCCTGGTCGCGGCTTTCGGCGGCCAGCCGCTCCGCCTCGATCACGTCGGCGACCAGCGTGGACAGGTTGAACAGCGACAGCTGCGGCGGCGCCTCCTCGGCCTTGCCGAAGGCCAGCGTCGTCTCGCACAGGTTCACCGCGCGCGAGATCGAGCCCACAAGCTTCGGCGCGGTGCGGCGCACGCCGGGATCGGCGCTGCCTTCCAGCCGGTCGGCGAGGATCTGGCTGGTGGACAGCACGTTGCGCAGGTCGTGGCTGATCTTGGCGACCGCCTGCCCCAGCTGCGCCAACCGCTCGCGCTGCTTCAGGGACGACGTGACCGTCCGCTGCATGGCGGCAAGCGCGGTTTCGGCGGCGCGGACCTCTGCCATGCTGGCCGACGGTTCGATGATGCGGCGGGCGTCGTCGGGGGCGTTGGCATAGGCGATCATGTGCCCGATCACGCGCCGGATCGGCTGCACGATCAGCCGCTGCGCGGCCAGGTTCAGCACCAGCGCCGTGAGGATCGAGAACGCCGCCGACACGGTCAGAAGGCGGATCCCGAACTCGATCATGTCGGCGCGCAGGGGGGCGCTGTCCATCGTGATCTCGATCAGCTGGCCCGCCTGCCGGACAGGCGCGCCGATCACGCGGATGATCTGGTTCTGGGGCCGCACCAGCAGCCGCAGCGCGTCGCCGGTCAGCGCAAGAAAGCCCGGTTCGCGCAGGTCGTAGGTGGCGGCGATGGGCGCGGGCAGGGGCGAGGACAGCACCAGCCGGCGGATGTCGTCGCGGCGCAGGACGACGTTATAGACGCCCGCCGTTTCCAGCAGTTCCGATTCCAGGTCCGAGGCGAGCGACTCGTCGGTGGCCAGCAGCGCGAGGCTGGCGATCTGGGCCCGTTCCAGGCGGCTGTCGAGATAGCCGCGGCGGTGGTTGCTGAGCGATGGGATCAGGATCGCGGCCTCGGCCAGCACCACGAACAGGATCGTGAGTGCTGCGAACCGACCTGATAGCGTGTTGAAGTTCATCTGCTCCCGATGCCGCGCACCCGTTTCCGCCCGGCTTGCATGACGCCGCCGGCAGGGGCAACCCGTGGCGATCAAACAACCGTGATCGGCGCGGGGTTCCCGATCGCTTGCCCGGAAGGCGAGTTCGGGGCCCATCTTGTGGCCGGTCCGGCGGCCTGTCGTTCCATCTGGGCCTGCCAATCACCGGCTTCGCGCGAATGGGCGGTTGACTCGTCCCGGCGGCACTTCTATCAGGCGGGCTTCGCATCACCTGCGCGCGCCGCGGGCCGTCCGGCCGTCGAACGCGCACACCCGACCTTCGGAGTGAAGACAATGAAACGCACCTTCCAGCCGTCGAACCTCGTTCGCGCGCGCCGCCACGGTTTCCGTGCCCGCATGGCGACCAAAGGCGGCCGCCGGGTTCTGAACGCGCGCCGCGCCAAGGGCCGCAAGGTCCTGTCGGCCTGATCGCGTGCGGGGCGAGCGTGGACAGGGCGGCGGCACAGCCTGCGCCTGACCCCGCGGTCCCGGCCACGGGCGACGCCGCCGATCCGGCGGTCGCCGCCGTGCCCCGGACGCCCCGATCCGAAAAGCCGCGAACCGAAAAGCCGCGGATCGAGCGACTGCGCCAGCGCGCCGATTTTCTCAGGGCTGCCTCGGCCCGCCGTCAGGGAACGGCGGGCTTTCTGCTGCAGGCGCGCCAGCGGCCTGACGGTGGGGCGGGTAAGACGAGCGGGCCGGATGCGGCCCCCACCGGCGCGATGCGCGTGGGCTTCACCTGTTCCAAGAAGATCGGCAACGCCGTTGCGCGCAACCGCGCCAAGCGGCGCCTGCGCGCGCTCGCGGCCGAGATCATGCCGATGGGCGGTCGGCCGGGCTGGGACTATGTGCTGGTCGGGCGCCCCGACGCGACCATCGACCGCGCCTTCGCCGACCTGCGGGCCGACCTTGTATCCGCGCTCGACCGGATCCATTCGCAGCCCGAGGGGCAGGGGGGCCGCCCGCCCCGGCCTCACAAGAACCAGCCGAAGAACCAGCCCAAGAACCTGCCAAAGACGGGGGCCGGCGCGTGACCCCGCTCGCCCATGTCGTGGCCTTGCCGGTGCGGGCGTATCGGCTGGTCCTCAGCCCGTGGATCGGCCATGCCTGCCGCTTCCAGCCGACCTGCTCGGCCTATGCGCTCGAGGCGCTGGATAGGCACGGCGCGTGGCGCGGCGGCTGGCTGACCGCGCGCCGGATCGCCCGGTGCCACCCGTGGGGCGGGCAGGGCTACGACCCGGTGCCGCAAGGCGGTCGGGTCAAAGATGACGAGGACAGGACATGACCGACCGCGATCCCCGGCCCGATGCGCCGCCTCCTGCGCCGCCCAAGCACCGCCGGCCCGCAACCAAGCCCGCCGGAAAGCCCCGCAACCTGCTGCTGGGGCTGTCGCTCATCATCGTGGCGGCGCTAGTGGTGCTGGCGCTCACCAGCTTCATCGTGTCCCGGTTCTCGGCATGAACGCGCACACGGACACGCAGGACGGCGCGGCCGACCTGTCCGACGCGGGCGACGACATCCACCCGCTGTTCCGGGGCGCCCCGGCCTCGACCGAGTTCCGCAAGCTGCGCAAGCGCTTGGTGCGCGAGGTGCGTTCCGCGATTGACAGCTATTCCATGGTGACGCCCGGCGACCGCTGGCTGGTCTGCCTGTCGGGCGGCAAGGACAGCTACACGCTGCTGGCCGTGCTGCATGAACTGCAATGGCGCGGGCTTCTGCCGGTGGACCTGCTCGCCTGCAATCTCGACCAGGGCCAGCCCGGTTTTCCGGCGACGGTGCTGCCCGAGTTCCTCAAGGATCGCGGCGTCGCCCACCGGATCGAATACCAGGACACCTATTCTGTCGTCGTGGACAAGATCGCGCCGGGCGGGACCATGTGTTCGCTGTGTTCCCGGCTGCGCCGCGGCAACCTGTACCGCGTCGCCCGCGAGGAGGGGTGTTCGGCCGTTGTCCTTGGCCACCACCGCGACGACATGCTGGAAACCTTTTTCATGAACCTGTTCCACGGCGGGCGGCTGGCGACGATGCCGCCGAAGCTGTTGAACGAGGATGGCGACCTGAACGTGCTGCGTCCGCTGGCGTTCGTGGCCGAGGCGGATTGCGACCGCTTCGCGCGCGCCATGAACTACCCGATCATTCCCTGCGACCTCTGCGGCAGCCAGGAAGGGTTGCAGCGCGTGCAGGTCAAGCGCCTGCTGGACGAATGGGAAGCGCGCAGCCCCGGCCGCCGGCAGGTTATGTTCCGCGCCCTGATGAACGTGCGCCCGTCGCACCTGCTCGACCCGGCGCTGTTCGACTTTGCCGACCTGATGCCGAAGGCCGCCGCTTCCAAACCGGGCGCGACCCACGCGCAGGGCGGCGCGCCCGTGCCGATGCTGGCCGCGGGCGACCCCGACTGACCCCGGGAAAGCTTTCCATCCCGGGCTTTTCCCTTGACCTTGAGCCGTCGCTTCGATTGAAGCGGCGCGGTGTGACGCAAGGCCGGTGACCCGATGGACGACAACAACCGCAACCTGATCCTGGCGATGGTGCTTTCGGCGCTCGTCATGGTCGGATGGTATGCCTTCTTCGCCCCGCCCGAGCCGACCGTCGATCCCGCGGCGGTGCCCACCGCCACCACGGCCCCGGGGACGGCCACCGCGCCCGCGCCCGGAAACGCCGTCCCGGCCCCCGGCGCGGTGCAGGCCGACACCGGCGCCGCCGACCCGTCCCGCGACGCGGCGCGGCTGGCCATCCAATCCCCGGCGCTGCGCGGCACGATCTCGCTTGCCGGCGGGCGTATCGACGACCTGCTTCTGACCGGCTACCGCGAGACGCTGGACCCGGCCTCGCCCTTCGTGCGGCTGCTCTCGCCCACGGCGCAACCGCGCGTGACCGAGGAAGGGACCCCCGCCGCGCCCGCGACCGAGGCCGAGGTGGTGATCCAGAAACCCTACTACGCCGTCTATGGCTGGACCCCCGGCCCGGGCGTGGACCCGGCGCTGGTCCCGAACCCCGCGACCGTGTGGACGGCCGAGACCGGCCAGACGCTCGCCCCCGGCCAGCCGGTGACGCTGGCGTGGAACAACGGCGCGGGCCAGATCTTCCGCCGCACGTTCGAGCTGGACGACAAGTACCTGTTCACCGTCACCCAGACGCTGGAAAACACCGCCGCCACGCCGTTCGCGGCCGCGCCCTACGGGATCATCGCGCGCCACGGCCGCCCCGACACGCAGAACTACTTCGTCCTGCACGAGGGCGCGGTCGGCATGCTCGACGGCGAGCTGCTCGAGGAAAAGTACAAGAACATCGCCGATCTCGACCCGGTCGCGGGCGAGGGGCAGGCCGACGTGCGCCAGGTCACGGGCAATGGCTGGATCGGCTTTACCGACAAGTACTGGATGACGACGCTCGCGCCTGCGCCGGGCCAGCCCTTCACGGCCGTGGTGAAATACGCGCCCGGCGCCGACATCTACCAGACCGAGGCGCGGATGCCGCTGCAGACGGTGGCGGCGGGCGCGACCGCGACCACCTCGTCCTACCTGTTCGCGGGCGCCAAGACCTACGAGGTCCTGCACGCCTATCAGGAGGATCGGGGGATCGAGCGGTTCGTCGACGCCATCGACTGGGGCTGGTTCTATTTCTTCACCAAGCCGATCTTCCACATCCTGCACTGGCTGCACGGCATCATCGGCAACATGGGCTGGGCGATCATCGCGCTGACCTTCGTGCTGAAGATGCTGGTGTTCCCGCTGGCGCGGAAATCCTATGTCTCGATGGCCCGGATGCGCGAGATGCAGCCGCAGATGGAGGCGATCAAGGAACGCACCGGCGACGACCGCGTGAAGTACCAGCAAGAGGTGATGGCGCTTTACAAGCGGGAAAAGGTGAACCCCGCCGCGGGCTGCCTGCCGATGCTGATCCAGATCCCGATCTTCTTCTCGCTCTACAAGGTGATCTTCGTCACGATCGAGCTGCGGCACGCGCCGTGGTTCGGCTGGATCCGCGACCTGTCCGCGCCCGACCCGTCCAGCCTTCTCAACCTGTTCGGGCTGCTGTCCTATGCGCCGCCCGCGCAGGGCACGCTGCTGCATTCGCTGTCGCTGCCGGCGCTGGCGATCGTGCTGGGGATCTCGATGTGGGTGCAGCAAAAGCTGAACCCGGCGCCCGCCGATCCGGCGCAGAAGATGATCTTCGCGTGGATGCCGTGGCTGTTCATGTTCATGCTGGGCGGCTTCGCGTCGGGGCTGGTGCTGTACTGGATCGCCAACAACACGATCACGATCATCCAGCAGTACACGATCATGTCGATGCACGGGCATCCGCCGCAGCTGTTCGGCAACATCCGCGACAGCCTGCCGAAGCGGCGCAAGGGATGACCCCCGCCGCATCGGAACCGCTGGAAGGGGTGGGCCGGCTGGCTCACCTTTTCCGTTTCCCGGTCAAGTCGATCGGCGGCGAGGCGCTGGCCGAGGCGCCGCTTGAACCCGCGCGCCCGCTGCCGGGCGACCGCCGCTTCGGGGTGCTGCACGCCGATGCGCTGCGGCACCTGACCGATGGCGCGCTGGACCGCTGGCTGCCGAAATCCGCGTTCCTGCGCGGCGCGGCGGCCGCGCCGCTGCAGGCCGTGCGCGGCGGCTGGGACGGGGCGGACCTGGTCCTGACCCATCCCGAACGGGGCGATCTGCGGTTCGATCCGGCGGGCGACGATGCGCCGCTGATCGCGTGGCTGGAACCGCTGTGGGCCGCGTCGGGCAAGTCCCCCGCCGCGCGGCTGGTCGAAGGGCCGCAGGCGCTGAGCGACGTGAACAAGCCGTGGGTGTCGATCCTGTCGCTGTCGTCGCTGGCGCTGGTCGAGGATCGGCTGGGCCGCCCCCTGGGCGTCGATCGCTGGCGCGGCAATCTGTGGGTCGAGGGCTGGGCGCCCCTGGCCGAGCGCGACCTGATCGGCGCCACGATCCGCATCGGCGACGCCGAGCTGTCGATCCTGGAACCCATCGGCCGCTGCGCCGCGACCAGCGCCGACACGGGCACCGGCTGCCTTGACGGCGACACCCCGGCGGAACTGGAAGCCGCCTTCGGCCATCAGGATTTCGGCGTCTATGCCGAGGTCCGCGCGCCCGGCACGATCCGCCCGGGCGACGCCGTGGTGGTCCTGTGAAGGTCGCCTTCCCCGCCGCCCCCGAGCCCGAGGCGGACGCCGCCGAGGCCGCCCGCCTGCTGTTCGCGGGGCCGGTCGATTTCGTCAAGGGCGTGGTCGCGATGGACGGGATGCCCGCCGCCGACCGCCCCGAGGTCTGCTTTGCCGGCCGCTCGAACGTCGGCAAGTCCAGCCTCATCAACGCGCTGACCGGCCGCAAGGGCATCGCCCGCGCCTCGAACACGCCGGGCCGCACGCAGGAGATCAACTATTTCGCCCTGGGCGAGCGCGGCTATCTGGTGGACCTGCCGGGTTACGGCTACGCGCAGGCGCCGCTGCCGGTCGTGAAGAAGTGGCAGGCGCTGCTGAAAGCCTATCTCGCCGGGCGGCCGACGCTGCGCCGCGCCTTCGCGCTGATCGACGCGCGCCACGGGGTAAAGCCCGTGGACCACGAGATCATGACGCTGCTCGACCGCTCGGCCGTGCCGTTCCAGGTCGTCGTTACCAAGGCCGACAAGGTCGGCACGCAGGTGCTGGCGCAGACGCTGGAACAGATCGAGGCCGAGCTGCAAAAGCACCCCGCCGCCTTCCCGGAACTGGTCGTGACCTCGTCCGAAAAGGGGCAGGGGATCGCGACGCTGCGCGCCATCATCGACGGGCTTTGCTGAAGGGTGGACGTCGGCCGCCCCGCGCCCTAGCCTTCGCCGACCCTGGGGAACGCCGGATGAGACAGCAGAACATGAACCGTGATTTCGCCACCACCGCCGACACCCTGTCCGAGGCGCTGCCCTACATGCAGCGCTATGCCGGCGCGGTCGTGGTGGTGAAGTTCGGCGGCAACGCGATGGGCGACGACGAGGCGATGGCCGAGTTCGCGCGCGACATCGTGCTGATGAAGCAGGTGGGCATCCACCCGGTCGTGGTCCACGGCGGCGGGCCGATGATCAACGACCTGCTGGGCAAGCTCGGCATCGAAAGCCGCTTCGTGCGCGGCAAGCGCGTGACCACCAAGGAAGCGGTGCAGGTGGTCGAGATGGTCCTGTCGGGCCTTGTCAACAAGCGCATCGTGCAGGCGATCAACGACGCGGGCGGGCGCGCGATCGGGATCTCCGGCAAGGACGACGACATGATGGTGTGCGAGGCGGACGACCCCGAACTGGGCTTCGTCGGCCGCCCCATCGAGATGAACATCCAGATCATCCGCGACCTTTACCTTGCGGGCCTGATCCCGGTGATCGCCCCGGTCGCGACCGGCATGGCCGACAACGAGACGTTCAACGTCAACGGCGACACCGCCGCGGGCGCCATCGCGGGCGCGCTGCAGGCCGACCGGCTGCTGCTGCTGACCGATGTCGCGGGCGTCAAGGATGCCTCGGGCGAGGTGGTGACGCAGATGAACCCCGAGCAGATGCAGGCCATGATCGCCGACGGGACCATCGCCGGCGGCATGATCCCCAAGACGGAAACCGCGCTTCAGGCGCTGGCCGAGGGCGTGCGCGCCGTCGTCATCCTGGACGGGCGGGTGCCCCACGCCTCGCTGCTGGAGCTGTTCACCGAACAGGGCGCGGGCAGCCTGATCCGCTCGACCGAGCCGCGGGTCAAGCCGCACGGCCTGCGGCAGGGCGACAGCGGGCTGTAAGGCCGCCCGCGTTTTTCGCGCTTCCGGCCTCGGCGGGCTTTCGCCGCCCGCGCTTCGGCACATCGTAACAAGTCTGACATGAACCGCTTGCGGCTTTCCGGGCCGGGTGGCAGGCTTCCGTTCGAAATGGACGAAGGGAACTGGGACCACATGACCGCGACCGGAATCCGCCGACTTATCCTGACCCGCCACGCCAAGTCCGCGTGGGACGACCCGTCGATGGAGGATCACGACCGCCCCCTGAACGACCGCGGCCGGAAGTCGGCGCGGGCGCTTGGCGACTGGCTCGCGAGCCGCGGCTACGACCCCGAGGAGGTGCTGTGTTCCACCTCGCGCCGGACGGTCGAGACGTGGGAACGGGTCGCGGCGGCGGTGTTCGAGACGCGGCCCGCGCTCAGGCTCGAGGACGGGCTGTATCACGCCGAACCCGACGCGATGCTGGACGTGCTGCGATCGGCCACGATGAACACGGTCATGGTGATCGGCCACAATCCGGGGATCGCGGCCTTCGCGGCGATGCTGCCCGAACGCGCGCCGCTGGACCCCGATTTCCGGCGCTTCCCGACCGCCGCGACGCTGGTGGTGGATTTCCCGGCCGACAGCTGGGGCGACGTGCGCCCGGAAAGCGGCGACGTGCGCGACTTCGTGCGGATGGACGGGCGGCAGTAACGCGCACCTGCGTCAGGTCAGGCGGCCGAGGCGTCGTCCACGACCGACAGGATCCCCGGAACGGCGGGGCAGGGCAGCAGCGCGTTCCGCGACACGTCGGCCAGCGTCGCGTTGTGCAGGAACACATAGACATGCGCCGACAGGCTTTCCCACAGCCGGTCCGACAGCACCTGCGCCAGACTGCCGCTTTGCCCGCCGGACGCGCCCGCGCCGACATGCAGCGCGCTCACGGTTTCATCGACTGCGCCCAGCACCTCGGCCACGCGGATCGTTTCGGGCGCGCGCGCCAGCCGGTAGCCGCCGCCGGGGCCGCGAACCGATTTCACCAGCCCCGCCCTGCGCAGCCGCACGAACAGCTGTTCCAGATAGGGCAGCGACACGTCCTGCCGCTTCGAGATGTCGGCCAGCGTCGTCAGCCCGTCCCCCGCCGTGGCAAGATCCACCAGCGCGACCATTGCATAGCGCCCCTTGGTCGAAAGCTTCATGGCATCTTCTCCCTGCATGCGGCGGGCCCGGCACGGGCGGTTTCGCTGCCGCGTCGCCCGCCCGTTGCAATTGACGGGACGGCGCGCTGTGCGCTAAGCCCGCATGTGCTGCCGGAAAACGGCGTCCGCGCGCGTGGCTGCGCGCTCGCGTCCGGTGGTAAGGCTGCGACCCGCCCGCGTCAAGAATTGCCCGCCGTCAAAGGATTCCCATGCCCGAGCTGATTTTCCCCGGACCCGAGGGTCGCCTCGAAGGTCGCTACCATCCGCAGGCCAAGCCCGACGCGCCGCTTGCCATCGTGCTGCATCCGCATCCGCAATACGGCGGCACGATGAACAACCGCGTCGTCTACAACCTGCACTACGCGTTCCACCGGATGGGGTTTACCGTGATGCGGTTCAACTTCCGGGGCGTAGGCCGCAGCCAGGGAGAGTTCGACGACGGCATCGGCGAATTGTCGGACGCGGCGTCGGCGCTGGACTACCTGCAGGCGATGAACCCCAATTCCAAGCATTGCTGGGTCGCGGGCTTCAGCTTCGGCGCGTGGATCGGGATGCAGCTGCTGATGCGGCGGCCGGAGATCACCGGCTTCGTCAGCGTCTCGCCGCCTGCGAACATGTACGACTTCAGCTTCCTCGCGCCGTGCCCGTCGTCGGGGCTCATCATCAACGGCACCGCCGACCGCGTCGCCCCGCCCAAGGACGTGAACGCGCTGGTCGGCAAGCTGCGCGAGCAGAAGGGGATCACCGTCACCCACGAGGAAATCGAGGGCGCGGACCACTTCTTCCGCGACGACGAGCTGCACATGAAGCCGATGATCGACAAGGTGCAAGGCTACGTCCGCCGCCGCCTGACGGAATCGACGCGCTGAACCTTGACGCGCTGAACTAAGGGCGGCGCGCCCGGTGGGGGCGCGCCGCGTGATCGCGGGCCGGATCGCTGACGCGGCCGCTTTCGGTCAGTTGGCGGCAAGCGCCCCGGTCAGCGCCGTCGTGGCCTGCGTCATCGCCTCTTTCGCCTGCGGCACCACCGCGCCCATGCCGAAGAACTCGTGCGCGACGCCGTCATAGGTCTTTTGCGTCGTCTCCACTCCCTGATCCTGCAGCGCGCGGGCCAGATCCTCGCCCTCGGACAGCAGCGGGTCGATGCGGGCGTTGATGACGGTCGCGGGCGGCAGCCCGGCAAGATCGGTGCGGTCCACAAGGTTCAGGCGCGGATCGGCGGTTTCCGCCTTGTCTGCGAAAACGTGGCTCACGAACCATTCCATCGCCGGTTTCGACAGCGGCGCCGCGTCGGCGTAGGTCCGGTAGGACGGGGTCGTCATGTCGTTGCCCGCGACCGGATAGACCAGCAGCATGTGGTCGGGCTGCGTCAGCCCGCCGTCGCGGGCGCCGATCGCCACGTTCATCGCCAGGTTCGCGCCCGCGCTTTCGCCCGCGACCGCCAGCCGCTCGGCATCCGCGTTCAGCGTGCCCGAGTTCTCGACCAGCCACCTGTAGGCGGCGTTCGCATCGTCGTGGGCGGCGGGGAACTTCGCCTCGGGCGCGTGGCGGTATTCGACCGAGGCTACGACCGCCTTCGCCCCGTCTGCCAGCGCGCGGGCCGAGGCGTCGTATGTGTCGAGGTCCGCGATCACCCAGCCGCCGCCGTGGAAATAGACGACCAGCGGGAACGGCCCTTCGCCCGGGGGCGTGTAGATGCGGATCGGCTGCTGGCCGCCGCCCGCGTCGGTGTAGCTGACCTCGCGCGTTTCGATCGCGGCGAGGGGCGCGGGCATGTCGATCCCCTTGTCCTTCATGACGGCCATGACGGCGTCGGCGGGGGTCGGCTCGTTGCGCTGTTCCTCGGGGGTCAGGGTGCCGATGGGGTCGGCGCCAAGCTCGGTCAGCTTGTCGAGGACGGATTTCATCTCGGCCCCCGGCTCGCCCTTTTCCAGGGCAACGGCGTCTGCGCCGGTTGCCGGAGTGGTTGCCGGCACGCTGGCGGGTGAGGCGGCGGGCGGGGTCGAGGTCATCGGCGCGTCCGTCGGCGCCGCCACCGGCGCTGTCGCCGAGGCGTCGGCGGGGGGTGCGGGCGGAGCCTC
>ERZ501041.80-NODE-80-length-20079-cov-7.971284_pt1 | contig 20079 bp, 15 predicted proteins | sample MGYA00248848_ERZ501041 | MGnify/ENA primary metagenome ERZ501041 (study PRJEB25958, sample SAMN03398573) | human skin metagenome | study: EMG produced TPA metagenomics assembly of the Human Skin Microbiome Metagenome (human skin metagenome) data set.
AGACGATCTTCAGCTGGCCCGGGATCGGCAAGTGGATGGTCGAGTCGATCTCGCGGCGCGACTATCCCGTGGTGCAGGGCGGCCTGCTGCTGATCGCGGTGATCGTGATGGTCGTGAACCTGCTGGTGGATCTGCTCTACGGGCTGATCAACCCGCGCATCCGGCATCGTTGAAAGGCCCGCCATGACCGATTCCGTCGACCTTGAAGCCGATGCACCGAACAGCGGCGGGCTGCGCCACAGCCTGCGCGAGTTCTGGTTCTACTTCTCCGGCAACCGCGGCGCGGTTCTGGGGCTGGTCGTCTTCGTGCTGCTGGTGCTGCTGGCGCTGCTGGCGCCGGTGATCGCGCCGCACAGCCCGACCATGCAGTACCGCGACGCGATCCTGCTTCCCCCCGCCTGGGCCGAGGGTGGCCGTTCGGGCTTCTGGCTCGGGACCGACGCGGTCGGGCGCGACATGCTCTCGCGGCTTCTCTACGGCGCGCGCTTCTCGCTGTTCATCGGGGTGGTGGTCGTCAGCATCGCGCTGGTCTTCGGCGTCGTGACCGGGCTCCTGGCCGGGTTCTTCGGCGGCTGGGTCGATGCCGTGGCGATGCGCCTGATGGACATCATCCTGGCGTTCCCGTCGCTGCTGCTGGCGCTGGTGCTGGTGGCGGTGCTGGGCCCGGGCCTGACCAACGCGATGATCGCCATCGCCCTGGTGCTGCAGCCGCACTTCGCGCGCCTGACGCGGGCCGCCGTCCTGGCCGAGAAGAACCGCGAATACGTCGTCGCGGCGCGGGTCGCGGGCGCCGGTTCCATGTGGCTGATGTTCCGCACCATCCTGCCCAACTGCCTTGCCCCCCTGATCGTGCAGGGCACCATGAGCTTTTCCAACGCCATCCTCGATGCCGCGGCGCTTGGGTTCCTTGGCATGGGGGCGCAGCCGCCCACGCCCGAATGGGGCACGATGCTGGCCGAAGCGCGTGAGTTCATCCTGCGCGCCTGGTGGGTGGTGACGCTGCCCGGCCTTGCCATCCTGCTGACGGTGCTGGCGATCAACCTGATGGGCGACGGGCTGCGCGACGCGCTCGATCCCAAGCTGAAGCGGAGCTGACGATGGCGGTTTCTTCCATGAACTCGACCGGCCCGCTGCTCGACATCCGAAACCTGCGGGTCGCGTTCGACACGGCCGCCGGTCCGTTCCTTGCCGTGGACGGCATCGACGTTCAGGTGTCCGCCCGCGAGGTGCTGGCTATCGTCGGCGAAAGCGGCTCGGGCAAGTCGGTGTCGATGCTGGCCGTCATGGGCCTGCTGCCGGACTCCGCGACCGTCACCGCCGACGCCATGATCTTCGACGGGCGCGACCTGCTGGCGATGACCCCGGCCGAGCGTCGCACGATCATCGGCCGCGACATCGCCATGATCTTCCAGGAACCGATGGCGTCGCTGAACCCCAGCTTCAACGTCGGCTTCCAGATCGAGGAGGTGCTGCGCCAGCATCTCGGCCTCAAGGGCCGGGCGGCGCGGGCGCGGGCAGTGGAACTGCTGACCCAGGTCGGCATCCCCGAACCGGAAAGCCGGCTTGCGAGCTATCCCCACCAGATGTCGGGCGGCCAGTGCCAGCGGGTGATGATCGCGATGGCCATCGCCTGCGAGCCGCGCCTGCTGATCGCCGACGAACCGACGACCGCGCTGGACGTGACGATCCAGAAACAGATCCTCGACCTGTTGATGAAGCTGCAGGCCGAACGCGGGATGGGGCTGATCCTCATCACCCACGACATGGGCGTCGTCGCCGAGACCGCCGACCGGGTCGTGGTGCAATACCGCGGCCGCAAGATGGAAGAAGCCGACGTGCTGACCCTGTTCGAACGCCCCGCCACCGCCTACACGCGCGCCCTGCTGGCCGCGCTGCCGGAAAACGCCACCGGCGACCGGCTGCCGACCGTGGACGAACTGATGGCCGCCGATATGGAGGGCGTACGATGACCGATTACGTCGTCGAAGGCCGCGGCATCACCCGCGACTACGTCACGGGCGGCGGCCTGTTCGGCAAGGCCAAGACCGTGCGGGCGCTCAAGGGCATCGACTTCGCCGTCGAGCGTGGCAAGACGCTGGCCGTGGTCGGCGAAAGCGGCTGCGGCAAGTCCACCCTCGCGCGGATCATCACCCTGATCGACCCCGCGACCAGCGGCGAGCTGCGGATCGAGGGCAAGCCCGTGGACATCGCCAGGGGCGGCCTGACGCGCGACATGCGGTCGGCCGTGCAGATCGTGTTCCAGAACCCCTACGGCAGCCTGAACCCGCGCCAGAAGGTGGGCCAGGTCCTGACCGAGCCGCTGCGCCTGCGCGGCGGCGTCCCCGCCGCCGACCGCCGCCGCCGCGCGATGGCCATGCTGGAACGGGTCGGACTGAAGCCGGAACACTACAACCGCTTTCCGCACATGTTCTCGGGCGGGCAGCGCCAGCGGATCGCCATCGCCCGCGCGCTGATGCTGAACCCCGCGCTGCTGGTCCTGGACGAGCCGGTCAGCGCGCTCGACCTGTCGGTTCAGGCGCAGGTGCTGAATCTGCTGAAGGACCTGCAGGACGAGTTCGGCCTGACCTACGTCTTCATCAGCCACGACCTGAGCGTGGTGCGATACCTCGCGGACCGGGTGATGGTCCTGTGGAACGGCACCGTGGTCGAGGAAGGCACGCGCGACGCGCTGTTCTCGGCCCCGCAGCACGAATACACACAAAAGCTGTTCGCGGCGACGCCCGAGGCGGACCTGGACGCGATCCGCGCAAGGGTCGAGCGCCGGCGGCTCGAGCGCGCGGCGGGCTGATCCGGACGACTTGGGGCCGACGGCAATCTGGCCCACACGTCTGCACGGACGGCAGTGACCGGAAACACGATCAAGGCGCGGTGACGGCGGGCGGCACACGGCCGCCCGGCCGTTCGTCGGGTTGACTTGCACCAGCCCGTGCCTCGGCGCGAAGCGGGCGGCATCGTAACAAACGCGCCTCGAAGATGTCGGCGGACCAGCGGCGTCTGGAAGGTGTCGGCATTGGGCATCGCGCCGCCCGAGTGCCGTGCAGTTCGCCGAGGCGGCGCGTCTTGTCCGTCTGACCCGCCATCTTTACGCGCGCTTTACGCCCCGCCCCCGCTTCCATATCGCCGCGTTACGGCCCTTGCGCCCATGTTCAGGCGATCTGAACCAAGGGAGCATTATGATGCCCGACATTCTTTTCCTGCTCGGCGGGCTGGCGGTCTTTCTGCTGGCCGGGCTCGCCGTCCGCGCCGCCGACCGGTTGTGAGGGCGCGATGACCACTGAACTCGTCCTCGGCGGCGGCCTCGCGGCTGTGCTGCTCGTCTATTTCCTGATCGCGCTGCTGGCGCCGGAGCGGTTCTGACATGGCCGCCGATCTCACCTTCTTCGCGCTGTTCCTGACCGGCCTGACGATAGCCGGCATGGTGACCGGCCCGTGGCTTGCACGTGTGTTCACTGGAAAGGCCCGGTTCCTCGCCCCTGTCGAGCGTGCTCTTTACCGCGCAGCTGGCGTCACCGGCCAAGGGCAGCGCTGGACCGGTTACGCCGCGGCGCTGCTGGCGTTCAACGCGGCCGGGTTCGTGATCCTGTACCTGATCCTGCGCCTGCAGGGTTTCCTGCCGTTCAACCCGCAGGGTTTCGGCGCGATGGAATCCGGCCAGGCCTTCAACACCGCTGTCAGTTTCATGACAAACACCAACTGGCAAAGCTATGCGGGCGAGACGACGCTCAGCCATTTCAGCCAGATGGCCGGCCTGACGGTGCAGAACTTCGCTTCCGCCGCCACCGGGATCGTGGTTGCGGTCGCCGTTGTCCGCGGGCTTGCCGCTGGTTCGGTCGTCGATCTGGGCAACTTCTGGGTGGACCTGACGCGCGCCACTTTGTACGTGCTGCTGCCCGGCGCGATCGCGATCGCGCTGTTTCTGATCTGGCAGGGCATCCCGCAGACGCTCGCAGCGGGCGTGACGGCGACCACGGTCGAGGGAGCGCAACAGGTCATCGCGCAGGGGCCGGTCGCGTCCCAAGCCGCGATCAAGATGCTGGGCACCAACGGCGGCGGGTTCTTCAACGCGAACGCGGCCCATCCGTATGAAAACGCCACCGCGCTGACGAACTTGGTTCAGATCTACGCGATCCTCATCATTCCCGCCGCCTTTCCGTTCTTCTTCGGCCGCATGGTCGGCGACCGCCGGCAGGGCTGGGCGATCTTTGCCGCGATGAGCGCGCTGTTCGTGGCGGTTCTTCTGTGGACCTATTTCGCCGAGGCCGCCGGCAACCCTCTGCACGCCGGCCTTGCCGAAGCGGGCGTCAGCATGGAGGGCAAGGAAGCGCGCTTCGGCCTGGCGCAAAGCGTGCTGTTCGTCGTCGCGACCACCGTCGCCTCGTGCGGTGCCGTGAACGCAATGCATGACAGCCTGATGGCGCTGGGGGGCATGATCCCGCTGTTCAACATGCTTTTGGGCGAAATCATCTATGGCGGCGTCGGCGCGGGCTTTTACGGCATGGTTCTTTATGTCGTGCTGACGGTTTTCATCGCCGGGTTGATGGTGGGGCGCACGCCCGAGTGGCTGGGCAAGAAGATCGAAGCGCGCGAGATGAAGCTTGCGGCTCTGACCCTTCTCATCATGCCAATCGGCGTGCTGATCCTTTCGGCCGCGGCGATCCTGACGGGGAACGCCCAGACTGCCGTGCAGGACCCCGGCCCCCACGCGCTGACCGAGCTGATCTATGCCTATACCTCGGGCACGGCAAACAACGGCTCGGCCTTCGCGGGGTTCGGCGCGAACACCACCTGGCACAACACCATGATCGGGGTGGCCATGCTGCTGGGCCGCTGGGGGTATATCATCCCGGTGCTGGCCATCGCCGGCAGCCTTGCGGGCAAGCCCCGGGCCGAAGCAACGGCCGGCACCTTCCCCACCCATGGCGTCGCCTTCACCGTGCTGCTCGTCGTGACGATCCTGATCGTGGGCGCACTGACCTTCCTTCCTGTCCTGGCCCTTGGTCCGATCGCCGAGCATGTCTCGATCGCGGCCGGCCAGGCATTCTGAGGCCCATCATGTCGAAACATCCCACAAACGAGATCGGGCTGTTCGCACCCCTGATCGTCCGCCCCGCGATCCGCGCGGCGTTCGCCAAGTTCGACCCGCGGATCCTGGCGCGAAACCCGGTCATCTTTGCCACGGCACTGGTGGCGCTGCTCACCACCACGCTGGTCCTGTTGCGCTGGGGCGCGCCGGGCAGTCTTGTCTCGCTGCAGATCGCCTTGTGGCTGTGGGCGACCGTCCTTTTTGCGAATTTCGCCGAGGCGGTGGCCGAAGGCCGCGGCAAGGCCCGCGCAGACGCCTTTCGCGCCACCCGCTCGGACGTGAAGGCCAAGCTGCTGCTCGATCCCTCGCGCCGCGACCTGTTCGAGATGGAGGACGTGGACCAGCTTGAACCGGGTTCGGTCGTGCTGGTCGAGGCGGGCGACATCGTGCCCACCGACGGCGAGGTGACAGAGGGCATCGCCTCGGTCGATGAAAGCGCGATCACGGGAGAATCCGCGCCGGTCATCAGGGAATCCGGTGGCGACCGGTCGTCGGTCACCGGCGGCACACGGGTGGTCAGCGACTGGCTGGTGGTGCGGGTTACCGCCCGGCCGGGTGAAACCTTCCTTGACCGGATGATCGCGCTGGTCGAAGGCTCGCGGCGCCAGAAACCCCCCAACGAGATCGCGTTGAACATCCTGCTGGCGGGGCTGTCGCTGGTATTTCTGCTGGTCGTCGCGACGCTGCCGGTCTTTGCGGGTTGGGCGGGCACCCAGATTCCGGTGGTCTATCTGGCGGCGCTTTTCGTCACCCTGATACCCACCACCATCGGCGGGCTGCTGTCGGCCATCGGCATCGCCGGCATGGATCGGCTGGTCAAGGCCAACGTCATCGCCAAGTCGGGACGCGCGGTCGAGGCGGCGGGCGACATCGACGTGCTGCTGCTGGACAAGACCGGCACCATAACCTTCGGCAACCGCATGGCTGACGGCTTCCTGCCCGTGCCGGGCGTGAGCGAACGCGAGGTCGCCGAAGCTGCCTTTGTCAGCAGCCTGGCCGACGACACGCCCGAAGGAAAATCCACCGTGGACCTGGCAGTGCGCAAGTTCGGCTTCGTCGAGGGAAGCTGGCGCACCGGGGCCCGCTTCGTGCCCTTCACCGCGCAGACCCGGATGTCGGGCGTTGATCTGGCCGATGGCCGGCAGCTTCGCAAGGGCGCGACCGACGCCATGGCGCGCACCTTTCCGCAGGGCGGCGCCGATGCGGCCGAACCGATCGTGCGCCGGATCGCCATGAGCGGCGGCACCCCGCTGGTCGTTGCCCTTGACGGCCGCGTGCTTGGGGTCATCCATCTCAAGGACATCGTCAAGCCGGGCATCCGCGAGCGCTTCGCGGAATTGCGCCGGATGGGCATTCGTACGGTGATGATCACTGGCGACAACCCCCTGACGGCCGCCGCCATTGCCGCCGAGGCAGGGGTGGACGATTTTCTCGCCGAGGCAACGCCCGAACGGAAGCTCGACTACATCCGGTCCGAACAGGCGCAGGGAAGGCTGATCGCCATGTGCGGCGACGGGTCGAACGACGCCCCCGCACTCGCGCAGGCGGACGTCGGGGTCGCCATGAACTCTGGCACCCCGGCCGCGAAAGAGGCGGGCAACCTCGTGGACCTGGACAGCGACCCGACCAAGCTGATCGAGATCGTCATGGTCGGCAAGCAGCTGCTGATATCGCGCGGCGCGTTGACAACCTTCTCGATCGCCAACGACGTGGCCAAGTACTTCGCGATCCTTCCCGCGCTTTTCGTCACGGCCTATCCCGGACTCGCCGCGCTGGACGTCATGGGCCTTGGCACGCCGCAATCGGCGATCCTGTCGGCGATCATCTTCAACGCACTGGTGATCGTGGCGCTGATTCCGCTGGCTCTCAAGGGGGTAAGCTACCGCCCGGCCTCGGCCGGCGCGCTTCTGTCGCGCAATCTTCTCGTCTACGGGCTGGGTGGCCTGGTCGCCCCGTTCGTCGGCATCAAGCTGATCGACATGCTTGTCGATCTGGCACATCTGGCCTGAGGTGACATCATGATTTCGCATATCCGCCCGGCAGTTGTCATGGTTGCCGGCTTCACCGCCCTGCTGGGGCTCGCCTACCCTCTCGCCGTCACCGGCATCGCCCAGCTCGCACTGCCCTGGCAGGCGAACGGCTCGCTGATCGAACGGGACGGGTCGGTGGTCGGGTCGGCCCTGATCGGCCAGTCCTTCACCCGGCCGGAGTACCTGCATCCCCGACCCTCGGCGACCGACCCGGCCTACAACGCCGGGGCGTCCACCGGCTCGAACCTGGGGCCGTCATCGGCTGCGCTGCTGACGCAGGTCAGGGATCGGGCGCGGGCGTTCGGCCCAGCGCCCGTCCCATCGGACATGGCGACCGCCTCGGGCTCGGGGCTTGACCCGCACATCACGCTGGACGCCGCGCTGCGGCAGGTCGACCGCATCGCCATGGCGCGGGGCCTGCCTGCGACAGCGGTCAGAGACGCGATCCGCGATGCGACCACTGGACCGGCTTTCGGCCTCGTCGGCGATCCGGTCGTGAACGTTCTGACAGCAAATCTCGCCTTGGACGCGCTGAAAGGCTAACAGGCGCAATGACCGACACCGCGCGACCCGCCCCCGAACGCTTCCTGGCCGAGGCAAATGCCGAGGCCACGGCCGGGGCCGGGGCCGCGGGCGGCGCGCCGGGGCGCGGGCGGCTCAAGATCTTTCTTGGCGCGGCACCCGGCGTGGGCAAGACCTACGCCATGCTCGACGAGGCGGTCGCCCGCGCCCGCGCCGGGACGGACGTCATGGTGGCGCTGGCCGAGACCCACGGCCGCCAAGCGACCGCGGCGCTTCTGGCCCAGCTCGACGAAATCCCGCGCCGCGTCATCCCGTATCGCGATCGTCTTCTCGACGAGATGGACCTGGACAGGTTGCTTGCCCGGCGCCCGCGCCTGGCGCTTATCGACGAGCTGGCCCACACCAACGTGCCCGGCGCCCGCCATCCGAAACGCTGGCAGGATGTCGACGAGGTGCTGGCCGCCGGCATCGACGTGTATTCGACGTTGAACATCCAGCATATCGAAAGCCTGAACGACGTCGTGGCCCGGATCACCGGGGTGCGGGTGCAGGAAACCGTTCCCGACACGGTCCTGCAGATGGCCGACGAGATCAAGCTGATCGACCTGCCGCCCGAGGACCTGATCCAGCGGATGCGCGACGGAAAGGTTTACATTTCGACCGAGGCCGGGCGCGCGCTCAACAACTTCTTTTCCCGCCCCAATCTCACGGCGCTGCGCGAACTGGCGCTTCGCACGGCGGCAATCCGCGTCGATGCGGACATGCTGGCGCTCAGGCCGGGGCAAGGCCCGTCGCAGGACCGGCTGATGGTCTGCCTTGACGATCCTGCGACGGCAAAGGGCCTGGTTCGGGCCGGCCGCCGGATGACCGACCGCGCCCGGATCCCCTGGATCGTCGCGACGGTCGTGACGCCCGCGATCGAGGCGCGCGGCCCGGCCGCCATGGGCGCGATGACCGATGCGCTGCAACTGGCGGAGCGGCTGGGGGCAGTCACCCGCATCTTGCGGGCCGAAGGCGATGTCGCCGGCACCTTCCTTGAGGCCGCGCGGCAGCTGAACGCGACGCGGATCATCATCGCACGCAACGCCCCGCGCGGCGCGCTGGCGCAGCTTGCGGCGATGGCCCGGCCGCGTCCGACCCAGCGGCTGCTGGCCCGAGCGAGAGGGTTCGAGGTCACCGTCCTTGATCCCGCCCCGGACCGACCCACGCCGTCAATCGCCGCGCCCGCTACATCGCGGCGCTGGGGCGAAATCGGCCGCGACAGGCTCGGCTTTCTGGCGCCGCCCGCCATCGCCACCGCAGTTGCCACACTGGTTGCCTGGCCGCTGTGGCACGTCCTGCCGCTGGCGTCTTTGGCGGTCATCTATCTGGTCGGTGTGCTGGCCGTGGCCGTCAGGTCCGGGACCGCGGCGGCAATCCTTGCCAGCGGCCTGGGTTTTCTGTCCTACAATTTCTTCTTCACCGAACCCTTCTTCTCGTTGCGGGTGGGGGCCGAGCAATCCGTCGTGGCGCTGATGGTCTTTACCGTGTCGGCGCTGTTCACCGGCAGCCTTGCCGGGCGCCTGAAGCGGCAGATCGAGATCATGCGCGTGACCCAGGCGCGGACAGAGACGCTTTACGATTTCGCCCGCAAGATCGCATCGGCCACGACGACGGACGACGTGCTGTGGGCCGCGGCCGCCCACATCGCGCATACGCTGGAATGCCATTCGCTGATCCTGATGCCGGGACCGTCCGGCACGCTGGACCAAGTGCAGGGCTTTCCCGCGATCGAGGAGAACTTCGATCCCCACTCGCAGGCGGCCGCGCTTTGGGCCTTTCAGAAGAACCAGCCGGCAGGCAGGGACACCGACACCCTGTCTGCGTCGGACTGGATGTTCGTTCCGCTGGCCACGCAGGACGCGCCGATGGGAGTCGTCGCGCTGCGCTTTCTTGATCCCGCGCGGCGGCTCGACCCTGAAACCCGCAGGCTTCTGGCGGCGGTGGAGGATCAGATCGCGGTCGCGGTGGAACGGATCGCCGTGGAAAGCGACCTCGAGCGGGCAAGACTCGTGTCCGAGACCGAACGGCTTCGCGCGGCCCTTCTCAACAGCGTGAGCCACGACCTGCGCACCCCTCTCGTTACCGTCATCGGGGCCTTGTCCGCCATGTCCTCGGACGCCCTGCCCCCGGCCCGCAATGGCGAGCTGGTGGCCGAAGCGCTGAACGAGGCGCGCCGGCTTGACCGGTTCGTCGGCAATCTTCTGAGCATGACCCGGCTGGGGCACGGCGCCCTAGTGCCCCGTCGCGAAACCGTGGCGGTGGCGGAACTGATCGGACGGGCGCGTGCTGACCTGGCGCGGGCGCTGGCCCCGTTTCGCGTGGTGGTAGACGTGGCCCAGGACACGCCGCCCGTCATGGCCGACCCGGTTCTGATCGGCCAGGCGCTGGTCAACTTGCTCGAGAACGCCACGAAGTACGCGCCCGAGGGCAGCACCATCCGCATCATTGCAGGCCCGGTGCCCGAGGGAACGTCATTGATCATCAGCGACGAAGGCCCCGGCATTTCACGGGAAGAGCGCGAGCGTGTGTTCGACATCTTTCATCGCGCCGTTCAGGGCGACGGGCAGCCGGCCGGCACCGGGCTTGGTCTTGCGATCGTCAAGGGCATGGTCGAGGCTAACGAGGGCAGCGTCGCCGTGGTCGACCCGCCCGGCGGCACGGGCGCCGCAATCCGCGTGATCCTGCCCGCCGCCGCGCCCGAGGTCGCCGATGCCTGATCAACCCTCCCCCCTTCGGATCCTGGTGATCGAGGACGAGGCGCCGATCCGCCGCTTCCTGCGGATCGTGCTTGAAGGCGAAGGCCACGTCATGGATGAGGCGGCGCGTGGCCGCGAGGGCATCAAGCGCGCCGCGATGAGCGCGCCTTCGGCCATCGTGCTGGACCTCGGCCTGCCGGACATGGACGGCAAGGCGGTGATCGGCGTCATCCGAGAATGGTCCGACATACCCATCGTCGTCGTCTCGGTCCGCTCGTCCGAGGCCGAGATCGTCACGGCGCTTGACGCGGGCGCCGACGATTACGTGACCAAGCCGTTCGCACCGGCCGAACTGCTCGCCCGACTTCGCGCCCTCGTCCGCCGCCGCGGCGCACCCGAGCCTGCGCCCGTCCTGGCTATCGGCGACCTCAGCATCGACCTGACCGCCCGGACGGTAACAAAGGCCGAAAGCACCGTGCACCTGACCCGAAAGGAATTCGACGTGCTGGCGCTGCTGGCGCGCAACGCAGGCCGCCTTCTGACCCATCAGGAACTGCTGCGAACCGTCTGGGGACCCGCGCATCTGGGCGACAGCCATTATCTGCGCGTCGCCGTGGGCCACCTGCGCGAAAAGCTGGGAGATGACGCAGCCGCCCCGCGATTGATCTTCACCGAGCCAGGGATCGGCTATCGCTTCACCTCTGCCGAGTGAGTGGGGCGATTGTTTGAAGCCGCCGAAGGGGCGGAAGTCGCGGTCCATCTGTTGTATGGGGGTCCGTGCGCGCGCCCGGCCTGAATAGCCCTCTTGGCGCGAAGGCTGCGGTAAGCAATGCCGTGCATGGCAAGCAGTATCAGATCTCGGCAATTACCGCCGTGAAACACCCGCGAGATCAACGATGTGGCAGAGGCAAGTGGCGGAGGGGATGGGTCTGAAAGACAACCTTATCCACATAACTTATTGTTATTATTTAATTTTTATATCTGCGCGCCAGTATGGCCGATGCGCAACTACAGACGCGCGGGCGGATTGATCACGATGGAGGAACCGAAGCCCAGGAATCTCAATCGCGGCGGGAAGCCTCCTCCTGGTATCCACGCTCCTGTTCGGGCCAGGTGCTCTTGATATAGGCGAGGACAGCCCGGATCTCCGCATCGCTCAGGACATCGGCAAAGCCGGGCATGTCGCTCTCGTAGCCACCTCCCACGATGGCGGCCGTGCCTTCCCTTACGATACGGAACAGGATCTCATCGGCGTGGTGCCATGTGTGCCCGCTCTCATCATGCGGTGGCGCGGGCAGCCGGCCGGAGGGAAGCGGCGAGCGCCAGTCAGGCTGTCCCTTCAGATCGGCGCCGTGACAGGAGGCACATTGGTCCGCATAGACCCGCCGGCCCTGTTCGATGAATTCTGCAGATGACGCAGCGGTGGATAGGGTACGGACTTGATGGCTTCCAACGAGGGTTGCCAAGATCATGCCTCCGACGAGCAACCCGAGCCACAAGATATGACGGCGTTCTTTTTGCATGAGTTGCATGAATTGGTGGCGAGTAATTTCCATTGGCGACATGCCGACGATGAACTTCTGCCAGAGGCGTGACGCCGGAGGCAATGGACATTCCGGTTACCAGCGCCTATCTTTCCGACATGCTTTCGCGCTTCGTCACCATGCTTGCCGTACTCGCGATCGCCGTCATGACGACGGTGACGGCTGGGCACGCGGCGCGCCTGAGCGCAGAACCGGATCACGCAGTGCATGTCAGCAAGACGATGCAAGTTGATGCGGGCCATGCAGAACCCTGCGACGGTGAACGGCACTGTGGATCTGGTGATGTCGCGAGCTGTGAGTTGCTTTGCGCCGGCGTATCGGTCTTCCTGACCTCCCCGAGCGAAGGCTCTGGCGGCGATTACGCGCCTGTCAGCCATGACCTGCCGACCGCAGAAAATGTCCCCAGCCGAGCACCTGGACTGAACGAGCGACGTCCCAAGCTCCGTCTCCTCTGATCGCGCGTCCGGGCTGAGGCCCGCGGCGTCCTGTCGGTTTTGATGAACGGGACAGGCTGTCCCGAGGAGACGACCATGAATACTCTTTCACGACGCGGCTTTCTTGCCGCTGGCGCAGCCATGCTGGCCTCTGCACAACTACCCCGCATTGCGACAGCGCAGGGGATCGCCCCGCTGTCTCTGCACGCCGCCAGCCGGGTGCTGGACATCGACGGTCGCGCCGCCACCGTCTGGGGTCTGGCCGGCCCGGCCGGACAGGGGCTGACACTCGATCCCGGCGCGCAGTTCCGGGTGGACCTGCGCAACGATCTCGACGTTGACACGCTGATCCACTGGCATGGCCAGATCCCGCCCAACGTGCAGGACGGCGTACCCGACCTGCCTCTGCGGATGCTCGCTCCCGGCGAAACCCGCGCCTATGACTTCGCGCCGCTGCCCGGCACCTACTGGATGCATGCGCATGTGCCGATCCACGAGATGCGCCTTCTGGCCGCGCCGATGATCGTGCGCAGCGCCGAGGATGTCGCCGCCGACCGGCAGGAAGTGGTGCTGTTCCTGCATGATTTCTCGTTCAAGGCGCCCGAGGAGGTGATGAGCGAAATCCTCGGCGGCCACGGGACCGCCGCTGGTCACGGGGGCGGCCATGGCGCGGGCATGGATCACGGCGCGATGGGGAACATGCCGATGGCTGGCATGGATCACGGCGCCATGGGCGCCATGAGCGACATGGCGATGGATCTCAACGATTACGACTGGGACGCCTATCTTGCCAATGACCGCACGCTGTCAGACCCCGAGGTGGTGCAGGTCGAGCGCGGCGGGCGCATCCGCCTGCGGGTGATCAACGCCGCAGCGGCGACGGTGTTCTGGATCGACGCCGGAGCGGCGCCCGCGCGGCTGGTGGCGGTCGATGGCCATGCCGTCCAGCCGCTCTCCGGCACACGCTTCGGCCTCGCCATGGGCCAGCGGCTCGATCTCGAGATCGACCTGCCGCAGGAGGGCGGCGCCTGGCCGATCCTCGCGCTGCGGGAAGGCGCGCGCGAGCGCACCGGCCTGATCCTTGCCACCCAGGGCGCCGAAATCCGGCGCATCGACTCCATGGCCGAGGCCGAGGCCCCCGCCTTCGACACCGACCTGGCGCAGGAATCGCGCCTGACCGCCGCCGAGGCCTTGTCGGACCGCCCGGTGGACCGCAGCCACATGGTGATGCTGGGCGGCGCAATGCAGCCCTATGTCTGGACGATCAACGGTGCCGTCTGGAGCCAGCATCGCCCGCTTGCGGCGCGCAGCGGCGAGCGGGTCGTGCTGTCCTTCCACAACATGTCGATGATGGGCCACCCAATGCATCTGCACGGGCATGTGTTCCAGGTCGTCGGGCTGAACGGCCGTGCGGTCCGCGGCGCGCGGCGGGACACGGTCTATGTGCCGCCGATGTCGATGGTCGATGTCACGCTCGACGCCGGCGAGGCCGCGCGCTGGATGCTGCACTGCCACCACATGCCGCATCTCGAGACCGGCATGATGACCGAATTCTCGGTCAGCGCATAATCGCGCGATCGCCGAGACCAAGACGCCGAGGAGGCATGAACATGACCAACAAGACTGAACACGATCATCAGCACCACGATCATTCGGCCCACGGCCATGCGCAGGGTCACGCGCATGACCACGCGACCGTCGCGCCGGACAATGCCCACAAGGTCAAGGACCCGGTCTGCGGCATGATGGTCGATCCCCACACGACCCGGCACAAGGCTGAGCATGGCGGCCGGCCGTATTACTTCTGCTCGGCGGGCTGCCGAGAGAAGTTCCTGGCCGATCCCGAGCGCTATCTCGATCCGGCCATAGCGGCGGCGAAGGCCGAGCCGGTGCCCGAGGGGACGACCTACACCTGCCCGATGCATCCCGAGATCCGGCAGATCGGTCCCGGGTCATGCCCGATCTGCGGCATGGCGCTGGAGCCGGTGCTGGTCAGCCTCGATGATGGGCCCAACGAGGAACTGATCGACATGACTCGCCGGTTCCGCATCGGGCTGGCGCTGGCGATCCCGGTGGTGATCCTCGAAATGGGCGGCCATTTCCTCGGGTTGAACCACTATGTCGGTCAGCGGACCTCGAACTGGCTGCAGCTGATCCTGGCAACGCCGGTCTTTCTCTGGGCGGGCTGGCCGTTCTTCGTGCGCGGCTGGCAGTCACTGGTCAACCGCAGCCTCAACATGTTCACGCTGATTGCCATGGGCACCGGGACGGCCTGGATCTACAGCGTCGTGGCCACACTTGCGCCCGGCATCTTCCCGGATGCGTTCCGGCAGCCGGACGGCTCGGTGGCGGTCTATTTCGAGGCGGCGGCGGTCATCACCGTCCTTGTCCTGCTCGGCCAGGTGCTGGAGCTGCGGGCGCGCGAGAGCACCAGCGGCGCGATCCGCGCGCTATTGGACCTCGCGCCCAAGACCGCGCGGATCATCCGTGACGACGGCACCGAGGAGGAGGTGCAACTCGACACCATCCATGTCGGCGACCGCCTGCGGGTGCGGCCCGGCGAGAAGGTGCCGGTCGATGGCGAGGTGCTGGAGGGCCGCAGCGCCGTCGATGAATCGATGGTCACGGGCGAATCCATGCCGGTGACCAAGGAGGTCGGCTCCAAGGCCATCGGTGGCACCATGAACCAGTCCGGCGCGCTGGTGATCGAAGCCCGCAAGGTCGGGCGCGACACCATGCTGTCGCAGATCGTCCAGCTTGTCGCCGAGGCGCAGCGCAGCCGCGCGCCGATCCAGCGGCTCGCCGATCAGGTCTCGGGCTGGTTCGTGCCGGCGGTGATCCTGGTCGCGGTGCTGGCCTTCGTCGCCTGGTCGATCTGGGGGCCGGAGCCGCGCTTCTCCTTCGGTCTGATCGCGGCGGTGTCGGTCCTCATCATCGCCTGTCCCTGCGCGCTGGGGCTGGCGACGCCGATGTCGATCATGGTCGGTGTCGGGCGCGGCGCACAGGCGGGCGTGCTGATCAAGAACGCCGAGGCGCTGGAGCATATGGAGAAGGTCGACACCATCATCGTCGACAAGACCGGCACGCTGACCGAGGGGCGGCCCGCCGTCACCGCCGTCGTTCCGGCCGCGGGCTTCACCGAGGAGGAGGCTCTGCGCCTTGCCGCCAGCGTCGAGCGGGCAAGCGAGCATCCGCTGGCGCTCGCCATCGTGCGCGCGGCCGAGGAGCGCGGGCTCGATCTCGCGCCGGTCGCGGATTTCGACTCGCCCACCGGCAAGGGCGCCTATGGCACGGTCGAGGGCAAGCGTATTCCGCTTGGCAACGCGAAGTTCCTCGCCGAGCAAGGCGTTGATGCAGCACCCTTGGCCAATGCGGCCGACCGGCTGCGCGAGGACGGGGCGACTGCGATCTTCATGGGCGTCGATGGCCAGGTGGCGGCGATCTTCGCCATCGCCGATCCGGTCAAGCCCTCGACGCCCGAGGCGCTGGCCGCATTGAAGGCGCAGGGCATCCGCGTCGTGATGCTGACCGGCGACAACTGGACCACGGCCAAGGCGGTCGCCCGCCAGCTTGGTATCGACGAGGTCGAGTCAGAAGTCCTGCCTGACCAGAAAAGCGCGGTGGTGCAGCGGCACAAGGCGGCGGGCGAGGTGGTGGCGATGGCGGGCGACGGCGTCAACGACGCGCCCGCGCTGGCCGCAGCGGACGTCGGCATCGCCATGGGCACCGGCACCGATGTGGCGATGGAAAGCGCGGGCGTCACGCTGCTGAAGGGCGACCTCAACGGGATCGTCCGGGCACGCAAGCTGTCGGAAGCCGTCATGGGCAACATCCGCCAGAACCTGTTCTTCGCCTTCATCTACAACGCGCTCGGCGTGCCGGTGGCGGCCGGGGTGCTCTACCCGTTCTTTGGCCTCCTGCTGTCGCCGATCATCGCGGCGGCTGCCATGGCGCTGTCCTCGGTCAGCGTCATCGCCAATGCCGCGCGGCTGCGGAGGGTGAAGCTGTGACGATCGGCGGCACCTGCTCACTCCTACGTGCATCGCATCCAGACCGTGACGGCGAGACAATGCCATCCATGAAACCAGGTTCGACAATGAGAAGCGCTCACCCCATCACCCGCCGCGCCATTCTGGCGGCGATCGGCGCCCTCCCGTTGCTGATGTCCACCATCGGCCGGGGGCATGCCGAAACCCTGCCTCTGGTCAGCATTACCAAGGACCCGTCCTGTGGCTGCTGCGACGGTTGGGCCGCACATATCGAGGCCGCAGGCTTTCCGGTGCGGGTCGTGGAATCCGCCGATATGGGCAGCCTCAAGCAGCGGCTCGGCGTGCCGGCGGAACTGGCGTCCTGCCACACCGCCGAGGTGAGCGGCTATGTGGTCGAGGGCCATGTGCCCGCCGCCGCGATCCGCCGCCTGCTGGCCGAGCGGCCCATTGCCACGGGGCTGGCCGTTCCCGGAATGCCCGCCGGCTCGCCCGGCATGGATTTTCCGGGCGTCGCGCCCGAGCCGTATGAAGCCTTCCTGTTCGGCCCGACCACGCGGAGCTTCGGCCGCTTCCTCGGCGCGCGGGAAATCTGACGCGGGGTTGCCGACATGACCGCACGGCTTGCGAATAACCCGAACCAGCTCCTGGCCGAGGCGGCTTGCCTCTGCCAGCGGGAAGCTGGCGCATGACCGGGCGGGCGCGAGCTGTTTTCCGGACGGGCTGCGGCCGATTGCGACAAGTTGCGATCTGCATTGTGCTGCTTGCCATCGGCGCGCTGGTTCTGCAGGGCCCGGCACATGCCAGCCCCGCCGGTCACGCCATCCACCAGCAACAGGCTGCCGGCACGGCAAGCCACTGCGCCGGCCATCACCTGCCGGACCACCATGGCGCCGATCCAGGTGCTGGCTGCGTGACTACGGACGGTAGCCCAAACCTGGCGGATTGCTGCCAGATCTGTCTGACCGCCGCGGTTCTCGTCGCGCCGCCGGAGTTCGGCCCGTCCGTGAGCGGCGAGGTTTTCACGGTTGTGCGCCCTGATCCGCACGACCGATCCCCCGAAGGCATCCTGAGGCCGCCGCGTCCTGGCGCGGAGTGATGCGCCGGGATCGCCGCGAGATGTCTGCGGCCGATCCGGCGCCAGCCCGAAAGACCAACGAACAGAATGGAGAGCCGCGCCTGCGAATCCGGGTCGGCGCTCAGGAACCAAAGGATGAAATTCATGAACCGAACCGCAATCGCCCTTTTTGTCAGTGTCCTGGCTGGCCTGCCGGGGGCTGCTCTCGCGCAGGCCGGGCATGATACCCACCACCCGGCAACGCCGCCTGCGCAGGTCGAGCAGATGCCCGCGCCAACGCCGCCTTCAGGCCAGATGTCCGCCATGCAAGGGATGATGCCCGAGCAGTGCCGGGCCATGATGCAGGCCATGACCCCGGAATGCATGGGCGCAATGCGCCAGATGATGCAGGGCGGGATGATGCAGGGAATGACGGGCGCGCCGGACGCCGGGATCGCCCAAGCGAACGAAAGCCTTCCGGACTTCACGCGGGCCTATGTCGAGGCGATGGACGCGATGCACGCGCCGATGATGGACGGCGTCATGGCCGACGATCCGGATGTCGCCTTCGTCCGCGGCATGATCCCGCATCATCAGGGAGCGATCGACATGGCCAGGATCGTCCAGCAATACGGCAACGATCCGCAAACGAAAGAATGGGCAGCACAGATCATCGATGCGCAGGGACGCGAGATCGCCGAAATGCAGGCATGGCTGGCCACGAACGCCGGCGACGCACAGGCCGCGCTCGCCCGAACCGGCGGGACCGTCTGGTCTGCCGATGAAGGCGGCAACTCGATCAGCGCCATCGATCTCGGCACCGGAGCGGTCCAGACCGTCTCCATCCCGGTCGCGCCGCACAACGTCGATCTGACGCCCGATGGTAAGCTGCTGCTGGCGGTCGGTGATCCCGCCGCCGAGGGGGATCACGGGTCCGGCGGACACGGTCACGGCGCGGAAGGCGCTGCCGAGGGCCAGCTGGTCATCCTCGATCCGCAGAACGTCTCGACGCCCAAGGCCATCGTCGCGGTAGGTTCGCACCCGGCCCATGTGGTCGCCGACCGGCAGGGGCGCGCCTTCGTCTCACTGGCCGGCGGCGACGAGATCGCCGTGGTTGACCTCGCAAAGGCCGAGGTCATCGGGCGCATCGCGACCGGGGACTATCCGCACGGTCTGCGGCTCAGCCCGGACGAGACCGAGCTTTACGTGGCCAATGTCGAGGACGGGTCGGTGTCCGTCATCGACACGCAAGCGCTGTCCGAGGTCGCGCGCATTCCGGTGGGCGCGGCGCCCGTCCAGGTCGGCTTCACGCCTTCGGGTGCTCAGGTCTATGTCTCGCTGCGCGACGAGAATCGTGTTGCAGTCATCGACACTGCGACGCGCGAGGTCACAGGCAAGATCGACGTGGGGCCGAACCCGATCCAGGTCATCGCGACGCAGGACGGGAAATTCGTCTACGTCGCCAACCAGGGCACCGAGGCGGAGCCGAACGACACCGTGTCGGTGATCGACACCGCGACCGGTCAGGTGGTGAAGACCCTCACCACCGGCGGCGGCGCCCACGGCGTATCGGCATCGGCCGACGCGGCCTTCGTGTTCGTGACCAATATCGTCGATGACAGCGTCTCGGTGATCGACGTGGCAAGGCAGGAGGTCGTCAGCACGGTGCCGGTGGGCGACCGCCCGAACGGCATCGTCTACGGCGGCCCGACCCGCTGAGCGATTGGCGCCGGGGCGGTTTCGCTCCGGCGCAGGTTTCCTCTGGGCCCCTGCCAGACGCAGGGGTGCGACCGCAGCAGTCTGCCGAGCCGCCTCCGACGCCGGGTTCGCCGTTCCGCTGCACCGGGCCGTTTCCCTAGCTGACCAACCCCGCAGCGTGGAGAGCGACGCCGAGAAACGCCGCCACGGCCAGCACCGACGCCATCCCGAGCTTCAATCGGAATACGGCGACAAGGGCCAGCGCAGACAGCGTCGCCGCGGTCCAATCGATCGATCCGAGGACAGGCAATTCTATTGAGAGTGGCCCGGCCTCGATCCGCTCCACCTCGCGCCAGATCACGTGGATCGCGAACCAGATCGCGAGATTCAGGATCACGCCGACGACCGAAGCGGTGACGGCGGTCAGGGCAGCGGACAATCCCTGGTTGGCACGGAGGCCCTCCATGTAGGGCGCACCCAGGAAGATGAAGGCGAAGCATGGTGCGAAGGTGACCCAGGTGGCCAGCAGCCCGCCCAGCGTCCCGGCGAGCAGTGCGTTGTCCCAGCCCGCCTCGCGAAAGGCCCCGAGGAAGCCCACGAACTGAAGCACCATGATCAGTGGGCCGGGCGTGGTCTCGGCCATGCCGAGGCCGTCGAGCATCTCGCCGGGGCGGAGCCAGCCATAGGTCCCGACGGCTTCCTGCGCCACATAGGCGAGCACCGCATAGGCGCCGCCGAAGGTCACCACCGCCATCTTCGAGAAGAAGGTCGCGATCTCGGCGAAGACGTTGCTGGGCCCAACGGCGAGGACCAGCGCTGCCACCGTCCCGAGCCAGAGCACCAGCGCCGCCGCGCCCGCAGCGAGCGCTCCGCGTCGCGTCGCCGCCGGCATCTCGGCCATCTCCTCGCCGAGAAGCGTCTCGGCATCGTCGATGTGAACGCCGCCAGCCGGTCCGTGGCCGCCAC
>ERZ501041.85-NODE-85-length-19252-cov-10.130072_pt1 | contig 19252 bp, 20 predicted proteins | sample MGYA00248848_ERZ501041 | MGnify/ENA primary metagenome ERZ501041 (study PRJEB25958, sample SAMN03398573) | human skin metagenome | study: EMG produced TPA metagenomics assembly of the Human Skin Microbiome Metagenome (human skin metagenome) data set.
CCGCCGCGCGCGGCCTGATGGAAACCGACCTCGACGGCGAGACGGTCGCCCGCCGGGCGATGGCGATCGCGGCCGACATTTGCGTCTACACGAACGGCAATCTCACGGTCGAGGTGATCGGTGGCTGAGTTCGCCTTTGCCCCGGTGACGGCCGACGACCTTCCGCGCCTGCGCGCGTGGATGGACGGGCCGCACTGGCGCGAATGGTGGGGCGACCCCGACGAGGAAATCGGCGACATCCGCGAGATGGTCGAGGGCCGCGACAGCACGAGGCCATTTCTGTTTTCGCAGGGCGGCGAGCCGTTGGGCTACATTCAGTGGTGGAACATCGCCGACGCGCGCGAGGAATGGCGCACAGTCGCGCCGTGGGTGGACTGGCTGCCCGACGACGCCATCGGCGTGGACCTGTCGATCGGCCCCGAGGCGCTGCTTTCGCACGGCATCGGCTCGGCCGCCCTTGCCGCCTTCGTGTCGATGCTGCGCGCCGAGGGGCACGCCAACATCTACATCGATTCCGATCCCGCCAACGCCCGCGCGGTCCGCGCCTACGAAAAGGCGGGCTTCCGGGCGATCCCGGACTACATCGGCCGGACCGGCGACTGCCTGCTGATGCGGCACGACCCGGCCGCGCCACTCCAACCGAAAGACTGACCCCATGACCGACCTCACCCCCCGCGAAATCGTGGCGGAACTCGATCGCTTCATCATCGGCCAGGACGACGCAAAGCGTGCCGTCGCGGTCGCCATGCGCAACCGCTGGCGCCGGCAGCGCCTGGCCGACGACATCCGGGACGAGGTCTATCCCAAGAACATCCTGATGGTCGGCCCCACCGGCGTCGGCAAGACCGAGATCAGCCGCCGCCTCGCCAAGCTCGCCCAGGCGCCGTTCGTGAAGGTCGAGGCGACGAAGTTCACCGAGGTCGGCTATGTCGGCCGCGACGTCGAACAGATCATCCGCGACCTGGTGGACACCGCGCTGGTGGACACGCGCGAGCGGATGCGGGACGAGGTGCGCGCCCGCGCCCGCGCCGCCGCCGAGGACCGGGTGATCGCGGCCCTCGCCGGGGACCAGGCCCGCGACCAGACGCGCGAGATGTTTCGCGCCAAGCTGAAGCGCGGCGAACTGGACGACACCCAGATCGAGATCGAGGTGACGGACAACTCCAACCCACTCGGGATGGAAGTGCCGGGCCAGCCGGGGCTTGGCAACATGATGGACCTGTCGGGGCTGATGAAGGCGTTCGGCGGCCGCAAGACGCGCCGCAAGATGACCGTCGCCGAAAGCCACGACCTGCTGCTGGCCGAGGAAGCCGACAAGCTGCTGGACGACGAGGCGATCAAGACCGCCGCCATCGCCGCCGTCGAACAATCGGGCATCGTCTTCATCGACGAGATCGACAAGGTCTGCGCCCGTTCGGACAGCCGCGGCGGCGAAATCAGCCGCGAGGGGGTGCAGCGCGACCTGCTGCCGCTGATCGAGGGCACGACCGTCAGCACCAAGTACGGCCCCGTCCGCACCGACCACGTGCTGTTCATCGCCTCGGGCGCGTTCCACGTCGCCAAGCCCAGCGACCTCTTGCCGGAACTTCAGGGCCGCCTGCCGATCCGGGTGGAACTCAAGGCGCTGACCGAAGGCGACTTCGCCCGCATCCTGTCGGAACCCGACAACGCGCTCACGCGGCAATATACCGCGCTGATGGGGACCGAGGGCGTGACCGTCAGCTTCACCGACGACGGCATCGCCGCGCTCGCCCGCATCGCGGCCGAGGTCAACGGCACGGTCGAGAACATCGGCGCCCGCCGCCTTTACACCGTGATGGAACGCGTGTTCGAGGACCTGTCCTTCGCCGCGCCCGACAAGGGCGGCGACGAGGTGCGGGTGGACGCGGCCTTTGTCGAGCGGGAGCTGGGCGAGCTGTCGCGGTCCGCCGATCTGTCGCGCTACGTCCTTTAGGGACCGCGACGCGGCCGGCGGCGGAACATCCTGCGCCGCCGCCGGTTGTGCTTGCTGACACCCCGCTGCGAAAGGCACACCACATGTTCAAGGGCCTGCTTGGCTTGATCCTGTTCGTCCTCGACGTCTGGGCGATCGCGTCGATCTTCAACTCGAACGCGACCGGCCGCGCGAAGCTGATCTGGATCATCGTGGTCGCGGCGCTGCCTTTCGTCGGGCTGATCGCGTGGTATTTCGCGGGACCCAAGGCGAACTACAACGCGCCGCGCTGATGGTGACCCCAATGACCCACCCGGAACGCGACCAGCAGCAGGCGGTGCTGCGCGGCACGTTCGGCAAATGCCCGAACTGCGGCGAGGGGCGGATGTTCCGCGGCTATCTTCAGGTCGTGCCGGAATGCGCGGACTGCGGTGAAAAGCTGGGGCTGTACCGGGCCGCCGACGGGCCCGCGTTCTTCACGATGACCATCGTGCTTCTGCTTCTGATCCCGGTGATCTGGATCGGCTGGACGATCTTTCCCGACGATCCGCTGATGCTGATGCTGTCGCTCTGCGCGGTCACCACAATCATCACGCTGGTGCTGCTGCGGCTGGTCAAGGGCGCGTTCGTCGCGTTCCTGTGGGCCAACGAGGAACGCGACCGCGGCGCCTGACCTCAGCCGGCCTTCACGTCAAAGGCGTTGCGGTCGTTGTAGCTTTGCAGGAACGCCCGGACCCGGGCATCCGCCGGGTTGCCGAAGATTTCCGCGGGCGTTCCCGCCGCCACCAGCTCGCCCCGTTCCATGAACGCCACGCGGTCCGCGACATGGGCGGCAAAGCCCATCTCGTGGGTGACGACGACCATCGTCATCCCTTCGGCCGCAAGCTGCTTCATCACCGCCAGCACTTCGCCGACAAGTTCGGGGTCGAGCGCGCTCGTCGGTTCGTCGAACAGCATGATGCGTGGCTGCATGGCGATGGCGCGGGCGATCGCCACGCGCTGCTGCTGCCCGCCCGACAGGCGGCTGGGGTGGTTGCCGGTCTTGTCGCCCAGGCCGACCTTGGCCAGCGCCTCGGCGGCGATCCGCTGCGCCTGCGCGCGCGGCAGGCGCTTCACTCGTTCCAGCCCCTCGGCCACGTTCTGCAGCGCGGTCATGTGCGGCCACAGGTTGAACTGCTGGAACACCATCCCGATGTCGCGCCGCATCTCGCGCAGGCGGCCGGGCGCCATCTTGCGCCCGCCCACGGCGTCGTAGCCGATCAGCCGGTCGTCGATCCAGATCCCGCCGCGGTCGTATTCCTCGAGGAAGTTGATGCAGCGCAGCAGCGTCGACTTGCCCGACCCGGACGGGCCGATCAGGCAGGTGACCTTGCCGGGCGGGATCGCGAGCGACACGTCCTTCAGCGCCTGGAACTCGCCATAGAACTTCGACACGTTCTCCAGCCGGGCAGAGGCCGCGTTGGTGGTCGTGGTAAGGGCCATCGTCAGCTCCGTTCCAGAAGATAATGGGTGGCGCGGCGTTCCAGCCTGCGGCCGATCCGGCTGATCGCCTCGACGAAGATCCAGAAGAACAGCGCGAGGACCAGCGTCGCCTCGGCGAAGGCGAAGGTCTCTGCCATCATGGTCTGGGTCTCGAACATGATCTCGGGCACCGTAATCATCGACAGGATCACGGTTTCCTTGGTCAGGATGATGGAAAAGTTGACCAGCGCCGGCAGCGCCGAGACCAGCATCACCGGGATCATCACCCGCCGCATGATCGCGCCGGGCGGAAAGCCCATCGCCCGCGCCGCCTCGATCTGGCCCACCGGGACCGCGTTCAGGCCGGCGCGGAAGATTTCCGCGAAATACGGACTGCCGTAGATGGTCAGGCCCAGCAGGCCGGCCGGCAGCGCGTCCAGCCGCAGCCCCAGCATCGGGCCGCCATAATACAGGACGAACAGCTGGACGAGGAACGGGGTGCCGCGGATGAACTCGACATAGGCGCGCAGCAGCCACTGGATCGGCCACGCCTTCACGCTGCGCTGGACCAGCGCCAGCACGAAGCCCAGCGCCATCGCGAACACCGTGCCGACGAGCCAGCAGAAGATCGTCATGCCAAGCCCGCGCAGCAGCGCCGGGCCGTATTGCTGGAAAAGCGACAGGTCGATCACAGCGCGAACCTTTGTTCCAGGGTCCGGCCGATGCCCGCGATCACCAGGTTGATGGCAAGATAGATGAAGGCCGCCGCAAGATAGATCTCCAGCGGGCGATAGGTCGCGGACGCGATCGACTGGCTCATCCGCGTGATTTCCACGATGCCGACGACCGTGACCAGCGACGAGGCTTTCACCAGCAGGATCAGTTCGTTGACCAGCGACGGCATGGAAATCTTGAGCGCCTGCGGCAGCAGGATCCGGGTCCAGATGTCGCGCGGCGGCAGGCCCACGGCGATCGCCGCCTCGGCCTGCCCCTTGGGGATCGCGTTCAGGGCGCCGCGCAGGATCTCGCTGATATAGGCGGCGGCGCACAGGCCGACGGTCAGGATAGCCGCGACCAGCGCGGGCACGTTCACGCCCACCAGCGGCAACAGGTAGAACGCCAGCAGCAGCTGGATCAGCAGCGGGACGCCGCGAAAGAAGCTGACATAGACGCCGGCGACGCGCCGGGCGGCGACACTGCGCGAAACCGCGCCCATGCACACGACCGCGCCGAAGATCAAGCCCAGCAGGCAGCCCAAACCGGAAATCAGCAGCGTGTACCGGGCCGAGGCGATCAGCACCGGCAGGTTGTCGATGATGGTCTGGAACGAAAACATGCGCGCGCCCTTGCAAGCTTGCGCGGGCGGGCCAACCGCGGCCCGCCCGCCCGGTCATCACATCGCAGGCATTTCCTTGGGCAGCGCGGTCGTCACGCCGAACCATTTCTGCTGCATCGCGGCCAGCCGGCCGTCGTCCTGGATCTTCACCAGCGCCGCGTCGATCGCCGCGATCAGCGATTCCGACCCTTCCTTGCGCGTGACCCAGGCGAAGTACTTGGGCTCGCCGAAGGGCGGCTGCACCGTCTCGAACGCGTCGGGGCGGGTCTTGGCGAGATAGGCGAGGTTCGGGGCCGATCCCGCGACCGCGTCCAGCCGCCCGGCGGCAAGGTCGGCATAGGCTTCGTCCGGCGAGCCGTAGCCCTTGATGTCGAACCCGCCCAGCTTTTCGGCATAGGCTTCAAGCTGCTTTTCCTGCGCCGTGCCTTTCTGGATGCCGACCGTCTTGCCCTTCACGTCCTCGGGCTTGGTCAGATCGCCGCCCTTGGGCTGGACCAGCGCCACGGTCGCGTCGCTGATCGGCAGGGTGAAGGCGTAGCGTTCCATCCGCTCGGGCGTGATCGTCACGGGCGCGTTCACGAAGTCGAACTTGCTGACCTCCAGCCCCGGCAGGATCGAGGCCCAGGGCAGGTCCTGGTATTCGGCGGTCACGCCCAGCTCCTTGGCGACCTCGTCGAACAGCTCCTTGCCGAAGCCCGCATACTGGCCGTTTTCCAGCATGTCGAAGGGCGCGTAGTGCATTTCGGTGGCGGTCACGATCTTGCCCGCGGACTTGATGTCGGCAAGCATGTCGGCCAGCGCGCCGGTCGCGGTCAGCGCCAGCGCGGTCGCCCCGAACAGGGCGGCGCGCAGGGTGGTGCGAAGGATCATCTTTCTCTCCTGTTGTCGGGCCGTTGATTGCCGAGCGGTCCGGCCCTGGCCGCCCGGGATGTCGTGGCACGCCACCGTGACCGGTCCGGCTTGCGCGCGGCAAGTCACAGCATAGGCGAGATGACGCGAAACTGTCATGCGGGCCGCACCTGCCATTTCGGCAGGCAGTCGAGCACGACCGCCAGAACGAAGCCGTCCTCGACCGTGCCCGCCAGCGCGTCGCCCCCCAGGATGGCGTCGCCCGTCCGCAGCGTCGTCCCGCAAACCGTCGCGGTCCCGCGCGCGACGGCGGCGACGGTGCCCGCGGGCAGCGTCCCGCCCGCCGACAGCGCGACCATGCGGTGCGCCATGGCCCCGCGCCGGGTCATGATGTTGAGATCCAGCACCGGCCCGCCCGTCAGCCGCGCATGGACCGGCGCCTCGCCCGGAAACGGCAGCGGCGGGCCATCCGCCGCCAGCGTCACGTCCGGGCTGCCCGCGCCGAAAGACAGGACCATCGGCCCGCCCTCGATCATGCCCAGCGTCCGGTCGATGCCCGGAAAGGTCGAGAACGGCCCGTCCGCCGCGACCTCGGCCATGCTCAGCCGAGCGTCGAAGGCGTCGATCCCCGCGCCCGGCGGCCATGTCGCCAGTTCGTGCGTGACCCCGCCGCCGTTCTTCCAGCGGGTGGCGGTCGCCTCGCCCCGGCGCACGACCTGAAAGCCGGGGTTCATCCGAGGATGCCGGGCAGGTTCAGCCCGTGTTCCCTGGCGCAGTCCAGCGCGATGTCGTAGCCCGCGTCGGCGTGGCGCATGACGCCGGTCGCCGGGTCGTTCCACAGCACCCGCTCGATCCGCCGGTCCGCATCCTCGGACCCGTCGCAGCAGATCACCATGCCGGAGTGCTGGCTGAACCCCATCCCCACGCCGCCGCCGTGGTGCAGCGACACCCATGTCGCGCCCGAGGCGGTGTTCAGCAGCGCGTTCAGCAGCGGCCAGTCGGACACGGCGTCCGAGCCGTCCTTCATCGCTTCGGTCTCGCGGTTGGGCGAGGCCACGGAACCGGAGTCCAGGTGGTCGCGCCCGATCACCACCGGCGCCTTCAACTCGCCGTTCCGCACCATCTCGTTGATGGCGAGGCCCGCGCGGTGACGGTCGCCAAGGCCGATCCACATGATCCGCGCCGGCAGGCCCTGAAACGCGATCCGCTCCCGCGCCATGTCGAGCCAGCGGTGAAGATGCGCGTTCTCGGGGAACAGCTCCTTCATCTTCGCGTCGGTCTTGTAGATGTCCTCGGGGTCGCCCGACAGCGCGGCCCAGCGGAACGGCCCGATGCCGCGGCAGAACAGCGGGCGGATATAGGCGGGAACGAAGCCGGGGAAGGCGAAGGCGTTTTCCAACCCTTCCTCAAGCGCGACCTGGCGGATGTTGTTGCCGTAATCGAGCGTGGGGACGCCCGCGTTCCAGAAATCGACCATCGCGGCCACGTGCGACTTCATGCTGGCGCGGGCGGCGGTTTCGACGGCCTTGGGGTCGGATTCCTGCTTGGCGCGCCATTCGGCGACGGTCCAGCCCAGGGGCAGGTAGCCGTGGATCGGGTCGTGGGCGCTGGTCTGGTCGGTGACGATGTCGGGGCGCGGCCCGCCGTCCTTCATGCGGCGGACGAGTTCGGGGAATACCTCGGCCGCGTTGCCGATCAGGGCCACGGACTTCGCCTCGCCCCTGGCGGTCCAGTCGGCAATCATCGCCAGCGCCTCGTCGAGATCATGCGCCTTGGCGTCGCAATAGCGGGTGCGGATGCGGAAATCGGCCCGCGTCTCGTCGCATTCGACGGCAAGGCAGCAAGCCCCGGCCATCACGGCGGCCAGCGGCTGGGCCCCGCCCATGCCGCCAAGGCCTGCGGTCAGGATCCACTTGCCCTTCAGGTCGCCGTCGTAGTGCTGGCGCCCGGCCTCGACGAAAGTTTCGTAGGTGCCCTGCACGATCCCCTGCGTGCCGATGTAGATCCACGACCCCGCGGTCATCTGCCCGTACATCGCGAGGCCGCGCTTATCGAGTTCGTTGAAATGGTCCCACGTCGCCCAGTGCGGCACGAGGTTCGAGTTCGCGATCAGCACCCGCGGCGCGTCCTTGTGGGTGCGGAACACGCCCACGGGCTTGCCGGACTGGACCAGCAGCGTCTCGTCGTCATTCAGCGCGCGCAAGCTGTCCACGATGCGGTCGAAATCCTCCCACGTGCGGGCGGCGCGGCCGATGCCGCCATAGACGACCAGCTCGTGCGGGTTCTCGGCCACGTCGGGATGCAGGTTGTTCATCAGCATCCGCAAGGGCGCTTCGGTCATCCAGCTTTTCGCGGTGATCTCGGTGCCGGTGGCGGGGAAGACGTCGCGGGTATTGTGACGGGGGTTGTTCATGGATCAAGCCTTCAGAGTGGGGGCGAGGTCGGCAAGCCGCTGCAGGATCTCGCCCAAGGGGCGGCGCATCCGGTCGGCCTTCGCGGGGTCGAGGTGGAAGGGCGGGGTTTCGGTCGCCAGGTGGGTGGACTGCGCCAGTTCCATCTGGATCGCGTGGACGCCGTCTTGCGGGCGTCCGTAGTGGCGGGTGGTCCAGCCGCCCTTGAAGCGGCCGTTGACGACGTGGGTGCGGCCGGTCGCGGCTGCGACCTCTTGCGCGGCGGCCTCGATGGCCGGGGCGCAGGACGTTCCGTTCGCGGTGCCGATGTTGAAGTCGGGCAGGACGCCGTCGAACAGGAACGGGATCACCGAGCGGATCGAGTGGCAGTCGTAAAGGATCGCGACCCCGTGCCGCGCCCTGACCCGCTCGATCTCGGCCGCCAGCGCGGCGTGATAGGGGGCGTGAAAACGAGACAGGCGGTCGGCTATGTCGTCGGGCGCGGGCGGGGTCCGCCAGATCGGCTCGCCGTCGAAATCCGTCACCGGCACCAGCCCGGTGGTGTTCTGGCCGGGATACAGGCTCTCATCCTCCGGCCCCCGGTTCGCGTCGACGACGTAGCGGTGGAACGTCGCGCGCACGGTCGTCGCGCCGGGCAGAAGGCCCGTGTAGAGTTCGTGGATGTGCCAGTCGGTGTCGGCCAGCACCCGGCCGCGATCGTTCAGCGCGGCGAAGATATCGCCCGGAAGCCACGTCCCGGTGTGCGGCAGGCCAAGGATGACCGGTCCGTCGCCCTGCGTGACCTCGACCGGGCCAGCGGGCGGACTAGCGGGTGGGCCAGCGGACGGGTTCGTGGCGCGCGTCATGCCCGCACCTCGTCCATCAGCCCGCCCGCCGCCTGCGCCAGCGCGTCCGCCGCGACCAGCCCGGCCGCCGCGACCAGATCGGGCGCGAGATAACGGTCCTGCCCCAGCGGCGCCACGTCCCGCCGCACCCGCGCGACCGCCGCCTGCAGGGGCGCCGAAGTGGGCAGCGGCGCGCGCGCCTCGATCCCGGTCGCGGCGCAGATCGCCTCGATCCCGACGATATGGGCGAGATTCGCGTTCATGCGGCGAAGCCGCCGCGCGCCGTGGGCGGCCATGCTGACATGGTCCTCCTGGTTGGCGCTGGTGGGGGTTGAGTCGGTCGAGCAGGGGTTGGCGAGGTGCTTGTTCTCGCTCATCAGCGCGGCGCTCGTGACCTCGGCGATCATAAGGCCGGAGTTCAGGCCGGGATCGGGGGTCAGGAACGGCGGCAGGCCGAAGCTCATCACCGGGTCCACCATCATCGCGATCCGGCGCTGGCTGATCGCGCCGATTTCCGACAGGGCCAGCGCGATCTGGTCGGCGGCAAAGGCCACGGGTTCGGCGTGGAAGTTGCCGCCGGACACGATCGCGTCGGCCTCGGTCAGGACCAGCGGGTTGTCGGTGGCGGCGTTCGCCTCGATCCGCAGGGTCGCGGCGGCCTGCCACAGAAGGTCGAGGCACGCGCCCGTCACCTGCGGCTGGCAGCGGATGCAATAGGGGTCCTGCACGCGCGTGTCGCCCTGGCGGTGGCTTTCGCGGATCGCCGATCCCTCCATCAGCGCGCGGATGGTGCGGGCGGCGACGATCTGGCCGCGATGGCCGCGCAGGGTGTGGATTTCGTCAAGGAACGGGGCCGTCGATCCCATGATGGCGTCGGTGGACATGGCCGACGCGACCAGCGCCGCGCGGGCGGCGCGGAAGCCGTCGAACAGCCCGGCCAGCGCGAAGGCGGTGGACACCTGCGTTCCGTTGATGAGCGCGAGCCCCTCTTTCGCTGCCAGCGTCAGGGGCGTGAGCCCGGCGGCCGCCAGCGCCTCGGCCCCCGACATCTCGCGGCCCTCATGCGTGGCGCGCCCCTCGCCCAGCATCACGGCGGCCATGTGCGCCAGCGGTGCAAGGTCGCCCGACGCGCCGACCGACCCCTGCGCCGGGATCACCGGGGTCACGCCGCGCGCCAGCATCGCCTCGATCAGTTCGACCAGCACCGGGCGGACGCCCGACGCCCCGCGCCCGAGGCTCAGCAGCTTCAGCGCCATGACAAGGCGGACGGTCGGTTCCTCGATCGGCTCGCCCACGCCGCAGCAATGCGACAGGATCAAGTTGCGCTGCAGCGTCGCCGTGTCGGCCGGCGCGATCCGCACCGAGGCGAGCTTTCCGAAGCCCGTGTTCACGCCATAGACCGGCGCATCGCCCGCCGCCGCCGCGGCCACCCGTTCGGCGCTTGCCGCGATGCCCGCGCGCGCGCTGTCGTTCAGCCGCACGGCAAGCCCCTGCCGCCAGACGCGTTCCAGGTCGTCCAGCGTGACGGCGCCGGGGGAGAGGATGAGTTCAGGCAATTTCACCTCCGAAGACGCGGGCATGAAGGGGGTTGAAGCCGATGCGGTAGGACAGTTCCGCCGGGTGGGCCGCGTCCCAGACCGCCAAGTCGGCAAGCATTCCGGGCGAGATCGCGCCCCGGTCGGACAGGCCCAGCGCACGGGCAGCGTTGTGGGTGACGCCCGCGAGGCATTCGGCCGGGGTCATGCGGAACAGCGTCGCGCCCATGTTCATCGTCACGAGCAGCGAGGTCAGCGGCGAGGTGCCGGGATTGCAGTCGGTCGCCAGCGCCATCGGCACGCCCGCCGCCCGCAGACGCTCGATCGGCGGCAGCTTCGTCTCGCGCAGGGTGTAGAACGCGCCGGGCAGCATGACCGCGACCGTGCCCGCCTGCGCCATCGCGGCGATGCCGTCGTCGCCCAGCCATTCCAGGTGATCGGCCGAGATCGCCCCGTGCCCCGCCGCCATCGCCGCGCCGCCAAGGTCGGACAGCTGTTCGGCATGCAGCTTGACCGGCAGGCCCAGCGTCCTTGCGTGATCGAAGATCCGCGCCATCTCGGCCGCGCTGAATGCGATTCCCTCGCAAAACCCGTCCACGGCATCGACCAGCCCTTCGGCCTGCGCGGCCTTCATCCCGCCCAGCACCACGCGGTCGATATAGCCCGCGCGGTCGCTTGCGAACTCGGGCGGCAGGGCATGGGCGGCCAGCCATGTCGTGACGACCCGCAGCGGACGTTCGCGGCCCACGGCGCGCGCGACCCGCAGCATCCGCATCTCGGTCTGCACGTCCAGTCCGTAGCCGGACTTGATCTCGATCGTGGTCACGCCCTCGGCGATCAGGTGGTCGGCGCGGGCCAGGGCCGACGCGAGAAGCTGGTCGTCGCTGGCCTGTCGGGTGGCGTGGACGGTGGACAGGATGCCGCCGCCCGCGCGCGCGATTTCCTCGTACGACGCGCCGTTCAGGCGCATGTCGAACTCCTGCGCGCGGTCGCCGCCGAAGACCAGGTGGGTGTGGCAGTCGATCAGACCCGGCGTGACCATCCGCCCGCCAAGGCTGCGGGTGTCGCGCGCCGCGTGCGCCGCCGGCAGGTCGGCCCGTTTGCCCGCCCAGGCGATTCGGTCGCCGTCGATGACGATGGCGGCGTCGCGCGTGACGCTGAACGCTCCATCGTGAGCCGTGGCGATGACCGCGTCGGTCAGAATCATCGGGGCGTCCTTCTGTGGGCTTGCAAAAGCAGATGCATTCACATCATTATGATTGCTCATATAGCTGTCAAGCGGGTGATGACATGGTTGGCGACATGGTGGGCGGCATGGCGACGATCCGGGCCGAACAGGCGCTGCTTCCGGACGGGTGGGCGCGCGACGTGGTGGTCACGGTGGGCGGCGACGGGCGCATCGCCTCGGTCACCTCGGGTGATGCCCCCGCCGGCACTGCGACGGACGCGACCCGCGCGGGCGTTTTGCTGCCCGCCCCCGCCAATACCCACAGCCACGCGTTCCAGCGCGCCATCGCCGGCCTGACCGAGCGGCGCGGGGCGGGATCGGACAGCTTCTGGACCTGGCGCGAGCTGATGTACCGGTTCGTCGGCACCATCACGCCGGATCAGGCGCAGGCCATCGCCGCCTTCGTGCAGATGGAAATGCTGGAGGCCGGGTACGGCACCAACGTCGAGTTTCACTATCTGCACCACGCGCCCGGCGGGCAGTCCTATGCCAACCTGTCCGAGATGTCGGACCGGATCGCCGCCGCCGCCGCGCAAAGCGGGATCGGGCTGACGCTGCTGCCGGTGATGTACCAGTTCGGCGGCTGCGACGGGCGGCCGCTGGGCGGCGGCCAGCTGCGGTTCGGCAACGACATGGACCGGTTCGCGCGGCTGGTCGAAGGCGCGGGCAGGGCCGTCGCGGCGCTGCCGGACGGGCGGCTGGGCATCGCGCCCCATTCGCTGCGCGCGGTCGCGCCGGGCGACTTCGCCGCCTTGGCGGCGCTGACGGACGGGCCGATGCACATGCACCTGGCCGAACAGCTGCCCGAGGTGGCCGAGGTTCAGGCGGCATACGGCGCCCGCCCGGTCGAATGGGCGCTGGCGAACATCGACCTGTCGGCGCGCTGGTGCCTGATCCACCTGACCCAGATGCTGCCGCACGAGACTGACGCGCTCGCCCGCACCGGCGCGGTCGCGGGGCTGTGCCCTCTGACCGAGGCATCGCTGGGCGACGGCATCTTCGACGGCGTGCGCTGGATGGAAGGCGGCGGCGGGATCTCGGTCGGGTCCGACAGCAACATCCGCATCTCGCTGGCCGAGGAACTGCGCCAGCTGGATACCAGCCAGCGGCTGCGCGACCACAGCCGCGCGGCGCTGGCGACCGTCGAGCTGTCGACCGGCCGCCGCGTCTTCGAAGGCGTGGCGCGGGGCGGCGCGCAGGCGGCCGGGCGCGGCACCGGCGCGATCGAGGTCGGCCAACCCGCCGACCTGCTGGCGCTGGACATGGGCCACCCCGACCTGGAAGGGCTGGGCGGCGACACCATCCTGGACAGCTTCGTCTTTGCCGGCGGCGGCGAGATGGTGGCGGACGTGTGGTCAGGCGGGCGGCACGTGGTGACGGGCGGGCGCCACGTCGGGCGCGACGCAATCGTCGCCGGCTACCGCGCGGCCGTGAGGGACCTGCGCGCGTCGGCCTGACACCCGCGCGGCCGCATCGGCGCGCCCTAGTAGCGCGTCGTCATGCGGTGGCCGCGGCGATAGACCAGCTTGACGAAGGTCACGGCCCGGCCTTCCCATTCCGTCTGCCGCTCGATGCTGAAGAGCGCGTCGCCCGGGTTGCAGTCGAGATGCTGGGCTTGCTGCAACGTCGCGTCGGTCGCCGAAAAGCTGATCTCGGCGCGGGTGAAGGGCACCTGCCGCACCAGCCATTCGTTCGGCCCCTCGGCCGCGAAGTCCGCGTCGCGCGCGTCGGGCACGGCGTCGAGATTGATCCAGCGATCCTCGAACTGGTACGGGCTGCCGTCGGAAAAATGCATGCAGACGAGGTGGCGGACCTCGGCGCCGGCGGGCAGGCTCATCCGCGCGCGCAGGAAATCGGGCGGCGCCACGATCTCGGACCGCACGAGCGCGTAGCGATAGGCGGCCCCCGCTTCCTCGATCTCGGTCTTGACGACGGGAATGCCGAAGCGCGCCTGCCGGATCGGCGACAGCCGCACCCGCGTGCCGGTCTTGCGCCGCCGCTCGACGATGCCGTCGTCGGCAAGCTCGCGCATGGCGCGGCTGACGGTCGCGCGCGCCGCCCCGTAATGAACGGCAAGCTCGGTCTCGGCCGGCAGCCGACCGCCGGGCGGCCATTCCTGTGCCTGGATCCGGCCGAGGATATCGGCCTTGATCTCTCGGTATGTCGAGGGGGTGGGGATGACGGCCTGCCGAAATGCTTAAGGTATTTGGCCAATTGTCCAGCAAATTGGCGGGCGGGTCAACGTCGCCCGGCGCGCGGGCCCGCGGGCGTTGAGCCGGATTCGAAAGCAAGCTGCGGGGTGAGCCGGGGCGCGGGCGCGCTATATTGACGGCTCTATCGGCAAGGACGAGGCACCGCCATGGACAACACCCAGACTGTGACGGAACGCGATCCGCGCTGGCAAAGCGTCGTGGACCGCGATGCGGATGCCGACGGACGCTTCGTCTTTGCCGTCCGCACGACCGGCGTCTATTGCCGGCCGTCCTGCCCCTCGCGCAGGGCGCGGGCGGCCAACGTGGCGTTCTTCGACACGCCCGCCGCGGCCGAGGCGCAGGGTTATCGCCCCTGCCTGCGCTGCAATCCCACGGGCATGACGGCATCGCAGGCGAACGCCCTGATCGTCGCCGAAGCCTGCCGCATCATCGAGGCGTCGGACGACCTGCCCCGGCTGGGCGACCTCGCCCGCCGGGTGGGGTTCAGCGCCCATTACTTTCACCGCCAGTTCAAGGCGATCACCGGCCTGACGCCCCGCGAATGGGGCGTGGCGCACCGCGCGCGCAAGGTCCGCGCCGAACTGCAGGACAAGGAGACGACCGTGACCGAAGCAATCTACGATGCAGGCTTCAACGCCAACAGCCGCTTCTACGAGACCTCGAACGAGGTGCTGGGCATGACGCCCACCGCGTTCCGCGCGGGCGGAAAGGACACCGACATCCGCTTTGCGGTGGCGGCGAGCGCCCTTGGCGCGATCCTGGTGGCCGAAAGCGACAAAGGCATCTGCGCGATCCAGATGGGCGACGATCCCGAAACCCTGGTCCACGATCTCGAGGACCGGTTTCCGCGCGCCAACCTGATCGGCGGCGACGCCGCATTCGAGGCGCGGGTGGCCCGCGTGATCGCCTTTGTCGAGGCGCCGCGGATCGGGCTGGACCTGCCGCTCGACATTCGCGGCACCGCGTTCCAGCAAAGGGTGTGGCAGGCGCTGCGCGACATTCCGGCGGGCCAGACCGCCAGCTACGCCGATATCGCCGCCCGGATCGGCGCGCCGAAGTCGGTCCGCGCCGTCGCGCAGGCCTGCGCGTCGAACAGCATTGCCGTGGCGATCCCCTGCCACCGCGTGGTGCGAAGCGACGGGGCGCTGTCGGGCTATCGCTGGGGCATCGGGCGCAAGCGCGCGCTTCTGGACAGGGAGGCTGTGGCATGAGCGCCGCCGCCAAGTCCGTTCCCCGGCCCGCTTCCGGGCCCGTTTCCGGGTTCGTTTCCAGCGTCGAGGCGGTCGGCGCCGCCGAACGGCGGCTGGCCGCGCTCGACTGGGACCGCGTCGGGGCCGACATGGACAGCTTCGGCTGCGCGACGCTGAATGGCCTCATTTCGCCGGATGAGTGCCGCAACCTCGCGGCGCTTTACCCCGACGAGCGGCATTTCCGCAGCCACGTCCACATGGCGCGGCACGGGTTCGGCCGCGGCGAATACCGCTACTTCAGCTATCCCCTGCCAGACCTCGTGGGCGGGCTGCGAACGGCGCTGTGGCCGCGCCTCGCGGGGATCGCCAACGGCTGGAACGACCGCATGGGCATCGCCCTGCGCTACCCGGCCGATCACGCCGACTTCCTGCGCCAATGCCACGCGGCCGGGCAGACCCGCCCCACGCCGCTGCTGCTTCAGTATGTCGAAGGCGACTTCAACTGCCTGCACCAGGATCTCTACGGCGATCTCGCCTTTCCGCTGCAGGTGGCGTTCCTGTTGTCGGAACCGGGCCGCGACTTCACGGGCGGGGAGTTCGTGCTGACCGAACAGCGCCCGCGGATGCAGAGCCGCGCCGAGGTGGTGCCGCTGGCGCAGGGCGACGCCGTCGTCTTCGCGGTCCACAACCGGCCCGTGCAGGGCACGCGGGGCAGCTATCGCGTGAACCTGCGCCACGGCGTCAGCCGCCTTCGCAGCGGCAGGCGCCACACGGTCGGGATCATCTTCCACGACGCGACGTGATGGGGGCCTTGGGCGCTGCGCGAGAGCGCCGCGTTCACACGCCCTTCAAGGTCGGTGCGGCCACGGTTTCCGGCAGACACCCCAACCCATGCAGCGTGGCCTGCATCGCCGCCACCACCGGCGTGCGCGGCTCGGCGCCCAGCAACTCCACGGTGCGGCTGTTGTCGATGCGGACCGGGTGGCGCCAGACCGGCAGGATGTCCGCCGCCTCGCGTGGGAAGCCGCCGAACGGGGCGAGCATCCGCATGAGCCACCAGGGGAACGCGCGCGTGGGAAGCGGGCCGCGCCCCATCGCGGCGGCGACCGCTGCGGGCATCGCGGTGCCGTCGGGGTCCCAGAACCCCTCGAACCCCGCCTGCTCGAAGGCGCGAAGGCGCGGCGGACCGCCCCGTTCGGCGTCGTCCTGTCCCAGGTCGAGCAACCGGGCCATCGTCTCGGCCAGGTCGGGAAGGTAAGCCCAGCCGTGGCCCGCGCGGCTCAGGACCGTCAGGCGCCGCAGCGGCTTGCCCGGCGTCACCATCGCCTGCGCGAACCAGCTGGACCGGACGCGAGGGCCGAAGAAGTCGCCCGCGCGAACGATCAGCACCGGCACGTCGGCCGATGCCGCCTTCAGCCGGCGCTCAAGCTCCGCCCGGATGTCGCCCTTGCGCGAGCGGGGGTGCTGCGGGCTGGTTTCGCGCAGCACGGGCGTCGTCGCCGGGTCGAAGTTGTAGATGGTGCCGGGCAGAAGGATGCGCGCGCCGCCCGCCGGCCCTGCCGCTTTCGCCGCCCTCGCCGCCGCGATGGTGTTGTCGATCATGGGCAGCACGAGCCTGTCCCAGTCGCGGTAGCCCGGCGGGTTGACCGCATGCACGATGGCGTGAACGCCGCGCGCGGCGCGCACCACGTCGGCGCGGACCATGGCGTCGCCCGCATGCCATTCAACGGGGCCGCGACCACCCCAGTCCGCCTGCGCGCGGCCGGGATCGCGGGCCAGTCCGCGCACCGCCCAGCAGCGCGCCAGCAGCGCCTCGGCCACCGCGCCGCCGACCCCGCCCGACGCGCCCAGCACCAGCGCAGTCCGGGGTCCTGCTCCTGCTTGCGTGTTCCTGTTCATCCGACCCTCCTGTGGCGTCTCGGCCGCAAGATGGTCCCGTGTTCGCACATAAGCCATTGCCGAAGCTTGCCCAGCCGCTAGCATGAAACCTATGAGCGCGCCGCTTTCCTGGGACGATCAGCGCGCCTTTCTCGCCGTTGTCGAGGAAGGCAGCCTGTCCGCCGCCGCGCGCCGGCTTGGGGTCGCGCAACCCACCGTCCGGGCGCGGATCGAGGCGCTGGAACGCGCGCTTGGAACCACGCTGTTCACCCGCTCGTCACAAGGGTTGCTGCCGACCGCGCAGGCCCATGCGCTGCACGAACATGCGCGGGCGATGGGCCACGCCTCGGACGCGTTCCGGCGCGCGGCGGCGGCCCGGCCGGGCGACATCGCCGGCGTCGTGCGGCTGTCGGTGCCCGAGTTCATGGGGGTCGAGGTGCTGCCGCCGATGCTCGCGCGGCTGCGCGGCCGACACCCCGGGCTTGTGGTCGAACTCGAGCTTACGAACACATCCGTCAACCTGGCCGAGCAGGAAGCGGACGTGGCGGTGCGCACCCACGAACCCGCCGGCGATACGCTGGTCGCGCGCAAGATCGGCGAGGTTGCGCTGGGGCTGTTCGCGCACCGCGACTATCTGGACGCGCGCGGCGTGCCCGCGACCCTTGACGATCTGCGGGACCACGACCTTATCGGGTCGGACCGCACGGCCGCGGACCTGCGGCTGATGCAGGCGCTGCTGCCCGCCGCGGCGCTGGCGCAGATGCGCCTGCGCACCGACAGCCATCCGGCGCAACTGGCGCTCGCCCGCGCGGCCGCGGGGATCGCCGTGGCGCAAAGGCCGGTGGGGTCAAGGGATCCGCAGCTGGCGGCCGTGCTTCCCGACCTCGTGGTGGGCCAGCTGCCGCTTTGGCTCGTCACGCACCGCGACCTGCGGCATGTGCCGCGCGTGCGCGCCGCGCTGGACCACCTGGCCGAGGCGCTGGGACGTTACGTGAAGGCGGCGTGAGGCCCGCGCGCCTGGTCCCGTATGATCTGGTCCCGGATGATCTGGTCACGCCCCCCGTTGCGCGCGCGAGGCGAGATAGGCGTCCAGCGTGATGTCCCCGCGAATGGGGTCGGTCATGTGATCGAAGCCACGATCCACGGCGGCCTCGGTCATGCGGGCATAGGCATCCGCCGCCGGTTCCGAAAAGCCCGTCGCCTGAAAGGCGGCCCGCCAACCCTCGCGCGGCGTGACCTCGACCTCGACCGGCTTGCCGAGCACCCGGGCGAACGCAGCCGCCACGTCGGCGGGCGAATAGCGCGCCGGGCCCTCGACGTAGCGGACGCCCACGTCGTCAAGGCCGGACATCAGCCGGTCGGCCGCGATGCGGCCCAGGTCGTCCGGCGCGGCCATCGGCAGCTTGAGGTCGGCGGGCAGCATCGTAGGCAGCTTGCCCGTCCGGCCCGCCGGTTCCAGAAGCTCGTCCCAGTTGCTCATGTAGAAGGGCGCGCGGTTGATCGCAGCCGGGATCGGCAGCGCGTTCAGCCCCTGTTCAAGCTCCCACAGCACCGACGCATCGCCGATCCGCTCGCCCGGTTCGGCGCCCGCCGTGGACTCGGCCACGACCTTTTCAAGGTCCGCGCCCTTCAGCGCGGCAAGGATGCCGGCGACCCCGGCCCGCTCGACCCGGTCGGTATCCGTCGTGGTGTCGGCGGGCGGGTTCAGCAGGAACGCGCGCCGCCCGCGATCAAAGGCGCGCCGCAGCGACGCCGGATCGTTCACGTCGGCGACGGCGACCTCGATCCCCTGGTCGCGCCAGCGCGCGCGGTCGGGCCCGGACGGCGCGTCGTCATGCGTCACGACCGTCACCCGCTGGCCACGTTCGATCAAGGTCCTCACGACCGCCGAACCCACATGGCCGGCGGCCCCCATGACTACAAACATCCGCATCTCCTCTTTGCACGACGACCCTAGCACCCCCGTCTGACAAGTTCTGTCAGGAGCGTTTGCCGAGGGTGCCAGTTGCTGCCCCTACAGCACGACGTCCGGTTCCAAGGCGCGATATTCCGCAAGCAGCACGCCGTGCGGTCGGCCGGGACCGTCGCCCAGAACCTCGGCCTGCAGAACCCGGTCGATGCGGAAATGGCGGAACGCCTGACGCAGCTCGCACCACGCCGCAAGCATCTCGACCTCGTCGAACCAGCCGAGCATTACCGGCCAGACGACACGGTCGCGGCAACTGCCCGCCTGATCCCGATAACGTAGCTGTAGCTTCTTCCGGCGGTCGAGCGCCGCCCGCACCGTGCCCAGCGTCGCGGACCGTCCATCCCCCGGCGGGGCGACGACGAGCGGGGACCGCGCCGCCGCGCTGTCGTCGAACCGCGCGGGCAGCACCGCCGCAAGCTTCGCGC
>ERZ501041.87-NODE-87-length-18933-cov-10.487128_pt1 | contig 18933 bp, 13 predicted proteins | sample MGYA00248848_ERZ501041 | MGnify/ENA primary metagenome ERZ501041 (study PRJEB25958, sample SAMN03398573) | human skin metagenome | study: EMG produced TPA metagenomics assembly of the Human Skin Microbiome Metagenome (human skin metagenome) data set.
GGCGGGCAGGGCGGCGTTGTCGAGCGCGCCCAGTTCGGCGAACAGCCGATAATCCTGAAACAGCAGCCCCAGCCGTTCGCGCCGGAACCGTCTGCGCCCCGAGGGCGGCAGCGCCGCGATGTCGATCGCGCCCCAGCACACTTGGCCCGCCTGCGCGGCCATGTTGCCCGACAGGACGTTCAGCGCGGTGGACTTGCCCGCCCCCGACGCGCCGCGCAGGACCACCAGCGCCCCCGCCGCGACCTCGAGCCCCGGGATGTCGAGGATGGTGCGTCCGCCCGCCACGACCCGCAGGCCCGACACGGACAACGGCAGCGCGCCCCTGTCCGGCGCCGCCCGGTTGGCAAGCGCCGCTTCCGCCAAAGCCGCGTCAGGCACGGGCATAGGTCGCGTCCACCAGCCGCACCTTGGACGCGAAGCCCAGGTCGGGATCGACGTGGTCGCCAAGCTCCAGCGTGCCTTCGGTGACGATCGGGATGTTGAAGCCGATGACCTTGACCACGCGGCGCGCATAGATGGCCAGGATGTCGTCGGGCCAGGGCATCCCCGGCTCGCAGAACGGGCAGACCGCCATTGGCTTCTTGGTCAACACGAAGAACACCGATTCCGCCTTGAGCGGCGGGGCCATGAAGCCCGAGACGGCGACGCGCTTGCCCTCGTTCGACAGCGCGAGGTCGGAAAACGACAGGTCCTTGTTGTAAAGGTCGCGCATCTTGATCGGCGCGCCCTCGGCAAAGGCGGGAAGCCGGGTCAGCGGCGCGGTGGCGGCGGCGAGGGTGAGCGCCCGGATCAGCGTGCGGCGGTTCATGGCAAGACCTCTCCTTTCGTCGTGGGGCGGGCCCCAACGGGACAGGGCGGACCGGGGTGGTCCGCCCTGCCTGTCATGTCATGTGGGGCGCGATTACTCGGCCGTCACGGCCTTACTCATCACGTGGAAGATCACGTTCTGCTCGATCACGCCGTCGAAAAGGTGCGACCAGGGGCCGCGCGCGAACACCGCGACATCCTCGCCCGAGTGGGTTTCCGACGACATCGGCAGCAGCGCCTGCTGGACGAAGTCGATGTCGGTCGCTTCTTCCTGGGTCAGCGTGGCGCGGCCTTCGGGCGACGCATAGACCGCCTGCGCTTCCTCGGCTTCGGCCGCCGGAGCAGCAGCCGGGGCAGCGGCAGGGGTCGCGGTCGCCGAGGCACCCTGCGCCGCCGCGTCCATCGCCGGCGCGGCTTCGGGCGCCGTCACGTCGGTCGAGGCCGAGGTCGCGGCCGAGTCGGTCGCCGCCGCTTCCGGCGTCGCCTGCTCGACCAGGACCGAACCCACGCCGTTCAGGAAGCCCACGACGCTGTAGGGCTTGCCGTCGGCGGCCGATTCCAGCTCGTCCAGGTGCTTCTCGCCCGCCTCGTCGACCTTGTAGCACAGGCCTTCGATCGGGGTGCCGCGGCCGCAATAGCCGTTGAACGCGATCGCGTGCTCGTGGTCGGCGGTCACGATGATCAGCGTGTCCTCGGGGTTGGTCAGCTCGGCCGCCTTGGCGATGGCGTCCTGGAACGCCTTGCCGTCCACCAGCGCGCGCTTGACGTTGCCGTCGTGGTTGGCGTGGTCGACCCGGCCGCCCTCGATGTTAAGGTAGAAGCCCTGCTCGTTCTGCGACAGCGACTTGATCGCCGCCTCGGTCATTTCCGCCAGCGAGGGCTCCCCGGTGCGGTCGGCCTCGTACTTCATGTGCGAGCCTTCGAACAGGCCCAGCACCGGCTTGTTGTCGCCCCAGGCCAGCGCCTTGAAGCTTTCCTCGTCCTGGGCGAACGCGAAGCCCGCGGCCTCCGCTTCCTCGACCAGGTTGCGGCTGTCGGTGCGCAGGCCCTTCTTGCCTTCCGCGTCCTCGGTCCCCTCGGGCAGGAACTGTGAACGGCCGCCACCCAGCGCCACGTCGATCACGCCGGCCTTCATCTGGTCGATGAGCTGGTCGGCGATGTCCTTCTGGGCGCAGCCTTCCGGGATTTCCGCGCTGTTTTCCCAGTCGCGGTCGGCGGTGCGCGCATAGACGGCGGCGGGCGTCGCGTGGGTCAGGCGCGCGGTCGAGATGACGCCGACCGACTTGCCCATGCCCGACACGATCTCGGCGAAGGTGGTCAGGCCGTTCTTCAGCCCGGCCTCGCAGTCGCCGACCGTGGTCGCGTCCGACACGTTGATGAGGTCGTTCTTGGTCTTGACGCCGGTGTTCATGGCGCTGGCGGTCGGGGCCGAGTCAGGGGTCTGGCCGTTGGTCGAGTAGGTCTTGACCAGCGCCGAGTGGGGGAACTTTTCGGACGGCTGCTGGTAGTCGTCGCCAAGGCCGCCTTCCTGCTGGCCCGAGAACAGCCGGATCGCGTAGTTCGTGCCGACCCCGTTGCCGTCGGCGGTGAACAGGATGACGTTCTTGGCCCGGCCGGTGTTCGGCTGGATCGCCATCAGCGCTTCGATCTTGGCCTCGCCGGCCTTGAACCATTCGTTCTCTGCCTGCGGCAGGGCCTGCGCGAGCGAGGCGGTGGCAAGCGCGCTGAGGGCGGTGGAAAGCAGAATCGTCTTCATGGCAGACTCCCGGTGTGGCTTCGGCCCGCCATAGCGGCCGATCCTTTCGGTAGTGTGACAGTCCTTTTCGGAAGATCGGCCGTGGTCGGGGCGCGCGCAGGGGTCCGCGCGCGCGATGGGGAACCACCTTCGCCGCGAGGCCGGCAGCAGCCATCCGGGTGCCGGCCCCGCCGAAAGCGGAGAACGCCGTTTCTCATTCGTCCAGGCGTTACCTCAGTGCAGCCCGAACTCGGCCATCAGCCGGCGCCGCATGTCAACGAAGCGGGGCTCGCTGCGGTCGCGCGGGCGGGGCAGGGCCACGTCGATCAGCCGCGGGGGCGTTCCTTTCTCGCGCGGCATGATCAGCACCCGGTCGGCGAGGAAGATCGCTTCTTCCAGGTCGTGGGTGACGAGGATCATCGTCACCTGCTGCTCGCGCCAGATGCGCGCCAGCTCGTCCTGCATGGTGATCCGCGTCATCGCGTCCAGCGCGCCCAGGGGTTCGTCCAGCAGCAGGATTTCCGGCTGCACGGTCAATGCACGGGCGATGCCCACCCGTTGCGCCATGCCGCCAGAAAGCTGGCCCGGCCAGGCGTTCTCGAACTCGGCCAGTCCCACCAGACGGATGTTGTGGCGGGCCCGAGTTTCGGCCTGCGCCTTCGCGACGCCGCGCACCTCCAGCCCGAAGGCCACGTTGCCCAGCACCGTCAGCCACGGCAGCAGGCGCGGTTCCTGAAAGATCACGGCGCGCTCGGTGCCGACGCCATGGACCGGGCGTCCGTCGATCAGGACCTCGCCACGCTCCGGCGCCTCCAGCCCGGCCAGCACCCGCAGCAGGGTGGTCTTGCCGCAGCCGGAGGGACCGACGATGGCGAGGCTTTCGCCCGGGTGGATGCGAAGGTTCAGGTCGCGCAGGACCGGCAGCGTCGCACCGTTCAGGGTGAAGGACTTGCACAGGTCGCGGATCGTGACCTCGCCGCCGGCGATGACCTGGTGCGCGCCCATCACTTGGCCGCCACGGTCTTGGCCGGCGCAAACAGGATGTCCGCAGCCTTCAGCTTGCCATCAGCCAGCTGGCCATCGCGTTCCAGCACGTCGATCCAGAACTGAAGGTCGCGTTCGGTGGCAACCCCGCCCTGACGCACGCCGTAGCCCTTGAAGAACTGCGCGACCTCGGGGTTCTCGCCGCGTTCCTCAAGCGCGCGGGCGAGGATGGCGCGGGTTTCATCGGGGTTGTCGCGGGCATGGTCCAGCGCGCGGGCCGAGCCTTCGACAAAGGCCTTGGCCTCGGCCGGATGGGCATCCACCCAGTCGCGGCGCAGCACGATGAACCCGCCCGCGATCTCACCCAGCACGTCGGTGTCGTCGAAGACCGCGCGCAACCCGCCGTTCCGGCGCGCCGCGCCCTCGAACGTCGTCTGCCAGTAGCCGAAGGCCGAGACGTCCACCTGACCCGAGCGCAGCACCTGTTCCAGCTGCGGCCCCGGCACGGTGACGAGGTTCGCGGCGTCCTGCGCAAGGCCCTTCTGGTGCAGCGCCTCGCGCACGGTGTAGTCCAGATGCGCGCCCAGCGTGTTCACCGCGACGGTCTTGCCCGCGATGTCCTCGACGGTCTTGATCGGGCTGTCTTCCAGCACGTAGAAGATCGACTGCACCTGGTCGTCGATCCCGTTCGAGGGATAGGCCGCGACGAAATCGTTGCCGTTGGCGATGGCGTTGAGGACGGCGGCCGTGGCCGCGCTACCCAGCTCTACGCTGCCGCCCGCAAGCGCCATCAGCGATTCCGGGCCGCCGCTGGCGTAGCCCACGTTTTCCAGGGTGATGCCGGTGCCGTCGAAATAGCCCAGTTCGTCGGCGAGTTCGTGGGCGGACAGCCCGCCGTGGCTGGAGAGATAGCGGATCGTCACGTCCGCCCGCGCCGCGCCGGCGAAGGCAAGGCCGACAGCGGTGGTCAAAGCGAGGCTCCGAAGGGAAATGGTCATGATCTTGTTCCTTGTGTGAGACGGGGATCAGCGCTGCGGTTCGGCCCAGCGGCACAGGCGTCGCTGCAGCACGACGAGGACGAGGTTGGCGGCAAGGCCCAGTCCGGCCAGCAGGAAGATGGCCGCGAACATCAGCGGGATCTGGAAATTGTACTGGGCATTCATCACCTGGAACCCGACCCCCTTGTTCGCGCCGATCATCTCGGCCGCGATCAGCAGCAGAAGGGCCGTAGTGGCAGACAGCCGCAGACCGACAAAGATCGCGGGAACCGATGCGGGCAGGACCACCCGGCGAAAGACCGTCAGGCGACTTGCACCGAAGGTTCGCGCCATCTCGATCAGCTTGCGGTCCACCTGCTTCACGCCGCCGATGGTCGCCAGCAGGATCGGGAACAGCGTGGCCCAGAAGATGACGAAGACCTTGGATGCCTCGCCCAAGCCAAGCAGCAGGATGAACACCGGGTAAAGCGCCAGCGCCGAGGTCTGCCGGAACAGCTGCAGGATCGGGTCCAGCGCCCGCTCCACCGCCGCGATCTGGCCCATCACGAGGCCAAGCGGGATCCCGATGGCCACGGCCGCGCCGAACGCGGTGCCCGCGCGCTGCAGGCTGATGGCGATGTCATCGAGCAGCGCCCCCGAGGCGAGCCCCTTCCACAGCGCCGCCCCGATGACATCGAGCGGCGGGAACACGGCCGGGTTCAGCCAGCCCTGCATGGCCGAGATCTGCCACAGCAGAACGAAGCCGATCAGCAGCCCGTAGCGGGACGCAAAGCCCCGCGCGGTGATGCCCGCCCGGCGCCGGATCGCGGCGCCGGGGGAGGATCTGCCCTCGAACGGGGCGTCAAGCGATTGCAGCGCCATGGCGGTTACTCCGCCGCCTGCAGGGCCGCGCGCGCGGCGGCGTGGCGATTGACCGGATAGGGCAGGCCCAGGTTTTCGCGCAGGGTCCGGCCTTCGTATTCGGTGCGGAAAAGACCGCGGCGCTGCAGTTCGGGGATCACCAGGTCCACGAAATCGGTCAGCCCCGTCGGCAGCCACGGCGGCAGGATGTTGAAGCCGTCGGCGCCTTCGTTCTCGAACCATTCCTGCAGGGTGTCGGCGATCTGGACCGGGGTGCCGACGACGGTGAAATGCCCCCGCGCCGACGCGACCCACTGATAAAGCTGGCGGATCGAGAAGCCGTTCTCGTCGGCGATCTGCCGGATCAGCACCTGCCGCGACTGATTGCCCTCGGTCGGCGCCAGTTCGGGCAGCGGCCCGTCAAGGTCGTGGCCCGTCAGGTCCAGGGTGCCGCCGGTCAGGCCCTTGATCAGCGCGATCCCGTCTTCTTCCAGGATCAGGCCGGTCAGCCGGTTGTACTTGTCGCGCGCCTCGGCCTCGGTCCGGCCGACGAAAGGCGAGACGCCGGGCATGATCAGGATGTGGGCCGGGTCGCGGCCGAAGCCCGGGGCCCGGGCCTTGATGTCGCGATAGAACTCCTGCGCGGTGTCCAGCCGCTGGTGGGCGGTGAAGATCACTTCGGCGGTCAAGGCGGCGAGGCTGCGCCCGTCGTCGGACGCGCCCGCCTGCACGATCACCGGATGCCCTTGCGGGCTGCGGCTGACGTTGAGCGGTCCCTTGACCTTGAAATGCGCGCCTTCGTGGTCGGTGTAGTGGACGCGCGCGGTGTCGTAGAACGCGCCCGTTTCCTTGTCGCGAAGGAACACGTCGTCCTCGAAGCTGTCCCACAGCTTCTTGACGACCTCGACATGTTCGGTCGCGCGCTTGTACCGGTCGGCGTGCGGCAACTGCCCGTCGAGGTTGAAGTTCTGCGCCGCTGCGTCCGAGGTGGTCGTCACCACGTTCCAGCCCGCGCGCCCGTCCGAGATCAGGTCCAGAGAGGCGAACTTGCGGGCGGTGTTGTAAGGCTCCTCGTAGGTCGTCGAGGCGGTCGCGATGAAGCCGAGATTGGTCGTCAGTGGCGCAAGCGCCGAAAACAGCGTCACCGGCTCGAAGCCCGCGACCTTGGCATTGCCGCCCTCGGTCCCGCCGCCAAAGGCCACGGCGAGGCCGTCGGCCAGGAAATAGGCGTCGAACAGGCCGCGTTCGGCCTCGCGCGCCAGTTCGGCGTGGAACGCGAAGCTGGTCGCGCCGTCGGCGGGCTGGTCGGGGTGGCGCCAGGCGGCGATATGCTGGCCGCCGCCGGGAAGGAACGCGCCAAGGCGGATCTTGCGGGTCATGTCTATAATCCTTTCAGGATGAGAAGGGCCGCCCCGCCGGATGGGCGGGCTCGTGCGAGCCGGTCGCGGGAGGAGGATCAGGCGGCGGCGGAGGTCACCGCCGGTGTCCGGGAAAGCCAGGGCGAGAACTGCTCGACCGCCCGGTCCAGGCGGGCCAGCAAGGCGTCGGACGCGGGCTGGCCGTCGCGGAAGTCGGCGGCGCTGGCGTAGACGCTGGTCGGCAGGCTCGCCGCCTCGAAGAATCCCAAGAGCGGGCGCAGCTGATGCTCGATCACCAGCGCGTGCCGGTCGCCACCCCCCGTCGCGGTCAGCAGCACGGGCTTTCCGGCCAGCGCCGCCGGGTCGATCAGGTCGATCACATGCTTGAACAGGCCCGTGTAGCTGCCCTTGTAGACGGGGGTGCCGACCACCAAAGCATCGGCGGTGAGGATCGCGTCGAAGATCGCGCGGGGCAGGGCGTCCAGGTCATCGACGCTTTGCGCCTGCCCCAGCGAGGGCTGCAGGTCTGCGATCCCGTAACTCGCGGCCGTGCATTTGAAGCGGCTGGCCGTGCGCGACACCGCCAGATCGACCAGCGCCCGGGTTCGCGAGGGGCTGCCGAGATTGCCCGAGAAGCCAACGATGCGAGGTGGCATTTCGCCCTCCTTTAATAACGACTCGTCTTGTCGAGTATTGTGCGGGCAGCGGCGGGGGCGCACCATTCCAAAGATCGAAGCCGACGCAGAAGCGATCTGTCGTGAGCGTCCGTGCCCGGGGGATGCTGTTCTCTGGGATCGCGGTGGACGGCCGGCGCGCAGGATCTTCTGCGCCTCGCAGCGGAGGGGACCTGCATGATCCTGCCGCCCGACCGAATCCACCGGCCAAGATCCCCACCCCGTCCGGGTGCCCACGAAAAACGGACGAACTGCACGTCGGACCCGCCGGACTGAGAACCGACGTTTTCCAACGCACAGCCCATCACGGAAAATATCCTGCTGCATTGCAGCGACGCGGGCGGTTCTCCCTAATTTTTCTCACGAAACTACAAGTCATTAAACAGCCCGCCCCGAACGGCTATCTAGGGCGGGTAACTTCGCCGGTCAGGAATGTTTTCCCGTCCGGCCGCCGGTGGCCCCGCCGCCCGATGCAAAGGAGATCCCATGTCCCGTCTTCCGCTTCGCACCATCGAGGACGCGCCGGCCGAGGCTCAGCCGCGTCTTGAAGCCGCGCAGAAGAACAATGGCTTCCTGCCGAACCTCGTGCGGCTGCTGGCCAATGCGCCGGTCGCGCTGGAAACCTATCAGACCGTGGGCGAGATCAACGGCCGCGCGTCGCTGACGCTGGCGGAACGCGAGGCGGTGCAGATCACCGCCGCCGCGACCCACGGCTGCGGCTTCTGCGTGGCCGGCCACACCGCCGTCGCCGAGAAAAAGGCGAAGCTGGATCAGGGCGTCATCTCGGCGCTGCGCGACAAGGCGCAGGTGCCCGATGCGCGGCTGGACGCGGTGGCGCGCTTTACCGAAGCCGTGATCGCCTCGCGCGGGGCGGTCAGCAATGCCGAGCTGGCGGGTTTCAAGGACGCGGGCTTCGACGATCAGGCGGCGCTGGAAGTCGTGCTGGGCGTCAGCCTGGCCACGCTCTGCAACTTTGCCAACAACATGGGGCAGCCCGAGCTGAACCCGCAGCTTGCGGCCTATGAATGGAAAGGGGCGGCGCAGGCCGCCGCGGCGGAATGACGGTGACGCTGCCCGCCGACCTCGCCGACTGGCTCGCCCGGTCGGCCGAGGGGATCGACCGGGGCGATGTCCCGGCCGCATCGGTCCTGCCGCGCCTCGCCGGGGCGGGGCTGACCCGGCTGGCGGTGCCGCAGGCGGTGGGCGGCAGCGGCGGGGACGCCGCGGATGCCGTGCAGGCGGTGGCGGCGGTGGCGCAGCATTCGCTGGCCGCGGCCTTCATGCTGTGGGGACACCGCTGCTATACCGAGTTCCTGGTCCAGACGCCGAATGCCGAACTGCGTGCGGCGCAGTTGCCCGCCATTCTTGCGGGGGAACGGGCCGGCGCCTCGGCCCTGTCGAACGTGATGAAGTACCTCGCCGGGCTTGAACCCCTGCAGGTGACGGCGCGGGCCGACGGCGACGGGATCGTCATCAACGGCAAGCTGCCGTGGGTCACGAACCTGCGGAAGGACGGCTTCTGGGTCGCCGCCGCCGCCGATCCGGTCGAGGGCGGGCCCGCGATCATCGTCTCGCTGGCCCATGACGACCCGGGGCTGGTCCGGTCCGACGACCTGTCGCTGATGGGGATGCGGTCGTCCGACACCGCGGCCGTGACGCTGACCGAGGTGCGGATCCCCCGCGCCCGCGTCATCTCGCAGAACGCGCAAGGCTGGCTGCCCGGCGTCCGACCGCTGTTCATCGCGCTGCAATGCGCCATGACCATCGGCCTGGCCCGCCGCGCGCTGGCCGAGGCGGGCGCATGCGGCGGTGCCGGCCGCGACGTGCTGGGCCCCGCGATCGAGGACGCGGCGCGGCGTCTTGACCACGCGCAGGCCCAGGTCGTCGCCGGCATCCGCAGCGGCGGCTTCGTCGCCAACACCGCGCCCCTGTTCGAGCTGCGGATCGAGCTTGCGGGCATCGCGCAGGAAGCCGTCTCGCTGGAACTGCAGGCGGGCGGCGGGCGCAACTTCCTGCAGGAACCCGGCCGCGACTTCGCCCGCCGCTGGCGCGAGGCGGCGTTCGTGCCGCTCATCACCCCCAGCCTCGTCCAGCTTCAGGGCGTTCTGGCGGCGGCCAAGAAGGCCGCATGAGCGCCGGATCAACCCTGCAGGCCAGCCGCGTCGCGCTGCGCTATCCCGGCGCGGCGCAGCCGGTGCTGGCCGATTTCGACCTGGACCTTGCCCCGGGAGAGATCGTTTCCGTCCTCGGCCCCAGCGGCGTCGGCAAGTCCAGCCTGCTGCGGGTGCTGTCGGGGCTGCAGGCGCCCGACGCGGGCACCATCGCCGTCGATGGCGCGGCGCTCGACGGCGTTCACCCGCGCCTTGCCATCGCCTTCCAGAACCCGGCGCTGCTGCCCTGGCTCGACCTCGAGGGCAACGTGGCCTTCGGGCTCGACTTCAAGCGCCAGCCGCAGCTGTCGCGCGCCGAACGGCAGGCGCGTGTGGACCGCGCCATCGCCGAGGTCGGCCTTAGCCACGCCCGCCACCTGCGCCCCGCCGCGCTGTCGGGCGGGATGGCGCAGCGGGCGGCGCTGGCGCGCTGCCTTGCCCGCCAGCCGCAGGTGCTGCTGCTCGACGAACCCTTCGGCGCGCTGGACGAGGTGACGCGCGCCGACATGCAGGCGCTGCTGGTCCAGATCGTCGCCGACTATCGCAGCGCCGCGGTGCTGGTCACCCATGACATCGACGAGGCGCTGCTGGTCTCGGACCGGATCCTGCTGCTGGGCGGCGCCCCTGCCCGGACCATCGGCGAATGGCGCATCGACCTGCCCCGCCCGCGCGAGGACTTCGTGGCCGAGCTGGGCCGGATCCGCATCGAGATCGTCGGCACGCTTCGCCGCGCCACCCGACCCCACTGAGGAACACCCATGCCGACCGAGGACTCGCTTTTCTCCCGCCGCGACATCATCCGCCTGTCGGCGCTGCTGACGGCGACGGGCGCCCTGCCGTTCCTGAACGCCCGCGCCGCGCGCGCGCAGGACCCCGACGAGCCGGTCAGGATCGGCTATCTGCCGATCACCGACGCCACCCCCCTTCTGGTCGCCCACGGCAAGGGCATGTTCGAGGCCGAGGGCCTGCGGGTCGAAAAGCCCGTCCTTTTCCGCGGCTGGTCGCAGATCGTCGAGGCGTTCCTTGCCGGACAGGTCAACGTCGTCCACCTGCTGTCCCCGATCACCGTGTGGGCGCGCTACAACGGCAACACCCCCGCCAAGGTGGTGGCCTGGAACCACACCAGCGGCTCGGGCCTGACGGTCGCCAACGACATCGGCGGCGTGGCCGACCTTGGCGGCAAGAGCGTGGCGATCCCCTACTGGTATTCGATCCACAACGTCGTGCTGCAGAAGCTTCTGCGCGAGAACGGGCTGAAGATCTCGGCCGGCAACGCCAAGCCGGCGGCCGACGAGGTCGCGCTGGTGCTGATGTCGCCCGCCGACATGGTGCCCGCGCTCGCCGCGGGCCAGATCGCGGGCTATATCGTGGCCGAGCCCTTCAACGCCGCCGCCGAGGTCAACCGTGTCGGCAAGGTGCTGCGCTTCACCGGCGACGTGTGGAAGGACCACGCCTGCTGCGTGGTGTTCATGCATGAGCAGGACCTGACCGGGCGTCCCGAGTGGTCGCAGAAGGTCGTCAACGCGATGGTCAAGGCGCAGCTCTGGACGCGCGACAACCGGGCCGAGACGGCCAAGCTTCTCTCTGCCGCCGACCCGCAGAAATACACGCCGCACAGCCCCGAGATCCTGTCGCGCGTGCTGACCCCTTCCGACACCGACCACGCGGAATACGTGGCCTCGGGCGCGATCCGCCACCCGGAATGGCTGAGCCAGCGCATCGACTTCCAGCCCTATCCCTATCCCAGCTACACCGAGGAGCTGGTGCGCCAGCTCAAGGACACCCAGGTGGCGGGTGAGCGCGACTTTCTCGACGCGCTCGACCCGGCATTCGTGGCGGGCGATCTCGTGGACGACAGCTTCGTCAGGCGCGCGCTGGAACAGATGGGCGGCCTTCCCGCCTTTGGCCTGCCCGACGGCTGGACCCGGCAAGAGGTCATTCAGGCGTGAGCGTCGCGGACCAGGGCCGCGCCCCGGCAAGGATGCGCGTCGTGACGCCCGGGCTTGGCGGGCGGCTGGCCCATGCGGGGCTGGGGCTTGCGGGCCTGGCGCTGCTCCTCGCGCTCTGGTGGGCGGCGACGGACCTGCTGGCGGCCGAGGGCAGCTTTGCCCGCCGCTTTTCGCCGGGCGACGCGCTGCCGGCGCTGGCGGCGCTGGTGACCGGCCCCGACCTTTGGACGCATGTCGCGGTCAGCCTCAAGCGGGTGCTGGTGGGCCTTGGCCTTGCGCTGCTGGCGGGCGTGCCGCTGGGCCTGCTGATCGGCGCCTCGCGGCTGGCCGAGGCGGCGGCAACCCCGGCCTTCCAGTTCCTGCGGATGATCTCGCCGCTGTCATGGATGCCGATCGCGGTGCTGGTGTTCGGCGTGGGCGATGCGCCGATCTATTTCCTGCTGGCCTTCGCCGCCGTCTGGCCGATCGTGCTGAACACCGCCGCGGGCGTGCGGCAACTGAACCCGCACTGGCTGCTTTTGTCCAAAAGCCTTGCGGCGACCGGGTGGGAGACGCTGACCCGCGTCATCCTGCCGGGCATCCTGGGCCACGTCCTCACCGGCCTGCGGCTGGCCATCGGCATCTCGTGGATCGTGCTGGTCCCGTGCGAGATGCTGGGCGTGCAGGCGGGCCTGGGATACTTCATCCTCGATACCCGCGACCGGCTGGCCTATGAGCAGCTGATGGCGGTGATCCTCGTGATCGGCGTGATCGGCTATCTGCTGGACACCGCCGCCCGCGCGGTGATCCACCGCTTCGCCCCGGGAAGCTGACGCGAGATCACCGGAACGCCGGCTGTTCCCGATGAGCGGGGATGGTCGACGTTCACACGAGGGCTCTGCGACCGACACGGCATCCCGACTGCCGCGCGCCGAAACGGCTGAATCCCCGCGCCTGAATCCCCGCACCTGGATCCCCGCACCTGAATCATTGTCGCGCTGCCGTGATCGTGGCAGCGTATCGGCAAGGTGCAGGTCCGCAGCCGGGGTCGTCCGATGCCAAGCCGTTTCGTCTTCGTCCGTGCCGCCGCCTTCCGCCGCCTTCTCGTTCATGCATCCGCCGCGGCGGCGCTGGCGCTTCTGCCCGGGTTTGGCCTCGCCCAGACCGCGCTGCCCGAACGGCGGGTGGTCATGCAGGCCGACACCGACCTGCCCGGCGGTGACCTGCAGCCGGTGTTCGAGACCTCGCAGGAAGCCTGCGTGCAGCTGTGCCTGGCCGATGCGGCCTGTGCGGCGCTGACCTACAACGCCCGCGCCCGCGCCTGCTTTCCGAAATCGTCGGCCGGATCACCCGCCCCCTTCGCGGGCGCGCTGTCCGGCGTTGTCAGCGCCGTCGATGCGGCGGCCGAGGGGCGCGCGGCCGCCCGGCTGGCCGATGTCGGGCGCTGGCTGTCCGACGACGACCGCCGCGCCGCGCGCGACCAGGCGCAGGCGCTGGGCACGCTGTATCCCGGCACGGGCGAGGCCGTGGACCTGCTACGCCAGTCGGCCGCCGACGCGAGCCTTGCGGGCGACCAGACCGGGCGGGTGCGCTGGCTCGGCACCGCGACCGCCGCGACGGACGGCGCCGACGACTGGCTCGCCCTTGCCGCCGCGATGCGCGACGCGGCCTATGCCGCCGACAACGACCGCGAGACGCTGGCGTCCGCGCTGAACGCCGCGACCAACGCGTGGCTTCGCGATCCCGGCGACGGCACCGCCGCGCTGAAACTGTGGGCCGAACTGTCCGAGCGGCTGGACCGTGGCCCCGACGGGCTTGCTGCGCTGCGCCAGGCCGCGCAGGCGGGTGGCGGCGGCGACGCCGAACTCGCCACGCTGATCGAAGGGTTTCAGGAACGCCACGGCTTCCGCGTCAGCGACAGCCGCGTCGATTCCGACGCCGCCGACCCGCGCGCCTGCGTCGTCTTTTCCGATGCGCTGGCAGACGCCGCCGACTACCGCCCCTTCGTCGCGCTGCCCGACCCGGCGATGGCGGTCGAGGCGCAGGGCAGCGAGCTGTGCGTCACCGGCCTGACCCGCGGGCAGGCGCTGCGGCTGACCCTGCGGCCGGGCCTGCCGTCGCAGGACGGCGAGGTGCTGGCGCGCGCGGTGGACCTGTCGCTTTACGTCCGCGACCGCAATCCGCAGGCGCGCTTCGGCGGCCGCGCCTATCTGCTGCCCGCCGCGGGCGATCAGGGCCTGACCCTGCGGACCGTGAACGCGGACGGCGTCGATCTGACCCTGTACCGCATGTCCGACCGCAACCTCGTCCGGGCGCTGGCGGACCAGATCTTCGCCACCCCGCTGGACGACTGGAAGGCCGGGACCTTCACGTCGGACATGGGGCAGGAGGTGTGGCGCGGCCACGCCGATGTCGCGCCCGCGCCCGGCGGCGGCGCCCATCCGGTCAATGCCGAGGTGGCGACGCGGCTCGACCTGCGGCAGGCGGCGGGGCCGCTCAGTCCGGGCATCTATGCGCTGACGGCGGCGGTGCCGGGCCAGTCGCCCGATCGCAGCCCGCCCGCGACCCAGTGGTTCATGATCTCGGACCTCGGGCTTGCGAGCTATGCGGGCAGCGACGGGATGACGGTCGTGGTGCGCGGCCTGTCGGACGCGGGCCCCCGCGCCGGGGTGACGGTGCAGCTGCTGTCGCGCGGGAACGCGGTGCTGGGCACGGCGCGGACCGACGACCAGGGGATCGCCCGCTTCGACGCGGGGCTGGTGCGCGGCACCGGCTCGGCCGAGCCGGCGGTCGTGACGGCGCTGGTGCAGGGCGGCGGCGACGCGGGAACCGGCGCGCCGACCGACATGGCCTTCATGTCGCTGCTGGACCCCGAGTTCGACCTGTCGGACCGGGGGGTCGAAGGCGCGCCGCCCGCGCCCCCCATCGACGTGTTCGTGGCGACCGACCGCGGCGCCTACCGCGCGGGCGAGGTCGCGCACGCCACCGTCATGACCCGCGACGAGCGCGCGCAGGCGATCGACGGCCTGCCGCTGACCGCCGTGGTGATCCGCCCCGACGGGGTCGAACACGCGCGGCTGATGCCCGCGCCCGCCGGTGCCGGGGGCTACGTCCTTGACGTGCCGATCCCCGACACCGCCCCGCGCGGCGTCTGGCGCATCGACTTCCGGGTCGAGGAAAGCGGTCCCGCGCTCGCCTCGAAAGACGTGCTGGTCGAGGATTTCCGGCCCGAGCGGATCGCCTTCGACCTTGCCCTGCCCGACGCGCCCCTGCCCGCGGGCCAGCCGGTCGAGGCCGACATCGCCGCCCGCTGGCTGTTCGGCGCGCCCGCCGCCGGCCTTCCGGTCGAGGGCGAGCTGCGGCTGACCCCGGCGCGCGCGCTGCCCGGGTTCGACGGCTTCCAGTTCGGCCGCCACGACGACGATGCCTCGCCCGAGATCGTGGCGATGCCGTCCGGGACGACCGACGCCGAGGGCCGCTTTACCGCCCGGATCGACCTGCCGCCCGCGCTGGCGCAGGCGACGCAGCCGTTCGACGCGCGCCTGACGCTGACCGTGCGCGAAGGCGCGGGCCGCCCGGTCGAGCGGGCCGACCAGCGGCTGGTCGTGCCCGCCCGCGGCGCGCTGGGAATCCGCCCCGGCTTCGACGCGGTGGTGGCCGAGGGGGCGGACGCCGCGTTCCAGGTGGTCGCGCTGAACCCCGACCTGACCTTGCGCGCGGGCCCCGCCGAATGGGTGCTGAACCGGGTCGAGACCGACTATCAATGGTACGCCGTCGGCGGCGACTGGAGCTATGAGCCCGTCACCCGCCGCACGCGCGCGGCGAACGGCACGCTGGACCTCACCACCGCCGGCCCGGCCGCCCTGTCGGTGCCGGTGGACTGGGGCGGGTACGAGCTGGTCGTGACCGGCGCCGACGGCGTCGCGTCCTCGGTCGCGTTCGAGGCGGGCTGGGGCGCGGCGGGCGCGGGGTCCGACACCCCCGACCGGCTGCAGGTCACGCTGGACAAGCCCGCCTACCGCTCGGGCGACACCGCGCGCGCCACGCTGGACGCGGCGGCCGACGGCGTGGCGGTCGTGTCGGTGCTGTCGAACCGGGTGATCGACCTGCGGGTCGTGCCGGTGACGGCGGGCCGCAACACCGTGGACCTGCCGGTGACCGAGGCATGGGGCGCCAGCGCCTATGTCGCCGTCAGCGCCATTCGCCCCCTCGCCCCCGGCACGGCCGAGGCGCCCGGCACCGGCGGCGACCCGGACGGCACGACGATCTCCGCCCACGCGCCGATCCGCGCGCTGGGGATCGCGCCCGCGCCGGTCGATCCGGCCGACCGCGCGATCCGCGCCACCCTGACCGCCCCGGCCGAGGTCGATCCGCGCGGCGAGGTGCAGGTCGCGCTCGCCGTCGAGGGCGCGGCCCCGGGGCAGACCGTGCAGGCGACGATCTGGGCGGTGGACCAGGGCATCCTGAATCTGACCGGCTACGCGCCGCCGTCCGCGACCGGGCACTACTTCGGCCAGCGCCGGCTTGGGGTCGCGCTGCGCGATGTCTATGGACGGCTGATCCTGCCCGGCGGGGCCGCCGATGGCGCGATCCGGTCGGGGGGCGACGCGGGGTCCATGCAGACGCAGGCGCCGCCGCCCACGGAAAAGCTGATGGCGTGGTTCTCGGGTCCGGTGACGCTGGACGAAAGCGGTCGCGCGACCGTGTCGGTGCCGCTTCCCGACTTCAACGGCGAATTGCGGGTCATGGCGCTGGCCTGGACCGACCGCGCGGTCGGGCAGACCGACACCACGATCCTCGTGCGCGATCCGGTGGTGATGACGGTGACCGCGCCCGCCTTCCTGTCGCCGGGCGACCGCGCGCAGGCGCAGGTGTCGCTGACCCACGTCTCGGGCCCCGCGGGCGAGGTCGGGCTGGCGGTCGAGGATATCGCGGCTGCCGATTCGGCCGCTGGCGATCCGGCCGCCGGGCCGACACCTGCGGGGGATGCCGTGGCGATCGCCACGACCCTTGCGGATCGCGTCGCGCTGGCCGAGCGGCAGGCCGCGACCCTGCCGCTGACGCTCGCCGCGCCGGACCCCGAGGGGCTGGCGCGGCTGCGCGTGTCGGCGCGGCTGCCCGACGGGCGGACGGTGACCAAGGACCTGTCGATCCCGGTCCAGCGGCAGGACGCGGCGGTGAGCCGCCGGATGAAGGTCACGGTCGCGCCCGACACCGAGCAGACGGTGGACCTGTCGCCCCTGGGCGCGTTCCGCCCCGGCACCGGCCGCATCACCCTGACCAGCGGCGCATTCGCGCGGCTTGACGTGCCCGGCGCGCTGGCGCGGCTTGCCGCCTATCCCTACGGCTGCAGCGAACAGCTGTCGTCGCGGATCCTGCCGCAGCTTTACGCCGCGACCCTGATGCCCGAGGGCGTGCCCGCACCGGCCCCCGCAGGCGATCCCGCCGCGACGCTGCCGGTGGACAAGGCCATCGCGCAGATCCTGACCCGGCAGACGTCGGACGGCAGTTTCGGCCTGTGGTCGGCCGAGGGCGGTGACCGCTGGCTCAACGCCTATGTCACCGACGTGCTGTCGCGGGCGCGGGCGGCCGGGCAGGCGGTGCCCGACGCCGCCTTTGCGGCGGCGCTGCGGTCGCTGCAGAACGGCCTGAACGCCGCCGCCGAGCCGCAGTTCGCCGAGCCCATGGAAAACGCGGCCACGGCCTATGCGGCCTATGTGCTGGCGCGCGAACATGCCGCCGTCATCAGCGATCTGCGCTATTACGTCGATACCGGGGCCGAGGGGTTTGCGACGCCCCTTGCCGCGGGCCAGCTGGGCGCGGCGCTGGCGGCCTATGGCGATCAGGCGCGGGCGGACGTGATGTTCCGCCGCGCGGGCGCGCTGTCGCAGCAGGCGGCCGATCCGCAGGACCTGTTCCGGGCCGACTACGGCACGCTTCTGCGCGATCGCGCCGGGGTGGTGGCGCTGGCGGCCGAGGCGGGCAGCCGCGCGATCGACCTTGACGCGCTCGCCGTGGACATCGCCGCGCAGGTCGATGCCGGGGCGCAGGCAGGCGCGCCGCTGTCCACGCAGGAGGCGGGGTGGATCGTGCTGGCGGCGCAGGCGCTGTCGCAGGGGCCGGATGCCGCGGGCGGGCTGACGCTGTCGGGCGCGCCCCTGACCGGCGCGGTCCACGACGTGGGCGACGCGGGCGCGCTGCCGCCGGTCGTGCTGGGCAACACCGGGTCCGCGCCGGTCGAGGTGACGCTGGGCACGACCGCCGTGCCGGTCGATCCGCCGGCGGCGGGCGGCACCGCCTTTGCGATCTCGCGCCGCTACCACGACGAGGCGGGCGCGCTGGTCGATCCGGCGCTGGTGCCGCTGGGCACACGGCTCGTCGCCGTGATCGAGGTGCAGCCGCTCGCGCAGGCGGACGGGCGGCTTCTGATCTCGGACCCGCTGCCGGCGGGGTTCGAGATCGACAACCCCAACCTTCTGTCGCAGGGCGAGGTCGAGGGGCTGGACTGGCTGGGCGACACCTCGGACACCGATATGGCCGAGTTCCGGCAGGACCGCTTTGCGGCCGGCGTGACGCTGTACGGGACCGATCCGATCCTGCTGGCCTATCGCCTGCGCGCGGTCACGCCGGGATCGTTCGCCCACCCCGCCGCCACGGTCGAGGACATGTACCGCCCCGAACGACGCGCCTGGACCGACAGTGGCACGACGGTCGTCGCCCCCTGACCCGTCGGGCGGCGGCCCGTCCGGTCGGGTGCCCGGTCGGGTGTCAGATGGCCGGGCCGAACGGCGCGCCGGCCGCCGCCTGATCGCGGCGGTCGCGGCGCTGACCCTGCTGGCGGGCGCCGCCGACCGGGGCCGCGACGCCTGGTCGGCCTGGATCGACGCCACGCCGCTGCCGCCGCTGTCGGTGCCGACCGGGGTCGAGGTGCTGGCCCGCGACGGCAGCCTTTTGCGCGCCTTCGCGGTCGACGACGGGTTGTGGCGCCTTGCCCCGCCCCGGTCGGGGGTCGATCCGCAGTTCATGGCCATGCTGATCGCGTGGGAGGATCGGCGTTTTGCCAACCACGACGGCGTCGATCCACGGGCGGTCCTGCGCGCCGCGGCGCAGGCGGTGTGGAACGGGCGGGCCGTGTCGGGGGCCTCGACCCTGTCGATGCAGGCCGCGCGGCTGCTGGAACGGGGGCCGACCAAGGACTGGCGCGGCAAGATCCGGCAGGCGCGGCTGGCGCTGGCGCTGGAACGGCGGATCGGCAAGCAGGGCGTGCTGGACCTGTACCTGCGCCTCGCGCCCTATGGCGGCAACACCGAAGGGGTGCGCGCCGCCAGTCTGATGTGGTTCGGCAAGGAACCGCGCCGCCTGACCGCCGCCGAGGCCGCGCTGCTGGTCGCGCTGCCGCAATCGCCCGAAAGCCGCCGCCCTGACATGCCCGCCCGCCGCGCGGCCGCCCGCGCCGCCC
>ERZ501041.88-NODE-88-length-18928-cov-9.301436_pt1 | contig 18928 bp, 18 predicted proteins | sample MGYA00248848_ERZ501041 | MGnify/ENA primary metagenome ERZ501041 (study PRJEB25958, sample SAMN03398573) | human skin metagenome | study: EMG produced TPA metagenomics assembly of the Human Skin Microbiome Metagenome (human skin metagenome) data set.
ACGCGCGCCGACCCCCGCGGCGCGGCGCTGCCGCTGGCGCTGCTGGCGGTCGCGCTGGGTGGATCGGCGGCGCTTTACACGCTCGACCTTGGCGCGCCGGGGCGGGCCGACGATCCGCTGGGTGCGCGGGTGGCGGCGGCAAAGGCGCGCTACGACGCCCGCCCCTCGCAGGCCGAAGCGGAGGCGCGGGCACCGAAACCGCCGCCCCGGTCCGCCGACCCCGAATACCAGAAACTCGTGGCCGACCTGCGCGCGGCCGTGGCGAGCCGCCCCGATGCCGAGGGGCTTTCGCTGCTGGTCCAGCACGAGGCCGCGCTGGGGAACCTGCCCGCCGCCCGGGCCGCGCAGGAAAAACTGCTGGCGCTGCGCAGCGCCAATGCCACGGCAAGCGACCTTGCCGGGCTGGCCGGGCTGATGGCGCAGGCGGCGGGCGGGATCATCACGCCCGAGGCCGAGGCGCAGATCGACCGCGCGCTGAAGGCCGACCCGAACAGCCCCGACGCGCGGTTCCTGCGCGGGCTGCTGCTGGCGCAAAACGGCCGCCCCGACCGCACCTTTCCGATCTGGGCCGACCTGCTGGCGACCGCGCCGGCGGACCTTCCGTGGATGGGGATCGTCCGCTCGACCATCGCCGACCTCGCCTGGCTCGCGGGCCAGCCCGACTATGTGCCGCCGGATGCGGCTGCGACCGAAGCCGGTGCGCCGTCTACCCCGGATGAATTGGCCGAGAGGGCGGCGCGGCTGGAAGGCCAGCTTGCCTTGCAGGGCGGCACGGCGGCCGAATGGGCGCAGCTGATCTCGGCCCTCGCCGCCACCGGCGACAGCGCCCATGCGGCAGAGATATGGACCGAGGCGCGGACCCGCTTCGCCGCCGATCCGGTGGCGCTAACCACTGTCATGGACGCCGCGTCGAAAGCCGGGCTTGCGGGCAATTCCTCCCCCGCTCTTCCCGGTCCCACCGCCGCCGACGTGGACGCCGCCGGTGCGATGACCGACGCCGACCGGGCCGAGATGATCGAGGGCATGGTCCAGTCCCTGCGCGACCGCCTGACCGCGCAGGGCGGCAGCGGGGCCGAGTGGGGACGGCTGGTCGTGGCGCTGACCGTCCAGGGTGACGCGAACGGCGCGCGCGAGGCGCTGGCGCAGGGCCGCGCGGCGCTGGCGGGCGATGCGGACGGGCTTGCGGCGCTGGACGCGGCGGCGGCACAGGCGGGGCTGCAATGATCTTCGAGGACATGGCCGACTTCGCCGCCGCCCTGCCGCGCACCGGCGGCCTTGCCGGGCTGGACCTTGGCACCAAGACCATCGGCGTCGCGGTCAGCGACGGGCTGCGGCAGGTCGCCTCGCCCCTGTCCACCATCCGCCGGGTCAAGTTCACGACCGACGCGGCGGCGCTGCTGGCGATCGTCGCGGACCGGGGGCTGGCCGGGCTGATCCTCGGCCTGCCGCGAAACATGGACGGGACCGAGGGGCCGCGCGCCCAGTCCACCCGCGCCTTCGCCCGCAACCTGCGCAACCTCACCGACCTGCCGATCGGGTACTGGGACGAACGCCTGTCCACCGTCGCCGCCGAACGCGCGCTGCTTGAGGCGGACACGTCGCGCGCGCGGCGCGCGCAGGTGATCGACCACGTGGCGGCGGGCTACATCCTGCAAGGCGCGCTGGACCGCCTGCGCCATCTCGGCGCCGCATGAACCGCGCGACCGGCGGATCGGCATGACCGCGCCGCCGGTCCCGTCCCCCTGCCGCAAGCTCTGCGCGCTCGATCCCGCCACCCGCATCTGCACCGGCTGCGGGCGCACGCTGGACGAGATCGCGCGGTGGTCGTCGATGTCCGACACGGAGCGGGCCGCCGTCGCCGCGCGGCTATCGCTGGCGGACGTTCCAACAAATGTCAGCGGAACCTGACGCCCCGCCGCGACCTTCCCCCCGCGAACAGGCACAAGGGAAGCATCCATGCGCGCGATCACTTTTCAGGGCAAGGGCAAGGTCCAGGTCGACAATGTGGACGACCCCACCATTCAGGAAGATGGCGACGTCGTCATCCGCGTCACCTCGACCGCGATCTGCGGATCCGACCTTCATCTGTATGACGGCTTCATCCCCGAAATGCGCAAGGGCGACATCCTGGGCCATGAGTTCATGGGCGAGATCGTCGCGACCGGCAAGGGCGTCACCAAGCACAAGGTCGGCGACCGGGTTCTGGTGCCCTTCAACATCGCCTGCGGGCATTGCGACTTCTGCCGCGTGGACGCGTTCTCGCTGTGCGACAACACCAACCCCGACCATGAAAAGGTCGAGGCGGTCTATGGCCAGTCGGGCGGCGGCATGTTCGGCTATTCGCACCTGTTCGGCGGCTATGCGGGCGGTCAGGCGGAACTGGCGCGCGTCCCCCACGCCGACGTGGGGCTGCTTGCCGTTCCCGAAAGCCTGCCCGACGAAAGGGTGCTGTTCCTGACCGACATCTTCCCGACCGGCTATCAGGCGGTCGAGCAGATCGGCACCGGCCCCGGCGACATCGTCGCGGTCTGGGGCTGCGGCCCGGTCGGGCAGTTCGCAATCCACTCGGCCTTCATGCTGGGCGCGGAACGGGTGTTCGCGCTGGACTTCGAGGAAGGCCGGCTCGAACTTGCGCGCAAGGCGGGGGCCGAGACGATCGACCTGTCCAGGCAGGACAGCTACAAGACGCTGATGGAGCTGACGGGCGGCAAGCTTCCCAACCGCTGCGTGGACGCGGTGGGGCTGGAAGCGCACGGCACGTCGGTGATCGGCGATCTTTACGACAAGACCAAGGCCAAGGTGGGTCTGGAAACCGACCGGCCCAACGCGCTGCGGGACGCGATCATGTGCTGCCGCAAGGGCGGCGCGGTGTCGATCCCGGGCGTTTACGCGGGCGTCGCCGACAAGTTCCCGATCGGCGCGGCGTTCGGCAAGGGGCTGATGCTGCGCGGCGGGCAGACCCACACCCGCGCCTACATGGACCGCCTGCTCAAGCGGATCGAGGCGGGCGAAATCGACCCCAGCCACATCATCACCCATCGCGGCACGCTGGACGACGGCCCCGGCTTCTACGAGACGTTCCGCGACAATCGTTCGGACTGCTTCAAGTGCGTCATGACGCCGTGACGCGGGGCTGAACCCGGTCTGTAAAGGGGCGGAACCGGCAACGGCTCCGCCCCTATCTCATTCTGCGGCGACGCGCGCGGGCGCCTCGAACCCGCGGATCAGGTCGGCGGCGCGTTCCGCGATCATGATCGTCGGCGCGTTGGTATTGCCGCCGATCAGCGTCGGCATGACCGACGCATCGACCACCCGCAGCCCCTCGACCCCGCGCACCCGCAGCGACGGATCGACCACCGCCATGTCGTCGGTGCCCATCTTGCAGGTGCCGACCGGGTGATAGATCGTGTCGGCCCGCGCGCGGATGTGGCGTTCCCAGTCCGCGTCCGACATCCCGTCGCGCAGCCCGAACAGTTCCTTGTGCCGGTATTTCGCCATTGCCGGCGCCTGCAGGATCTGGCGCATCAACTTCGCGCCCTTGATCGTGGTCCGAAGGTCGCGCGGGTCCGACAGGTAGCGCGGATCGATGCCCGGCGCCGCGCGCGGATCGGCGCTTTGCAGGAACACCTCGCCCCTGCTGTGGGGCCGCAGCGCGCAGACGTGGCAGCTGAAGCCGTGGCCGTAGTGCAGCTTGCGGGCGTGATCGTCCACGATCCCGATGATGAAATGCAGCTGGATGTCGGGCCGGTCGAGCGCCGGGTCGGTTTTCAGGAACGCCGCCCCTTCGGCGAAGCAGGTGGACACCATCCCGGCGCGGTCCTTCCGCCACTGGCGGACGTGGCCCAGCATGTTCAGCGCCGCCCGGAAGCCGATCCCGAAGTTGTCGGTGTCCCTGGACGTGTAGGCCATAATGAAATCAAGGTGGTCCTGCAGGTTCTTGCCGACGCCGGGCAGGTCGTGGACGACGGCGATCCCCTGCCGGGCCAGTTCCTCCGCCGGGCCGATCCCCGACAGCAGCAGCAGCTGGGGGGAGTTGAACGCCCCGGCCGCCACGATCACCTCGCGCCGCGCCCGCGCGGTCAGCGTCGCGCGGCCCTTGCGGTATTCGACCCCGACCGCGCGCTTGCCGTCCATCAGGACGCGGTTGGCATGGGCGCCGGTGACAATCGTCAGGTTCGGCCGCGCCGCGCGGACCGGAAACAGATAGGCGGCGGCGGCCGAGCAGCGTTCGCCCCGGCGCGGGCCGCTGTGGAACTGCGTGACCTGGTAAAGACCGGCCCCCTCGTTCTCGCCGGTGTTGAAGTCGGCCACCTCGCGGTGCTGGCAGGTCGTCGCCGCCTCGATGAAGGCGCGGGTGATCGGGCGGGCGTGCTTTTGGTTCGACACCTGCAGCGGGCCGTCGCCGCCGTGGAAGCTGTCGGCCCCGTTCTCGTTGGCCTCGGACCGCAGGAAGTAGGGCAGGCAATCGTCCCACGACCAGCCGTCGCAGCCAAGATCGGCCCAGCCGTCATAGTCGCTGCGATGCCCGCGCACATACAGCATCGCGTTGATGGCGCTCGACCCGCCCAGCGCCTTGCCGCGCGGCTGAAAGCCGCGTCGCCCGTTCAGCTCCGGCTGCGGAACGGTGCGGTAGGCCCAGTTGCACAGCTTGCCGCGCCCCGGCACCATCCCGACCGCGCCCATCGGCGCGCGGATCAGGATATGGTCGCCGCCGCCACCCGCTTCCAGCAGGCAGACCTGAACCGCCGGATCCTCGCTGAGCCGCGAGGCGAGCGTCGCGCCCGCCGATCCGCCCCCCGCGATCACATAGTCGAACGTCGCCCCTGACATGTCACCCCCGCGTCGCGTCCCCCGTGCGTCGGGCGATTGCACGCCCGCTCGACGGGTCTGTCCAGCGGGATCGAGGGCGCAGCCAGCGCGTGACCTTGCGTCACGAAAACGCTTGTCGGGTCCTGCGTGCCGTGCCTACATGGCGGGGACGAACACACCCCCGGGTGACAGGGTAAAGATCTCGCACCCGTCAGAGGTCACGCCGACCGAATGTTCGAACTGCGCCGACAGCGACTTGTCGCGGGTGACGGCGGTCCAGTCGTCGGCGAGGATTTCCGTCTGCGGGCCGCCAAGGTTGATCATCGGCTCGATCGTGAAGAACATCCCCTCTTCCAGCACCGCGCCCTTGCCGGCGCGGCCGTAATGCAGGACGTTCGGCGGGGCGTGGAACACCCGGCCCAGGCCGTGGCCGCAGAAATCGCGCACCACCGACTTGCCGTTCGATTCGGCGTACGTCTGGATCGCGTGGCCGATATCACCGAAGGTGGCGCCGGGGCGGACCGCCTCGATCCCCTTCATCAGGCTGCCGTAGGTGACCTCGATCAGGTTGCGGGCCTTGGCGCTGGGGGTGCCCGCGACGTACATGCGAGAGTTGTCGCCGTACCAGCCGTCCACGATCACCGTCACGTCGATGTTCAGGATGTCGCCATCCAGCAGCACGTCGTTGTCGCGCCGCTTTTCCAGGCTGCGCGAAATCGTCTCGTCCTTTCCCTTCGGAATGGGCTGCCCCGGAATCCCATGACAGACGACGTGGTTCACGCTGATGCAGCTTGCGTGCTGGTAGCCGCGATAGCCGATGGTGGCGCTGGTCGACCCGGACGCCTCGACCCGCGCGCGGATGAAATCGTCAAGCTCGCCCGTGGTGACGCCCGGCCGCACCAGCGCGCCCACCTCGTCCAGGATCGTCGCCGCGACGCGGCCGGCGGCGTGCATGCCCGCGAAATCCTCGGGGCCGTGAATGCGGATGCCCTCGCGGGTGACGCGCGCTTCGTTCATCGGTCGTCCTTTCGATTTCATCCCAGATAGCGTCCGCCCGCCCCTTGTTCCAGACCCGCGCCCGCGCATTATGGCCGGAAAAGGAGCGTACGATGCAGTCCGACAACCCCACGGCCGCAATCCTGGTCATCGGCGACGAGATCCTGTCGGGCCGCACGCAGGACAGCAATTCGCACCATCTGGCGGGCGTGCTGACGTCGATCGGTATCGACCTGCGCGAGGTGCGGGTTGTCGCGGACGACCACGATGCCATCGTCGCGGCGCTGCGGGCGCTGGACCGGACGCTGGGCGGCGCGTGGGACCTGGTGTTCACCTCGGGCGGGATCGGCCCGACACACGACGACATCACCGCCGACGCGGTGGCCGCAGCCTTTGGCGTCGAGCTGCGGATCGACGAGGACGCGCGGGCCGCCATGGCCAGCCGCTGGGGCGCGCTGGGGGTCGAGGTCACGCCCAGCCGGCTGCGGATGGCGCGGGTGCCCGTGGGGGCGACGCTGATCCTGAACTCGGTCTCGGCGGCGCCGGGCTTCGTCATCGGGCGCACCCACGTGATGGCGGGGGTGCCGTCGGTGTTCCGCGCCATGGTCGAATGGCTGGTGCCGCACCTGCCGAGGGGCCGCGCGCCGGTCAGCGAGACGATCGAGGTGCTGCGCCCCGAATCCGACGTGGCCGACGACCTGACGCGGGTCGCGGACGCCTATCCGGCGCTGTCGCTCGGCAGCTACCCGTTCAGCGGCTCGCAGGGGCTGGGCACGAACCTTGTCGTGCGCGGCCTCGACGGGGACGAGGTCGCGCGCGCAACCGCCGACCTCAGGCGCGCGCTGGGGATGCCCGCTTGACGGCCGCCCCGATGGACCCGGCACTCAGGGCCGCATTCGACGCGACCTGGCCCGCGCCGGATTTCGAGACGGTGGGCGGGTTCCGCGTCACCCGCGCCCCCGACGGCGGCGGGCGGCTGAATTCGGCCCGCGTGATCGACGCCTGGACCACCGACGACATCGAACGGGTCGCGGCGCTGCAACGCGGCCGCGGCGACGGCCCGCGCTTCATGGTCGAGGATGGCGACGCGGCGCTTGCCCGCGCGCTGGACGGCCGGGGCATGGTCGGGCGCGACGCGACCGCGATCCTGGAAGCGCCGGCCGCCCGGCTCATGGAGCTTCCGATCCCGCCGGTGACGGCGCTGACGATCTGGCCGCCGCTGGCGATCCAGACCGACCTGTGGGCCGAGAACGGCATCGGCCCGGCGCGGCGGGCGGCGATGGACCGCGCGCCCGGTCCCAAGACCGCGCTGCTGGGCCGGATCAGGGACCGCGCCGCGGGCGTGGGGTTCGTGGCGGTCCACGGCCCGGTCGCGATGGTCCACGCGCTGGTCGTCCCGCCCGAGTTCCGCCGCCAGGGGGTCGCCGCATGGCTGATGCGGCGGGCAGGCCATTTCGCCGCCGGCCACGACGCCCCGCGGGTCGCGTTGGCCGTCATGCGCGCAAACGCGGGCGCGCTTGCCCTTTACGACCGGCTCGGCTTCGTCGAGGTCGGGGGATACCGCTATTTCACCGAAGCACCGGCGGTGGCGGAAACCGCGCCCTAGCGCTGCGCCAGACGGCGCAGTTCGCGCTTGAGCAGGTCCACTTCCGCCCGAAGCAGCTCGAGCTGTGCGCGCAGGTCCTCTTCCAGCACATAGCCCGCGACGATGGGCAGCACGCCCAGCCGCTCGGCCCCCGGCATCGGCCCGTCGCCGCCCTGCCCATCGCCTTGGGCGTCGTCGCCCTGCCCGTCATCGGCGATCAGGATGAAGGTATGGACCCCGTCCGACAGCCGGTCGGCTGGCAGCGGCACCGACACGTGGAAACTGTCGTTCCCCGCCGGTGTGACCGTGGCCACGCCCGCCGTCACGCCGTTCTGCACCAGAAGCAGCCGCCCCGGCGCCTTGTCGGCATGCAGGATGCCCTGCCAGACGCCGCCCCGCAGGCCGCCATGGGTAAAGGTTGTCCGCATCGTCAGACCTCGGCGCGCTGATGGTGGGACAGGAACAGATCGCCGATCCGCACCGCGTTCATGTGCGGCGATTCGAAGATCAGGTCGAGCCAGATCTTTTCCAGCCGCTTCTCGTTCATCTCGATCTTGTACATGTCGAACTCGGTCACGAACGAGGTCGTCTGGCCGGGCTGCAGATCGCCCAGGTGGCGCAGAAGCTGGTCGGTGTTGGGGCCGTGGCCGACGTTCAGCCGCGCATAGATGTTCATCGGCCGCTCGACCGAGATGACCGAGGCGAGGCGCACGATCCGGCTGCGCGTCAGTCCCTTTAGCGCAGCGTCGGGCAGGTCGATCGAGATCGACAGGAAGTTGCCGGAAAAGCCAAGGATCTCAAGCAGCAGGCCATAGGGCGACAGCTCGGCCGACCGGCTGTTGCGCATCTGGCGCAGAATAAGCGCCCGGTCGGGGCAGTCGTGCCAGATCGCCGCCTCTTCGGCCAGGCGGGTGCCGTTTTCCGGCGCGGCGATCCCGCGGGGCGAGGTCCGCGCCGCCATCAGCTGCGGCCGCCAGCGCCAGGTGGTGCCCGCGGGCAGGTCCAGCGGCTCGGCCCCGGGGCGCTGGATGTCGAGCCGCGCGTTTGAGCGCGCGACGATCCGGTTCAGGCTGCGGCGCAGGGTCCGCGCCTCGTCGTCCAGCCCGCGCAGGCTGGACAGCGGCATGCGGTCCACCTCGCGCGCCAGCCGTTCCCAGCGCTGGACGGCGCGGGCGCGCATGAAATCGCGAAGCAGGCGACGGGTCAGACGCGGCATTCAGTGCCCTTACTGGTCCATGTAGACATGCGTCTCGACCTTTGCACCGGGATGCGTGACGGCACCGTGACGGGCGCCGCCCACCAGCTGCGCGTATTTCCACAGCGCGCCGCTGGCATAGTCGGTCTTGCGCGCCCCGGTCCACGCGGCCTTGCGCGCGGCAAGCTCGGCATCGTCCAGCGCCACCGAGATGTCGCCCGTGATCGCGTTGATCGTGATGACGTCCCCGTTCCTGAGCAGCGCGATCGGCCCGCCATGCGCCGTTTCCGGCCCGACATGGCCCACGCAGAACCCGCGCGTCGCGCCCGAGAAGCGGCCGTCGGTGATGAGCGCGACCTTCTTGCCCATCCCCTGCCCCGACAGCGCGGCGGTCGTGGCCAGCATCTCGCGCATCCCCGGCCCGCCCGCGGGGCCCTCGTTGCGGATCACGAAGACGCAGCCTTCCTGGTAGTTGCGCGCCTGCACGGCCTCGAACGCGTCCTCCTCGCACTCGAAAACGAGCGCCGGGCCGGTGAAGACCTGATCGGCCTCGGACATGCCCGCGACCTTCACGATCGCGCCGTCCGGGGCGAGGTTGCCGCGCAGGCCGACGACGCCGCCGGTCTTGGTGATCGGCGCCGCGATGGGGTAGATCACCTTGCCGTCCGGCTCGCCGGTGATGGTGTCCAGTTCCTCGCCCAGCGTGCGCCCCGACACGGTCATGCAGTCGAGATGCAGCAGCCCCTCGCGCGCCAGTTCCTTCATCACGACCGGGATGCCGCCCGCCTCGAACAGGTCCTTGGCGACGTAGTCGCCGCCGGGCCGCAGGTTCACGAAATAGGGCGTGTCGTGAAAGATGTCGCAGACGTCGAACAGGTCGAAATCGATCCCCGCCTCGTGCGCGATGGCGGGCAGGTGCAGGCCCGCGTTCGTGGACCCGCCGGTGCAGGCGACGACGCGGGCCGCGTTCTCAAGGCTCTTGCGGGTGACGATGTCGCGGGCGCGGATGTTGCGCTCCAGCAGGTTCATCACCGCCACGCCCGAGGCGTCGCAGAACGCGTCGCGCGATTCGTAGGGCGCGGGCGCGCCCGAGGAGTTGAGCAGCGCCAGCCCGATCGCCTCGCTCACGCAGGCCATGGTGTTGGCGGTGTATTGCCCGCCGCAGGCCCCGGCCGACGGGCAGGCGATCCGTTCCATGATCGCAAGCTCGGCGTCCGAGATCAGGCCCGCCGCGTGCTGGCCCGCCGCCTCGAACATGTCCTGCACGACGATGTCACGGCCCTTGTACCTACCCGGCAGGATCGAGCCGCCATAGACGAACACCGACGGCACGTTCAGCCGCACCATCGCCATCATCATCCCCGGCAAGCTCTTGTCGCAGCCCGCAAGGCCCACCAGCGCGTCATAGCAATGCCCGCGCATGGTCAGCTCGACCGTGTCCGCGATCGCATCGCGCGAGGCGAGGGACGAGCGCATCCCCTCGTGCCCCATCGCGATCCCGTCGGTCACGGTGATGGTCGTGAACTCGCGCGGGGTGCCGCCCGCCTTCTTCACGCCCATCTTCGCGGACTGCGCCTGGCGGTTCAGCGAGATGTTGCAGGGCGCGGCCTCGTTCCAGCATGTCGCGACGCCGACGAGGGGCTGGTGGATCTCCTCCTCGGTGATGCCCATCGCGTACAGGTAGCTGCGATGCGCGGCCCGCGACGGGCCCTCGGTCACGTGGCGGCTGGGCAGTTTCGACTTGTCGAAGCGGGTATTCTTCATGGCGCGTCCCCTTGGCTGCATTCGGGAATAGTGCCGCGTGCAGGGCGGGGCAAGCCGCGCATGGGGGCGGGCGCGAAAACGCGGCGGCTCACATGGCCAGCAGCGCGTCCAGCCGGGCCGCGCAGATCAGGTCGTTGCGGGTGATTCCGCCCGCGGCGTGGGTGGTGAACGCGACCTCGCAGTAGCCCCAGCCGAAGCGCACGTCGGGGTGGTGGCCCTGCTCCTCGCCCAGCCAGGCGGCGACGTTGGCAAGCTGCACGGCGCGGACGAACCCCTTGACCTCGACCCGGCGCAGGATCGCGCGGCCGTCGTCCGACAGGGTCCAGAGGGGCAGCCCGGCCAGTGCGGCGCGGACCGCGTCCGCGTCCATCGGCGGGGTGCCGGCGGTGCAGGGAACGCAGGTCTGGCTGGCAAGGTTCGTCACGGCCCCGGCCCCTTCACAACAGCGGCGACGCCAGCGCAAGGATGTTGTTTCTCAGCCGCTGGTACCACGGCCAGCCCCGCACCTCGTCGATATCGACCTTGCGCGAGCGGTCGAGATAGCTGCGCAGCCTGATGTCCAGCGCCGCGACCGTGATCGGATCGGCAAGGAACATGTTCAGCTCGTAGTTCAGCTCGAAGCTGCGGCGGTCGAGGTTGGCGCTGCCGATGATCGCCATCCGGCTGTCCACGGTCACGACCTTGGCGTGCAGGAGCCCGCCCCGGAACAGGTGCAGGTTGACGCCCGCGCGCATGAGGCCGTTCCAGAACCCCTGGCTGGTCGCGGCGACGATCATCGAATCGTTGCGCTCGGGCAGGATCAGGTGGACCTCGACCCCGCGCCGCGCGGCCGAGCGGATGGCGGAATCCAGCGGCTCGTCCGGGACGTAGTAGGGCGTGCAGATCACCACCCGCTCGCGCGAGCCGTGGACCAGAGTCGCGAACGTCTCGGACATCGACCCGTAGCTGCGGTCGGGGCCGGTGGGGATCATCTGCGCGGGCACCCTGCCGTCGCAGTCCGCGTCGCCGGGGGCATCGCCGCCGGTTGCGGCGGGCGCGAGCAGGTCGGGCAGGTAATCCCCGCCCGCGTCCACCCAGTCCACGACGAAAGCCGTCTGCATCTGCCGGACGACCGGACCCTCGCACTCGATCAGGATGTCGATCCAAGGCGCAAAGCGCGGCTTGTGGCGGAACGCGAGGTCCGAGCAGTTGCGGCTGCCGGTAAAGGCGATGCGGCCGTCGATCAGCACGATCTTGCGGTGATTGCGAAGGTCCAGCCGCTGTTCCAGCGCGCGTAGCAGCGGGAACCCCACGGGCAGCGCGGCGCGGCATTCCACCCCCGCCTCGACCATCCGCGCCCACCAGGGCGAGCGCATGAAGGGGCGCGATCCGACCTCGTCCACGATCACCCGCACCGCGACGCCGCGCCCGGCCGCGCGGATCGCCGCGGCGGCGACCCGGCCGCCCGACACGTCGGCCAGCCAGATGTAGAACATCAGGTGGACGTGGTGCGTGGCCCCGTCGATCGCGCGGATGATCGGATCGAAGGCGCTGTCATCCTCGGGCAGCAGCATCAGCCGGTTGCCGCCCGCGATCGGCAGCCCGCCCACCGCCTGACCCGACCGCGCGACCGGCTCGGCCCAGGGCGGCAGGTCCGGCCATGGCGGTGCCGAATGGTCGTAGATGCGCGAGACGTGCAGCCGCGCCCCCCTGCGCGCCCGCATCTCGGCCCGGCCGACCCGGATCTCGCCGAACATGACATAGGCGAGGATGCCGGCGAACGGGATCACCGCGATCACCAGCACCCAGGCGAGCCGCGCCGACGGCTCGAGCCGGGGCTGCATCAGCACGCGCGCGCACAGCGACAGCATGACGGCGTTGTAGGCGATGATCTGCAGGGTCGCGGCCATCCCGGCAGGTAACGGCTGCGGGGGCGGAATTGCAATCTGCCGCCGCCCGGCCTATCTCACGCCAGACCCGATCTGCCGACCGCTTGAAAGGTGCCCTGGATGAACTGGATCTCGAACTATGTTCGCCCGCGCATCAACTCGCTGTTCTCGCGCCGCGAGGTTCCCGAGAACCTGTGGACCAAGTGCCCCGAATGCGGGACCATGCTGTTTCACCGCGAACTTGCCGACAACCTGAACGTCTGCACCAACTGCGACCACCACCTGGCGATCAGCCCGCGCGCGCGCTTCACCGCGCTGTTCGACGGCGGCGTCTTCAACGAGGTGCGGGTCCCAGAGCCGGTGATCGACCCGCTGGGGTTCAAGGACCAGAAGAAATACCCCGACCGGATGAAGGCCGCGCAAAAGGCCACCGGCGAGAAGGAAGCGATGCTTGTGGCCGAGGGCGAGATGGGGCGCACGCCCATCGTCGCGGCCGCGCAGGACTTCAGCTTCATGGGCGGATCGATGGGGATGCATGTCGGCAACGCCATCATCGCCGCGGCCCAGCGCGCGGTCGAACTGAAGCGGCCGCTGGTCCTGTTTTCGGCCGCTGGCGGCGCGCGCATGCAGGAAGGGATCCTGTCGCTGATGCAGATGCCGCGTTCGACAGTCGCGGTGCAGATGCTCAAGGAAGCGCGCCTTCCATACGTCGTCGTCCTGACCCACCCGACGACCGGTGGCGTGACGGCCAGCTATGCCATGCTGGGCGACGTCCAGATCGCCGAACCGAACGCGCTGATCTGCTTTGCCGGGCCCCGTGTGATCGAGCAGACGATCCGCGAGAAGCTGCCCGAAGGGTTCCAGCGCGCCGAATACCTGCTGGAACACGGGATGCTGGACCGCGTGACCCACCGCAAGAAGCTGCGCGAGGAACTGGTGTCGATCCTGCGGATGCTGACCCGGCAATCGGCCCCCGTCGTCGCCGACCTGCCCGCGCCCGGCGTGATCCCCTCGGCGCTCGAGATGGGCGAGGAACAGCCCGCCGTCACCCCCGCCCTGCCGCAGACGACCTGAGCGGGCCACCCGCCGTGGTCGACGCATCCGACGCCCTGCTCGACCGGCTGACGCGGCTGCATCCCAAGGTCATCGACCTGTCGCTGGATCGGCTGCGGGTGCTGCTGGCCGATCTCGGCAACCCCGAACGCCGCATCGCACCGGTGATCCACATCGCCGGCACGAACGGCAAGGGGTCCACCCAGGCGATGATCCGGGCCGGGCTGGAAGCGGCGGGGCTGCGCGTGAACGCCTATACCTCGCCGCATCTGGCGCGGTTCAACGAACGCATCCGCCTGCCGGGGGGCGACATCTCCGACGCCGACCTCGCCGCCGCGCTGGCCGAGGTCGAGCGGGTGAACGCGGATCGCCCGATCACCTTCTTCGAGGTCACGACCGCCGCCGCCTTTCTGGCATTCTCCCGCGTCCAGGCGGATTTCACGCTGCTGGAGGTGGGCCTTGGCGGGCGGCTGGACGCGACCAACGTGATCGACGCGCCGCGTCTGACGGTCATCACCCCGGTCAGCATCGACCACACGCAGTATCTCGGCGACACGCTGACGAAGATCGCCGCCGAAAAGGCCGGGATCCTGAAGCGCGGCGTGCCCTGCGTGGTCGCGCGCCAGCGGGGCGACGCGATGCAGGTGATCGAGCTTGCCGCCGCCCGGCTCGGCGCCCGCCTGTCGGCCGAGGGCCAGCACTGGACCGCCACCCGCGAGGGGGACGCGCTGGTGTTTCAGGACGAACGCGGGCTGGTGGACGTGCCCGTGCCCGTGCTGCCCGGCCCGCACCAGATCGACAACGCCGGCACCGCCATCGCCGCGCTGCGCGAGCTTGGCTTCGGCCAGGCCGAGGCGGCGGCGGCCACGACCCGCGCCGTCTGGCCCGCGCGGATGCAGCGGCTGGTGCACGGGCCGCTGGTCGATGCGGCCGCGGCGCATGGCTGCGAGCTGTGGCTGGACGGCGGCCACAACCCGGCGGGGGGCGAGGCGGTGGCCGCGACGCTGGCCGCCATGGGAACGAAGCCCACGCATCTCGTCTGCGGGATGCTGAACACCAAGGACGTGGTGGGCTACATGCGCCCGCTGGCAGACGTCGCGACGAGCCTGACGGCGGTGTCGATCCCGGGGGAACGCAACACCCTGCCCGCAAGCGAGACCGCGATGGCGGCGGCAAGCGCGGGCCTGCTGGCCAGCACCGCCGACGACGTGGCGGCGGCCGTCGCGTGCATCGCGGCGGCCGATCCCGGCGCGCGGATCCTGATCTGCGGGTCGCTGTATCTTGCCGGGCGGGTGCTGCGGGACAACGGCTGAGGGTTCGGGCCTGCGTTCAGGCGGTGGCTTCCGCCGCCTCGGTCCTGCCCCATGTCGCCGCGCGCATCTCGCGCAGGCGGCTCGCCGTGCGCTCGAACTCGAAGCTGCCGGTCCCGGCCGGGTACAGCCGCTCGGGCTCGTCGGCGGCGCTGGCGAACAGGCGCACCTTCGCCTCGTAAAGCGCATCGACCAGCGTGACGAACCGCTTGGCCCGGTCGAAGTTCTGTGCCCCCAGCCGCGGCACCCCGTCGATCATCAGCACGTCCACCGCCTCGGCCACCGCAAGGTAGTCCGCCGGCCCGAGCGGCCTGCCGCAGAGGTCGTCGAACGACGCCCGCGCGACCCGCCCGCAGGACTGCGGCAGTTCCACCGTGCGCCCGTTCACGCCCAGCCGCAGCGGCACCGGCGCGGCGCAGTCGGTCAGGTCGTCCCAGGCCGCGTCCATCGCGCGCGTGGCCAGCGCGTCCAGCGGCGCGAACCACACCTGTTCGCCGCCCGCGCGGCCCTGCCGGAAGTCGCGGTCGCTGTCGAGCTTGACCACGTCCAGCCGCTGCCGGATCAGGACGATGAAGGGCAGGAACAGCTGCCGGTTGAGGCCGTCCTTGTAGAGATCCTCCGGCACCCGGTTCGAGGTCGTGACGACCGTCACGCCCGCGTCGAACAGCAGCTGGAACAGCCGCCCCACGATCATCGCGTCGGCGATGTCGGTGATCTGCATCTCGTCAAAGCAGAAAAGCCGCGTTTCCGCAGCGATCCGTTCGGCCACCGGCCGCACCACGTCCTGCGCGCCGGTCTTGCGCGCGGCCGCCAGCCCCGCCTGCACGTCCTGCATGAACTCGTGGAAATGGACCCGGCGCTTGGCGGCGATGGGGGCCGCCTGCACCGTCAGGTCCATCAGCATCGACTTGCCGCGCCCGACCCCGCCCCAAAGATAAAGCCCGCGCGGACCCTGCGGTGCGGGGGCCGCCTGCGCGCCGAACATCCGGCCGAACCAGCCCCCGCCGCCTTGCGCGCGCGGCGCGGGGGCTTGCGCCAGATCTCGCACGATCGCGTCGAGCGCGGGCAGGACGCGGCGCTGCGCGGCGTCGTCCCGGATGCGCCCGTCGCTGACGCCGGCGTCGTAAAGGGCGGTGACGGGTGCTTCGACTGACATGACCGTTCCCGTGCCAAAAGCGGGCGTGCGGGGCAAGGGGGTGCGCAGCGTCAGGCCGCGATCCCCTGCGAGAACTGAAGCCGCGCCAGCCGGGCGTACAGCCCGCCCTGTTCGATCAGCGCGTCATGCGTGCCCTGCTGCACGATGCGGCCGTGGTCCATGACCACGATCCGGTCGGCGTTCTTCACCGTCGAAAGCCGGTGCGCGATGACGATGGTGGTGCGCCCGCGCGCAAGCCGCTCGACCGCCTCCTGCACCAGATGCTCGGATTCGGAATCGAGCGCGCTGGTCGCCTCGTCCAGCAGCAGGATCGGCGCGTCGCGCAGAATCGCGCGGGCGATGGCGATGCGCTGGCGCTGCCCGCCCGACAGAAGGACGCCGCGCTCGCCCAGGTCGCTGTCATACCCGTCGGGCAGCGCGCGAAGGAAATCGTCGGCGCGCGCGGCCTTGGCGGCGGCCACGATTTCCTCGTCCGTGGCGTCGGGACGGCCGAAGCGGATGTTGTCGCGCGCGGTGGTGCCGAAGATCACCGGGTCCTGCGGGACCAGGGCGATGGCGCGGCGGAAATCGCCCCGTGCCATACGGCGCAGGTCCACGCCGTCGATGGCGATCGCGCCCGCGTCGGGATCGCGGAAGCGCTGGACCAGCTGGATCACGGTCGTCTTGCCCGCGCCCGACGGGCCGACGAGCGCCACCGTCTCGCCCGGCTCGATCACCAGGTCGATGTCGTCAAGCGCGGCCGCGTCCGGGCGCGAGGGATAGCGGAAGGACACGCCCCGGAACTCGATCCGGCCCGCGACAGGCTGCGGCAGCGGCAAGGGGTCGGCGGGGTCGCGGATCGTGTCCTCGGTCGCCAGCAGCTCGCCCAAGCGCTCGGTCGCGCCGGCGGCGCGCTGCAATTCGCCCCACACCTCGGACAGGGCGCCGACGGAGCCAGCGACCATGATCGAGTAGATGACGAACTGGACCAGCTCGCCCACCGTCATCAGCCCGGCGCGGACGTCGCGGGCACCGATCCACAGGACCCCGGTCACGCCCGCGAAGATCAGAAAGATCACCAGCGCCGTCATGACCGCACGGGTGTTGATCCGGGTGCGGGCAGAGCGGAACGACCGCTCGGTCACGTCCGCGAACCCGGCGCGCGTCAGCGTCTCGTGGGTGAAGGCCTGCACGGTCTGCGCGGCCAGCAGGCTTTCGGACGCGGTGCCGGACGAGCTGGCGATCCAGTCCTGGTTCTCGCGCGCCAGCACCCGCAGGCGGCGGCCCAGCAGGAAGATCGGCGCGACGACGACGGGAACCAGCAGCAGCAGCAACCCCGTCAGCTTGGCCGAGGTCAGAAGCAGCATCACCAGCCCGCCGAGCGCCACCAGCACCTGCCGCAGCGCCAAGGACACCGACGAGCCGATCACCGACAGGATCAGCGTGGTGTCTGTGGTGATGCGGCTGATGATCTCGCCCGTCATGACCTTTTCGAAAAAGCCCGGCGACAGGCCGATCACGCGGTCGAACACGGCCTTGCGGATGTCGGCCACCACCCGCTCGCCCAGCCGCGTCACCAGCGCGTAGCGCAGCGCCGTGCCCACCGCGAGCAGCAGGGTGATCCCGATCGCTGCCAGAAAATACTTGTCGAGAAGCTGCGCCCCCTGATCGAATCCGTCCACGATCCGGCGCACGGCGACCGGCAGGACCAGGCTGATCGACGCGGTGACGACCAGCGCCACCAGCGCCGCCGCCATCAGCGCGCGGTAGGGTTTCAGGAACGGCCACAGCGCCGACAGGGCGCCGACCCGCTTCGTCGCGGGGCGGTCGGCGCCGACGCGGACGGCAGGCCCGACCGATCCGCCCGCGCCGCGATCGGCCGCCCGGCGGGTCGGGGTTGAGGTGGGGCCCTGCGCCATGTCTTCTCCCTCGTGCTGCGCGGCATCTAGTGCCCGGGCGGGGCCACGGCAACCCGCGCGCGCTGCGTCATCGTGGCGCGTGATCCTGGCGCGTGATCGTGCCACCGGGCACGACGACAGCGTCAGTCCCCCGCTTCGTCCCTCGCCAGCTTCAGAACGATGTCCCATTCCCCGGCCGTCACCGGCTGCACCGACAGGCGGGAGTTCCTGACCAGCACCATTTCGGCCAGCCTTGCGTCGTCCTTGATCCGCGCCAGCGTGACGGGTGCGGGCAGCGGCTCGACCGCCTTCAGGTCCACGCATTCCCATTTCGGATCGTCGGCGGTCGAATCCGGGTGCGCCTCGGCGATCACCTCGACGATGCCCACCACCTCTTTCCCGATGTTGGAATGGTAGAAGAAGCCGCGGTCGCCGACCTTCATCTCGCGCATGATGTTGCGGGCCTGAAACGAGCGGACGCCGTTCCATTCCTCGCCCTTGGCGCCCTTGGCGACGAGGTCGTCCCAGCCGAACACGTCGGGTTCCGACTTGAAGAGCCAGCGTTTCATCCGATGACCTTCCGCCACTCGATCACCTCGACGGATGCGAACAGCCCCGCCGCCGTGTAGGGATCGGTCGCGACCCAGGCGTTCGCGGCCTTGATGTCGTCCGCCTCGATCACCAGAAGCGAGCCGCGCATCGCGCCATCCTCGACCAGCGGACCGGCCAGTCGCACGGGCCCGGCCTTCAGCCATTCGACATGAGCAGGGCGGGTGTCCAGGCGGGTCTGAAGCGCGCCGGGATTGTCCCGGCAGATCACGGCGAACAGGGGCATCATTCCTCCTTCAAGGGGCGGGCGAGCAGGGCTTCCACGGCTTCTTCCACGCCGCGCCGCCCTTCGGCAAGCGCCGCGACCTGGGTCGAGATCGGCATCTCGATGCCCTTTCGCGCCGCGAGCGCCGCGACCGCGCGGGCGGTCGCCGCGCCCTCGACCGTGATCCCTGCGCCGAACGGCTCGCCCCGGCCCAAGGACAGGCCGAAGCGGAAGTTGCGCGACTGGTCCGAGGTGGTGGTCAGGATCAGGTCGCCGAGGCCGGAGAGGCCTGCGAGCGTGTCGGCCTGCGCGCCCATGCTGACAGCAAGGCGGGTCATCTCGGCAAAGCCGCGCGTGACGATGGCCGCGCGGGCGCTGTCGCCGAAGCCTGCGCCGATGGCGGCGCCGGCGGCGATGGCGATGACGTTCTTCAGCGCCCCGCCAAGCTCGGCCCCGGCCACGTCCTCGGTCCGGTAAAGCCGCAGCGCGGGGGTGGAAAGC
>ERZ501041.90-NODE-90-length-18566-cov-11.280050_pt1 | contig 18566 bp, 19 predicted proteins | sample MGYA00248848_ERZ501041 | MGnify/ENA primary metagenome ERZ501041 (study PRJEB25958, sample SAMN03398573) | human skin metagenome | study: EMG produced TPA metagenomics assembly of the Human Skin Microbiome Metagenome (human skin metagenome) data set.
CGCGGGCTCGTCCGCCCGGGGGGGCGGCCGCCGCTCGCGCACCGCGCCGCCCATGACGATCGCCGAGCGACGCCGCGCCGAGCGCCGCCGCCAGGAGGAGGACCAGTGAACCGCTTCGCCGACTGGGGCAACGCCCTCTACTCGGGCCGCATCTCCTACCCGTTCATCCAGCGCTGGCGGCGGTGGTTCGCCCTCGCCGCCCTGCTGCTCGTCCTCGCCGGCGGCCTGACCGCCCTGCGCGGCGGCTTCAACCTCGGCATCGAGTTCCGGGGCGGCTCCGAGTTCACCGTCTCGCAGACGGCCTCCACCGACGTGGCCGCGGGCGAGCGCGCCGTGACCGACGTGCTGGCCGACGGCCACGCCACCGTCACGAACGTCGCCCCGGGCACCGTGCGCGTCCAGACCGAGCAGCTCGACGACGCCCAGACCCGAGCCGTGGCCGCGAACCTGCAGGAGGCCTACGGCGTCGGCCAGGACCAGGTGACCTCGACCTTCGTGGGGCCGACCTGGGGCGCCGCGGTGTCGCAGCAGGCCCTGATCGGCCTGGTGATCTTCGTGGTGCTCGTGACCCTGTTCATGGCCGTGTACTTCCGCACCTGGAAGATGTCCCTGGCCGCCGTGCTCGGCATGCTCTACGTGGTCGCGCTGACCGCCGGCATCTACGGCGCCACCGGCTTCGAGATCACGCCGTCGGCCATCATCGGCTTCCTCACGATCCTGTCGTACGCGCTCTACGACACCGTGGTGGTCTTCGACAAGATCCGCGAGAACACGATCGGGGCCGAGGAGGACCCGGAGCGCTCCTTCGTCGAGAACGTGAACCTCGCGGTGAACCAGACGCTCGTCCGGTCCATCACGACCTCCGTCGTCGGCATCCTGCCGGTCGGCTCGATCCTGTTCATCGGCGCGGGGCTGCTCGGTGCCGGCACGCTGCGGGACATCGCGCTCGCGCTGTTCGTGGGCATCATCGTGGGCACCCTGTCCACCCTGTTCCTCCAGGCGCCGCTGTACGCCCTGCTGCGCCGCAACGACGCGGACGTGCGCGACCACGACGCCCGCGCCGCGGCCCGCGCCGCCCGGGAGCGTGGCTCCGACACGGTCACCGATCCCGACGTCGCCCCCTGGGACGACGGCGCGCGACTCTGACGGAGCCGCTGCGGCCCCGGTGCACCTGCCACCGGGCCCGGCGGTCTTTCTGGGGCGGGGCGGGACGGGCGCGGGTAGACTCGCCGATCATCCCGGCCGGAGCGGTCGGGGCCGCACGAGTCAGGAGGCGTGGCCCATGAGCGAGCAGGACCCCACTCCCGTCCCGGTCCGGCCCCGCAGCCGGATCGCACGCCTGACCGGCCGGCACGCCACCGAGTACTCGCCCCTGCTCGAGCCGCTGATGCGCACGGTGCGGCAGCGAGCCACCAAGACCGAGCTGGCCGACATCGTCCGCGCCTTCGAGGTCGCCCGCGCGGCACACGAGGGGCAGATGCGGCGCTCCGGGGACCCGTACATCACCCACCCCGTCGCGGTCGCCACGATCCTCGCCGAGATCGGCGTGACCGGCCCGACCCTCCTGGCGGCCCTGCTGCACGACACCGTCGAGGACACGGACTACTCCCTGGAGCGCCTGCGCGCCGACTTCGGCTCCGACGTCGCCCTCCTCGTGGACGGCGTGACCAAGCTGGACAAGGTGACCTACGGCGCCGCGGCGCAGGCCGAGACCGTGCGCAAGATGGTCATCGCGATGGCCCAGGACGTGAACGTCCTGCTCATCAAGCTCGCCGACCGGCTGCACAACGCGCGGACGTGGCGGTACGTCTCCCCGGAGTCCAGCGCGCGCAAGGCCCAGGAGACCCTGGACATCTACGCCCCGCTGGCCCACCGGCTCGGCATGAACACCGTCAAGTGGGAGCTCGAGGACCTCTCCTTCGCCGCCCTCAAGCCCAAGATGTACGCGGAGATCGTGCGCCTCGTGGGGGAGCGGAACCCGGAGCGGGAGAAGCACATCGCGGCGCTGCGCACCGTGATCGAGGAGCATCTGCGCGAGCACCGGATCCGGGCGACCGTCACCGGACGGCCGAAGCACTACTACTCGATCTACCAGAAGATGGTGACGCGCGGGAAGGACTTCGACGACATCCACGACCTCACGGGCATCCGGGTGCTCGTGGACTCCGTGCGTGACTGCTACGCCGTGCTCGGCGTCATCCACGCGCGCTGGAACCCGGTCCCGGGCCGGTTCAAGGACTACATCGCGGTCCCGAAGCTCAACATGTACCGCTCCCTGCACACCACGGTGATGGTGCCGGGCGGCAAGCCGGTGGAGATCCAGATCCGCACGCAGGAGATGCACCGCCAGGCCGAGTACGGCGTCGCCGCGCACTGGCGGTACAAGGCCCAGGCCGCCGGCCAGGCGCCGGTGCAGGCCACGCCGGCCTGGCTGCGCTCGGTGATGGACTGGCAGGCGGACACCCGGGACCCGGACGAGTTCCTCGCCTCGCTGCGCACCCAGATCGGGGCGGACGAGGTGTACGTCTTCACGCCGAAGGGGGAGATCCGCACCCTGCCGGCCGGCTCCACGCCCGTGGACTTCGCCTACGCCATCCACACCGACGTCGGCCACCGCACCATCGGTGCCCGGGTCAACGGCAAGCTCGTCCCGCTGTCCACGCCGCTGAGCCACGGCGACACCGTGGAGGTCTTCACCTCGCGCGCCGAGGACGCGGGCCCGAGCCGGGACTGGCTGGGCTTCGTGGTCTCGCCACGGGCCCGGTCCAAGATCCGTCACCACTTCGCCACGCAGCGCCGCGACGAGCAGGCCGACCGGGGACGCGAGTCGCTGACCCGTCAGCTGCGCAAGGCCGGCATGGCCGTGCAGCAGGTGCTCGGCGGCGAGGAGCTGGTGCAGGTGGCCACGGATCTCGGCTACGCGGACCTCGACGGGCTGTTCGTGGCCCTCGGCGACGGCCACGTGTCCGCCCAGTCCGTGCAGGAACGCGTCGCGGAGCGCCTCGCCCCGCCGACGCCGACGCAGGCCGAGCCGGAGGGCGAGCTGACCGTCGGCGAGGTGGACCTGCAGGAGCTGGTCCCGGCACAGGCGCGGCGCGCCCCCGCGCGGGCCACCAACGACGCCGGCGTGCTCGTGGACGGCGACGGCGGTGTCATGGCCAAGCTGGCCCGGTGCTGCAACCCGGTGCCGCCGGACGCCATCGACGGGTTCGTCACCCGCGGCTCCGGGGTCTCCGTGCACCGGGTCGACTGTCCCAACCTGGCGACCCTGCTCGCGCAGGAGCCGGAGCGCCGCACCCCGGTCAGCTGGGCGCCGTCGCGGGACACCGTCTACCTGGTGGAGATCCAGATCGAGGCGCTGGACCGCAAGTCGCTGCTCTCCGACGTCACCCGGGTCCTCTCCGAGAACCACGTGAACATCCTCTCGGCCTCCGTGAACACCACCCGCGACCGCGTGGCGATGAGCCGGTTCGTCTTCGAGATGGGCGACCCCCGGTTCCTCGGCCACGTGATCGACGCGGTGCGCCGCATCGACGGCGTCTTCGACGTGCACCGCACCTGAGCCTCCCGGCCTCAGTCGGGGACGTCCAGCGCCGCCAGCAGCGCGCCGACCATCCCGGCCGCCACGTTGGCGGCGACCGTCGTGCCCGCCGGCCGCGTCCGGCGTCCGTCGCGGTCCTTCACGATCATGCCAGCGAGCCATCCCAGGATCGCCCCCACGATCAGCGGGACGACCAGCCCCGCGCCACTCAGCACCATCGCCCGGCCCTCCGCCCCAGCACCCATATCCTGTTCAACCGGCGCGGCTTTTCCGGGTTCCCGCGACCGGCCGGCGGCGCGTTCACAGCGCAGGCCCCGGCCCGGCACCCGGGCGCAACAAATATGTCACGCTCGGCCTTTGTCCCCGGGCCGGTCGTTGACCTTTCGCTTGCGTCAGCCGCGAATGATCGCCAGACGAATCGTCCCTCCGGCTCTGCCGTCGGAGGCGGCGATTGCTCTCAAGCTGCCCCAAGGGCGCGCGCCGCGCCGCCCGACGAACACGAAGGATACCGCGATGCGTTTCGCCACCCTCACGCTGGCGGTCGCGCTGGGCCTTGCCGCCTGCGCGCCGGCCCCGACCGTGCCCACCGCCCCCGACACCTCGAACATCGTGCCCGGCATCTACGGCGCCCGCACCGACACCGGCCCCAATGGCGAGCCGATCGAGATCGCGGCGGTGAAGCCTGCCTATCTCACCGACCGCAACCAGCGCCAGCGCGTCCCCTATAACGGGCCCGAAGCGCCCGGCACCATCGTCGTCGATCCCTATGCCCGCGTCCTTTACGACGTGCTGGAAGGCGGCGAGGCGATGCGGTTCGGGATCGCGGTCGGCCGGGCGGGCACGGGCTTCGCCGGCAGCGGCACGATCCGCCGCAAGGCGGCCTGGCCGTCGTGGACCCCCACCGCCAACATGGTGCGGACCGAGCCTGAGCTTTACGGCGCCGTCCGCAACGGCCTGCCGGGCGGCCCGCAGAACCCGCTGGGGTCGCGCGCGCTGTATCTGTATCAGGGCGGCCGCGACACGATGTACCGGATCCACGGCACGCTCGACCCGTCGTCGATCGGCAAGGCGACCTCGGCCGGCTGCATCCGCCTGTTCAACCAGGACATCCTCGACCTCTATGACGAGACCCCGCTGGGCACCCAGGTGAAGGTCCGCAGCCAGGCCGAAAGCGCGCGGCTGGAAGGCCCGCTGCTGGAAACGCCGGACGGCTATCTGCAGCCGGTGTCGCAGGTCGCGCAGACCGCGCCTGCGGGGCAGGTCGTGCAGTAACGCACGGTCGATTTCGCTTGCGTCCAAGATCGCGCCCCGGGTTCTATCCCGGGGCGTTTCGCGTTGCGGCGGCGCGCACGATCCACATCCAGCAGGGTTGATCCATGGCCAAGACCTTTGCCGCCGACGGCGCCGCCCGCGCGTCCGGCGACGCATCCCCGGAACCCGCGGCTGCGGAGCCTGCGCCCGCCAACCCCGCGCTTCTGGGCCCCGCGCTTCTGGACCGCGCGCTTCTGGACCGCGCGCGCAAGAACGCCCTTGCCGGGCTGGACCGGGCCGGGCTGAACGACCTCGTGCGCGACCTGCGCGCCCGCAAGAAGTCGCTGGCCGACGCCGAGGACGCGGACCGCAAGCCGATCACCCAGGCGCTGCGCCGCGCGGTCGAGGAAAAGCGCGCCCGCGAGGATGGCGCGGACGAGGGCGAGGATGACGCGCCGAGGATGCCGGGCAAGGGCGGCAAACGCGCGGGTCATAAGGCCGACACCGGCGCGAGAACCGATCTGCCCGCCGCCGGGGCGCGCATGCAACCGGCCGAGATCATCGATCGCGGCGACACCGCCGCCGAACCGTCCGCTCAAGCGGCGGGCAAGTCCGACGCCCGGGCCGAGCGCGAAGCGCGCAGGCAGGCCAACATCGCCGAACGCGCCGCCCGCAAGGAAGCGCGGCAGGCCGGCGAAAGGCTGACCCCAGCCAAGCGGCCCAAGGACGATGCGACCGGCCGGGACGGCGAGGCCTGACCGCCCGCCGTCCCGTCGCGTCCCGTCGCATCCCGCCGTTCCATCCGCGTCTTTCCGTTCCAAGCCGCCGGCGAATCTGCTAACCGGGCGCTTGTTGGCGTGGGGACGTGAATGACGCGGGCTTGGGTGACGATTGTGCTGGCGCTGTTCTGCGCGACCGGGGTGCCGCTGGTCGCGCCCGCGCGCGAGGCGGTCGATGTCTATGAGGGGCTGCCCGCCCCGCGCCTGACCGAAAACCGGCGCTGCACCGACGACGGGCGCAGCTGCATCGAGGCCGCGACCTACGTCGCCGACGTCTGCACCACGATCGAGCGCGCGGCGGCCGACAACCGGCTGGACCCCAACTTCCTCGCCCGGCTTCTGTGGAAGGAAAGCCTGTTCGAACCCGACGCCGTGTCCCCCGTGGGCGCGCTGGGGATCGCGCAGTTCATGCCCGAAACCGCGCGCATCCGTAAGCTCGACGACCCCTTCAACCCGGCCAAGGCGATCCACGCCTCGGCCACATACCTCGCCTATCTCGCCGACGGGTTCGGCAATATCGGCCTGGCCGCCGTCGCCTATAACGGCGGCGAGGGGCGGGCGATGCGGTTCTTCAACGGCAGCCAGGTCCTGCCCTACGAGACGCAGGACTACGTCGAGGCGATCACCGGCGAGAACGCATGGAAATGGCGCGACGACCCGCCCAAGGGCGTGGACCTGCGGCTGGACAAGAAGCGCCCCTTCCGCGAGGCGTGCATCCAACTGGCCGCGAACCGCACGCTCAAAGAGTTCGGGACTCCGAACCGGGTCTGGCCGTGGGGCGTGATCCTGGCCGCGCATCCCAGCCAGTCGGGCGCGCAGGCGCAGGTCAGCAAGCTGAACCGGCAGCTGCGCCCGATCCTCGGCGGCAGGAAGATCAGCTATGTGCAAAAGGCGCTGACTGGGAACCCGCGCCGCGTCTTCACGGCGCAGGTCGGCTATTCCTCGCGGACCGAGGCGGCGGCGTTCTGCAACCAGCTCAAGCAGCTTGGCGGCCGCTGCATCGTCCTGAAGAACTGACGACGGCCCCGCGCCCGGCATGAAAACGGCGCCCCGAAGGGCGCCGTCATGTCACCGGCGGACCCGGTTCACTCGGTCCAGCGCACCGCCGTCAGGTCGTTCGCGGGCGTGGGCGAGTTTTCCCACAGACCCTCGATGCTGGCGTTGGCGACCCCGGTCTTGGCCAGCTGGAACAGCCAGGCCACGACGTAGTCGTCGGCCAGCGCCGCCTGCGCCTGCTTGACGAGCGCGCTGCGTTCGGCCGGATCGACCGCCGCCTTCAGCTTGTCCATCAGCGCCACGTAGTCGGGCTTGGCATAGTGGATGTAGTAGTCGGGGCGCGCATAGATATCGAGGTCCATCGGCTCGACATGGCTGATGATGGTCAGGTCGAAGTCGCCGCCGTTGAACACGGTTTCCAGCCACTGCGCCCATTCCATGTTGGTGATCTCGGTCTCGATCCCGACGGCGCGCAGTTCGGCCGCCACGATCTCGCCGCCGCGCCGGGCGTAGGGGGGCGGGGGCAGGGCAAGCCGCAGGCGCAGGTCCGACACGCGCGCCTCCTTCAACAGAGCCTTGGCCTGTTCGGGATCGTGCGGCGACTTCGCCGTCTCGTCCACGTAGTCGGGGCTGTGGGGCGGGGTATGGCTGCCGATGGGCGTGCCATAGCCGAACATCGCGCCCTCGATGATCTCCTGCCGGTCCAGCGCCAGCGCGATCGCCTTGCGGACGCGCACGTCGTCCAGCGGCGCCTTGGCGTTGTTGATCGACAGCATCGTCTCGCCCTCGGTGGTGCCGACGATGACCTTGAAGCGCGGATCGGCCTTCAGCACGTCCAGCGTCTCGGGCGCGGGGTAGTTCGGAAAGGCGTCCACGTCCTCGGCCATCATGGCGGCAAAGGCGGCGGTCGGGTCGGCGATGAAGCGGAACGTGGCCTGCGCCAGCGCGGGCTTGGCGCCCCAGTAGCCGGGGAACGCCGCGATCGTCACGCGGTCGCCCTGCCGCCAGTCCTGGAACGCGAACGGGCCGGTGCCCACGGGTTTCGTGGCGTTGCCGTCGGCCGAGGCCGGGTCAACGATCACCGCGTCGCCCCAGGCCATCTTGAACGGGAACGCCCCGTCCGGCGCCTTGAGCGTCACCCGCACCTGCGTCGGCGACACCGCCGTGACCGTCTCGATCCCCTCGAACAGCGCCTTTTGTGCGTTCACCGACCCTTCGGCCCGCGCCCGGTCCAGCGAGAACACCACGTCGTCGGCGGCGAAGTCCGCCCCGTCGTGGAACTTGACGCCCGCGCGCAGGTGAAAGTCGTAGACGCGCCCGCCCTCGGTCACGTCCCAGCGTTCGGCCAGACCGGGCTGGATCGAGCCGTCGGGGCCGAACTTCGTCAGCCCCTCGAACAGGTTGGAATAGGTGATCTCGTCGATCGCCGCGGCCGCGCCCGCGGTCGGATCCAGCGTCGGCGGTTCCAGCACCATGCCCAGCGTGATGGTGTCGCGGGCAAGTGCGGGCGCGCAAAGCGCGCCCAGCATCGCCACGGTGGTCAGAAGCCTGCGGATCATGGTCGCCCCCTCAGCCGACATCCGGGCCCCGCGGCAGAGCGGGCCCGGTTTTCTGCGGCGCAGCGTTACCGCAATGTCATACTGGATCAAGCCCGGGATGATCGTCCCTGACGTTCGGGAACGATCTGCTGGACCAGCCCCGCGAGCATCAGCCAGACCGAGGTCACGACCAGCCCCCACACGGCCCAGCTTTGCGGATGGAAGTGGACCCACACCGCCCAGCTTGCGAACACCACCCAGCCCACCGCCATCGGCAGCGACACGGCCCGCCAGCGTTCGGTGCGGACGGGGTGGATGAACTTGATGTTGGTGAACATGGTGAACGCCAGCGCCACCACCACGACCAGCGTGACGCGCCAGTCGGGTTTCAGCGCGAACAGGACCAGCACGACCATGTTCCAGCAGGCCGGGAAGCCCGCGAAGCTGTTGTCGCGGGTCTTCATCCGGGTGTCGGCGAAGTAGATGATCGAGCCGTAGACGATGCAGATGATCGCGACCCAGCCGGTCCACCCGTCCAGCAGCCCCGACTTGAACAGCGCGAAGGCGGGGATGAACACATAGGTCATGTAGTCGATGATGAGGTCCATCAGGACGCCGTCATACATCGGCCAGTTGTCCTTGACCCGGTAGCGTCGCGCCAGCGGCCCGTCGATCCCGTCCACGACCAGCGCGACGACGAGCCAGCCGAACATCAGCGACCAGCGTTCCTCGACGGCGGCCAGCATGGCCAGCATCGACAGGATCGCGCCGGTCGCCGTCAGCATGTGGACGGACAGGGCCTGAAGGCGTTTCTTCATGACGGGTCTTGTCGCATCTGGGCGGGGGCGGCGCAATGCGCGCGATCGGGGATCGGCTCGGACGCGCAAGTTCGGCCCGCGTTTTGCCCGCGTCTTGCCCGCGTTTTGACCGTGCGTTTCAGTCGGGCTTTCGCTCGCGCGCCGCAGCGCCTAGATGCAGGGCGTGGATAGCCCGGCAGCGGCCGGGCGGGCGAAGGCGGGTGCAGGAGCGATGATGGACGACACGACGAAATCGCGCGCCGCGCCCCCGGCGGCCCGCACGCCCGACACCCAGACCGTGACCGATGTCCGGCACTGGTCCGAATGGCTGATGTCGTTCCGCTGCACCCGGCCCGCCTCGCTTCGGTTCCGGTCGGGGGAGTTCGTGATGATCGGCCTGCCCGGCGACAACGGCAAGCCGATCCTGCGCGCCTATTCCATTGCCTCGCCCTGTTGGGACGAGGAGCTTGAGTTCTATTCGATCAAGGTCGCGGACGGGCCGCTGACCTCGCGGCTGCGCCACATCCGCCCCGGCGACCCGCTGATCCTGCGCCCCAAGCCCGTGGGGACGCTGGTCCTCGACGCGCTGCTGCCGGGGCGGCGGCTGTGGCTGCTGGCGACCGGCACCGGCTTTGCGCCCTTCGCGAGCCTTCTGCGCGACCCCGAGACGTTCGAGCGCTACGAGCAGGTCGTGATGATGCACACCTGCCGCACCGCCGACGAACTGGCCTATGGCCGCGAACTGGTCGCCGACCTGACCCGCGACCCGCTGCTGGTCGAGATCTTCGGCGAGGGGATTGCGGACCGGGTGCTGTATTACCCGACGACCACGCGCGAGCAGGGGCCGCGCATGGGGCGCATCACCGACAACCTGACCTCGGGCAAGGCGTTCGCCGACATGGGGCTGCCGCCGATGGATCCGGCGGTGGACCGGGCGATGGTCTGCGGCAGCCTTGCCTTCAACCTTGACGTCAAGGCGGTGCTGGAAGGGTTCGGGCTGACCGAGGGGGCCAACAGCGACCCCCGCGAATTCGTGATCGAGAAGGCCTTCGTGGGCGAGGGCGTCTGACCGCCCTTGGCGGCGGCCCGCACGGGTCGCCGTGGTTTGATCTTTATTCAGGAAACCTTGCGCGCCGCCCCGGTGTTGCTTCGTCAGACGCTTGTGTCTGAGGAGTATTCCCATGAAGACCGCAATCCTTGCTGCCGCGATCGGCCTTGCCGCCGCTGGCGCCCTGTCCGCCCAGACCGCCACCCCGCCCACCGCCGACACCTCGGCCGCCGTGCCCACGGTGCCGACCGATGGCGCGACCACGACCGCCCCCGCCGCTACCGCGACCGTGGGCAGCACGGACGTCGCGATCTCGGCCCTGACCCCGCAGGAGTTCGTGAACCGCGCCGCCTCCAGCGGGATGTTCGAGGTGATGTCGAGCGAGCTTGCGCTGGAACGCGCCGCGACGCCGTCGGTCAAGGAATTCGCCCAGATGATGGTCACCGACCACACCAAGGCGAACGACGAGCTGAAGATCGTCGCCGCCGCGAACGGCCTGACCGTCCCGGCCGAGATGTCGGGCACCCCCGCCGACGACTGGGAAATGCTGCAGAACGCCGATGCCGGCGTGTTCGAGCAGTCCTACGTGGACATGCAGATCAAGGCGCACTCGACCGCGATCGACCTGTTCTCGGCCCAGGCGCAAGCGACCACCAACCCCGAACTGTCGGCCTTTGCCCAGAAGACCCTGCCGACGCTGCAGTCGCACCGCGAAATGCTGACCGGCATGGGCGGCTGATCGCAGCTCCCAAGTCCCTGCTTCCACGCAGTCCCGGCGCCGCGTCCGAAAGGGTGCGGCGCCTTTCATTCGCCGGGCGCGAACCCCGCCCGTCAGGGGCGCGGCACGACCGGGGTGCGTTGACACCGCTGCGCGCGGTGCCCATGTTCCCGCGTCAAGTCGTCCCCCGGAGGTGCCATCATGCCCGTCGTCGTCGTGGAATCTCCGGCAAAGGCCAAGACCATCAACAAGTATCTGGGCGACGACTACACCGTTCTGGCGTCGTTCGGGCATGTCCGCGACCTGCCGCCCAAGGACGGCTCGGTCGATACCGACGCCGATTTCGACATGAAGTGGGAAATCGCCGCCGACAGCCGCAAGCACGTCAAGGCGATCAAGGATGCGCTGGCGTCCGACCCCAACCTGATCCTCGCCACCGACCCCGACCGCGAGGGCGAGGCGATCAGCTGGCACCTGCGCGAGGCGCTGGCGCCCGCGCTGAAAAAGGCGGCCGTCAGCCGCGTGACCTTCAACGCGATCACCAAGTCCGCCGTGACCGAGGCGATGGCCAACCCGCGCGAGATCGACCAGCCGCTGGTGGACGCCTATCTGGCGCGGCGGGCGCTGGATTACCTCGTCGGCTTCAACCTGTCGCCGGTCCTGTGGCGCAAGCTGCCGGGCGCGAAGTCGGCCGGCCGCGTCCAGTCCGTCGCGCTGCGCGTCATCGTCGACCGCGAGATGGAGATCGAGGCGTTCCGCGCCCGCGAATACTGGACCGTCCACGCGACGCTGGCGACGCCTGGCGGCACCGAATACGCGGCCCAGCTGGTCAGCTATGCGGGCAAGAAGCTGGAACGCTACGATCTCGCCGACGCCGAAGCGGCCGCACTTGCCGTCAGCGCGGTGCAGTCGCGCGACCTCACCGTGACCTCGGTCACGTCGAAACCGGCCAGCCGCAACCCGTGGCCCCCCTTCATGACCTCGACCCTGCAGCAGGAAGCCAGCCGCAAGCTGGGCCTGGGCGCGCGGGCCTGCATGTCGGCGGCGCAGCGGCTGTATGAGGCGGGCTACATCACCTATATGCGGACCGACGGCATCGACATGGCGCCCGAGGCGGTCCACGCCGCCCGCGACGCGATCAAGGCGCGGTTCGGGGCGGACTACGTTCCTACCAGCCCGCGCATGTACAAGAACAAGGCCAAGAACGCGCAGGAAGCGCATGAATGCATCCGGCCCACGGACATGATGCTGTCGCCCGACCGCCTGAACGTCGAGGCCGAGCAGCGCAAGCTTTACGACCTGATCTGGAAGCGCACGATCGCCTCGCAGATGGAGGCCGCGCGCATGGAACGCACGGCGGTCGAGATCGGCAGCGCCGACGGGCAGGTCGGCCTGCGCGCCACCGGACAGGTTATGCTCTTTGACGGCTTCCTGCGGGTTTACGACCAGGGCCACGACGACGACGAGGGCGAGGACAGCGCCCGCCTGCCGCAGATCGCCGAAGGCGAGGCCGCGGCCAAGCGCGACGTGGTGCCGGAACAGCACTTCACCCAGCCGCCGCCGCGCTACACCGAAGCGACGCTGGTCAAGCGGATGGAAGAACTCGGCATCGGCCGCCCGTCCACATACGCCAGCATCGTGACGACCATCCAGGACCGCGACTATGTCCGCAAGGACAAGAACCGCCTGATCCCCGAGGACAAGGGGCGGCTGGTGACGGTGTTCCTGACCCGCTACTTCCCGCGCTACGTCAGCTACGACTTCACCGCCGACATGGAAGGCGAGCTCGACGACATCTCCAGCGGCAACCGCGCCTACCGCGAGGTGCTGCGGCGGTTCTGGCGCGACTTTACCGCCGCGCTGGAAGGGACGAGCGAGCTTCGCATCAGCGAGGTGCTGACCGCGATCGACGACGCGCTGGCGCCGCATCTGTATCCGCCGCGTGCGGACGGGGGCGATCCGCGCGAATGCCCGCTCTGCGGCAAGGGGCGGCTGAACCTCAAGACCGCGCGGTCGGGCGGGGCGTTCATCGGCTGCACCAACTATCCCGAATGCCGCTACACCCGCCCGCTGTCCGGCCCCGAAGGCGAGGTCATGGGGGACGTGGTGCTGGGGCAGGACCCGACGGGGCTGGACATCAGCCTGAAGAACGGCCGCTTCGGCCCCTATGTCCAGCGCGGCGAGGCGTCGGCCGAAGAACCGAAACCCCCGCGCGCGTCGATTCCCAAGGGCTGGGACGTCGCGGCGATGGACCTGGAAAAGGCGCTGCGGCTCTTGGACCTGCCGCGCCCGATCGGCCCGCACCCCGAGGACGGGGTGATGATCGAGGCGGGGATCGGCCGCTACGGCCCGTTCGTGAAGCACGGCCCGAAATACGCAAACCTCGCCGAGGTGGACGAGGTGTTCACCATCGGCATGAACCGCGCGGTCGAGGTGCTGGCGCAACCGCCGCGCCGGGGCCGGGCCGCGCCCTCGGCCCCGCTGGCCGACCTGGGCGAACACCCCGAGGGCGGGTCGGTGCAGGTGCTGAACGGGCGGTTCGGCCCTTACGTCAAGTGGGGCAAGGTCAACGCCACCCTGCCGCGCGACGTCGCGCCCGAGGCGATGACGATGGACCGGGCGGTCGAACTGATCGCGGCCAAGGCCGCGAAGGGCGGCAAGCCGGCAAAGAAGCCGGCGGCGAAGAAGGCGACCGCGAAAACGGCCCCGGCGGCCAGGAAGCCCGCCGCCAAGAAGCCGGCGGCAAAGAAGGCCACGACGAAGAAGGCCACGGCAAACGGGGCAGAGGGCGACACCGCGAAGAAGCCCGCAGCCCGCAAACCCGCCGCGAAGAAGCCAGCCGCGAAGAAAGCGGCCACCCCGGCCGACACCCCGGACACCTGACCCTTACCGGCAGGCAACTCGGTTCGGCCCGCGCGCCCCGCTCCCCGCCGCGTTGACAGCGTGGCGCCCGTGTGCAGACATCCTGCCGACCCTTCGCCCGGCGAGAAACGCGCGGACGCGGGTCCGGCCAGATCAAAGGGGGGGACATGCACAAGGTTTACGACAGCGCCGCCGCCGCGCTCGACGGGGTGCTGAAGGACGGCATGACCATCGCCGCCGGGGGCTTCGGCCTGTGCGGCATCCCCGAACTGCTGATCGCCGCGATCCACGAGGCGGGCACCCGCGACCTGACCATCGCGTCCAACAACTGCGGCGTGGACGGGTTCGGCCTGGGCATCCTTCTGGACAGCAAGCAGATCAAGAAGATGATCTCGTCCTACGTGGGCGAGAACGCCGAGTTCATGCGCCAGTACCTGTCGGGCGAGCTTGAGTTGGAGTTCAACCCGCAGGGCACGCTGGCCGAGCGGATGCGGGCTGGCGGCGCGGGCATCCCCGGCTTCTACACCAGAACCGGCGTCGGCACCGTCATCGCCGACGGCAAGGAGGTGAAGTCCTTCGACGGCGAGGACTACATCCTCGAACGCGGCCTGATCGCGGACCTGGCGATCGTGAAGGGCTGGAAGGCCGACACCTCGGGCAACGTCGTGTTCCGCAAGACCGCGCGCAACTTCAACGTCCCCGCCGCCACCTGCGGCCGCGTCTGCGTGGTCGAGGTCGAGGAGATCGTGCCCGTGGGCAGCCTTGACCCCGACGCGATCCACCTGCCGGGGATCTACGTCCACCGGCTGATCCAGGGGCAGCACGAGAAGCGGATCGAGCAGCGCACCGTGAGGAAGGGGTAAGCCATGGCCGACACGAAACCCACCGCCGCCGCCGGGTCCGAGGCCGGCGCGCCCGCTGCGGCCGCCCCCGTCGCGAAGGGCTGGGACCGCAACCAGATGGCCGCCCGCGCCGCGCGCGAGTTGCAGGACGGGATGTACGTGAACCTCGGGATCGGCATCCCGACGCTGGTCGCGAATTACATCCCCGAGGGGATGACCGTCACGCTGCAATCGGAAAACGGGATGCTGGGCATCGGCCCCTTCCCGGCCGAGGACGCGGTGGACCCCGATCTCATCAACGCGGGCAAGCAGACGATCACCGAACTGCCGCACTCGGCCTATTTCGACAGCGCGCAGTCCTTCGCGATGATCCGCGGCGGCAAGATCGCGATGGCGATCCTGGGCGCGATGGAAGTGGCGGAAAACGGCGATCTGGCGAACTGGATGATCCCCGGCAAGCTGGTGAAGGGCATGGGCGGGGCGATGGACCTGGTGGCGGGCGTCAAGCGCGTCGTGGTGGTCATGGACCACACGAACAAGGCGGGGGAATCCAAGGTGCTGCGCGAATGCACCCTGCCGCTGACCGGCAAGGGCGTCGTGGACCGCATCATCTCGAACCTGGGCGTGCTGGACGTGGTGGACGGGGGGCTGCGGATCGTCGAATGCGCCGACGGCGTCAGCGAGGATGAACTGCGCGCCGCGACGCAGGCCACGATTGTCGCCTGAGGCGGGCGTCCGCGCGGTCCGCTGGACCGGCGAGGACGGGCAGGGGCTGGAACACTGCGTCCTGACGCTGAAGCGCGGCGGGCTGGTGCTGGAAGGCATGGTCGCGGGCAACCGCGAGGGCGACAGCTACGGCGCGCATTACATCGTGCGCGCCGACGCACAGGGCCGCACGCGCGAGGTGCGGGTGCGCTATGCGGGCAGCTATTCGCTGCATGTCACCGCTGACGGCGAGGGGAACTGGCACGACGAGCAAAGGGGCAGGGCGATCCCCGGCCTTCGCGGCTGCATCGACATCGACATCGGCGCGACCGCCGCGACCAATACGCTGCCGATCCGGCGGCTGGGGCTGGCGGTCGGCGAGGCCTGCGCGATCAGCGCGGCCTATGTTCCGCTGCCGGGCGAACTCGCGGGCCAGCTGGAAGGGGCGTTCCTGCCCGAGCCGGTGGACCAGCGATACACCCGGCTCGGCGACCGGCTGTGGCGCTACGAGGGGTTGTTCCGCGACTTCGTGGCCGACTTGGCCGTGGACGACATGGGCCTTGTCCTCGACTACCCGCAGCTGTTCCGGCGCGCAGCCCTCGGGGGCAAGGCGTGACGGCGGACGACATCGCGGCGCTGTTCACGCAGGGCGACGATTTCCTCTGCGCGCGCTGGGGACGGCCCGTGGCGCCGGTGGTGTTCGGGCTGGACGATGCCTCGCTTTCGATCTTTCGCGATGCGCTGAAGGCGGTGGTGGCCCATGCCCGCCACCCGCTGGCCGACACCGACCCGGAAACCGGCGCGAACCTGATGATCTTCGCGGTGGCGGACTGGGACGACCTGCGGGCGGTGACCGACCTCGACCGCCTCACCGGGATCGCGGACCTGCCCGGACGGCTGGCCGCGCAGTCGGCCGACCGTTACCGCCTGCTGCGCTTCGACGCGGATGGCGCGATCCGCGCCTGCATGACCTTCCTGCGCCTGGGCGGCGCGCTGGGGCAGGCGCATCCGGCCGCGCTGGCCGAGGACGCGGGCGTCAACGCGATGCTGAGCTTCGCCCACCACGTCATCCCGTCCGCCGACCTCGCCAGCCTGATCCGCGCCGCCTACGATCCCGCGCTGCCGTCCTGCGCCCGCGATCCCAGCCACGCGCTGCGGCTTGCGGCAAGGCTGGCCGCGCCATGACCCACCGCTTCCCGGTCCGGGTCTATTACGAGGACACCGACCTTGGTCAGGTGGTCTATTACGCCAACTACCTGCGCTTCATCGAACGCGCCCGCAGCGAATGGCTGCGCGCGGGCGGCATCGACCAGCTGGCGCTGATGCAGGGGGACGGCATCGCCTTTGTCGCGCGGCGGGTGAACGCCGACTATCTGTCGCCCGCCCGCTACGACGACCTGCTGGACGTGGTGTCCGACCTGCGCGGCATCCACGGCGCGCGGATCGCGCTGACGCAGCGCGTCGAACGGGCCGGTCGGGTGCTGTTTTCGGCCGAGGTGGACCTTGTCTGCGTTACCGTGCCGTCGATGCGGCCGGTCCGCGTGCCGGCGGCGGTCCGGGCCGCGCTGGGGCGGGGGGGGGAACCCGCCGGCGCGCCGCCCACCTGACGCACATGTGTTGCCCCGCAGGGGTGCGTTCTGGTTAAATCCCGGCCAAAAGACCGCGCGAAGCGGCCAGATCCCGCATCGATCACGCGCCGGCGCGCCGTCGCCCGGGCAAGGACAGGCACCGACCCATGGAACAAATCGCCGCCGGAACGCCGGTCGACTTTTCGCTCATCGCGCTGTTCACGCGCGCCTCGCCGATCGTGCAGGCGGTCATGGTGCTGCTGGTGCTGGCGTCGGTCTGGTCGTGGGCCGTCATCATCCAGAAGATCATCACCTTCGGCGCCGCCAAGCGCGAGACCGGGCGGTTCGAGCGCGCGTTCTGGTCCGGCCAGCCCCTGGACGATGTCTACGACCAGATGAGCGGTCGCCCGCGCGGCGCGGCGGAACGGGTGTTCGCGGCCGGAATGCTGGAATGGCGCCGCTCGCAGCGGGACGACGGCGGCATCATCCCGGCGGCGCAATCGCGGATCGACCGGGCGATGAACGTGGCCATCGGGCGCGAAGCCGACCGCCTGAACCGGGGCCTGCCGCTGCTCGCCACGATCGGGTCGGTCGCGCCGTTCGTGGGCCTGTTCGGCACCGTCTGGGGGATCAAGAACGCGTTCGAGGGGATCGCGCTCAGCCAGAACACCAGCCTTGCCGTCGTGGCGCCCGGCATCGCCGAGGCGCTGCTTGCCACCGCGCTGGGCCTGCTGGCCGCGATCCCGGCGGTCGTCGCCTACAACAACCTGTCGTCCGACGCCGACCGCATCAGCGGCAGCCACGAGGCGTTCGCGGACGAGTTCTCGACCATCCTGTCGCGCCAGCTCGAGGAGGACTGAGTTGGGCGCGGGCACCATGCGCCGGGGCGGCGGCCGGCGCGGCCGGGGTCGGCGCAGCCAGCCGATGTCGGAAATCAACGTGACGCCCTTCGTGGACGTCATGCTGGTGCTGCTCATCATCTTCATGGTCGCGGCGCCGCTTTTGACCGTGGGCGTGCCGCTGCAACTGCCGCGCACGGCGGCCGAGGCGATCACCTCGGAACCCGAAGAGCCGCTGACGATCAGCGTCCCGCCGTCAGGCCCGCTGGTCCTGATGACGAGCGAGGTCCCCGAGGATCAGCTGATCGCCACCCTTCGCGCGGTCGCCGCCGAACGGCAGAGCGGGCGCATCTACCTGCGTGCCGACGGCGGCATCCCCTATGCCCGCGTGATGCAGGTGATGGGGGCGCTGAACGCGGCGGGCTTCCGCGACATCGTGCTGGTGACGGATACCGGCGGTCCCCGGATGGACGCCCCCGTGGTGGACGGCTGACGGAATGGAACGCGCCGACCGGATCGGGGCCTGGGTCTCGGGCGTCGCGCACGCGGCGCTGATCGCGTGGGTCGCGGTCGGCGGCGCGCTGTTCCGGGGCCAGTCCTCGGCCCCGATCCGCATGACCAACGTCCAGACCATGACCGAGGCCGATTTCCAGCAGATGGCGGCGGCGACGCGCGGGGCGGGGCCCGTGGGTGAGACCGCGCAGGTCCAGCCCGCGCAGCCGCAGGCGCCGGGCGACGAGGTCGTGGCGTCGCGCACCCGCTCCTACTGCCAGAAGTCGGTCAGTGCGTGGCTCAACTACCCCGCCCGGTTCGACTTCAACTACACCCACTTCCACGAGGCGGAGTGGGAGGCGGGCAACCGGCGCTCGGTCTGCTGGGCGCAGACCGAGGAGTGAGCCGGATGCGGACCCGGCCCCCTGTGCTCCCGATGCGTCCGGTGCTCCCGATGCGTCCGGTGCCCCGCCGGGGGCGCGTGTGGCTCGCGATGCTGGCCGCGGCTGCCACCCTGATGACCGCCTGCAGCGGATCTGGTGACGAAGCGCCCGGCTCCGCAGGCTCCGCCGCCAGCACCGCCAGCACCG
>ERZ501041.91-NODE-91-length-18559-cov-10.825659_pt1 | contig 18559 bp, 16 predicted proteins | sample MGYA00248848_ERZ501041 | MGnify/ENA primary metagenome ERZ501041 (study PRJEB25958, sample SAMN03398573) | human skin metagenome | study: EMG produced TPA metagenomics assembly of the Human Skin Microbiome Metagenome (human skin metagenome) data set.
GGCCGCAGCGACTATCCGAACCAGGTCAACAACGTCCTGTGCTTCCCCTTCATCTTCCGCGGCGCGCTGGACGTGGGCGCGACGCGCATCAACGACGAGATGCAGATCGCCTGCGTCGAGGGCATCGCGGCGCTGGCCCGCGCCACCACCAGCGCCGAAGCCGCCGCCGCCTACAGCAGCGAGCGGCTGAGCTTCGGCGCGGACTACCTGATCCCCAAGCCCTTCGACCCGCGCCTGATCGGCGTCGTCGCCACCGCCGTCGCCCGCGCCGCGATGCAGTCGGGCGTGGCCGCCCGGCCCGTGGCCGACCTCGACGCCTACAAGCGCAATCTGGACAGCTCGGTCTTCCGCTCGGCCCTCATCATGCGCCCGGTGTTCGAGGCAGCGGCGACCGCCACCCGCCGCATCGTCTTTGCCGATGGCGAGGACGAGCGCGTCCTGCGCGCCGCCAACGCCATGCTGGAAGAAACGACCGAGGTGCCGATCCTGATCGGCCGCCCCGACGTGATCGCAACGCGCTGCGAACGCGCGGCCCTGCCGATCCGGCCGGAAACCGACTTCGAGATCGTGAACCCTGAAAGCGACTCGCGCTACCGGGACTATTGGGAAACCTATCACCGGCTGATGGCGCGGCGGGGCGTCACGCCCGACGTGGCGCGGTCGATCATGCGCACCAACACCACCGCGATCGGCGCGATCATGGTCCACCGGAACGAGGCCGACAGCCTGATCTGCGGCGCGGTCGGGCAGTTCTCGTGGCACCTCGACTTCATCCGGCAGGTGCTGGGCCGCGACGGGCTGGACCCGATCGGGGCGCTGTCGATGATGATCCTGCAGGACGAGCCGATCTTCATCGCCGACACGCAGGTGAACCACGACCCGACCCCCGAACAGGTCGCCGCGTCCGCCGTGGGCGCCGCCCGCCACGTCCGCCGCTTCGGCCTGACGCCGAAGATCGCGCTTTGCTCGCATTCGCAGTTCGGCAACCTTGACACTTATTCGGGGCGCAAGATGCGGGCCGCGCTGGCGCTGCTGGACGCGGCTCAGGTCGATTTCATCTACGAGGGCGAAATGCACGTCGACGCAGCACTCGACCCGTCGGTGCGGGAACGTATCTTCCCCGGCTCGCGGCTGGGGAACGACGCGGCGAACGTTCTGATCTTCGCGGGCTCGGATGCGGCCTCGGGGGTGCGCAACATCCTTAAAACCCGCGCGGAGGGGCTGGAGGTCGGGCCGATCCTGATGGGGATGGGCAACCGCGCCCATATCGTGACGCCCTCGATCACGACGCGCGGGCTGCTGAACATCTCGGCCCTCGCGGGCACCCCGGTCGACCATTACGGCTGACCGGGGAATCGTCCGGGCGTCGGGCTTTCAGCCGATATCGGCCCCGAGCGCCCGCATCAGCGGCAGGAAGTCAGGGAAGCTCGTCGCGATCGGGCCCGCGTCATCCACCGTGACCGGGTCGCGCGCCGCCATGCCGAGGACGAGAAAGCTCATTGCGATCCGGTGGTCTAGGTGGGTCAGGCAGGTCGCCCCGCCGCGAACCTCGCCCGTGCCGTGAACAGTCAGGCTGTCCCGCGTCTCCTCGACCCGGACCCCGTTCGCCTCGAGACCGCGGGCCATCGCGTCGATGCGGTCGCTTTCCTTGACCCGCAACTCGGCCACGCCGTGCATGACCGTTGTGCCTTGGGCCAGCGCCGCCACGACCGACAGGATCGGGAACTCGTCGATCATGCTCGCCGCGCGCGCGGGCGGCACCTCGACCCCGCGCAGCGCGGAATGGCGCACGACCAGGTCCGCGACCGGCTCGCCGCCTTCCTCGCAATCGTTTTCCCAGGTCAGGTCCGCGCCCATCTCGGTGAGCGTGACGTAGAACCCGTCCCGCGTCGGATTGCGGCTGACGCCCGGCACCCGAACCTCGGACCCCGGCACCAGCAGCGCCGCGGCGACCGGGAAGGCGGCCGAGCTCGGGTCGCGCGGCACCGCGACCGCCTGAGCCCGCAGTTCGGGCTGGCCGGTCAGGGTGATGACGCGGCCCTCGTCCGTGATCTCGGTGCGGATGGTGGCGCCGAAGCCCGCAAGCATCCGCTCGGTATGGTCGCGCGTGGGCTCCGCCTCGATCACCACGGTCTGCGCGGGCGCGTTCAGCCCGGCCAGCAGCACCGCGGACTTGATCTGCGCGCTGGCGACGGGCGTTGCATAGCGCACCGGCACCGGATCCGCCGCGCCCCGGATCGTGACCGGCAAAAGCCCCCCTTCGCGCGCCGTCACCTCGGCCCCGAACAGCCGCAACGGATCGGTGATCCGTCCCATCGGCCGCCGCGACAGGCTGGCGTCGCCGGTGAACGTCGCAACGATCGGCGTCGTCGCCATCGCCCCCATGATGAGCCGCACCCCGGTCCCGGAATTGCCGCAGTCGATCACGCCCGCAGGCTCGGCGAAGCCGCCGACGCCCACCCCGTGAACCGACCATGCGCCCTCGCCCAGCCGCTCGACCTCGGCCCCGAACGCCTGCATCGCGCGCGCGGTGTCCAGCACGTCCTGCCCTTCCAGAAGCCCGGTGATCCGCGTCTCGCCCACCGACAGCGCGCCGAGGATCAGCGCCCGGTGGCTCACCGACTTGTCGCCGGGCACCCGCGCCTCCCCCCTTAGCGGTCCGGCGCGGCGGGCGGTCAGCGGCGTGGGTTCGGTTTCGTGCGGCATGGCGGCTCCTCGTGTTCGGGCGCGACATTAGCGCGGGCGGCGCGGCCCTGCCATGTTCTGTCCCGAAATATCCCCGCCGGAGGCGCCGGGATTACCGCCGGAACGTCGCGTAGTGGGGCGCGCGGCCCTCGCGCAGCGCCTTCTGCTCGTAGCGCGTGGAATGCCAGTCCTCCCACGCCTCAGGTCCTTCAGCCACCAGCGTGAAGCCCGCCTTCGGCACCTCCTCGAGCGTCTGGCGCATGTAGTCGGGAATGTCGGTCGCGACCCGGAACTCCGCCCCCGGCGCCAGCACGCGGTGCAGCGGCACCAGATGTTCGGGCGTGACGAAGCGGCGGCGGTGGTGGCGCGCCTTGGGCCAGGGGTCGGGATAGTTCAGGAACGCCCGCGCGATCGAAGCGTCGGGGAACACGTCCATCAGGTCGCGCGCGTCGCCCGGATGGACGGACACGTTCGTCACCCCCGCCGCGCGGATCTTGCCGAGCAGCATCGCTACGCCGTTGATAAACGGCTCGCAGCCGATGATGCCGATCCCGGGATAGCGCGCGGCCATCGCGACCATGTGCTCGCCCCCGCCGAAGCCGACCTCGAGCCACAGGGGCCGGTCGTCGCCGAAGATCGCGCGCGGGTCGACCGGAGTGCGGTCCGGGTTCTCGTGGACCGTGATCCCGCGCGGGCGCAGGTCGCCCAGGTCCTCGGACAGGTAGCCCTTCTGGCTTTGCCGCAGGGTCTTGCCGTGGCGGCGGCCGTAGAAGTTGCGGCGGGGCGGGGTCGGGTCGAACTCGGTCATGGCCGGGCGATGCCGCGCGGCGGGGGGAAGGTCAAGTGCCGCCCCACGTCGGGCCCGCCGCCGCGCTCGTGTCAGTCCGCGGCGAGGCGGCTGATGATGACCTTGACCTCGGGCTTCTTGCCGATCTCTTCCATGGCGACGTTGCGGGTGATCTTGCGGATCGCCTCGTCCAGCTTCTTGTCGTCCATGACGGTGCGGGCATCGACCCGGTCCAGGAACTCGGCCAGCTCCGATTCCAGGTGCCGCGCCAGCGGCACGCCGGCGCGGCCCTGCTGGGCAAGGCCCATGGTTTCCACCCAGGCGTCGGGCAGCGGCTCGTCGTTCTCGTCGATGATGATCGACACGGTCGCGTGGCCGTTCAGCGCCATGCGGATGCGGTCGCGGACGATCCCGTCCATCGCCCCGATCAGCACCGTGCCGTCCAGATACAGCCGGCCGGTCGCCACGTCGTCCACCACGCGCGGCGCCGCACCCGTCAGGTCCAGCATCGTGCCGTTGGTGGCGATGGCGGTCGCGATCCCCTTTGCCTGACCGAGGGCTGCGTGCTCGCGCAGGTGCATGTGCTCGCCGTGCATGGGGATCAGGATTTCGGGCTTCAGCAGGTCGTGGACGGCCTGAAGGTCGGGCCGGTTCGCGTGGCCCGAGACGTGGTAGAACCCGTCATCGGCATCGAACACGTCCACGCCGCGGCGGCTGAGGTTGTTCATGATGCGGATCACGGGGCGCTCGTTCCCCGGGATCGTCCGGCTTGAAAACAGGAAGCTGTCGCCTTCCTTCAGTTCGAGCCCCAGGTACCGGCCCATCGACAGCTGCATGGATGCGGCGCGGCGCTCGCCCTGGCTGCCGGTGACGATCAGCATGACCTTGTTGCGCGGAAGCTCCGCCGCCTGTTCGGGGCCGATCACGTCGGGAAAGCTGGTCAGGACGCCGGTTTCGATCGCCGCCGTCACCATCTTGCGCATCGCCCGGCCCAGCAGGCAGATCTGCCGCCCGGCGGCGATGCCCGCATCGGCCAGCGTCTTCAACCGCGCCACGTTCGACGCGAAGGTGGTCGCCACGACCATCTGCTTTTGCGCCACGACGAAGTCGAGAAGCGGGTTGGCCAGCATCGCCTCGGACCGGCCGGGGTTGGGGCTGAAGACGTTCGTGGAATCGCAGGCCAGCACCTTGACCGGGCGTTCGTTCGCGATCTCGTGGAACAGGATCGGGTCGAAGGCCTCGCCCACGACCGGGGTTCCGTCCAGCTTGAAGTCGCCGGTATGCACGACGCGCCCCGCCGGCGTGTCGATGATGAGCGCGGAACTTTCCGGGATCGAGTGGCTCAGCGGAACGAACTGCACGTCGAAGGGGCCGGCATGCACGATCTCGGGCCGGGGGGCGACGATGCGAAGCTTGTCGGTGGGCTGGCCCGCCTCTTCCATCTTCATGCGCGCCAGCGTGCCGGTGAAGCGGCGGGCATAGACCGGCACCTTCAGGCGGCCGTAGAGCAGCCCCAGCGCGCCCACGTGATCCTCATGCCCGTGGGTGATGAAGATCGCCTCGAGCCGGTCGCGGTTGTCTTCCAGCCAGCCCATGTCGGCCATGATGAGGTCGATCCCCGGCGCGCTGTCCATGTCGCCGAAGGTCACGCCGAGATCGACGAGGATCAGGCGTTCGCGCCCCGGCTCGCCGTAGCCGTAGACATAGGCGTTCATGCCGATTTCGCCCGCGCCGCCCAGCGGCAGATAGATCAGGCGCTCAGCCATTGCCCATCTCCTTGTTGTAATCGTGGATGAGCCGAAGCCCGTGCATCGTCAGATCTTCGTCCCAGCTGTGGAACAGACCGTCAGCCTGGTCGAACAACGGGGCCAGTCCCCCGGTTGCAATCACCGTCATCTTGCGGCCGCGTTCGCCCTGGATCCGCGCGCAGATTTCGCGGACAAGGCCGACATAGCCCCAGAACACGCCCGACTGGATGCAGGCAACCGTATTCGTGCCGATCACCTGCTGCGGCTGGGTCACGTCCACGTGCGGCAGGGACGCAGCCCCCATGTGCAGCGCCTCGAGCGACAGGTTCACACCGGGCGCGATCACCCCGCCGACATAGGCACCGTCGACGTCCACCACGTCGAAGGTGGTTGCGGTGCCGAAATCGACCACCGTCAGGTCGGGGCCGTAGCGGTCGAACGCGGCCCAGGTGTTCACCAGCCGGTCGGGCCCCACCGTCGTGCCTTCGTCAACGCGGGGCTGGACCGGCAGCAGGCAGTCGGGCTTGCCCACCACGAGCGGGCGCAGGTCGAAGTAGCGGTTGCAGAGGACGCGCAGGTTGAACACCACGCGCGGCACGGTCGAGCTGATGATGCAGGCGTCGATCGACACGTCCAGCTTGCGCAGCGCGATCATCGAGGACAGCCACACGAAGTATTCGTCGGCCGTCCGCAGGTGGTCGGTCGAGATGCGCCAGTGGCCGAGGAAGCTGTTTCCGTCCCAGATCGAGAACACGGTGTTGGTGTTGCCGGTGTCGATGCACAGAAGCATGTCAGGCCCCTTCCGCGAAGTAGATGTCGGCGGCGGGCACGACCTCGCGCCCTTGTGCCGTCGTCAGGATCAGCGCGCCCGCCTCGTCGATGCCGTCGAAGCGGCCAGTGCGGGCGTGGGGGCCGGTGCGGGCGGTGATGGTCTGGCCCAGTCTCGCGGCCCGCGCCATCCAGGCGGCGCGCACGGGGGCAAAGCCGTCCTGCGCCAGCCGCGCCTGCCAGTGGGCGAAGGCGGGGGCGAGCAGGTCCAGAAAGTCGTCGGGCGACACCGCGTGCCCGGTCTCGGACGCGACCGAGACGGGCGGCAGCGCGTCGGCCTCGACCTCGGCCGCGGCCGGTGCCGCGGCCAGGTTGACGCCGATCCCCACGGCCAGCAGATCGACCCCGGCCGTGCCGCCCGCGCCCAGCCCTTCCAGCAGGATGCCCGACACCTTGCCGCCGTTCAGCAGCACGTCATTGGGCCACTTGATCGCGAGCCGCGCCGCAGGCCCGCAGGCCGCCGCCAGCGCGTCATGGACGGCGAGCCCGGCGACGAAGCCCAGCCGCGCGGCGTCCTGCGCCTGCCCCGACGGCCGCATCACCAGCGTCGCCGCGAAGTTGCCGGCGGGCATGATCCACGCCCGCCCGCGCCTGCCCCGGCCGGCGGTCTGTTCCCGCGCCATGATCCACGCGGGCCCGCTGAGCTGTGGTGCCAGCCGCATCGCGTGGGCGTTGGTGCTGTCGGTGCGGTCGAGGACGTGGCGCGCCACGCCCTCGGGCCACGCCGCAGGGCGGGTGTCAGTCAACGTGGGCCGTCGCCACCGCGACCGGGTCCGCCACGGCGGGCTTTTCCGCGACCAGCGTCGCCGCCGCGCGGCCCGCCGCATCGTCCACGCCCAGCATGCTGACCGCGCCCAGCGTCATGATCGCGGCCGACCCGACCAGCGCCAGCCACTGGAACCCACCCATGCGGGTGGTCAGCGCGCCGTCACGCTCGGTCCCGAAATACATGTAGTAGACGATCCGCAGGTAATAGAACGCGCCGATCACCGACGCGATCACGCCCAGAACGGCCAGCCAGCCAAGGCCCGCATCGACTGCCGCCGACAGCACCGCGAACTTGGCGAAGAAGCCCAGGAACGGCGGCACACCCGCCAGGCTGAACAGCAGGATCAGCATGGCGGCCGCCTTCAACGGCTCGGTGCGCGCCAGCAGGTTCAGGTCGTCAAGCCCGGTCACGGGACGGCCGTTGCGTTCCATCGACAGGATGAAGGCGAAGCTGCCGACGCCCATCACCGCATAGATCGCCATGTAAAGCAGCATCGCCTGAACCCCGACCGCCGTCCCGGCGGCCAGGCCCACCAGCGCGAAGCCCATGTGCGAGATCGAGGAATAGGCCATCAGCCGCTTGATGTCGCGCTGGCCGATCCCGGCGATCGAGCCCAGGAACATCGACAGCACGGCGAGCAGCGCGACAATCTGCGTCCAGTCGCCGATGGCGTTGCCGAAGCCGCCGAACATCAACCGCGCCAGCAGCGCCATCGCTGCCACCTTGGGCGCGGTCGCGAAGAACGCGGTCACCGGCGTGGGCGAGCCCTCGTAAACGTCGGGCGTCCACATGTGGAACGGCACCGCGCTGACCTTGAACGCAAGGCCGACCAGCAGGAACACCATCCCGAACAGCAGCCCGATCGGAAGCTGGCCACTGACCACCACGTTCGCGATCGCCGCAAGGTTGGTCGTGCCTGCAAAGCCATAGACCAGCGACGCGCCGTAAAGCAGCATCCCGGAACTGAGCGAGCCCAGCACGAAGTACTTGAGCCCCGCCTCGGACGAACGGACGCTGTCGCGTCGCAGGGCGGCCACGACGTAAAGCGCCAGCGACTGCAGCTCCAGCCCCATGTAGAGCGTCAGGAGGTCGCCGGCCGACACCATCACCATCATCCCGATGACGGCGAGGACAACCAGCAACGGCAGCTCGAACCGCATCATGCCGTGGCGCGACAGGTAATCGACGCTCATCCCCAGGACGGCGGCGGCGGAGATCAGGATCACGATCTTGGCGAAGCGGGCAAAGCCGTCGTCGATGAACATGCCGAAGAACGCCTGCCCGCCCTCGGGCCCGTCGGGCGCGGCGCCCCAGCCGCGACCGATGGCAAAGGCGGCGACCAGCAGCGCGACGACGGTCAGCCACAGGATCGCGCGGCCCTGCGCGTCCTTGCCGGTGAACGACCCCAAAAGCAGCGCCACCAGCGTGAATAGCGCCAGCCCCGCTTCGGGCAGGACGGTCCAGAAATCAAGCGAGGTCATGGCCGCGCCCCCTTAGTGGCCGGCCGTGGCCACGACCGCGACGGGCGCGGGCGCAGGCAGGCTGGCGTGATAGTCTTGAAGCAGCGCCGCGACGGCGGGCCGGGTGATGTCGGTGACGGCGCGCGGATAAACCCCCAGCAGCAGCGTCATCGCGATCAGCGGGACGAAGATCCAGCGCTCGCGCGGCGACATCTCGCGCATGGACATGAGGCTGCCCTTGATGAGATCGCCAAGCGCCACCCGGCGGTAAAGCCACAGCGCATAGGCCGCCGACAGGATCACGCCCGAGGTCGCGACCAGCGCCACCCAGGTGTTGACCCGGAAGGTGCCGAGCAGCGTCATGAACTCGCCCACGAAGCCGCTGGTGCCCGGCAGGCCCACGTTCGCCATCGTGAAGAACAGGAACACCAGCGCATAGATCGGCATCCGGTTCGCAAGCCCGCCATAGGCGTCGATCTCGCGCGTGTGAAGCTGGTCGTAGATCACGCCGACCAGCAGGAACAGCGCGCCCGACACGAAGCCGTGGCTGATCATCTGGAAGATCGCGCCGTCCACGCCCGCCTGGTTGGCGGCGAAGATGCCCATGGTCACGTAGCCCATGTGCGCGACCGACGAATACGCGATCAGCTTCTTCATGTCGGTCTGCACCAGCGCGACGAGGCTCGTGTAGACGATGGCGATGGCCGACAGCCAGAGGATCGCGGGCTGGGCGATGGCGGACGCTTCCGGGAACATCGGCAGGCTGAAGCGCAGGAAGCCGTAGCCGCCCATCTTTAAAAGCACCGCCGCCAGCAGCACCGACGCCGCCGTGGGCGCCTGCACGTGCGCGTCGGGCAGCCACGTGTGGACCGGCCACATGGGCATCTTGACCGCGAAGCTTGCGAGGAAGGCGAGGAACAGCAGCGTCTGCGTGCCGCCCAGCAGGTAGGTGCCGAACACCGGGATCGGATCGCTGGGGAAGTCGAAGCCCATCAGCGTCGGGATGTCGGTCGTGCCGGCAAGCGAGACCATCGTCACCATCGCGACCAGCATCAGGACCGAGCCGAGAAAAGTGTAAAGGAAGAACTTGAACGTCGCGTAGATGCGGTTCGCCCCGCCCCAGATCCCGATGATGAGGAACATCGGGATCAGCCCGGCCTCGAAGAACAGGTAGAACAGGAACAGGTCGAGCGCGGTGAAGACGCCGATCATCAGCCCTTCGAGCACGAGAAAGGCGATCATGTAGTCCTTGACGCGGTCGGTGACCTTCCAGGTGGACAGGACCACCAGCGGCATCAGGAACGTCGTCAGCATCAGGAACAGGATCGAGATGCCGTCCACGCCCATCTTGTAGCGCAGGCCCATGATCCAGGGCTGGTCCTCGACGAACTGGAACCCGGTGTTCTGGGGATCGAACCCGGCCAGGACGAAGCACGACAGGATGAACGTCGCCGTGGTCGCGACCAGCGCCACCCAGCGGGCGTTGCGGGCCGCGGCCTCGTCGTCGCCGCGCAGAAGCAGCGCCAGGATCAGCGCCGCCACGATCGGCAGGAAGGTGATGAAGGACAGAAGGTTGGTCATTTCAAAGCGTGCCCCGCGTCATCACCCAGATCAGAAGGCCGACGAGGCCGATCACCATTCCGAAGGCGTAGTGGAACAGATATCCCGACTGCACCCGCCCGGCGAAGCGGGTGACGCGCGGGATCAGGCTCATCGCAACGCCGTTGATCGCGCCGTCGATGGTCCGCCCGTCGCCACCGTGCCACAGCGCGCGGCCAAGCCAACGCGCGGTCCGCACGAACACGGCGTCGTACAGTTCGTCGAAGTACCACTTGTTGAGAAGGAAGCGGTAGAGCGGCTTTTGCGTCTGAGCCAGCCGCGCGGGCGCGGACGGGTTGCGGATATACATGATCCACGCCAACGCGAGACCCGCGAGCATCGCGAAGAACGGCGCGGCCTTGACCCACACGGGCGAATGGTGCGCCTCGTCCAGGACGTGGTTGTCGGGATGCATGTAGATCGCGCCGCCGACCGGGGCCGCGACATCGGTGCGGATGCCCGTGTCCTCGCCATCGACCGGGGTCCCCTCGCCTTCCGGCGCGTGGGCCGCGGCGGGCTCGGCGGTTTCGGCCGGGGCGGTCGCGTGGTCGGCGGGCTGCGCCGCCTCGGCCCCGTGGGCGGCGGGCGCGCCCGCCTCGCCATGGCCTTCGGCCTGCGCGATGTGGAAGAACTCGGTCACGCGGTGATGGTCGCCGAAGAACGGCGCATACCAGACCATCCCCGCGAAGATCGCGCCGACCGCGAGGACGCCCAGCGGCACCAGCATGACGGCGGGGCTTTCGTGGGCATGTTCATAGGCGTGCAGGCCGCCGTGATGGCCGTGGGCGTGATCGTCGTGGCCATGCCCGTGCCCGTCATGATGATCGGCGGCGGCAGAGGTCTGGATCTCCTCCTCGGCCTTGATCTGCGGGTCCCAGACCTGCTGCGGGCGCGGCGCGCCGAAGAAGGTCAGGAACATCAGCCGCCAGCTGTAGAAGCTGGTGAACATGGCCGAGATGACCAGCAGCCAGAAAGCATAGGTCGCCCCGCCCCCGAACGCGCTTTCGATGATCGCGTCCTTGGACAGGAAGCCCGCGAAGCCGATGGTGGTCAGCGGGATGCCGACGCCCGTGATCGCCAGCGTCCCGATCAGCATCGCCCAGAAGGTCAGCGGGATCTTCTTCCGCAGGCCGCCGTAGTTCCGCATGTCCTGTTCATGGTGCATCGCGTGGATGACCGAACCTGCACCAAGGAACAGCATCGCCTTGAAGAAGGCGTGGGTCAGCAGGTGGAACATCGCGACCGAATAGACGCCGACGCCCGCCGCCACGAACATGTAGCCGAGCTGCGAGCAGGTCGAATAGGCGATCACGCGCTTGATGTCGTTCTGGACCAGCCCCACGGTCGCCGCGAAGAACGCGGTCGAGGCGCCGACCAGGACGATGAACGCCTTGGCGTCCGGCGCGAATTCGTAAAGCGGCGACATCCGGCAGACGAGGAACACGCCCGCCGTCACCATGGTCGCGGCGTGGATCAGGGCCGACACCGGCGTCGGACCCTCCATCGCGTCGGGCAGCCAGGTGTGCAGGCCAAGCTGCGCCGACTTGCCCATCGCGCCGATGAACAGCAGCACCGCCGTCACCTCGGCCGCGTTCCAGTCGCGCCAGAGGAAGTGCAACTGCGTCTGCGCGATCTGCGGCACCTGCGCGAAGATCTCGTCGAACTGGATCGTGCCGGTCAGCCAGTAAAGCGCGAAGATGCCGAGCAGAAAGCCGAAATCGCCGACGCGGTTCACGACGAACGCCTTCATCGCGGCGGCGTTGGCGCTGGGTTTCTTGTAGTAGAAGCCGATCAGCAGGTAGGAGGCGAGGCCCACCCCTTCCCAGCCGAAGAACATCTGCAGAAGGTTGTCGGCCGTCACCAGCATCAGCATGGCGAAGGTGAAGAACGACAGATAGGCGAAGAACCGGGCGCGGTAGGGCTCGTCCTCGGTCCAGTTGTCGTCATGGGCCATGTAGCCCAGCGAATACAGGTGGACGAGCGCGGACACGGTCGTCACCACGATCAGCATGATCGCGGTCAGCCGGTCGATGCGGATGCCCCACGCGCCGTTGAAGCCCTCGGTCACGATCCAGTCCATGACGTGGATGTGGCGGACGGTGCCGTCGAATCCCAGGAACACCGCCCAGGACATGGCGCAAGCCGCGAACAGCACGATCGTGGTCAGGACCTGCGCGCCCTTTTCCGAGATCACGCGCCAGCCGAAGCCCGCGATGATCGAGGCGACCAGGGGCGCGAAGAGGATGAACTTTTCCATGCCCGGGCCCTCAGCCTTTCATCACGTTGACGTCTTCGACCTCGATGGTGCCGCGGTTGCGGAAGAACACCACGAGAATGGCAAGCCCGATCGCCGCCTCGGCCGCCGCGACCGTCAGCACGAACATCGTGAAGACCTGCCCCGCGAGATCGCCGTGCAGCGACGAGAAGGCGACGAAGTTGATGTTGGCCGACAGCAGGATCAGTTCGATCGACATCAGGATGACGATGACGTTCTTTCGGTTGACGAAGATGCCGAACACGCCGGTGACGAACAGGATCGCCCCCACGACAAGGTAATGTGTCAGTCCGATGGTCATCTTCGTCGTCCCTCCGGTCCGTTGCCGGTTGTCGTCTCTTTCCCGGCACTAGCCTGCCGAATGGCGTCCGTCTCAGGTGGCGGGAACGTATGGGGCCTTAAACCCAGTCGCGTTCGGAGGGAAACCCTCATACCACGTTTCGGGATGGATCGAGCCGCAGGCGCAGCTGGCCCGCGTGCCTTCCTTGCGCGGAACCGCGCCTTCCTCGGTGAGCAGGCCGGCATCACGGGCATCGCGCGCAAGCCGGGCCACGCTGTCGGTGGAGCCAGCGCGGCGCATCGCCTCGACTCGGGCGCGGATGTCCTCGTCGCCGCCGTCAATGCGGGTGATGCGCGCCGTGCGGCAGTCGATCAAGGAAAAGCGGCCGTGCCCCAGATTGCCGGAATTGTAGCGCGTCTCGCCGGTAATGAGCGTAAACAGACCCACTAGATCGTCGCCGAAGTCCTGCGGCGGCATTTCCGTAGTGAACGAGCCATAGGCGATCTCTGTCCGGGCGCATGGGCCAGCGTTGGCTGCACGCTGCGCAACGTGGTCGGTCGGCACGCAGGAAGCAAGCCCTGCGAACGCCGCTGCAGCGAGGATCAGCTGTGCCCTCACAGCCCCTGCCCCGGCTTCGGGTTCGTCATCCGCATCGCCTTTGCCGGGTCGCGCCACATCTGCTGCAGCACGTCCTGGCGCTTCACGTCGCGGCGGTGGCGCAGCGTCAGCAGGATCGCCCCGATCATCGCCACCAACAGGATCAACCCCGCCAGCTGGAACGCCAGCAGGTAGCGGTCATACAGCACCGCGCCGATCGCGTTGGTGTTGAGCGTGTTTTCCACGATCGGGACCGCGCGGGCAGCGTCAGCCGTCGCCGCAGAATCCCAGGCGCCGAAGCCCACGACCAGCATCGCCAGCATCACCAGCGCGATCAGCGCGCCCAGCGGCAGATACTGCGCCAGCTCGCCCTTCAGCTGCGCAAAGTCCACGTCGAGCATCATAACGACGAATAGGAACAGCACCGCCACCGCGCCCACGTAGACGATCACCAGCAGCAGGGCCACAAACTCGGCCCCCAGCAGGATGAAAAGCCCGGCCGAGGCGAGGAAGGTCAGGATCAGCCACAGGACCGAGTGGACCGGGTTGCGCGAGATCACGACCATGAACCCGCCGACCACCACGGACAGCGCGAACAGGTAGAAGGCGAAGGTCATCATTTCCGGTCGTCCTCTTCGGCAAAGACGGACTGGGCCACGTCCAGCGCCTTCTGCATGGCGGGCATCCCGCCGAACATGCTCATCTGCCAGATCGTCTCGGCGATCTCGCGCGGGGTGGCGCCAGCCTCGCGCGCGTGGCGCACGGCAAGGCGCAGCTGCGGCTCGGCCACGGCGCCCTGCACCGTCAGCGCACCGATGGTCAGCAGAAGCCGGGTCTTGGCGTCCAGCCCCTCGCGGTTGAAGGTGCGGCCGAACCACATCTCCATCATGTCGGCGGACATGGTGGGGAACATCTTCTCGATCGCGCGGGTGTCGAGGTTTTCCAGCCCGGGGTTGAATGCGCGCGCCATTTCCTGCCCCGAGGCGAGCATCTGCGAGAACATCTTGGTGAAGGCGTCGCTCATCGGGCGGGACTCGTCAGGCGGGTTAGAACGGCAGGGGCTCAGCGGTAGGGCGCGTCGATCTGCAGGTTGCGGGCGATCTCGGCCTCCCAGCGGGCGCCGTTGTCGAGCAGTTTCTGCTTGTCGTAGAACAGCTCCTCGCGGGTCTCGGTCGCGAACTCGAAGTTCGGGCCCTCGACGATCGCATCCACCGGGCAGGCTTCCTGGCAGAAGCCGCAATAGATGCACTTGGTCATGTCGATGTCGTAGCGGGTCGTGCGGCGCGACCCGTCCTCGCGCGGCTCGGCGTCGATCGTGATCGCCTGCGCGGGGCAGATCGCCTCGCACAGCTTGCACGCGATGCAGCGTTCCTCGCCGTTGGGATAGCGGCGCAGCGCGTGTTCGCCGCGGAAACGGGGCGACAGCGGCCCTTTTTCGTGCGGATAGTTCAGCGTGGCCTTGGGCGACACGAAGTAACGCATCCCGAGCGCGAAGCCCTTGATGAAGTCCCACAGCAGGAAATACTTGGTCGCGCGGACCAGATCGACGGCCATCTTACAGCGGACCCCCGTCACGCTCGGGCGCGTCCTGCGCGGGGCCGAAGTTGTCCAGCGCGCCCACGATCACGTGCTTGGCGACCTCGTCCTGGGTCAGCCCGTGCGGCGCCAGCGCGTCCAGCAGGTGCTGAGCCAGCTCGGCCTTTTCGATCTCGGTGGCGCGGCTGAGCGCGAGTGCGATTTCGTTGTTGGTCATGGCTTATCCTCCGACTACGGTTGCGCCGATCTGCGTCAGGTGGTCCCAGCGGGCCCATGCGCCGCCCAGGACCTGGTAGCGCGCGAGAAACGCGATCAGCACCACCCAGACGAGCGACAGGGGCAGGAACACCTTCCAGCCGATCCGCATCAGCTGGTCGTAGCGATAGCGCGGCACGATCGCCTTCACCATCGCGAACATGAAGAACCAGAACGCCATCTTCAGGAACATCCACAGCGCTCCGTCGGGCAGGCCGGGAATGGGCGACAGCCAGCCGCCGAAGAACAGGACCGAGATCAGCGCGCACATCAGCCAGATGGCGATGTATTCGCCCGCCATGTAGAGCAGATAGGGCGTGGACGAATATTCGACCATGTGGCCGGCGACCAGTTCCGATTCCGCCTCGGCCAGATCGAAGGGCGGGCGGTTGGTTTCGGCCAGGCAGCTGATGAAGAACAGCGCCAGCATCGGCAGATGCGCGAACCAGTACCAGTTGAACAGCCCATAGGCGCCGCGCTGGCTTTCGACGATCCCCGACAGGTTCATCGTGCCGGCCGAGATGATGACGCCGACGATGATGAGGCCCAGCGACACCTCGTACGAGATCATCTGCGCGGCCGACCGCAGAGAGGCGAGGAACGGGTATTTGGAGTTCGAGGCCCAGCCGCCCATGATGACGCCGTACACCTCGAGGCTGGAGACCGCGAAGATGAACAGCACGCCCACGTTGATGTTGGCCATCACCCAGCCGTCCGAGAACGGGATCACGACGAACGCGAACATCGCCAGCGTCATCGACAGGAACGGGGCCAGGAAGAACACGAACTTGTCCGCGCCCGCCGGGACGATGATTTCCTTGAGCACGTATTTCAGCGCGTCGGCGACCGATTGCAGCAGGCCCCACGGGCCCACGACGTTCGGCCCGCGCCGCATCTGCACCGCGGCCCAGATCTTGCGGTCGCCATAGACCAGGAACAGCAGCGAGATCATCACGAAGGCGATGATCGCAAGGCCCTGCGCCAGAAGGATCAGGGTTGCCCCGAACGGGGATGCCAGGAACTCAGCCATTCACGTCCATACCTTCGTTCACGCGACGGGAATGCCGCGATCCTTGCACTCGCGCAAGGTTGCGTTGGTTTCCATGACCCGCAGGCCCATCGGCTTCTCGCTCGAGGTGGTGAAGACCGACCCGACCATCAGCTTGCCGCCGCGCTTGTCCTGCAGGGTGCGGACGTGGCGCGCGAAATCGCGGCCCTCGCCCTGCGCCCAGCCCGCCAGCGCGCACGTCGCATAGGCCATGGCCACGTCGGCGTCCACCCCCGGCTGCAGGTCGGCCGAGACTTCGACCAGCGAGCCGCGCTTGTCCGAGCCGAGCGTCTTGACGTTGACGGCGATGAAGTTCTCGGGATTTGCCTTGAAGTCGTCGGGCAGCTTGGGGAAAGCGGGCTGGGTCCGCGCCGCGAACGCCTCGAGCGCCTTTTCCTGTGCCGTCGGCCCCTTGACGGGACCGGGCGAGGCATCGCCGCCGCGATGGCCGCCCGTGGCGAAGCCCGCCACGACCGGGGCCGCCGACAGGTCGAGCCCAAGGTTCACCGACAGCGCCTCAAGCTCTTCCTGCGACACGTCGAAGGCGTCGCGTCCGCTCGGGCTGTCCAGCGCGACCTCGCTGACGGTGCCGTCCGCTTCCAGGATCAGGATGTCGCCCGACTTGGTGGATACCCGGCCGCGGGTCAGCTGCTTGCCGCCCTTGCCGTTCTGGACCACGGCCACGCCCAGTTCGTCGGGCTTGGCCGAAGGGCGGGGATCGGACGACCTGTCGCACCCTGCCAGCGTCGCGGCCAGCGCCGCAAAGGCCAGGAAAGCTGCGACCGGGCGGGCTGCGTGCCGGGTCATGATGCTACTCCGCCGCGATGGCCGGCGCCGAGCGCTCGGCCGCCATGGCCGACAGCTGGCCCATCAGGGCCGAGCTGCGCGCGATCGGGTTCGACAGGTAAAAGTCGTTCAGCGCCGGACGGAAGTCCGCGTGGCCAAGCTGCCCCGCCTCGACGGCGGTGGGCGCGTTTTCCGGCACCTCGTCGATGCGGGCCAGATGCGGCACCGCGTCGATCAGTGCGCGGCGCAGTTCGGCCAGGCTGTTCCACGCCTGCGTCTTGCCCAGCAGCGGCGACATCGCGCGGATGATCGCCCAGTTCTCCTTGGCCTCGCCGGGCGCGAAGTTCGCGCGCAGCGCCAGCTGCGGCCGCCCCTCGGTGTTGACGAACAGGCCGTTTTCCTCGGTGTAGCAGGCCCCCGGCAGGATCACGTCGGCGCGGTGCGCGCCAACGTCGCCGTGGCTGCCCTGGTAGATCACGAAGGGGCCGCCCGCATCGCGCGGGGCGATCTCGACCTCGTCGGCGCCCAGCGACCAGATCACATCGGCGCCCTCGATCGCGGCGGCGAGCCCGCCTTCGGTCACGGCGCCCACGTCCATCGCCCCCACGCGGCTCGCCGCCGTGTGCAGGATGAGAAGGCCCGAGTTCGAGTTCTGCGCCAGCTGCATCGCGTGGCCCAGCACTGCCTCGCCGTCCGCCTCGCGCAGCGCGCCCTGCCCCACGATCACCATCGTCGGCTTGTCGCGCGTCTCGTCGGTGATCGTCCGCCCCGACAGGCTTTCCAGTGCGGCGCGGTCGGTCCCGACATGGGCGTAGTCATAGGTCAGGTCCGCGGCCTCGCCCACCAGCCCGACCTGCGCACCGTGAGTCCAGGCCTTGCGGATGCGGGCGTTCAGGACCGGCGCTTCCACCCGCGGGTTGGTGCCGATCAGCTGGATCATCTGCGCGTCGTCGATGTCGGCGATCGACGCGGTGCCGACATAGCCCGCGCGGTTGCCGGCCGGCAGTTTCGAGCCGTCGGTCCGGCATTCGACCGTGCCGCCGATCGCCTCGATCAGGTTCTTGAGGGCGAACACCGCCTCGACCGGGGCGAGATCGCCCACCAGACCCGCGACCTTGCGGCCGCGCATGGCGTTGGCCGCGGCATCCAGCGCCTCGGGCCAGGTCGCCGGGCGCAGGCGGCCGTTTTCACGGATATAGGGCTTGTCGAGCCGCTGGCGGCGCAGACCGTCCCAGACGAAGCGGGTCTTGTCGCTGATCCATTCCTCGTTCACGCCGTCGTGGTTGCGGGGCAGGATCCGCATGACCTCGCGCCCCTTCGTGTCCACACGGATGTTCGAGCCGAGCGCATCCATCACGTCGATCGTCTCGGTCTTGCGCAGCTCCCACGGCCGTGCGGTGAAGGCGTAGGGCTTGCTGACCAGCGCGCCCACCGGGCACAGGTCGATGATGTTGCCCTGCAGGTTCGAGGCGAGCGTGTTGTTGAGATAGCTCGTGATCTCGCTGTCCTCGCCGCGCCCGGTCTGACCCATCTGGGTGATGCCCGCGACCTCGCTGGTGAAGCGGACGCAGCGGGTGCAACTGATGCAGCGGGTCATGTGGGTTTCGACCAGCGGGCCGAGGTTCAGTTCCTCGCTCGCGCGCTTGGGCTCGCGGTAGCGGCTGAAATCGACGCCATAGGCCATCGCCTGGTCCTGCAGGTCGCATTCGCCGCCCTGATCGCAGATCGGGCAGTCGAGCGGGTGGTTGATGAGCAGGAACTCCATCACCCCCTCGCGGGCCTTCTTGACCATGGGCGAGTTGGTCCGGACCTCGGACGGGGCGCCGTCGGGGCCGGGGCGCAGGTCCTTGACCTGCATGGCGCAGCTGGCGGCGGGCTTGGGCGGGCCGCCCACGATCTCGACCAG
>ERZ501041.92-NODE-92-length-18429-cov-10.735659_pt1 | contig 18429 bp, 20 predicted proteins | sample MGYA00248848_ERZ501041 | MGnify/ENA primary metagenome ERZ501041 (study PRJEB25958, sample SAMN03398573) | human skin metagenome | study: EMG produced TPA metagenomics assembly of the Human Skin Microbiome Metagenome (human skin metagenome) data set.
CGATCGTCCCGATGTTGACGTGCGGTTTCGTCCGTTCGAATTTTGCCTTTGCCATCATGGCCTCCTGGTGACGGGCGGCGGCGACTCCGCCCCCTCGAAGAAACATCGCCGCGACTTATAAGCGGGCATGGGAAAAATCAAGCGCCACCGCGTGGCGCGGAAGGGACCGTCATGGACCGGATGGGCACGGCCGCCTCGACCCTGCGGGGGGACCCGGAAAAGCTGCTGCGGGCGCTGTTCAGGGCGGCGGTCGAACGGGCCGATCCGATGCGTGTCGTGCCCGCGCATCTGCCAGAGCGCCCGGACGGGCGGGTGATCGTCGTCGGCGCGGGCAAGGCCGCCGCGCGGATGGCCGAGGCGGTCGAGGCGGTGTGGGGCGCGGGCGGCGAACCGGTCGAGGGGCTGGTCGTCACCCGCTACGGCCACGCCCGGCCCACGCGGCGCATCGAGGTGGCCGAGGCCGCCCATCCGGTTCCCGATGCCGCGGGCGAACGCGCGACCGAACGGATGCTGGCGCTGGTCCGGGGTGCGGGCGAGGGGGATCTGGTGCTGGTCCTGGTCTCGGGCGGGGCGTCTGCCCTGCTGGTTGCGCCCGCGCCGGGGATCACGCTCGCCGACAAGGCCCAGGTGAACGCGGCGCTTCTGGCGAGCGGGGCGCCGATCGACCGCATCAACCTGGTCCGCAAGCACCTGAGCCGGGTCAAGGGCGGCCAGCTTGCCGCCGCCGCCTGGCCCGCGCGGGTGCTGTGCCTGATGATCTCGGACGTGCCGGGCGACGATCCGGCGATGATCGGGTCGGGGCCGACGGTGGGCGACGGATCGACCCCTGCCGATGCCCTCGCCGTGCTGGAACGCTGGCGGGTGGCGGTCCCGGCCGGCGTGACGGCGGCGCTGGCGCAGGGTTCCGGCGTGGTTCCGCCCGGCGACCCGCGGCTCGCACGCACCCGCAACGAGGTGATCGCCGCGCCCGCGCAGTCGCTGGACGCGGCGGCGGACGTGGCGCGGGCGGCCGGGTGCGAGGTCCGCATCCTCGGCGACCGGATCGAGGGCGAGGCGCGCGAGGTCGCCCAAGCCCACGCAACCCTCGCGCTGCGCGAGTGGGCGGCGCGACGGCAGGGGGACGCGCCGCTGGTGCTGCTGTCGGGGGGCGAGCTGACCGTGACCCGGCGCGACGGCGGAACCGGCGACGGGACCGCCGACGGGACCGGCGACGGAATCGGGGGGCCGAACGCCGAATACGCGCTGGCGCTTGCGGTGGCGCTGGACGGCGCGGCGGGCGTCCACGCGATCGCCTGCGACACCGACGGGGTGGACGGGGCGGCCGAGGTCGCGGGCGCGGTGATCGGGCCGGACACGCTGGTCCGCGCGCGCAGCTTTGCCCGCGATTCGGTCCGCGCGCTCGACCGCCACGACGCCCACGGGTTCTTCGCCGCGGTCGGCGGGCAGGTCGTGACCGGGCCCACGCTGACGAACGTCAACGATTTCCGGGCGCTGCTGATCCTGCCGCTCGACGCGCCAGAAGGCCGAGCGTGACCGCCGAACGTGGGGGTCGAAACCGGCGGCCGGAACTGGGGGGCGGAACGGGCGTTCGGTCCGCGACGCATCGCGGCCCTTCGTGCCGCCCCATCAGGATCGGAGCCATCCATGTCGATGATGAAATCACTCGCCCGGGTTGCCGCAGGCGTGATGCTTGCCAAGGGCATCGGAACGATGATGCAGCAACAGCAGGGCCGCCCCGGCGAAGGCGGGCTGGGCCAGGGCGGCCGGACCAGTCGGTCCACGGGCGGCGGGCTGCTGGGTGAACTGTTGGGCGGCGGTCGCGGCGGCGCGTCGGGAGCGGGAATGGGCGCCGGAATGGGCGGCGGTCTGGGTGGCGGTCTGGGCGGGGCGCTAGGTGGCGCGGCCGCGGGCGGCGGCCTGGGCGGCATCCTGGGGCAGGTGCTTGGCGGCCGGACGGCGGCCAATCCCGGAACCGGACGCCCCTATGGCGGCCAGGCGGGCGACCGCACGACTGGGCACGCCGATGCGGGGCATACCGCGGGACACGCGACTGGCCACGCGACTGGCAGCGCCTCGGGCGGGCTTGGCGGGCTGATCGACGGCTACATGCGCCGGGCCGCGACTTCGCGCGGGGCCGGTGCCTCGACGGGCGCGACGACGGGGGCTTCGACGGGTGCTTCGGCCGGCGCGGGCGGCGGTCTGCTTGGCGGGTTGCTGGGCGGCGCGGCGGCCGGGGGCATGCTGGGCGACCTGCTGCGCGGACCCGCGCGCCACGGCTCGCAACCCCAGAACGACCGTTCGTTCGGCGAGCTGTTCAACGACTCGCTCGCGACCCAGGACGAACCCGAGGTCGCCCCGACCCCGGAACAGAACGCCGTCGCGGGGCTGATGCTGCGCGCGATGCTGCAGGCGGCCAAGTCGGACGGCAAGATCGACGACGCCGAAAAGCAGCGCCTGCTGAGCCAGATCGGCGATCTGGACGACGAGGACCGGCAGTTCATCCGCGACCAGATGGCCGCGCCGGTGGACGCGCAGGCGCTGGCCCGCGACGTGCCCAAGGGGCTGGAAACGCAGGTCTACATGATGTCGCTGCTGGCGATCGACTTCGACCATGAGGAAGAAGCCCGCTATCTGCGCGAACTGGCGCAGGCGCTGGGTCTGCAGCAGGACGCGGTGAACGATGTCCACGAGCAGGTCGGCGTCCAGAACCTGAACTGAGCCGGGGCGATCCCGACCCCGACCGAACCGCCGCCGCCGCACGTTTGCCTCACCGCAACGTGATGGCGGCGGCGGCGACTTCGGGGGCAAGCTTGCCCTCGCATCACGCAGCCGAGGAGCCAACGCATGCGCCCGATCCACGCCGCCGTCATCGCACTTATGCTTGCCCCCGCCGTTCCGCTGGCCGTCGCGGCGCAGGACGGCGCGTCCCCCGCCGAGCAGGAGGTCGAGGTGCGGCACGGCTACATGACCGCCCTGTCGCTGAACATGGCGCCGCTGGCCGCGATGGCCAAGGGCGACGTGCCCTATGAGGAAGCGACGGCCACGATGCACGCCCGCAACCTCGCCGCGCTCGGCGCCTACGGGATCGAGATGCACTTCCTGCCCGGCTCGGCCAAGGGCGAGGTCGAGGGCAGCAACATGCTGCCCGAGGCGGTGCAGAATCTCGATGACGTGGCGGCCAAGCACAAGGCGCTGGCCGATGCCACCGCCGCCGCGCCAGCGGGCGTGGTCGGCGGGCAGGAACAGGTCGCGGCGGTCCTCAAGTCCATCGGGGGCACCTGCAAGGCCTGCCACGACCAGTATCGCGGCAAGTGACGCGCAAAGCCGCCCCGCGCCCGGCACCCGCCCCGCGCCCGGCACCCGGCCCGGCCGAGGCATCCCCGGCCGACGCATCCCCGGAAGGCACCGAAAGGGTGCGACTGTGGGACCCGATGCTGCGGGTCTATCACTGGCTGCTGGCGGGGCTTGTGATCCTGAACTGGTGCCTGGGGAAGTTCGGACCCGACAGCATGTCGCTGCATTTCTGGTGCGGCTACGCCATCGCGGCGCTGCTGGTGTTCCGGGTAATCTGGGGCATCGCCGGCCCCCGCTCGGCCCGGTTCTCGAACTTCGTGACCGGGCCGCGCGGGATCGTCGGCTACGGTCGCGGGCTGTTCCGGCGCGAGCCGTCATATTGGCCCGGCCACAACCCCCTGGGCGCGCTGTCGGTCATCGCGATGCTGGTGGTACTGGCGGCGCAGGTGGGGGCGGGGCTGATCTCGGACCCCGACGACTTCGTCAATGTGGGGCCGCTGGCCGACAAGGTCAGCGGCGCGACGTCCAGCGCGGCGGTGGGGTGGCATCACTTCGGCGCGGACGTCATCCTGATCCTCGTGATCCTGCACGTGGGCATGATCGCCTATTACCGGATCTGGAAGCGCGAGGATCTGGTGGCGCCGATGATTACCGGCTGGAAGACGGTCAGGCGCGACGACCGCGACCACCGCGAGGGCCGCGACGACCGGGGCCGCCAGTAGGCGGCCCGCTGGTCAGTTGAACCGGTTGTCGCGGGGGAAGCCGCGCGGGGCCATGCGGCCCGACCCGGCGCGCTTTCCGATCCACTCGGCCAGATCGGTTTCCGTCCGGGTCCGGCCCGCGGGGTCCTGCCAGGACAGCCCCACCGACAGCGTGATGAACTTCGCGTCCGCCAGCCCGCCGTCCTTGAACCGTTGCAGGCGCACGCCCTTGCCGCGCGCCATTTCCGGCAGCTCGGCGATCGGGAACACCAGCATCTTGCGGTTGTCGCCCACCACGGCAAGGTGGTCGCCCGACACGCGCCGGATCAGGGCCGCGTCGCCGTTCAGCACCTGCTTGCCCGCGCGCGTCTGGGCCAGGATGTCGCCCGCGTTGACGATGAACCCGTCGCCCGCGCGCGACGCGACGAGGAACTGCGCGTCCGCCCGCCACGGGAACATGTCGATCACCTCGGCATCGTTCGGCAGGTCGATCATCAGCCGCAACGGCTCGCCCAGGCCCCGCCCGCCCGGCAGGCCGTTCACCGGCAGGGTGTAGAACCGCCCGTTCGCGCCATAGACCACCAGCTTGTCGGTGGTTTCGGCGTGCAGCGCCATCAGGGGGCCGTCGCCGTCGCGGAACTTGACCTCGGCGTCCAGCGCCTGATGGCCCTTCATCGCACGGATCCAGCCCATCTTCGACAGGATCACCGTGACCGCCTCGCGCTCGATCATCGAGTCCATGTCGAGGGGCTGGACCTCTTCGGATTCCGTGATCTCGGTCCGGCGCAGGCCCTCGGGCGTCGATTTCCCAAAGAGGCCGCGCACTTCCTTCAGCTGCGCGGCGATGCGGCCCCACTGGCTGCCCTCGTCGGCCAGCATCGCGGCCAGCGCGGCGCGTTCCTCGATCAGCTTGTCGTGCTCGGCCCGCAGCTCGATCTCTTCCAGCTTGCGAAGCGCGCGCAGGCGCATGTTCAGGATCGCCTCGACCTGCGTGTCCGACAGGCCGAACTCGGCCATCATCACGGCCTTGGGGTCGTCCTCGTGGCGGATGATCTCGATCACCCGGTCGAGGTTGAGGTAGGCGACGATGTAGCCTTCCAGCACCTCGAGCCGCGCCGCGATCTTCGCCAGCCGGAAGTTCGAGCGGCGGACCAGCACCTCGCGGCGGTGGTCGAGGAACGCGCGCAGCACCTCCTTCAGCGAGCAGACCTTGGGCACGCGCCCGTCGATCAGCACGTTCATGTTCAGCCCGAACCGCACCTCAAGGTCGCTGACGCGGAACAGCGCCGCCATCAGCTGGTCGGGATCGACTTGGCGCGCGCGGGGTTCAAGGACGATGCGGATATCCTCGGCGGATTCGTCACGGATGTCGGCGAGGATCGGGACCTTCTTGGTGTTCACGAGGTCGGCCAGCCGCTCGATCAGCTTGGATTTCTGGACCTGGTAGGGGATTTCCGTGACGATGACCTGCCACTGGCCGCGCCCCAGGTCCTCGCGGTGCCAGCGGGCGCGCAGGCGCAGCGATCCGCGGCCGGTGCGATAGGCCTCGCGCAGCGTTTCCGGGCTTTCCACCAGCACGCCGCCGGTCGGGAAGTCGGGGCCGGGCATGATCGCCATCAGCGTGTCGTCGCGCGCGTCGGGCGACTTGATGAGATGCAGGCAGGCGTCGATCACCTCGTGCAGGTTGTGGGGCGGGATGTTGGTCGCCATCCCCACCGCGATACCGCTTGCGCCGTTGCAGAGCAGGTTCGGGAACGCCGCCGGCAGCACCACCGGCTCGGTCAGCGTGCCGTCGTAGTTGGGGCGGAAATCGACCGCGTCCTCGGCCAGCCCGTCCATCAGCGCCTCGGCCGCAAGCGTCAGCCGCGCCTCGGTGTAGCGGCTGGCGGCGGGGCTGTCGCCGTCGATCGACCCAAAGTTGCCCTGCCCGTCCACCAGCGGGTAGCGCATCACGAACGGCTGCGCCAAACGCGCCATCGCGTCGTAGATCGCGCCGTCGCCGTGGGGGTGGAAGTTCCCCATCACGTCGCCCGAGATCTTGGCCGACTTGCGGAACCCGCCGGTGGGCGCCAGCCGCAGCTCGCGCATCGCGTACATGATCCGGCGATGCACCGGCTTCAGCCCGTCGCGGGCGTCGGGCAGGGCGCGGTGCATGATCGTGGAGAGCGCATAGGTCAGGTAACGCTCGCCGATCGCGCGCGACAGCGGCTCGGTGCTGTCGCGGCTGGTCAGCGGATCGGCGCCCGAAACGGGATCGGGGGCCGGGGGCGGGGCGGGATCGTCGGGCGTCGTGGTCATGGGGCGCAGGGATACGGCCTGCGGGGGCCAAAAGAAAGGTGTGACCATTTCAACGCATTCACGCCACGATGAAGCATGTTTCAGACCGGCTCGGGAACGCTGCGGCGGCCGGGACGTTGACCCGCGAACCCTCGGCGAACGTAGAACCGGAGGAAGCTGGCCGGGCAGGCAAGCTTTGAGAAGCAGATGTTCAAGGTGCTGATGACCGTCCTGTCGGTGCTGTTCGTGGCGCTGGTCTTCCTCGAATCCGAGGGGGGCGAGCGCGGGCGCACCTACGCCGAGCAGATCGACCGCGCCCGCGAGGGGCGCGCAACGTGGTCCGATGTGACGCGGGCCGATGTCAGGATCGGATCGCTCGGAGGCGCGGCGATGGCCGGAGGCCCAGCGATGGCCGAGGCGTCGGCGGTGAACGGCACGGCTGCGGGCGGCATGGCGAATACGGTCACGGTGAGTGCGGGTGCTGCGGGCACGCCCGCCGTCGCGCGCGTCGAACGCAGCGTCAGCGTGATGGCCGGCCCGTCGCTCGGAACGCAGGTGATCGGACGGCTGGTCGCCGGCCAGCAGGTCCGCACGGCGGGCGAGGCCGCCCCCGGCTGGCAGGCGGTGATCCTGCCCGGCGCGCGGGGCTATGTTCCTGCCGCCGCGATGTCGCAGGCGCCCCGCGCCGCCGACCGTCCTGCCGACCAGCCGCAGGACGCGCGGCTGTATCGCGCCGTCCTCGAAGATCCGGCCTGACCGCCCGCCCGATCCCCCGACACATGCCCACCGTCCTCATCACCGGCTGCTCGTCCGGCATCGGTCTTGATGCCGCGCGCACGATGCAGGCGCGCGGCTGGACGGTGATCGCCACATGCCGAAAGCCCGCCGATCTCGCGGCCCGCGCGGCCGAGGGGATGATCGCCCTGCCGCTGGACCTGGCCGACCCGGCCTCGGTCGAGGCGGCGGCTGCCGCTGCGATCGAGCACGGGCCGATCGACGCGCTGGTTAACAACGCGGCTTTCGCGCTGCCCGGCGCGGTCGAGGACCTGCCCCGCGACGCCCTGCGCGCGATTTTCGAGGTCAACCTGTTCGGCACCCACGACCTGACCCGCCGCCTGATCCCGCATTTCAGGGCTTACGGGGCGGGGCGGATCGTCAACGTCAGCTCGGTCCTGGGACTGGTCGGCATCCCGTGGCGCGGCGCCTATTCGGCGACCAAGTTCGCGCTGGAAGGGCTGACCGATGTCATGCGGCTGGAAATGGCCGACACGCCGGTCCGCGTGGTCCTGATCGAACCGGGGCCGATCACCAGCCGCATCCGCGCCAATTCGATCCCGCATTTCGAGGCGTGGATCGACTGGCGGTCCAGTTCGCGCGCCGACCAGTACCGGGCGAGCCTGCTCAAGCGCCTGTACGAACCGTCGGGCGGGGACAGGTTCGAGCTGCCGCCGTCCGCCGTCAGCGCAAAGCTCGTCCATGCGCTGGAAAGCCCGCGCCCCCGCGCGCGTTACCGCGTGACGACGCCCACGCGGATGGCGGCGGTGGCGCGCCGGGTCATGTCCACGCGCGCACTGGACTGGTTCGCGGGCCGGGGCTAGGATCGCGCCCTGATCCGGCGACCCATGCGGCGCCGACGGCCCGAAAGGCGGTGATCCCATGCGCGACCAGACCCTGTTCATTCTTGTCGCCATGGCCGTGCTGGCGACGGCGGCGGTGCTGATGACCGGCCTTGGCGGGTTCGCCCGCGGGGGTGAGTTCAACCGCCGCAACGGCAACCGGCTGATGCGCTGGCGGATCATCGCGCAGGCGGTGTCGATCGTCCTGATCCTCGCCTTCATCGCCCTTCGGGGACATTGATGGTCGTCCTGAACCGCATCTACACCCGCACCGGCGACAGGGGCGACACGGCGCTGTCGAACGGCGAGCGGGTGGCCAAGCATTCGCCGCGGGTCGAGGCCTATGGCACGGTCGATGAGCTGAACGCCATCCTAGGGCAGTGCAGGCTCGCGGCCGCGGGCGACGTGGCGACGGGCGAAATCGCTTCGTGGATCGCGGTCATCCAGAACGACCTGTTCGACCTGGGCGCCGACCTGTCGCGCCCCGACATGGCCGCCGACGACGCGGCGGGCTATCCGGTCCTGCGGATCGTCCAGCCGCAGGTGGACCGGCTGGAATCCGAGATCGACGCGATGAACGCGGATCTGTCGCCGCTCCGCAGCTTCATCCTGCCGGGCGGCTCTGCGCTCGCCGCGCATCTGCACGTCGCCCGCACCGTGGCGCGGCGGGCCGAGCGGCGCGCGACCGAGCTGGCGCAGGCCGGCGACGCCAACCCGGCCGCGATCCGCTATCTCAACCGCCTGTCGGACTGGCTGTTCGTCGCGGCGCGGGTGGCCAACCTCGACGCGGGCGGCGACGTGCTGTGGGTTCCGGGCGCGTCGCGGTGACGTCGCGCAAGACGCCGGTGCCCCGGCGTCAGTTGCGTTTGGCCTTGTTTACACCCGGTCCGCGCCGCTATTTCAGTCACCGATAATTGGGTGACGCATAAGGGAGAGAGACCGATGAAGGTTCTCGTGCCAGTCAAGCGCGTGATCGACTATAACGTGAAGGCCCGCGTGAAGGCGGACGGGTCCGGCGTCGATCTGGCGAACGTCAAGATGTCGATGAACCCCTTTGACGAGATCGCGGTCGAGGAAGCGATCCGGCTGAAGGAAAAAGGGGTCGCCACCGAGGTCGTCGTGGTGTCGATCGGCGTGAAGCAGGCGGCGGAAACGATCCGCACCGCGCTGGCCATGGGCGCCGATCGCGGCATTCTGGTGCAGGCCGCCGACGACGTAAACACCGACATCGAACCCCTTGCCGTCGCCAAGCTTCTGAAAGCCGTGATCGCCGAGGAAGCGCCGCAGCTCGTCATCCTGGGCAAGCAGGCGATCGACAACGACATGAACGCGACCGGGCAGATGCTCGCCGCGCTTCTGGGCTGGGGCCAGGCCACGCAGGCCGGCAAGGTCGAACTGTCGGCCGACGCCGCCACCGTGACGCGCGAGGTCGATGGCGGGCTTCAGACCGTGTCGGTCAAGCTGCCGGCGATCGTGACCGCCGACTTGCGCCTGAACGAGCCGCGTTATGCTTCGCTTCCCAACATCATGAAGGCGAAGAAGAAGGAACTGACCGAAAAGACCGCCGCCGATTACGGCGTCGATGTCTCGCCGCGCCTGACGGTCGTCAAGACGGCCGAGCCCGAGGGCCGCAAGGCCGGGATCAAGGTCGCGTCGGTCGATGAGCTGGTGTCGAAACTCAAAGCCGCGGGGGTGATCTGATGGCTGTCCTTCTGCTGGCCGAAATGGCCGAAAACGGGCTGAACCTTGACGCGACCGCAAAGGCCGTGACGGCGGTCGCGCCCTTGGGCGACGTGACCGTGCTGGTCGCGGGCGCGGGGGCCGAGGCCGCCGCCGCCGAGGCCGCCAAGATCGACGGCGTGGCCAAGGTCCTGACCGCGACCGGCGACGCCTACGCCCACCGCCTGGCCGAGCCGCTGGCGGCGCTGGTAGTGGAGCTCAGCAGCCAGTTCAGCCACATCGCCGCGCCCGGCACGACCGACGCCCGCAACGTCCTGCCCCGCGCAGCCGCGCTGCTGGACGTGATGATCGTCCCGGAAGTCAGCAAGATCGTCGATGCCGACACGTTCGAGCGGTCGGCCTTCACCTCGGCCGCCGTGCAGACGGTCAAGTCGTCGGACAAGATCAAGGTCCTGACCGTCCGCATTGCCAGCTTCGACGCGGCGGGGCAGGGCGGTTCGGCCGCGGTCGAGGCCGCGCCCGAAGTCGCCGATCCGGCCCTTTCGACCTGGGTCTCGGACGAGGTGGCGAAGTCGGACCGGCCCGAGCTGACCTCGGCCAAGCGGATCGTGTCGGGTGGCCGCGCGGTCGGGTCCAAGGAAAAGTTCGAGATCATCGAGCAGCTGGCCGACAAGCTGGGCGCCGCCGTCGGCGCGTCGCGCGCGGCCGTCGATTCGGGCTATGCGCCGAACGACTGGCAGGTCGGGCAGACCGGCAAGGTCGTGGCGCCCGAGCTGTACATCGCCGCCGGCATCTCGGGCGCGATCCAGCACCTTGCCGGGATGAAGGACAGCAAGGTCATCGTCGCGATCAACAAGGACGAGGAAGCGCCGATCTTCCAGATCGCCGATTACGGCCTTGTCGGCGACATCTTCACCGTGCTGCCGGAACTGACCGCGAAGCTTTGATCGCCTGATCCTGTATCTATCGAACGCCCGGCCCCTGCGCCGGGCGTTTTCACGTCGCGCGGCTGGCGCCCGGCGTCCGGCCGTGCGCCTGCCTGAACGCGCGGGTGAAGTGCGAGCGCGACCGATACCCCGCCGCAGCCATCGCCGCCGCCGTATCGCCCCCGGCCTCCAGCACGCGCCGGGCCGCCTGCATCCGCGATTCCGCGACCAGGCTGCGGAACGGCCGGCCCAGCTGGTCCAGTTCCCGCCGCAGCGACGATGCCCCCTTTCCCAGCGCGCGGGCCAGGTCGCCCACCTGCCAGTCGCGATCGGGCTCTGCATCGATCAGCCAGCGCGCCCGTTCCGCCGCGTCGCCGCCCAGCAGCAGCCGCCCCGCCGGATCGTCCGACAGCAGCGTCAGCAATTCGCCCAGCCGCAGCTTCGCGATGGTGGCGCTGCGCGCGGTGCCCAGTGCGGCGGCGGTATGGGCGATCGCCTCGACGATGGCGGGGGTAAGCGCGACCGAGACCCGCTCGATCCGCGACGGCGCCGCGCAGGGGGTGACGTCCGGCGGCAGCTGGTCGATCTGCAACACCAGCGATTCGTAAAGCCCGCGGTCGTCGGGGATGTTCACCACGTCCACCGGCATTCCCTTGGGCAGGGCAAAGGCGGTGCCGGGGGTCAGCACCTCGGAAAAGGTCCCGCACCATATCTCTTTGCGGCCGCGCAGGACGATGCCCAGGATGGCCGCGCCGGGCACGATCGAGGCGATCCGCTCGCGCCGCAGCGCGCAATAGCAAAACAGCCGGTCGGCGATCTGGTGTTCACCCGTCAGACCGGGCGGGGCCGCGAAATGGTCGAGCCGCGCAAGCAGTCGCGGGCGAAGATCGGAAAGCATCTGGTTCATGCCGCAATCCTCGCACATCGCTTTCGGCGGCGCGCCTGCATTTCGAGCGTTACGGGCTCATCAAGCGGCATTGCCGGCACATGATATTCGTAATGGCAAGGCAGAGTGGCGGCACCACGAACCTACAGGATTGACCATGAAGCCCGCATTCCTCGCCGCAGCCCTCGCGCTCGCCCCTCATTTCGCCACCGCGCAGACGGCCGCGGACACGCCCGCCCCCGGCCCCGACGTCGAGCTGTGGCGGCTCGACTGCGGCACGATCGAGGTTCCCGACATCGACGGGTTCTCGGACAGCTTCGCCTATCACGGGCAGTCCAAGACGCTGACGAACAGCTGCTATCTCATCCGGCATGGACGGGATTACATGCTGTGGGACACCGGGCTGCCGCTGGCCGCCAAGCCCGACGGCTCGGGGCTCGTCCCGACGCCGGGCCGGCCGCTCGTCGATCAGCTGGCCAAGATCGACGTCACCCCGGATGAGATCGGGCGCGTCGGCATTAGCCACGCCCATTTCGATCACATGGGCCAGGCGGCCGAGTTTCCCGCCGCCACGCTGACGATAGGGGCCGGCGACTGGGACCAGCTGCGGTCGGACAATCCCGGCTTCGGCATCGACGCGGCGCTGGCGCAGCCGTGGCTGGACGGCGGCACCGTCGATCCCGTCACCGGCGACCGCGACGTGTTCGGCGACGGCAGCGTGACGATGCTGGCGATGCCCGGCCACACCCACGGCGAAACCGCGCTGCTGGTGCGTCTGGCACAAACCGGACCTGTGCTTCTGTCCGGCGACGTGGTCCACTTTTCCGAACAGCTGGCCAACGAAGGCGTGCCGCCGTTCAACGTGGACCGCGCCGACTCGCTCGCCTCGATGCACAGGCTGGAATCGCTGATCCAGGGGACGGGCGCGCGGCTGGTCATCCAGCACGAGGCCACGCATGTCGGCCGGTTGCCGGCTTTCCCCGGCTCGGCGCGCTGACGTCCCGCGCCGGCACCGCATTCCGATTGAACCGCCACCGCCCGCCGCCCTATGGTCCCGGCGATCGGGAAATTGGGGTGACGGCGATGGCTATTCAATCAGTTGGCGTGATCGGTGCGGGTCAGATGGGCAACGGCATCGCGCATGTGTTCGCGCTGGCGGGCTATGACGTCGTGATCCAGGACGTGAACCCGCAGGCGGTCGAAAAGGCGCTGTCGCTGATCGACCGCAACCTTGAACGCCAGGTCAGCCGCGACAAGATCTCGGCCGGGGACAAGGCCGCGGCGCTGGCCCGGATTTCCAGCGCCACGGACCCGGCGCAATTGGGTCGATGCGACCTCGTGATCGAGGCCGCGACGGAAAACGAGGCGGTCAAGAACAAGATCTTCGAGGCGCTGCTGCCGCATCTGAAGCCCGAAACGATCCTTGCCTCGAACACGTCGTCGATCTCGATCACGCGGCTGGCGAGCCGCACCGACCGGCCGGAAAGGTTCATCGGCGTCCACTTCATGAACCCGGTGCCGGTGATGCAACTGGTCGAACTGATCCGCGGCATCGCCACCGACGACGCGACCTATGACGCGCTGGTCGAGGTGGTGGCGAGGCTCGGCAAGACCGCCGCCACTGCCGAGGATTTCCCCGCCTTCATCGTCAACCGCATCCTCGTGCCGATGATAAACGAGGCGGTCTATGCGCTGCACGAAGGGGTGGGCGACATCCGTTCAATCGACGAGTCGATGAAGCTGGGCGCGAACCACCCGATGGGCCCGCTGGAGCTTGCGGACTTCATCGGGCTGGATACCTGCCTGTCGATCATGAACGTGCTGCACGAAGGCTTGGGCGACACCAAGTACCGCCCCTGCCCGCTGCTGGCCAAGTACGTCGCGGCCGGCTGGCTGGGCCGCAAGTCCGGGCGCGGTTTCTACGACTATGGCGGCGACACGCCGGTGCCGACCCGCTGAGGGTGTCACGCAGCCGTCGCATTGCCGTGGGTTGATGAGCGTGTTCAACACGGAAGGTAGGCGTTTTGCGTAATTTCTTCATCAAGAGCTTCGAGGCGATTGCCTCGATCATTGTCGTGATCGGCGTGGTGGCGATCATCGCCGGTGCGGTTTCCGTTTCGCAACTGCCGCAGGGCGGCATCGCACGGGCGATCGGGGTGCTGATCGGCGGCTTCGTCTATCTGTCGCTGCTGGTGGGCGGGATCTATCTGGTCATCGGCATCCACGACAACACCCGCCGCACCGCCGCGGCGGTCGAGGAGCTGTTGCGCCGCCAGCGGTGAACCGGCCTAGCGGTCGCCGCCTCAGGTGCGGCGGCCGATCCGGGGTTCGGTCCCGGCGACCAGACGCTCGATGTTGGCGCGGTGGCGGACGAAGATCAGGACCGCCATGAACGCCAGCACGGCCGCGACCGCAGGCAGGCCCCAGGCATAGGCGGCGATCGGCGCGCCGACGGCGGCGACCAGCGCCGACAGGGACGAGATGCGGAAGATCCCGGCCGCAGCCAGCCACAGCCCGCAGGCGATCAGCCCGACGGGCCAGAACAGCGCCAGCACGGTGCCAAGGAAGGTGGCGACCCCCTTGCCGCCCTTGAACCCCAGCCAGACCGGGAACAGGTGGCCCAGGAACGCGGCCCCGCCCGCGACCAGCGCCGCGTCCTCGCCCGCAAGCCACCGCGCCAGCAGGACCGCGATGGCCCCCTTGCCGCTGTCCAGGATCAGCGTCGCCAGCGCCGCGCCCTTGTGGCCGGTGCGCAGCACGTTGGTCGCGCCGATGTTGCCCGACCCGATCTGCCGAAGGTCGCCCAGCCCCAGCGCGCGGGTGATGACGATCCCGAACGGGACCGAGCCGAGAAGATAGCCGATCGCGGCCCACAGGATGATGGTCATGCGAATGCCTCGTCGTTCACGGCTTCACCGAACACGCGGCGGCCGCCGACCCAGGTGCCGATGACGCGGCCCTCCATCCGGGCGCCGTCGAAGGGCGTGTTCTTGGATTTCGACCGCAGCGCGAAGCGGTCCAGCACGAACGGCGCATTGGGATCGAACAGCACCAGATCGGCGGGCGCGCCCACTGACAGCCGCCCGGCCGGCAGCCCCAGCCGCTCGGCCGGGTTCAGCGACATCGCCCGCCACAGCCGTGCCATCGGCACGCCGCCCTGGTGGTAAAGCCGCATCGCCGCGGGCAGCAGCGTTTCCAGGCCCACCGCGCCCGGTGCCGCCATCTCGAACGGCAGGCGCTTGGCCTCTTCGTCCTGCGGGGTGTGGAAGCTGCCGATCACGTCAATGGTGCCGTCCGCCACCGCCTCGACCAGCGCTAGGCGGTCGTCCTCGGACCTGAGCGGCGGGGTCAGGCGGAAGAAGGTGCGATAGTCGCCCACGTCGAACTCGTTCAGCGTCAGGTGGTGGATGGATGTGCCCGCCGTCACGTCCAGCCCCGCCGCCCGCGCCCGGTCCAGCACCGGCAGGGCCTGCGCCGTGGTGATCTGGTCGGCGTGCCAGCGCACGCCCGTCGCCTCGACCAGCGCGAGGTCGCGTTCCAGCCCCATGCGCTCGGCCAGGGGCGACACGTCGGGGATGCCGTAGAGCGAGGCGAACTTGCCCTTGGTCGCCGCCGCCCCGCGCGACAGGCCGGGTTCCTGCGGGTGGCCGACGATCAGCGCGCCCAAGCCGCGCGCGTAGGTCATGCAGCGCGAAAGAAGCCGGGTGTTTTCCACCACCCGCACACCGTCGGTAAAGGCGACCGCGCCCGCGTCGCGCAGGAAGCCCATCTCGACCATCTCGCGCCCCTCGCGGCCGCGGGTCAGCGCAGCCTGATGGCGGATGCGGACGGGCGCCTCGGCCGCGCGGCGGGTCACGAACTCCAGCGATTCCGGCGTGTCGATGGGGGGCAGCGTGTCGGGCCGGGCGACGATGGTGGTGACGCCGCCCGCCGCCGCCGCCAGCGCCGCGCTTTTCATCGATTCCCGGTGCCGCTCCCCCGGCTCGCCGATCTTGACGCCCCAGTCCACGATCCCTGGCGCCAGATACTTGCCGCCGCAGTCGATGACCGTCGCCCCTTCCGGCGCGTCCCCGTCGAGCGCGGCGATGGCGCCGTCCTGCACGGTCAGGCTGCCGGGCTCGTCGGTCAGCGCCTCGGGATCTACGAGGCGGGCGTTCTGAAAATGCAGGATCAAAGCTGGCCCCCGGTCATCGTCACGGCTCTGGCGGAAAGCGGCACGTCCGCACCGCCTTGCAACTGTTGCAGCAGTTCGAGCGGGCTGTCCGCAGGATCGAGCCGATGGAACTGCAGGTTCTCCTGCCACGATGATCCACCCATCCAGCCGATCCCCTTCTGCCAGCTGTCGGGCGCCGCGTGGAAACGGCGTCCGACGAACACGGTCTCGCCCCACAACTCCGGCACCCGCCGGGGTGTCGAGGCGTCGTGCGGCAGGGCGATACAAACCGTCGGGCCGAACACACCCGCAACCACAATGGAGCGCCGATCGGTCACGGCGTACCGACTGTTCCGCAGCCGCAGGGCGCGAGCCACCGGCAGTCCGATCGCCAACAGGGCCGCAGCCACGGCGACGAGCTTGCCGAGCGCGAGGGCGTTTGGATCGTGGGTGTTCAGGGATCGAAGAACGAACACGGCGATGCCGATCTGCAGCACCACGCTGAACGCTTCCCCCGGTTCGATGCAGAAGACGTTCAGCCCCCGACTGGGGCGCCCGGACCACAAAAGTCGTTCATCGGGGTCAAGCCGGGTGCGCCAGAACAGTGGCATTCCGGACGCGGCTTCACTCGGCGGGTTCTCAGACATAAGTCCCCGCCGCAGCCTTCCCCCGCTCCGCCCGCAGGTTGCGAGCCAGCAGGTCCATCGCCGCCATCCGCACGGCGACCCCCATTTCCACCTGGTCCTGAATGACCGAGCGGTTGATGTCGTCGGCGATGGTGCCGTCGATCTCCACCCCGCGGTTCATCGGGCCGGGGTGCATCACGATCGCGTCGGGTTTCGCCAGCACCAGCTTTTCGGCGTCCAGCCCCCAGCGGTGGTAGTATTCGCGCTCGGACGGGATGAAGCCGCCGTCCATCCGTTCCTTCTGAAGCCGCAGCATCATCACCACGTCGGCGTCGCGCAGACCCTCAGCCATGTCCTCGTAGATCTCGCAGCCCCACTCGGCCGCGCCCGAAGGCATCAGCGTGGCGGGTCCGACAAGGCGCACCCGCGCCTCCATCTTGCCAAGCAGGATCAGGTTCGACCGGGCGACGCGGCTATGCGCGATGTCGCCGCAGATAGCGACCGTCAGGCGGTGAAGGCGGCCCTTGGCCCGCCGGATCGTCAGCGCGTCCAGCAGCGCCTGCGTGGGGTGTTCGTGCCGCCCGTCTCCCGCGTTGATGACGGCGCAGTTCACCTTTTCCGCCAGCAGGTTGACCGCGCCCGAGTTCGGGTGCCGCACCACCAGCAGGTCCGGCTGCATCGCGTTCAGCGTCAACGCGGTGTCGATCAGCGTCTCGCCCTTCTTCACCGACGACTGCGCGACCGCCATGTTCATCACGTCCGCGCCCAGCCGCTTGCCGGCAAGCTCGAAACTCGACTGCGTGCGGGTCGAGTTCTCGAAGAACAGGTTGATCTGGGTCAGGCCTTCCAGCGCGTCGCCATGCTTCACCGTGCGCCGGTTCAGCGCGACATAGCTTTCGGCGAGGTCCAGCAGGGTGGTGATCTCGTCGGGGGCCAACTGCTCGACCCCCAGAAGGTGACGGGCACGAAACGTCATCGGGGCCTCCGCTGGATGCGAGGTCCTTATGGCAAGCCCGGACCGCCGGGGCAAGCGGGCCGGGTGGCGCGCGCCGCCCGGCGGGCCGGTCAGGCGTGGCCGGCGGCCGACGACAGCATCACCGGGTCCACGCCCAGCGATTTCAGCGCGATCTGCCATTTGTGATCGTTGTCGGTGCCGAACAGGATGTCGTCGCTCGCCTCGGCGGTCAGCCAGCCGTTCGCCAGCATCTCGCGCTCGAGCTGCCCGGCTTCCCAGCCCGCGTAGCCCAGCGACAGCACGGCCGCCTGCGGACCCAGCCCGCGGGCGAGATCCTCGAGGATGTCGCGGGTGGTGGTCATCGCAAGGTCGCTTTCGCCGATCCGCATCCGCCCGTCGCCCTCGTCGATCTCGTCGGCGTCGGCGGCGCGGTGCAGCACGAACCCGCGCCCCGGCTCGACCGGGCCGCCGAAATGCACCGGCACCTCGCGCGCCAGCGGCGTGGCGTCGATTTCCAGCTGCTTGAGAAGGTCCGAAAAGTCGAGCCCGTCGATCGGGCGGTTCACGACCAGCCCCATCGCGCCCTCGTCGCCATGCGCGCAGATCAGCACGACCGAGCGCGAAAAGCGCGGGTCGCTCATGCCCGGCATGGCGATCAGGACCTTGCCGGTGAGGGAGTCTGTGTTCTTCATGAAACCACCTTTCGGATTGAAGATCGTCATCCGCGCGCCCCGGTGCAAGGGCGGGGGCGGCCCCTGCAGGTTGAGGAATGTTTGAAGCAGATGTGACTTCACGACACGCGCGCGGCTGCTTTAGACCTGCGGCATGAAAACGCTTTCCCTGACGATCCTCGCCGCGCTGGCCGCCACGCTGGCCCTGCCGCTGCTTCCTGCCCCCGTTGCCGCCCAAGCGTTTGCGCAGGAAAACGGCCGCCCGCCCGGGCTTCGCTCGGCCGAACTGCTGCCGGTCGCGACCCTGCCCGACGGCCGCCGGATGACCGCGCTGGTGGTCGAGATGGAAGAGGGGTGGAAGACCTATTGGCGCAGCCCCGGCGACAGCGGGATGCCGCCCGGGTTCGACTGGACCGGCTCGACCAACTTGCGCGCGGCGGAACCCCTGTGGCCCGCGCCCGAGGTGATCCTGTCCGGGTCGGACCGGACGCTCGGCTATCATGACGCGCTGGTGCTGCCGGTCAGGGTCGATGCGGCGGGCGAGGGGCCGGTGGCGCTGGACCTGAAGCTGGCGATCGGCCTGTGCAAGAACGTGTGCGTGCCCGCGCGGCTGCACCTGTTGGCGGATGAGGCGGGCGGCGGGG
>ERZ501041.93-NODE-93-length-18417-cov-9.285318_pt1 | contig 18417 bp, 15 predicted proteins | sample MGYA00248848_ERZ501041 | MGnify/ENA primary metagenome ERZ501041 (study PRJEB25958, sample SAMN03398573) | human skin metagenome | study: EMG produced TPA metagenomics assembly of the Human Skin Microbiome Metagenome (human skin metagenome) data set.
GAGATCGGCCCAGAGCCCCTGGCGGATCGCGCCGCTGTCCCGGCCCGCCGCAGTGGCGCCGCCGTCAAGCCCGGCGTCATACAGGACCCGGCCCGTGGACCGCCCCGGTTCGGCCAGGATGGCGCGGGCGGTGTCGCGCAGCAGGCGCACGAAGCCCGGCAGCCCGCCGCCGATCCGGGCGGCGTCGGCCGGGCCGGGAAAGGGCTGGAACCCCGTCCCCTCGCGCCGCGCGTGGGGCGCGAGCGACGGGGGACCCACGAAGATCGCCTGATGGCCGCGCGCCGACAGCTCGGCCGCGAGCGCCCCGTGGACGGCCGCGTGGCTGCGATAGGCGGGCATGAGGAACGCGATCCGGGCCATCCTTCGGGATCAGGCGGACGCGGCGTTGCGGCCGGTGCCGGCGGTCGCCGGTGCCACGCCTGCCCCGCTACCTGCCGCCGCCGCGATCCCGTCCAGACCGCGAGGCAGCACCTGCGCGATATAGTCGTCAACCGCCGTCGCGGTCAGGCCGCAATCCGACAGGCTGCGGTCCAGATCGGCCCGCAGGCGGTGAAACAGTGCGACCGCCGCCTCGACGCTGCGGACCGCCAGCTGCCCGCGCGCCGAGCTTCCGCCGCCCGCCCCGCCGCTACCGCCATCCGCATCGCGGCCGACCGACTTGCCGGTCGATGCCTCGGTCCCCAGCGCGTCCGACAGGTCGTCCAGGCATTGAAAGCACCGCCCCAGCGGCAGTCCCAGCGCCGCCAGCGCGGCCTGCCGCTCTGGCCCCACATTGGCGGCCAGCGCCACCATCTCGAACCCGCAGACGAACAGCGCCCCGGTCTTGAGGTCGTGTTCCTGTTCGACCCCGGCGGGCGACTTGCCGGGGCTCAGGTCGCGCATCTGCCCCTCGCACAGCCCGGCGGTTCCCACCGCGCGCGCGAGAAGCGCGGCCATCGCGGCCTGCTGGACGGCCGGGCCGGGCGCGCGGGCGACGATGCCCACCGCCTCGGCCACCAGCGCGATGCCGGCGAGGATCGTCGTGGCCTCGCCGTGGCTGACGTGAAAGGCGGGTGTGCCGCGCCGCAGGTCGGCGTTGTCCATCGACGGCAGGTCGTCGATCAGAAGCGACGCGGTATGCACCATCTCGCAGGCCATGGCCGCTTCCAGCACGGCGTCGCGGGCGGGACCCTGGGTGCCCAGCACGTCGCCCGTCAGGATCATCAGCGTGCCGCGAAAGCACTTGCCCTGCGCGTCCAGCGACTGCGCCAGCACGCGGCCCAAGCCCGTCCCGCCGCCCCGCAGGTCCTGCGACAACCCCTGCAGCCGCGCGATCAACTGCGCGCGCGCCGCCACCGCCGGTCCCGGCGCGTCCTGCGGAATGTCCTTGCTGTAGCCCATCGCCCGCCATGTCCGCTTTTCCCGCCGAAGGTTGTGCCGCACGGACGACGATTGCAAACCGAAACGCATGCCGCGGGCGCGCCGCGCCGGGTTGCGCCGCGTCACGGCTGCCGGGCCGTGCGTGGGCAGAACCCGGTGCCGCTGAACGGCGCGCGCGCATGGGCGAAAATCGCGCGCCTGTCCACCTGCCGTTTATCAACTCGCGGCGGCGGATCCGACGCCGCCCGTCCCGGGTTTGCCGGTGCCGTCGAAACCCAAGGTCGCCATGCCCGCCAGAACCGCCGAAGACACCGCCGCCGCCGATCGCAAGTCCACCCGCCCCCGCATGGGCAACGCCGAGACGGCGGCTGCGCTTGCTGCGCTGCTGGCGGACGGCGACGTGATATTCGCCGCCGGGACCGAGGCGGACGCGACCGCCGTCGCCCGCGCGCTCGCCGCCGCCGCGCCGGACGCGACGGTGGTGTTCCTGCCCGACAGCGATGCGCTGCTGGCGCAGGACGCCCCGGCCTCGCCCGCCAATATCGGCCTTCGCAACGCGGCCCTCGCGCGGCTTGACGACCTTGCCGCCCAGTCCGATCGCGCCCCCGTCGCGCTGGTCACGACGGGCGAGGCGCTGGCCTGCGCGTTCCCCCCGCCCGGCGCCGCCCGCGACACGATGCTGACGCTCGCCAAGGGCGACGCGGCCGAGGACGAGGCGTTCGTCGCGGACCTCGTCGCGATGGGCTATGTCGAGGACAACCGGGTGGACGAGCCGGGCGAGGTGGCCTTGCAGGGGCAGGTCGTGGACATCTTCCCCGGCCAGGCCGACGATCCGGTGCGGATCGAGATCGAGGACGGCCGGATCGTCCAGATCAGCCGCTACGACCTCATCGACCAGCGCACGGTCGAGGACGTGGCCGACGTCACGGTCGCGCGCCTGACCGAATTGACGCTGACCGATGACCCCGCGGCGCTGATCGACCACCTGCCCGGCGCGCGCATCGTCCTGCCCCGCGCGGCCGAACGCAGGCGCGCGCAGATGCTGGCGCTCGCCGATGAGATCGAGGGGGGCGAGGGGCGCGTCAGGCGCAGGCTTCTGGTCGAGGCGGACTGGCGGGACCGGCTTTCCGGGCGCGAGATCGTGACGCTGCCGCCGGGCGGCGAGCCGCCGCCGCGCTTCGTGGAAGGCAAGGCGCCGCTCAGGGCCTTTGCCAAGGCGGCCAAGGCCGCGATGGCCGATGGCGAGCGGGTGGTGCTGCTGGGGGCCGAGCGCGACCTGCGGTTCCTCGCCCGCCGCGCGCCGGCCGTTCTGGGGCAGGACGCGCGCGCGGTGGAAAGCTGGGCCGAGGTGATGGCGGCTGACGCGGGCAGCGTCCTGTCGCTCGCCATGCCGTGCGGGCGCGGGTTTCGCCGCGACGGTGTGCTGGCCGTGGCGGCGGCGGACCTGCTGGGCAGCCGCGCGCGGCGCGACGACACCGGCCGCACGGGCGGGCCCGCGACGCTGGAAACGGTGGACATCGCCATCGGCGACGTGGTCGTCCACGAGGAACACGGGATCGGCGTCGTCGCTGGCATCGAGGCGCTGCCCGCCCCGGAAGGCGTCGAGGATCCGGGCGACGCGATCCGCCTGACCTATGCGGACGACGCCGACCGGCTGGTTCCGGTGGCGCAGGCGCACCAGATCTGGCGCTACGGGGCCGAGCCCGAGGCGGTGACGCTGGACCGGCTGGACGGGTCGAGCTGGCGCAAGCGCCGCGCCGGGATCGAGGCGGCGGTGGCCGAGACGGCGGCGGGCCTGGCCGCGCTGGCGGCGGAACGCGAGACGCGGACCGCGCCGGTGTTCGACCCCGACCCGTCCGACTATGAACGCTTCGCGGCCGGGTTCGCGCACAGCGAGACCGCGGATCAGGCCCGCGCGATCGAGGCGGTGCGCGACGATCTCGCCTCGGGCAAGCCGATGGACCGGCTGGTCGTGGGCGACGTGGGCTTCGGCAAGACCGAGGTCGCGCTGCGCGCCGCCGCCATCGCGGTGCTGGCCGGGCGGCAGGTCGCGATCGCGGCGCCGACGACCGTCCTCGCCCGCCAGCATATCGAGGAGTTCACCCGCCGCTTCGCCGCCCTGGGCGTCAAGGTCGGCGGGCTGACGCGCCTGACCTCGGCCGCGGACCGCAAGGCGGTGCTGGCAGGGATCGCCGACGGGTCGGTGCAGGTGGTCGTGGGCACCGGCGCGGTGGCGGGCAAGGGGGTCGAATACAAGGACCTCGGCCTTGTCGTGATCGACGAGGAACAGCGGTTCGGCAACGCCGACAAGGGCAAGCTGCGGGCGCTGTCGGCGGGCCACGTCCTGACGCTGACCGCGACGCCGATCCCGCGCACGCTGCAGACGGCGCTGATCGGCCTGCAGCAGCTGTCGGTGATCGCGACCGCGCCGGGACGGCGGCAGCCGATCCGCACCACCGTCGCCGAATACGACGCCGGGATGCTGCGCGCGGCGCTGCTGCGCGAACGGGCGCGGCGGGGGCAAAGCTTCGTCGTGGTGCCCCGCATCGGCGACATGGACGCGATGGCCGCGACGCTGAAGGACCTCGTCCCCGACCTCGGCGTGATCGCCGTCCACGGCAAGCTGCCCGCGGCAGAGATCGACGAGGCGATGGTCCGCTTTGCCGGCGGCGACGGCGACGTGCTGCTGGCCACCAACATCATCGAGGCGGGGCTGGACGTGCCCCGCGCCAACACCATGATCGTCAGCCGCGCCGACCGCTTTGGCCTGTCGCAGCTGCACCAGCTGCGCGGGCGCGTGGGGCGCGGCAACCGGCGCGGGCAGATGGTGATGTTCACGGACGAAGGGGCCGAGATCGCGCCGCGCACGCTGAAACGGCTTCAGACCCTCGCCTCGCTGAACCGCCTGGGCGCGGGGTTCGAGATCAGCGCCCGCGACCTTGACCTGCGCGGGGGCGGCGACATCCTGGGCGACACCCAGGCCGGGCACATGAAGCTGATCGGGGTCGATCTGTACCAGCAGCTGCTGGCCGACGCGCTGGACTCGCTGCGGGGCGAGCCGTCCGCGCGCTGGACGCCCGAACTTGCCATCGGCGCGCAGGGCCGCCTGCCCGAGGACTGGATCGCCGACGACGACATCCGGCTTGGCACCTACATGCGGCTCGCCCGGCTTGACGAGCACGACGAGGTGGACCTGGTCGCGGCCGAGCTCGAGGATCGGTTCGGCGACATCCCCGATGCGGCGCGGGCGCTGATCGCGGCCACGCGCCTGCGCGCGGACGCGCGGCGGGCGGGCATCGCGAAGCTGGGCGCGGGTCCGGCCGGGATCGCGTTGCACCTGCGCGAGGGCGCGGCGCTGCTCGGCGGCCGGGGCGACTGGGGCCTCGACTGGGGCCTTGAAGACCGCGACGGCGTGATGGTGCTGCCCGAGGCGATCGACGATCCCGCCGCGCGGCTCGACCGGGTCGCGGCGCTGCTGCGCGACCTTGCCGGTGCGGCGGGTGCGGGGGATGGCGACGGGGCGTGATCCCGCCGCGCCGCGTCACCGTCTTCAGCGCGCGGGCGCGGTACCCTGCGCCGTCCTGGTGCCCCGTGCCGGCTTGCCCGGCCGGTCGGGCTTGACCCCGAACACCACGCAGTAAAGCGCCGGCACGAACAGCAGCGTGACCAGCGTGCCGGCGATGATCCCGCCCATCATCGCATAGGCCATCGGCCCCCAGAACACCTGCCGCGCGATCGGAATCAGCGCAAGGCTCGCCGCCGCCGCCGTCAGCAGGATCGGGCGGGCACGGCTGTCTGACGCCTCGTACATGGCGTCCCAGCGCGATTGGCCGGCCTTCAGCAGGTTCTGCGCCTCGTGGACGAGGATGATCGAGTTGCGGATCAGGATGCCCACGAGCGCGAGGATCCCCAGGATCGCCACGAACCCCATCGGCACCCCGAACGGCACCAGCGTCGCCACGACCCCGATCAGCCCCAGCGGCGCCGCGGCAAAGACGATGGCGGCAAGCCGCACGCTCTGCATCTGCGCCATGACCAGCACCGCCATGATGAGCAGCATCAACGGCACCACCTCCGCGATCGGCGCCTGGCTGTCGGCCGAGGATTCGACCGAGCCACCGATCTCGACCTTGACCGACGGGGGCAGGCTGTCGGTGTATTCCGCGACCGCGTCGGTCAGCGCCGTCACGATCGTCGCGGGCTGGTCCGCGGTCGAGATGGCGGCCAGCACCGTCGCGGTGGGGCGGCCGTCGCGCTGCATGATGAGCGGCTGCTCGGTCCCGTATTCCAGCCGCGCCAGCGAGGCGAGCGGGATCGGCGTGCCGCTGGGCGTCGAAAGCTGCAGGTTCTGGATCGCCTCGATCGACTGGCGGTTCGCGGCGTCGCCCCGCGCGATCACGTCGATCAGGTAGATGTCGTCGCGCAGCTGGGTGACGGTCGTGCCCGAAAACAGCGCCGCCAGCGCGCCCGAGATCGCCTGGCTGGTGATCCCGACCCGTCGCGCCTGATCCTGATCGACCACCACGCGCACCACGCGCGCAGGCTCGTTCCAGTCCAGCGAGATGTCGCGCAGCCGCGGCTCGCGCGCCAGCACGGCGGCCAGCCCCCGTGCGGCGTCCCGCGCCTCGTCCATGTCGGACGAGGTGACGCGGTACTGCACCGGCTTGCCGACCGGGGGGCCGATCTCGAGGTTCTTGACGAACACGTCCGTCCCCACCAGCTCGCGCCCCGCCATCTCGCGCAGCTTTTCCTTGAGCGCGTCGCGTTCATCAAGGCTGTCGGTCTGGATCACGATCTGGCCCATGAAGGGCCCCGGCGTCGGCACGTCCATCGCCAGGATGAAGCGCGGCGCACCGGTGCCGACATAGGTCGTCCAGAACGCGGGCTCCTCCTGCTGGGACAGGAACGTCTCGATCTTGTCGATGGTGGCCTGGGTCTTGGCGATCGACGCGTTCTGGCGTTCGTTCACGTCGACGATGATCTCGGTCCGGTCCGAGGTCGGGAAGAACTGCTGTTCAACGAACTGCATGCCCCAGACGGACGCGCCGAACAGGGCGAAGGTGATCGCGACCGTGATCCACTTGAACCGCATCGCGGTGCGAAGAAGCCCGCGAAAGGCGCGCCGAACGGGTCCGGCCTGCGCGGCGTGGTGCGCCATCCGCTTGGGCAGCAGCGCGACCCCCAGCACCGGCGCGAACAGCACCGCCACCACCCAGCTGACGACCAGCGACACCGCGATCACCACGAACAGCGAAAAGGTGAACTCGCCCGCCGCCGACGAGTTCAGGCCGATCGGGATGAACCCCGCCACCGTCACCAGCGTGCCCGTCAGCATCGGCGCCGCGATCGAGGTCCAGGCGTAGCTTGCCGCGCGGTCGATGGTCTCGCCGATCTCGAGCCGCGAGATCATCGTCTCGATCGCGATCATGGCGTCATCGACAAGCAGCCCCAGCGCGATGATGAGCGCGCCAAGCGAGATGCGCTGCAGCGTGATCCCGTAGATTTCCAGGATCACGAAGGTGATGGCCAGCACCAGCGGGATGGTCAGCGTCACCACGAAGCCCGCGCGGAAGCCAAGGCTCACGAAGCTGACGATCAGGACGATCCCGACCGCCTCGGCCAGGGCGCGGATGAAGTGGCTGACCGCCTCGGTCACGACGTGGGGCTGGTCGGCGGTCTTGTGCATCTCGATGCCCACCGGCAGGTCGGCCGCGACGGTGGCCATCAGCGCGTCGAGTTCGGCCCCGAAGGTCTGGATGTTCTCGCCCTGCCGCATCGCGACCTGAAGCCCGATCGCCTCTTGCCCGTTGAAGCGGAAAAGGGACTCGGGCGGATCGGTGTAGCCGCGCCGGACCGTCGCCACGTCCGACAGGTTGAAGAAGCGGTCGCCGATCCGCAGGTTCACCTCGGCGATGGCGCGGGCGTCGTCGAACTGGCCGCCGACCCGGACGAGGATCAGCTCGGGCCCCGACTGGATCATCCCGGAAGCCGAGATCGCGTTCTGCTGCGCCAGCGTGTCCAGCACCTCCTGCTGGTTCAGGCCGAGCGCGGCCAGCCGCGAGGGCGAGAACTCAAGGTACACGATCTCGTCGCGCTCGCCTAGAAGCAGGGTCTTGCCGGCGGCGGGCAGGCTCAGCACCTCGTCGCGGATCGATTCCACGCGGTCGCGCAGCTCGCGCAGGGGATAGCCGTCGCTCGTGAAGGCATAGATGTTGCCGTAGACGTCGCCGAAATTGTCGTTGAACTGGACGCCCGCGAACTCCTGCGGGAAGTCGGGGCGGATGTCGCCGATCATCTGCCGGACCCGGTTCCAGATTTCCGGCACTTCGGCGCTGCGGGTGGTGGGCAGCAACTCGACATAGACGACCGAGCGGCCGGGCATGGTGACCGAGCGGGTGAAGTCCAGCTCGTCCAGCTCCTCAAGCTTGGTCTCGATCCGGGTGGTGACCTGCTTGACCGTTTCCTCGATGGTGGCGCCGGGCAGGGCGGCGGTGATGACCATCGTCTTGATGGTGAACTGCGGGTCTTCCTCGCGGCCCAGTCGGTTGTAGGCGAGCGTGCCCGCGATCATCGACACGACCAGCAGGAACCACACGAACGAGCGGTGGTGCAGCGCCCAGTCGGACAGGTTGAAGCCGCCGGTGGCGGGGGTGCCGGAGGTTCCGGGGGGCGGGGTGGAGCCGGAGGGCGCATCATGCGGCGCGGCGTCGCGGACGGGCGCGGGGCCCGCGCCGGGTGCGGTCCGTGGGTCGGGCGCGGACCCTGTATCAGGCGCGGTGGGCCGGTCCTGCGGATGATCCGCGCGGGGGTCGTGGCGGGGTTGGTCGTCTTGTGTCGTCATGGTTCCACCGCCCGGCCCACGGCCTGGCCTTCCTTCAGCGAATTGACACCGCGGGTCACGACCTCGGTGCCCTGTTCGATCCCGCCCGTGATGAGGACGCGGCCCGCGAAGGCCGGGCCGGTCGTCACATCGCGCAGCGACACCGTCGCCTCGTCGCCCGCGCGCGTCACCACCCAGACCCGCGCCGTCCCGTGGTCGTCGGTGCCAGCGCCTGCCTGTGTTTCCGGCTGCTTACCCGGCTGCGTCCCGGCCTGCGCGCCCACCAGCGCGCCTTCGGGCAGGGTCAGGACCGTGCCGTCCTCGCGCCCGCGCACGGCGCGGATCAGCGCGCCAAGGCGGAAGCCCGCGGGTTCTTCCAGCGCCAGGTGGACGCGGCGGGTGCGGGTCGCGGCGTCGGCCAGGGGTTCGATCCGGTCCACGCGCGCGGGCACCGCGCCGGTCCGGTCGGACCCCGACACCACCACGAAGGCGTCGCCGGGTTCCAGCCCGGCAAGCTGCGCCTCGGGCAGGTCGATCACCGCCTCGCGTTCGTTGAGCGAGGCGAGCGTAAGCACCGGCTCGCCCGCCGACACGACGCTGCCCGGATTGCGCGCGACCGCGCTGACCAGCCCCTCGAACGGGGCGGTCATGTCGGCCGACCCCAGCGCGTCGAGCGCGCGCGCCAGTTCCGATTCCGCCTGCCGCTGCGCGGCTTCCGCCGCCGCCAGCCCGCGCTCGGCTTCCTCAAGCTGCGCCTCGCTCGTCACGTCGCGGTTGTTCAGCGCCCGGGTCCGGTCGGCGGTCGAGCGTGCGGTCGTCAGCTGCACCTCGGCCGAGGCGAGCGCCGCGCGCGCCGCGCTCACGTCGGCCTGCAGGTCGTCGGGGTCGAGCCGCGCCAGCACCTGCCCGGCGGTCACCTCGTCGCCCACGTCCACGGGGCGCTCGATGATCGTGCCCAGCGTCTCGAAGGCAAGGACGGCCTCGGTCCGGGCGGCGATGACGCCCGGGACCGACTGCTGCAACGCGGGCAGGTCGGTCACGATCTCGGTCACGACCGGGCGCGGCGGCCCGGGGGGCGGCGCCTCGGGTTCCTTGGCCCAGGGCAGGGTGAAGGCTGCGGCGGGCGCGGGCATGATCGCCGTCGCGACGGGGAACAGCAACCGGGCTGCCAGGGCAGCGGCGGCGCCGATCGGGCGGCGCGCGGGAACGAAGCGATAGGGCCGGGTCATGGGGTCGCCTTTGGCTGCGCGGTCGCCGGTGGGGCGGCGGTCGTGGCGCCCGTCGTGCCGGCGCCGTCGTCCGCGTGTTCCGGCCGGGCGGGCTCGTTCGGGATCGCGTCGGACGTCGCGACGGGACGGCCGGGGAACAGCATCTGCGAGCCCGCGCCGACCACCCGCTGGCCCGGCGTCAGGCCGGAATCGATCAGCACGATCCCGTCCTGAAACCGCTCGATCACCACCGGCGCGATTGCGACCCGGCTGTCGTCGCCCACGACCCAGACCGCCGGTTCGCCCGCATTGGCGGTAAGCGCGGTCCACGGCATCTGCATCCCGCTGCCGTCCGGCACCGCGATCTTGCCCCGCACCGACGCGCCCAGCAGCGCGGTGTCGGTCACGGCGTCGTCGATCCTGACCGTGACCTCGACCGAGCCGGTGGCCGCGTTCACCAGCGGGTCCACGTCGCTGACCACGCCGGTCATTTCGCGGTCGGGCAGGTCCAGCGGCACCAGCGACACGCGCGACCCCACCGCATCGTCGAGCAGCGGCGAGTTCGGGGTCTGGAACACCGCGTCAAGGCCCGACAGCACCGCCAGCGACAGGACCGTCTGCGCGGGGCCGACGATCTGGCCCGGCTCGGCCACGCGGTCGGTCACCACCACATCCTGCGGCGCGCGCAGCACGGTGTCGTCCACCGCCCGCCGCGCCTGTTCCAGCGCGCTCGTCGCCTGCGCGACGCCGCCCTCGGCCGAGGACAGCTGTTCGGCGGCGGCGTCCCGCGCGGCGCTGGTGCCGACGCCGCGTTCAAGCAGCGCGACCGCGCGGTCGGCGGCCAGCGCCGCCTGGTCGCGCACCGCGACCGCGCTGTCGAGCGAAGCTTGCGCCACCCCCAGCGCCTGTTCCTGCTGGACCGCATCGGTCCGCGCCAGCGGCTCGCCCTGCTTGACGGTGTCGCCGGCCGAAACCAGCACCTCGGTCACGCGCCCGCCCAGCCGGAACCCCACGTCGAGGCTGTCGCGCGCCTCGATCGCGCCGGTCAGGACGAAGTCCATCGCCACCGGCGCCTGCGTGACGGTGACGATCTGGACCTTGAGCGGCGCGCCGCCGGATTGGGGCGCGGCGGCCGCAGTCGCAGTTGCAGTCGCGGGCGCGGGGGCCGCGCCGTCGCCGTCCGTCCCGGATGCGTCCTGCGCGGGGGCGGGCTGCGCCGCGGCAATCGCGGCTGTCAGGCCCGCGACGATCCACGGTGTCGCCGTCATGATCGAAATGTCCTTGAATCTCACAATCCGCTTCCCGATCGGCCAATGCATTCTAATGCCCAAGGCGCCGCGACGCGCTTTGCGACGTTGCGTCCCGATATTCCCCGGCCCATGCCGCGGGCCCCGGCCCTCACTCCATCCCGTCAAGCAGCGTCGCGCCGTCGCGCGACTCGATCTCAACCACCCACAGGTCGGGGTCCTGCGCCGCCTCGCGCGCGATCCGCGCGTCGATCTGGGCCTCGGCCCCGTCCAGCACGGCCCGCCACGGCCGCAGGTCGGTCTGGAAATCCCATTCCCTCAGCCACAGCTGCGCGGTTCCGTCCAGCCGCGCCACCTTGACCGCGACCGCCCCCGCCGTGTCGTCGCCCCGCCGCAGCACGTAGGCGGGGATCGTCCGCTGCCCCAGCCGCGCCAGATACGCCGCCACCCAGATCCCCGAGGCGAGGCGGGGCCCGGTCATCCTTCGGGGTCGCCGTCGCGGAAGTCAAGGCCCATTTCGGTGTAGCGCTCGCGTTCCTCAAGCCAGTTCTCGCGCAGCTTGACCTGCAGGAACAGGTGGACCGGGCGGCCCATGAACTCCATCAGCTCGGCGCGGGCGGCCTGGCCCACGGCCTTGATCGTCTCGCCGCCGCGGCCCAGCACGATGCCCTTGTGGCCGGGCCGGGTGACATAGACGAGCTGGTCGATCCGGGCGCTGCCGTCGGGCTGTTCGGCCCAGGCCTCGGTTTCAACCGTCAGCTGGTAGGGGATTTCCTCGTGCAGCCGCAGGGTCAGCTTTTCGCGCGTGATCTCGGCCGCGATCATCCGCATCGGCAGGTCGGCGATCTGGTCCTCGGGATAAAGCCACGGCCCCTCGGGCAGCGTGCCGGCAAGCCAGCCCAGAAGGTCGCCGGTGCCGTGGCCGCGCTCGGCCGAGATCATGAAGGTGCGGGCAAAGTCGTATTCGGCGTTCAGCCGCTGGCTGAGCGCCAGCAATTCCTCGGCCTTGACGCGGTCGATCTTGTTGATGGCGAGCGCGACCGGGGTCTTGCCCGCGCGCTCGCGCAGGTCGGCGAGGATCGCGGCCACGCCGTCGGTCAGGCCGCGATGCGCCTCGACCAGCAGGACGATGACGTCGGCGTCGGCGGCCCCGCCCCAGGCGGCGGCGACCATGCTGCGGTCGAGCCTGCGGCGCGGGCGGAAGATGCCGGGCGTGTCCACGAACACGACCTGCGCGCCCCCGTGCATCGCGATCCCGCGGATGCGGGCGCGGGTGGTCTGGACCTTGTGGGTCACGATCGACACCTTGGCCCCGACCATCCGGTTCAGCAGCGTGGACTTGCCCGCGTTGGGCTCGCCGATCAGGGCGACGAAGCCCGCGCGGGTCGGGCCGTCATGGGGGGGTGTTTCGGGCGTGGCGGGATCGGGGGCGCCGTCGGTGGTGCCGTCGTTGGTGCCGCTGCTGGGGCCGGCTGCGTCGTCTTCGGGGGTCGGGGTGTCGTCGTCGGTCATGTGTTGATCCTCGGTCGTGCCGGGCCGTTCAGGGTCGGGCGCAAGGTTGCGATCCAGTACCGTTCCCGCTCAAGAAGTGCGTGGGCGGCTTCGCATTGTTCAAGGACGGTCCATTCAATGGGTACGCCAGCTAACTTTGCCTTGAAAAGCTCGACGTGGATCGGCCGGAAACCGCAGGGCTTGCCTTTTCGGTACGGTCGGCACTCTTCCAGCTTCCGGACGTTGTTCAGATACTCTCGCAAACGGCTGCGCAGTCGCGTCGCCTTGCCGACATAGCATTCATCCCCGACACGCCAGAGATAGATGCCCGCGCCTGACAGGTCCGTCGCAGGCTCGATCCGGTAGGCGATCCAGTCGCCCGTCGTCACTCGCGGCCCTCGATGCTGTCCAGCAGCGCCTGCGCGGCGGCCTGTTCGATGCTGCGCTTGGTGCCCGCGCCGGACGCCTCGGCGTGGCTGCCGTCGTCCAGCACCGCGCTGATGCGGAAGTTCGGGGCGTGGTCGGGGCCGGACCGTTCCAGCACCTCGTAGCGGGGCGGGGCCATGCCTTGCGCCTGCGCCCATTCCTGCAACGCGGTCTTGGGGTTGAAGGCCGCCGCCTCGGCCCCCGACAGCCGCCCGCCCCACAGGGTCAGGATCACGCCCCGCGCGACCTCGAACCCGCCGTCCAGATAGACGGCGGCCAGCACCGCCTCCATCGCGTCGCCCAGAAGCGCGTCCTTGCGGCGGCCGCCCGTCTTCATCTCGGACCGGCCCAGCTTCAGCGCGTCGCCCAGCCCGATCTCGCGCGCGACCTCGGCGCAGGTCTCGCCGCGCACCAGCGCGTTGTAGCGCGGCGCAAGCTGGCCTTCGGTGGCGTCGCGGTCGGCCGACAGCAGCGCCTCGGCCATCACGAGGCCCAGGACCCGGTCGCCCAGGAACTCCAGCCGCTGGTTGTCGGGGCGGGTGGCGGAGGACAGCGATCCGTGGGTGAGCGCCCGCACCAGAAGCTCCGGCCGGGCGAAGTCGTGGCCCAGTCGCTGGCAGAAGGCGCGCAGGTCGGATCCCAGCTTCACGCGGGCCCTCTCAGTCGATCGCCTTGAGGAAGCGGTCGGCGCGCCAGGTCCAGAAATACAGCAGCGACGATCCCGCGGACGAGAAGATCACCCGGTCCGCGCGGCCGATCAGGTTTTCCGCAGGCACCATGCCGACGCCGTCCTGCATCGGCGTGAAGCGGCTGTCGAGCGAGTCGTCGCGGTTGTCGCCCATGACGAAGTAATGCCCCGGCGGCACCTCGAACACGCCGGTGTTGTCGGCCCGGGGAGACAGGCCCACGTTCAGCACGTCGTGCGAGGGGCCGCCCGGCAGCGCCTCGACCGAGCGGGCCTTTTCGCAGACGCCACCCGCGGCGACCGGCTCGTCCGCGCACAGCGGCACCTTGGCCTGCGGCCCCTGAGGTTCCTTGACTTCGGTAAAGGTGCCGGCGGGGGTCTGCACGGCTTCCTGCCCGTTAAGGAACAGCACGCCGTTGCGCATCTGGATCCTGTCGCCCGGCAGGCCGATCAGCCGCTTGATGTAGTCGAAGTCGCCGGACGGGTGGCGGAACACGACCACGTCGCCGCGCTTTGGCTCGGACCCCAGCACCCGGCCCGAGATCGGGCAGGCGCCGAATGGGCAGGAATACTGCGAATAGCCGTAGGCCATCTTGTTGACGAACAGGAAGTCGCCGACCAGCAGCGTGTCCTTCATCGACCCGGACGGGATCCAGAAGGGCTGGAAGAACAGGGTGCGGAACACCGCGGCGATGATCAGGGCCCAGAACACCGTCTTGACAGTATCCCACAGGCCCTCTTCGCGTTTCGCCGTCTTGCGTGCCATCCTGTCCCCGGACCGTTGCGTCGATATCGGGCGTTCATGGTGCCCCGGGGGCCGGAAAGTCAAGTCAAGGCGCGGCGGGTGCGGGGGGCCCGCGCGCGGCGTCACTCCGCCGCGGCCTGGTCGGCGCCAAGGAAGCCGCCCGACTGCCGGTTCCACAGCCGCGCGTAAAGACCGTCGCGGTCCAGAAGCTGGGCATGGCTGCCCATTTCCACGATCCGGCCCGCGTCCAGGACCACCAGCCGGTCCATCGCCGCGATGGTGGACAGGCGGTGCGCGATCGCGATCACGGTCTTGCCGCGCATCAGCCGTTCCAGCTGGGTCTGGATCGCGGCCTCGACCTCGCTGTCGAGCGCGCTCGTCGCCTCGTCCAGCACCAGGATCGGCGCGTCCTTCAGCGCCACGCGGGCGATCGCGATCCGCTGGCGCTGGCCCCCCGAAAGCTTGACCCCGCGCTCGCCGACATGCGCGTCAAGGCCGCTGCGGCCGTGGGTGTCGCGGAGCGCCGGGATGAACTCGTGCGCCTCGGCAAGGGCGGTCGCGGCGGCGATGTCGGCCTCGGTCGCGTCGGGGCGGCCATAGGCGATGTTCTCGCGCACGGACCGGTGCAGCAGGCTGCTGTCCTGCGTGACGACGCCGATGCTGGCGCGAAGGCTTTCCTGCGTGACGGTCGAGATGTCCTGCCCGTCGATCAGGATCCGCCCGCTTTCGACGTCGTGGAACCGCAAAAGCAGGTTCACGAGCGTGGACTTGCCCGCCCCAGACCGACCGACCAGACCGATCCGCTCGCCCGGCGCGATGTTCAGCGTCAGGTCGTCGAGCACCGCCATCTTGGGCGCGTCCGCGCCCTTTTCACCGCCATAGCGGAAGGTCACGTCCTGGAAGCTGACCGCGCCGGGGCCGGCCAGCAGCGGTTTCGCGCCCGGCGCGTCGCTGACGACGCGGGGCAGGGCAAGGCTGGTGATCCCGTCGCGGACGGTGCCGATGTTTTCGAACAGCGCCGCGAACTCCCACGTGATCCAGTGGCTCATCGCGTTCATCCGCATGGCGAGTGGGATCGCCACGGCGGCGGCGCCGATCGCCACATGCCCGTTCAGCCACAGCCACAGGCTGACGGCGGTGGTCGCGCCCAGCAGCGCCGTATTGAGCAGCGTCAGCGACATGTCGTTCGTCGCCGCCAGCCGCATCTGCCGATAGACGGTCCGCAGAAAGTCGTCCATCGACTCGCGGGCATAGGTTTCTTCCCGCTCCGAATGGCTGAAAAGCTTGACCGTCGCGATGTTGGTGTAGGCGTCGGCGACGCGGCCCGTCATGCCGGCGCGCGCGCCCGCCTGCGCCTCGGCCGCGCGGCCCAGCTTGGGGATCAGGACCGACAGCAGGAACCCGTAGCCCACGCCCCAGGCCGCGAACGGCAGCGCCAGCCGCCAGTCCTGTTGCCCGGCCACCAGCAGCGCGCCCGCGAAATAGACGAAGACGTAGATCGCCACGTCCACGATCTTCATCGCCACCTCGCGCACGGCCAGCGACGTCTGCATCAGCTTGGTGGCGATCCGGCCGGAAAACTCGTCCTGGAAGTAGCTGATCGACTGGCGCAGCAGATAGCGGTGCGCCTGCCAGCGGATCCGCTGCGGAAAGTTGCCCAGCAGCGTCTGGTGCATGACCAGCGCCGACAGGATGCTGAGCCCGGGCAGCCCGATCAGCAGCAGCGCCGCCATCCAGAACAGCCGCCGCCCCTCGACCGCCATGAACGACGCGGGATCGGCATCGGCCAGCCGGGTCACCAGCTCGCCCAGATAGCCGAACAGCGTGACCTCGCCCGCGGCGATCAGCCCCGACAGAAGCCCCAGCACCGCCAGCCAGCCGAGCATCCCGCGCGAATAATGCAGCACGAACCCCCACAGGCTGCGCGGCGGCATGGCGGGGCGTTCCTGCGGGTAGGGGTCGATGCGGCGTTCGAACCAGCTGAACATTGCGGGCTTTCCCGGCCCTGCGGGCCGTCGGCGGTCATGTGTGACGTAAGGTAGGATCGGGGGTGCAGTTGGGGTGCCCGTCCGGGCGGTTCAAGTCAAGTCCCGGCCGGCCGTGGTGCCCGCCCGACGGGAGAGGCGGCGCGGGCGACGGCGCGAAAGATTGCCCGGAACGACACGGGGGCCGCGGCGTTGGTCGGGCGACACAGCCGTATTTCCCACAGGAGCATGACATGGCGACGATCAAGAACCTGAAAGACCTTTACCTCGATGGCGTGAAGGACCTTTACAGCGCCTGCAAGCAGTCGATCCCCGTCACCGAAGAGATGGCCAAGGCGGCCAAGAACGCCGACCTGAAATCCGCGCTGGACGCCAGCGTCAAGGGCACCCGCGAGGGGATGGCCTCGATGGAAAAACTGGCCCGCGCGCATGACGAGGACCCGGCCGGCGAACATTGCAAGGGAATGGAGGGTCTGGTCGCCGAGGCCCGCAAGCACGCGCTGGAAACCGAGTTCGAAGACGACGACACGCAGGACGCGGCGATCATCGCCCAGTACCAGCGCCTCGCCCACTACGCGATCACCGGCTACGGCACGCTGAAGGCCTGGGCCAAGCGGCTGGACCTGGCCGAAGACAGCAAGGTGCTGGATGAGGCGACCGCCTCGACCTACGAGGGCGACGAGACGATGACCAAGATCGCCGTCAAGGGCGGCGTCAACAAGGCGGCGATGTAAGATCGCGGCCAAGGATGCAGGGGCGCGCCGTCCGGGCGCGCCCTTTTTCCATGCGATGCGGCGTATCGGTGGCCGAACGCCCGGCGGCGGATCGGACCGGACCGACGAGCGGCCGCCCGCACCTCAAAGATGCCGCGTCTCCGGCGCCTCGTTCCACCAGTTGTCATGCGCGCCGTCGGCCCAGTGGATGGGGGCGGCGATCAGTTCCTCTTCGGTCGCGTCGTCCAGCGTGGGGACAAAGACCTGCATGAAGCGGCCGCCCATCTGCTCGATGTTTCCCGCCGACCACAGCCGCGTCCCGCAGCGGCGGCAGAAGGTGTTGTGCATCTCGGCCCCGTCGCCGCGGGGCGTGTCGGCGACCAGATCGGCCCCGGTCAGCACGCGCAGCCCGTCCGGGTCGGGCAGGCGCATTTCCCAGTAGCGCGTCTTGCGGCAGAAGCTGCAGTTGCAGCGCATGGTGCCATCGGCCAGATCGCCGTCGGCCTCGAACGTGACCCCGCCGCAAAAGCAGCTGCCGTGATACGTCTTCATGCGACCACCTCCGCCGTGCCGTTGGGGTTCGCGCCGTGGAACACGGCCTCGATGTTGTTGCCGTCGGGGTCCAGCACGAACGCGCCATAGTAGCCCGGGTGATATTCCGGCCGCGGTCCCGGCGCGCCGTTGTCGCGCCCGCCGGCGGCCAGCGCGGCGGCGTGAAAGGCGTGCACGGCGGCGATGCCGTTCGCGGCGAAGGCGACGTAGGTTCCCCCCGCCGCGCGCTTGCGGTCGTCGATCCAGAACTCGGGCTTGGTGCCCGAGCCGTAGCCCAGCTTGACGCCTTCGCCGCCGGTCTGGTCTGCGGTGACTTCCATCACGATCCCGAAGCCCAGCGGTGCAAGCGCCTGGTCGTAGAACCGGCGCGAGGCGCCGATGTCAGCGACCCGCAGGCCGATATGGTCGATCATCATCGTCGGGTTCCTTCATCATGATAAAGGCAGACTGATCGGTCCATGCTGACAGTTCGCGTCAGCAATCTTCCCGGACGGCCCCAAGGGAGAAGGCGCGCGGCTGGCTCAGGCGACGACGGCGGGCTTTTCCCCGGCGTCCCCGGCACCGTGAAACACGGCCTCGATGTTGTTGCCGTCGGGGTCCAGCACGAACGCGCCGTAGTAGCCCGGGTGGTATTCCGGCCGAGGTCCCGGCGCGCCGTTGTCGCGCCCGCCGGCGGCCAGCGCGGCGGCGTGGAACGCCTGCACCTGCGCCTCAGCGACCGCGGTGAATGCCACGTGGGCGCCGGTCGTCGCGGCGCGCGTGTCGCCGATCCAGAACGCATCCTCGCCGTCGCGGCCGTAGCCCACATGCTTGCCGGTCCCGCCCCATTCCGAGGCGTCGAGGACGTGCATCGCAGTAATGCCAAGCGGCGCGAGGGCCGCGTCGTAGAACGCCTTGGCGGTGTCGATGTCCGACACGGCAAGGCCGAGATGGTCGATCATGTGCGTTTCCCTCTCATGCGGTGCGCCTGCGCGAGACGAGGACACGGCAAGCCCTGCGTCAAGACCCGACGGACAGGGGCGCGCCCTCACCCTCGTCTGCGCGCGGGCGGATGCGCCCGCTGGACGCCAGCGGCCAAACGAAAACGGCCGCCCCGAAGGACGGCCGTTCGATGTGCTGGATCGTCGGATCCGCCTCGGACCCTCGCTTACGCGATGATCTTCGACACCACGCCCGCGCCGACGGT
>ERZ501041.94-NODE-94-length-18380-cov-9.307995_pt1 | contig 18380 bp, 12 predicted proteins | sample MGYA00248848_ERZ501041 | MGnify/ENA primary metagenome ERZ501041 (study PRJEB25958, sample SAMN03398573) | human skin metagenome | study: EMG produced TPA metagenomics assembly of the Human Skin Microbiome Metagenome (human skin metagenome) data set.
AGCCGAAGCGGTCGCGCAAGCCTTCCAGCATCGCCTTGATCGAGCTTTTGCCGTCGTAGGGCAGGGGCTTCAGATCGTCCCAGGTAAAGCCGAACTTCTCGTGTTCGGTGCCGATGCGCCAGTTCTCGGCCGGCTTCTCGCCGGATGCGATGTAGTCGGCAAGCTGCTCGCGCCGCTCGATCGGGCCGCCGCCCTGTTGGGGAATGGACATGACGCCTCTCGCGGTGTTGCTGCAGACAGGTGGCTTGCGGCACGGCCATAGTCAAGGTGAGCCGGGCGTCACGTCGGGGACTTGCGGCCGGCGCGCGGGTTACGGCGCGGCGGTCGGCGACGCCCGTCCGGCATGGGCGGATCAGCCGATCCTGCCCCGCACGCCGCCGGTCTGCGCCCGGTCCAGCAGCAGGTGGTCCAGGATCACGCAGGCCGCCATCGCCTCGGCGACCGGCACGGCGCGGATGCCGACGCAGGGGTCGTGGCGGCCCCTGGTGATCAGGTCGATCTCGCGCCCCTGCGCGTCGATCGTCCGCCGCGGCGTCAGGATGGAACTGGTGGGCTTGACCGCGAACCGCACCACGATGTCCTGCCCGGTCGAGATCCCGCCGAGAATCCCGCCCGCGTGGTTCGACAGGAACTCGGGGCCCTGCGCCCCCATGCGGATCTCGTCGGCGTTCCCGGTGCCGCGCAGGCGGGCGGCGGCCATCCCCTCGCCGATCTCAACCCCCTTCACGGCGTTGATCGACATCATCGCGGCGGCAAGGTCGGTGTCGAGCTTGCCGTAGACCGGCGCGCCAAGGCCCGGCGGACAGCCCTGCACCATCACCTCGACCACGGCGCCGACGCTGTCCTGGTCCTTGCGGATGGCGTTGAGATAGTCGGTCCATTCGGGGACCGCGCTTGCGTCAGGGCAAAAGAAGTCGTTGCGCCCGATCTCCTCGTGGTCGATCCGGTCGCGGTCGATCGCCAGCGTCCCGATCTGCACCATGTAGCCCGTGATCCGCAGCTGAGGCGCCAACTCGCGCAGCACCGCCTGCGCGACGCCCCCTGCGGCGACCCGGGACGCCGTCTCGCGCGCGCTGGACCGCCCGCCGCCGCGATAGTCGCGGTGGCCGTATTTCAGGCGATAGGTGATGTCGGCATGCCCCGGCCGGAACGCCTGCGCGATCTCGCCGTAATCGCGCGAGCGCTGGTCGGTGTTCTCGATCATCAGTTGGATCGGGGTGCCGGTGGTTTTCCCGTCGAACACGCCCGAGAGGATTTTCACGGCGTCGGCTTCCTGCCGCTGCGTGGTCACCTTCGACTGCCCGGGGCGACGCCGGTCGAGGAAGGGCTGGATCGCGCTTTCGTCCAGAGGGACGTTCGGCGGGCAGCCATCGACGGTCGCGCCGAGGGCGGGGCCGTGGCTCTCGCCCCAGGTGGTGAAGGTGAAGATGCGGCCGAAGGTGTTGGTCATGTGCGGGAACTCCGTTGGGGTTCCGTTTACGCGAGGGGTGGGGGCGGGGGAAGGTGCACGGGCGATGCACGCGAGATGCACGGGTGATGCACGGGCGGTGCGAACGCCGCCTTTACCGCGCGTTAACCCGCGCGCGCCAGAGTCGCCGCATCAGGCAGGGGGGCGCATGGGCGGGATCACGAAGGCGGAGACGGCGAGGCGGATCAACTATCACTACATGGCCGACGCGATGCGGCGGCTGGAATGGGACCTGCACCAGAAGCTGCTGACCGAGGGGCGCATCCCCGAGGCCTGGCACGAGATCGCGAAGGAACGCGGCGAGGCGAAGCGGGTGCGGGTCACGGTCGCGCTGGAGGAGGACGTGGTCCGCTTTTTCCGCGGCATGGGCGCGGGTTACGGCCCCCGCATGAACGCGGTGCTGCGCGCCTTCATGCATGCGCGGCTGGCGGGGCTGCTGCGCGGGGGCGAGACGATGGACTATCTCGCCCGGCGCGAGGCGGAGGGGCTGGACGGTTACAAGCCGCTATGGGGCGATACGCAGGAGGGCTACGAGACCCTCGCCCCCGGCGCCGCCCGGCTGCTGAGCGATGAACCGGGGGTGCCGATCGGGGAGGAGGAGCGCTCGGCTCGGGCGGATACGCTGGCGTGGATGAGGGGGAGGTGACAGTGGAGTGTTGCCCGATAGTTGCGATGTGATGGGTGACGCCCGATCCGGCACGTGCCACTAACTGCCGCGCTTCCTCAGTTTAGCGTTGCCCGAACGCTTGACGCATTTTCAAATGCCTTTCTAATTTCACGTTTGGCCTGCTCGATCGCATCACTTATCCTCGGTTCCGGCGCTCGATGAAAAAGGCTAGATTCATCATCAAGGCGAGAGGAGAAGATCTCTCGACGCAGTTCATCGAGCCCTTCCATTTCGACCGGCGGAAGTTGTGGGTCAATCATATTATTTCCTCCACTTCATGACAGGCTGGACTTCATGTTCACCATCCTACGTTCGTGCGCGCACTAAGTACCGAGAGTTGACGTCGGGCGAAAAATAATGCTTCCGCCTTATCCAGACAAAGCCTTCAGATTTAGATATAACTGCGACATCAACTGGGCCGCCAACAGTTTCCATGCCGGCGGAAACCTTTCGCTTCATCGAGGTTAATTCAACTAGCGCCTCTGCCATCTTAGCCAGTTCAGGCTTGGGCATGAACTCAATCATGTCTTCAATCGCCTTTCGCGATTTTCCTTCAATTGTTGCGAACCCAATATCTTTTAGACTTTTAACAAAGTTGCTTTCCGCGATCGAGATTCTAGATTTCAAATCTTCTAAGGCGGTGGCGTCATCTATATCGAGGCAATTCAATATCTCGGAAGAAATAGTCGACACGGATTCTCGGCAGAATCTTATCAAGTCACTTTGGATAGCGTCGTCTAGGCCGTATAGGAAACGATCAACCATGTCTTTCTGAGCAAAAGGTTTGATAAAGGCTCGTTTTCCCCTGCGGTCTATGTCGCACTTGTCTGTAGGTTTGTATTTCAGATGTCCCGCAACGATCCCTTCGATCTCGTAGGATACAAGAGTAGGGAAGCGTTCGTCCCTACCGAACCCAGCAACAACAATGCCCGTCTTGCTATTCGACAAGTCGCCCGAAATTACGTAGCGCTTTACTGCAGCGCCTAATCGATCAAATGTGCTTTGATCGATCCCCGGCAGAACCTCTCGCATCGTAGCATCAATGAGGTCGCTTTCTAACTCGGTCAGATTAAGTGCTTGAATTGCATCAAGAAAAATAGCGTCACTGCTGCGCGCTGCGAGATTCTCAAAAACTTTCAAAAGGCGTTCAGTGACGTCTTTTATAAATGTATCGAGATCATTGGGGAATTCTTCAGATTCGCTAAGCTTTCGGCGAACGGCGTCTTCAATTTTTTGATCAAATACCTTTATAATGGGGATCGCAATAGGAAGAACCGTTCTTGCGGTTACTTCCGCAGGAGAGCATTTACCTAGCTCTGATAAGAACGTCAGCAAAGAAATAGCCGCCTCTTCTACGGTCTTGAACTCCTTACTGCCAATGCCAGCCCGAAACTCTTTGATTAGGTCTGGGAGTGGAATGCCTGCAAACTGCATTCCATTATAAATCATGACACCAATGGGCTGAGAGCAACTCAGTTCAAACAGCTTGTCGGCGGAGTCAAACACTTTCGTATTCGAGTGCCCGGATGAAATTGTAACGGCGCTGTCGGTGGCGAGGGCCACCGCACTCTTATTCAAGATTGCGATTTCTGCTGTCATTGCCTCTTCCCTTAAGCAACTATGCACGTGACTGAGGTGTTAGGCAATAACCTCACCCCTGCAACGTCCTCACCCCAACATCCCCCTCCGCTCGTGACGCGATCGCCGCCACCGCCGCGATCGCCCCTGCCGCCGTCGTGAAATACGGGATCTTGTCGTACAGCGCCACCGACCGGATGTCGCGCGAATCCGCGATCGCCTGGGCGCCCTCGGTCGTGTTCAGCACCATCGCGATGTCGCCGTTCTTCAGGCGGTCCACGATGTTCGGGCGGCCTTCGTAGACCTTGTTGACCGGCTCGGCCGCGACTTCGGCGCCGCGCAGGAACTCCAGCGTGCCGCGGGTCGCCAGCAGCGTGAAGCCCATTGCCGACAGGTCGCGCATCGCCGCGGCCATTTCCGGGGTCTTGTCGGCGTCCTTGACCGACACGAAGACGCAGCCCGCCTCGGGCAGGTGGGTGCCCGCGCCCATCTGCGCCTTCAGGAACGCGCGGGCGAAGTTGCGGTCCCAGCCCATGACCTCGCCGGTGGACCGCATCTCGGGCCCCAGCAGCGTGTCGACGCCGGGGAAGCGGGCGAAGGGCAGGACCGCTTCCTTGACCGAGAACCAGGGGGTCTTGGGGTCCGCCAGCGTCAGCGGGTCGGCGTAGGGCAGGGGCGTGTCGGGGCCGACGCCCTCGGGATAGGGGGCGCGGTGGGGGAACGCCTCCATCGGCTCGCCCGCCATCAGCCGCGCGGCGATGGACGCGATGGCGCTGTCGGTTGCCTTGGCCACGAACGGCACGGTGCGGGACGCGCGCGGGTTCACCTCCAGCACGTAGATCGCGCCGTCCTTGATCGCGAACTGCACGTTCATCAGGCCGACGACGTTCAGCGCCAGCGCCATCGCGACGGTCTGCCGCTTCAGCTCGGCGATCGTGTCCGCGTCCAGCGTGTGCGGCGGCAGCGAGCAGGCGCTGTCGCCCGAATGGACGCCCGCTTCCTCGATATGTTCCATGATGCCGGCGACGTGGACGGTGCGGCCGTCCGACAGCGCGTCCACGTCCACCTCGATCGCGCCCGACAGGTAGCTGTCGAGCAGCACCGGGTTCCGGCCCGACACCTGCACCGCGGTGGTGATGTAGCGGTTGAGGTGGTCCATGTCGCGCACGATCTCCATCGCGCGGCCGCCCAGCACGTAGGAGGGGCGGATCACCAGCGGAAAGCCCACGCGGCCCGCGATCTCGCGCGCTTCGCTCGCGCTGCGGGCAATGCCGTTGACGGGCTGTTTCAGGCCGAGGTCGTGCAGCAGCTTCTGGAACCGTTCGCGGTCCTCGGCAAGGTCGATCGCGTCCGGCGTGGTGCCGAGGATCGGGATCCCCTCGTCCTTCAGCGCCTGCGCGAGCTTCAGGGGCGTCTGCCCGCCGAACTGCACGATGACGCCGTGAAGCGTGCCGTTTTCCTGTTCCACGCGCAGGATTTCCAGCACGTGTTCCAGCGTCAGCGGCTCGAAATACAGGCGGTCCGAGGTGTCGTAGTCGGTGGACACCGTCTCGGGGTTGCAGTTGACCATGATGGTCTCATACCCCGCGTCCGTCAGCGCGAAGCAGGCGTGGCAGCAGCAATAGTCGAACTCGATCCCCTGGCCGATGCGGTTGGGGCCGCCGCCCAGGATCACGACCTTCTTGCGGTCCGAGGGCCAGGCCTCGTCCTCGACATCGCCCATCGCGGGGGCTTCGTAGGTCGAATACATGTAGGGCGTCTGCGCCTCGAACTCGGCGGCGCAGGTGTCGATGCGCTTGAAGACAGGAAGGATGTCGAGAGCCTGCCGGGCGCGCCGGACCTCCGCCTCGGGGCGGCCCGTCAGATGCGCGAGGCGGGCATCGGTGAAGCCCATCATCTTGATCCGCCGCAGCCCCTCGGCGTCCGAGGGCAGGCCGTGGTGGCGGATCTCGTGTTCGGCGTCCACGATCTCGCGGATGCGGGCGAGGAACCAGGGATCGAAGCTGGTGACGGCGTTGATGTCGTCGTCCGACAGGCCGGCGCGCATGGATTCGGCGATCACGCGGATGCGGTTGGGGGTCGCCTGCGACAGCGCCTTGATGAAGGCGGGGCGGCCTTCCTCGGCCGCGCCGTCGATCGCGATCTCGTCCAGGCCCGAAAGCCCGTTTTCCATCGAGGCGAGCGCCTTTTGCAGGGATTCGTGGAAGGTGCGGCCGATCGCCATGACCTCGCCCACCGACTTCATCGCGGTGGTCAGTTCGGGCTTCGAGCCCGGGAACTTCTCGAAGGCGAAGCGCGGGATCTTGGTCACGACGTAGTCGATCGACGGCTCGAAGCTTGCGGGGGTCACGCGGGTGATGTCGTTGTCGAGTTCGTCCAGCGTGTAGCCGACGGCGAGTTTCGCCGCGACCTTGGCGATGGGAAAGCCGGTGGCCTTGGACGCCAGCGCCGACGAACGGCTGACGCGCGGGTTCATCTCGATCACGACCATGCGGCCGTCGGCGGGGTTCACGGCCCACTGCACGTTCGAGCCGCCGGTCTCCACGCCGATCTCGCGCAGGACGGCGATGGAGGCCGAGCGCATCCGCTGGTATTCGCGGTCGGTCAGCGTCAGCGCGGGCGCGACGGTGATGGAATCGCCGGTGTGGACGCCCATCGGGTCAATGTTCTCGATCGAGCAGACGATGATGGCGTTGTCGGCGCGGTCGCGCACGACTTCCATCTCGTATTCCTTCCAGCCGAGCAGGCTTTCGTCGATCAGCACCTGCGCCACGGGCGACGCGTCGAGGCCAGAGCGCACGATCGCCTCGTAGTCGTCGCGGTTGTAGGCGACGCCGCCGCCGGTGCCGCCAAGGGTAAAGGCGGGGCGGATGATGGCGGGCAGGCCCACGTTGTCCAGCGCCTCGACCGCCTGCGCGACGCCGGCCGCGATATCGTACTTGCCGCCCGGCAGCTTCGGCGCGGACACGATGGTGGCGCGGGGGTTTTCCAGCCCGATCCGGTCCATCGCCTCGCGGAAGAGCGCGCGGTCCTCGGCCATCTCGATGGCGGACCGCTGCGCGCCGATCAGTTCGACGTGGTATTTTTCCAGCGTGCCGCGATCGGCGAGCGCAAGCGCGGTGTTCAGCGCGGTCTGCCCGCCCATCGTCGGCAGCAGCGCGTCGGGGCGTTCGGCGGCGATGATCTTTTCGACCACCTCGGGGGTGATCGGCTCGATGTAGGTGGCGTCGGCCATGCCGGGGTCGGTCATGATCGTCGCGGGGTTCGAGTTGACGAGGATGACCCGGTAGCCTTCCTCGCGCAGCGCCTTGCAGGCCTGTGCGCCGGAATAGTCGAACTCGCAGGCCTGGCCGATCACGATGGGTCCGGCGCCGATGATGAGGATCGAGGAAATGTCGGTTCTTTTCGGCATGGCTCGTTCCCTCGGGCTTGCGGCGGATAAATCGTCCGGGGTTATAGCCACGGCCCGTCCGGGCGCAAGGGCGCGGCCGCGCTGCTGCACGGCCCCGCATCCGCGCGGAACGGGGGCGGCCGGGCCGGCGTTGTGTCCAAAGCTTTGAACGAGGATCCAGATGTCGAACAACGAAGGCAACATCCAGAAGGCGGCACGCTGGCACCGCCCGGCGATCATCGGGATCGTCGTCGCGCTGGCATTGGCGGCGCTGGCCGCGTTCGTCTTTGCCCCGATGGGCGGCAACGCGCCCGAACCGGGCGGGCAGGCGGCGCCGGGGACCGACGCGCTGGCACCTGCCACTACGCCGGGCGCAGAGCCGGTCGCGGGCGGGCAGGCGACCACGACAACGACGCCGCCCGCAACGACGACGCCCGCCACGAACTGAGCGGCCGGTCCGGCTGACGGGAATGAAAAAGGGCGGCTCGCGGAGCCGCCCTTGTCTGTTGGTGACCTTTCGGGTCAGCCGTGGCGCACGTCGGCAAGCGCCGCGACGCCGGGCAGGTCCTTGCCCTCCATCCACTCAAGAAAGGCGCCGCCCGCCGTCGAGATGAAGGTGAAGTCGTCGGCGACCCCCGCCTTGTTCAGCGCCGCGACCGTGTCGCCGCCGCCCGCAACCGACACCAGGCGTCCGTCGCGGGTCAGGTCCGCCGCCGCCCGGGCGGCCGCGTTGGTGGCGGCATCGAAGGGTGCGATCTCGAATGCGCCCAGCGGGCCGTTCCACAGCAGCGTGCGGCTTTGGGCAAAGACCTCGCCGATGGCGGCCACCGTCTGCGGCCCGGCGTCCAGGATCATGGCGTCGGCGGGGCAGGCGTCCACGGGAACGGTCGTGTTCTCGGCATTGGCCTTGAACTCGCGCGCGACGACCACATCCAACGGCAGGTGGATCGTGCAGCCCGCGGACTGCGCCTTGTCGATGATCGCGCGGGCGGTGTCGGCCATGTCGCGCTCGGCCAGGCTGGTGCCGACCTCGATCCCCTTGGCGACGAGGAAGGTGTTGGCCATCCCGCCGCCGATGATCAGGTGATCGACCTTTTCCAGCAGGTTCGACAGCAGCTCGAGCTTGGTCGAGACCTTCGCGCCGCCCACCACCGCGACCACCGGCCGCTGCGGGTTGCCCAAGGCCGCGTCCAGCGCGTTCAGCTCCGCCTCCATCAGGCGGCCCGCGGCGCTGGGCATCATCCGCGCCAGCCCCTCGGTCGAGCCGTGGGCGCGGTGCGCCGCCGAGAACGCGTCGTTGACGAACACCGATCCCAGCGCGGCCAGCGAGGCCACGAAGGTCGGATCGTTGGCTTCCTCGCCCGGGTAGAAGCGGGTGTTTTCCATCAGCAGGACGTCGCCCTTTTCCAGCCCCGCCACGGCGCGCTTGGCCGGGCCGCCGATCGCCTCGTCCGCGAACTTGACGGGCTGGCCCAGCGCGGCTTCCAGCCCCGGGACGATCTGCTTAAGGCTCATCGCCTCGACCCGCTGGCCCTTGGGGCGGTCGAAATGGGCCAGCAGGACCGGGATCCCGCCGCGGCCCTGGATGTCCTTTACGGTCGGCACGATCTTTTCGATCCGGGTCGCGTCCGTGACCTGCCCGTTCTCGACGGGGACGTTCAGATCCACGCGCGTGAGGACGACCTTGCCGTCCATGTCGAGGTCGTCGATCGTGTTGAACTGGGCCATGCCGGTCCCCTTTTTTCGCCGTTCCGTGTGTGCTGCGCCTTACTGGCCGCAGATGACATTCGCGTCAACTGCCCGCGACCGGACGGCACGCGGGCGCGGGCGGATGCGTTGCCCTTGGCCGCACGGGCGCATAAGCCGGTGCCACATGACGCGAAAGGAGGCCCGGATGGCCGACATCAAGGATCCCGAAAACACCATCATCATCGAGCTGAAGGACGGCCCGGTGGTGATCCAGCTTCTGCCCGACGTGGCGCCGAAGCACGCGGCGCGCATGAAGGAGCTGGCGCGCGCGGGCAAGTACGACAACGTGGCCTTCCACCGCGTGATCGAGGGCTTCATGGCCCAGACCGGCGACGTGGAACACGCCAACATGGAAAAGGACTACAAGCCCAGTCGCGCGGGCACCGGCGGCTCGGACATGCCGGACCTTCCGGCCGAGTTCTCCAAGCTGCCGCACGAGCGCGGCACGATCGGGGCGGCGCGCAGCCAGAACCCGAACAGCGCCAACAGCCAGTTCTTCATCAACTTCAAGGACAACTCGTTCCTGAACGGCCAGTACACCGTCTATGGCCGCGTCCTGTCGGGGATGGAGCATGTCGACAAGATCGCCCGCGGCGAGCCGCCGGCGAACCCCGACCGCATGATTTCCGTGAAGGTGGCCGCCGATGCACAATAAGTTCCTGATCGCCGCGGCGTTTGCCGCCAACGCCACTGTCACTGCCGGTGCGGGCTTCGCGCAGGACATGCCCGCCGACGGCCCCGGCCCGAACCTCGTGATCGAGGTCGCGGACGAAGGCGGCGCATCGAAGGGCCAGATCGTTCTGGACCTGTACGCCGACAAGGCGCCCAAGCACGTCGAGCGGATCGTCGCGCTGGCGAAGTCGGGGGCCTATGACGGGGTGGTGTTCCACCGCGTGATCGACGGCTTCATGGCCCAGACCGGCGACGTGGAGTTCGGCAAGCAGGGCGGCGACACCGCGATGGCCGGCACCGGCGGGTCCGACATGCCCGACCTCGCGGCCGAGTTCAACGACACCACCTTCGGTCCCGGCACCGTCGGCATGGCCCGTTCGGCCAGCCCCGACAGCGCCAACAGCCAGTTCTTCATCGACCTGGCGCCGGCCCCGTTCCTCGACGGCGAATATACCGTCGTGGGCCAGCTGGTCGAAGGCTGGGAGGTGCTGGGCGCGGTGAAAAAGGGCGATGCCGCCGCCAACGGCGCGGTGGACCGCCCGGACTACATGGCCAAGGTGACCGTGGCCGAGTGATCCGCCGTCTGAGATCCGGTCGGGAAAGGCGGCGGGCTTCGGCCTTGCCGCCTTTTTCGTCGCGGCCTATTGATTCGTGGGCAGCAGCGTCGTGACGCCGGTCGCGCCGGCCCGGGCAAGGTCGGGGTCCAGCGACATGCCCACGTATTCGCCCCGCCGCCAAAGTTCCGACAGGTCGTCGTAGTGGCGCGACAGCGGGTGGCCCGACTGCCCGGTCGAGATCACGAAGACCGAGCTGTCCGGGTCGGCCAGGTCATAGACGCCGCGATACCCCGCGCCCGTCACCTGCGCCCACCGTCCCGGCGCGGCCAGCCCGTCCGTCCCCGGCGTCGTTCCGCGGTCGCCGGCGCCGCCCGCGCTCGTCGCGCGCGCCAGCGTGAAATCCCCGCCCGACGTGGACTGGATCAGGCTCACCACCCAGCGCAGGCCCGGCATCCGGCCGAGCGCGGGGTGTTCGTGCCGCGCCTCGTGGACGTCGCCCCAGCGCCAGCTGGCCACGTCGCCGCCGAACCGGCCCGACAGGTCCAGGATCGCGGCGTCCAGCGCCTGCCGCGCGATGGTCGCGCAGCTTTCGACCGGGGCGGACTGCACCACGTCGCACCAGACGCCCGCGCCGCCCGTGTTGCGGAACACCGCGTCGATGAACGCGGGCCTGAGGCGCGTGAGCGAATCCGTCAGCGGCCCCAGCTCGTCCTGCACCAGCCGCGCCTGCAGCTGCGCCATCCACGCCGAATAGATCAGCGGCTCGGGCAGGTGCTCGCTCATGTTGCCGTCCCATTCGGCCAGCAGCGCAAGCGCGTCCTGCCGCTGCCGCTCGGGCGTGCCCTGCGCGGCGGGCTCTCCCGTGAACCACAGGTCCGCGCCCACCAGCGGCAGCAGCGCGCGGGCGGCCGGGCTGACGGTGTCGAGCTGGGCCGCAACGAAGCTGTCGCGCGAATGAACCTCGCGCGCGGACAGAAGCCGGGTCAGCCGCGCCTTCCGCAGCGCCCCATCGCGGCTGTCGCCAAGGATGCCGCCGGGCGTCGCGGGCGCAAGCAGCGGAAGGGCGGGGGTGGGGGCCGCAGGCGTCGTGGTGGCAGATGCCGGCGCGGGCGTGGCCGGCGACAGCTCGGACATCGTCGGCTCGCCGGAAATCGGTCCGGGGGTGGGGCCGGGGCCGGATGCGGGTGCGGTTGCGGGCAGCGGGACCGTCGGCCGCGCGGACGACGCGGCGGTCGCGCCCGGTGCGCCGGACAGGACCAGCAGCTCGGCCCCGGTCGCGGCGATGATGCCGTTCTGGGCGGGCTGGTCGCGCCCGGCCGCGTCCGCAGGCAGAAACCCGGTCCACTCGGCGTCGCGCAGCCAGCCCGGCACCGGCATCCGGCCGCTGGTCGGATGGTCCGCGCTGCGCAGCGGGACCGCCCCGGCAAGCGTCTGCGCGACGCCGCCCTCGTCGGCCAGCGTGACCTGCACCGCGGGCGCGACGATCCCGCGCACCGCGCGCGCGGCGGCCCCCCGGTCGGGCGCGGTCATCAGCCCCATCAGCGCCGTCATCGTGGTGTCGTCGGCCGCAAGCCCGGTCCAGCGCAGCGCCGCGACGTGCCCCGAGGGGGTGACGGACCCGAGCGCGAAGTGGCCGCCGGGGATCACCGGGCCGTTGCCGGTGTCGCGCAGGGTGATCGGCTGGTTTTCAGCGCCGCGGATGCGGATCACCTCGATCCGGGTGGTGAACTCGGTCCAGCCGTCGGGGCCGCGATAGCGGTCGGCGTTGCCGGGCTGGACCTCCTCCATCACGATGTCTTGGTCGTCCACCTGCGCGGGCGTCAGCCCCCAGGCGAGGGTAGGGTTGCGCCCGGTCAGCACCGCGGGCACGCCCGGGATCGTGCCGCCGATCACCCCGCCCGAGGCAAGCTCGATCCGGGCCAGATACCACAGCGACGGCGCGGTCAGCGCGACATGCGGGTCGTTCGCGAGCAGCGGCGCGCCGGCGGCGGTGCGTTCGGGCGCGGCGGCAAAGGCGTTGGCCGACGCGCCGAGGCCGGGCCGCACGAACCCAGCGAGCCCGTCGAACCATCCGCCGGGGCGCGCCCCCGCGTGGTCGGGGCTGGGCAGCCGCGCGTCGCCGAAGAGCGAGGCATAGGCGGGCAGCGGTGTCTCGCCCGGGCGCGCGACCACGTCCTGCCCGCGCTCGGGTGCCGCGATCGAAAGCCGCGCGCGCAGCACCTCGGACGGGATCTGGTCGCTGGCGCCCGCCGCGATCAGCTTCAGGATCGCCAGCGAATCCGCCGGCTGCCAGTAGGCGACGTCGCCCGGCAGCACGAAGAACTCGGGAGCGCCCCGCCCCCGCGCGCCCTCGTTGACGAGCGCGATCCACGCGTTCACCCCGTCGGCATAGGCCGCGAGCGCCGCCTTGGTGCGTTCGTCCTGCACGGCAAGCGACGCCTGCGCGTTCCGCCACAGCCCCAGCCTGCGGGCGAGGTCGTCGGCGGCATAGCTGCGCGAGCCGTAGATCTCGGACAGCCGCCCCTGCGCCGCGCGGCGCAGCACCGTCATCTGGAACAGCCGGTCCTGCGCATGGGCGAGCCCCAGCGCGAAGAAGGCGTCGTGGTCGGAGCCCGCGAAGATGTGGGGCACGTCGTCGGTCGTCCGCACGATCTCGACCTGGGCGCCGATCCCCGCGACCCGGTGGGTCGCCTGATAGTCGGGCAGCGAGCGGACCGCGAAATACCACGCCAGCGTCACCGCCAGCACCGCGCCGACAAGAAGCCCCACGGTCAACCGGACCAGCCAGCGGAAAAGCGTCAGCATCGGCGGGGCGGTCCTTCGGGTCGATCGGCCGGCGGGGCGGCGTGTGGGGCGGCGTTTGGCGGCGTTGTGGGCGGCGTGGCGGGCGGCGAGATGCGCGGTTGACCCGCGCGGGTGGTCGAGGGTTGAAATGCGGCGATGCATAAGTCAGCACCGGCCGCAGATCAACGCGGTGCGGAAGGCAGGGGGACGGCGGATGGCGCGTGTGGCATTTCTGGGGCTTGGGGTCATGGGCTACCCGATGGCGGGGCATCTGGCCCGCGCGGGGCACGAGGTGACGGTCTATAACCGCACCGTCGCCCGCGCCGAGGCGTGGGTCGCCGAGCACGGCGGACGCGCGGCGGCGACACCGCGCGCGGCGGCGGACGGGGCGGCGTTCGTGATGGCTTGCGTGGGCAACGACGACGACCTGCGCGCGGTCTGCACCGGCGCGGACGGCGCGTTCGCGGGCATGGCGCAGGGCGCGGTGTTCGTGGACCACACCACCGTCAGCGCCGCGGTCACGCGGGATCTTGCGGCGCAGGCCGAAGCCGCGGGATTGGGCTATGTCGATGCGCCGGTCTCGGGCGGGCAGGCGGGGGCGGAAAACGGCCAGCTTTCCATCATGTGCGGCGGCGCCCAGGACGCGTTCGACCGCGCCGAGCCGGTGATGGCGGTCTATGCCAAAATCTGCCGCCGGATGGGCGACACCGGCGCGGGCCAGCTGGCCAAGATGTGCAACCAGATCGCGATCGCGGGCGTGGTGCAGGGCCTGGCGGAATCGCTTTCCTTCGCGGAACGGGCGGGCCTGTCGATCCCCGACCTCGTCGAGGTCATCAGCCAGGGCGCGGCCGGCAGCTGGCAGATGCAGAACCGCCACGCGACCATGGCGAGGGGCGAGTTCGACTTCGGCTTTGCCGTGGACTGGATGCGGAAGGATCTGGGCATCTGCCTTGCCACCGCCGACGAAAACGGGGCGAGCCTGCCCCTGACCGCGCTGGTGGACCAGTTCTACAAGGACGTGCAGAACATGGGGGGCGGGCGCTGGGACACCTCGTCCCTGATCGCGCGGCTGCGCGCGAGATGAGCGGCGACGCGGTGATCCATCGCGGGGTGGGCAAGGCGGACCCGGAGTGGTTCGAGAACCGCTTCGCCGCGAACGGCTGGACCGGCGCATGGCGGAACGGGGTATATGGCTACCACCACTACCACGCCACGACGCACGAGGTGCTGGGCTGCCATGCGGGTACGGCCCGGGTCCAGCTCGGCGGGCCGGACGGCGCGGTCCACGAGATCGCCGCGGGCGACGTGGTGGTGATCCCCGCAGGCGTTGCGCACAGGCGGGTCGAGGCGTCGGACGACTTCGCCGTGGTCGGCGCCTACCCGGACGGCGTTACGCCCGACCTGCAGGAAGGCGAGGGCGATCCGTCGATCGCGCTGGACCGGCCGGAATGCGATCCGGTGCTGGGCGCGGGAGAAGGGTTCGCGGCCGACGGCTGATGCCTTGGGGCTGGCTTTGTCGGGCGCGCGATCGGTGCCGGAGGCAGGGTGTTGCGGGCATCCCGGCCCCGCTTAGCCAAGCCGCTCTCTCGCCCTTGCCGCGAGCGCGATCCGGCGCGCCGTCGTCGTCCTGAGCGGCGCCGCGTCCTGCCGTTGCAATCTGCCCCGCCTCAATGGAAATCCCGCGATTCCGGCATGATCCGGGCGTCCCGCGGATGGCCGTGCCGCTGCGCGGGAATCGGCCGCTTCACCTCGTCGGCGCGGGCAAGCTGCGGGTCCACCGTCTCGCCCTGCGACAGCCGCAGCAGCGCGTCGCTGCGGTCGTGGACGGCGCGGGCGACGATGTGGGTCACGCCCTCGCTGCGCTGGACCTGCCCCTCGACCACCATCAGGCGCGCGGTCATGACGGTCTTGCGGAACGCCTCGAACACCTTGGGCCAGACGACGAGGTTGGCGACGCCCGTCTCGTCCTCCAGCGTGACGAAGCACACCCCCTTGGCGCTGCCGGGGCGCTGCCGGATCAGGACGATCCCCGCCATCCGCACCGGCTGCCGGTTCCGCAGGCGCGACAGGTCCGCGGCCGACACATGCCCCTGCCGCGCAAGCGAGCGGCGCAGGAACCGCAACGGATGCGCCTTCAGCGACAGCCGCAGGGTCTGGTAGTCGGCGACCACATGCTCGCACACGGGCATCGCGGGCAGGGTCACGCGGGGCTCAGCGCCCTCGTCCTCGCGCTCGGCGAACAGGGGCAGGTCGGGGGCATCGCGCAGCGCCCGCGCGTCCCACAGCGCCGCCCGCCGGTCGAGGTCCATCGACCGCAGCGCATCCGCCGCCGCGATCCGGCGCACCGTGCCCGCATCCAGCCGCGCCCGGTCCTTCAGCTCGGCCAGGCTCTCAAACGGGGCGTCGCGCGCGTCCACGACCCGCCGCGCCGCCGCCTCGGCCATCCCGGTGATCTGGCGCAGCCCCAGCCGCAGGGCGAAGCGCGGCGCGACCTTGCCCGGCCCCGCGGGCTCAAGCGTGTTGTCCCAGTCCGACAGGTTCACGTCCACCGCGCGCACGGCCACCCCGTGCGCCCGCGCGCAGCCCACGATCTGCGCGGGCGCATAGAACCCCATCGGCTGGCTGTTGAGCAGCGCCGCCGCAAAGGCGTCGGGGTAGTAGTGCTTGAGCCAGGCCGAGACATAGACCAGATGCGCGAAGGCCGCCGCGTGGCTTTCGGGAAAGCCGTATTCGCCGAAGCCCTTGATCTGGTCGAAGCAGCGGCGGGCGAAGTCGGGGTCGTAGCCGCGCTCGATCATGCGGCCGACCATCTTGTCCTGCAGCTTGTCGATCGTGCCGCGCGACCGAAACGTCGCCATCGCCTTGCGAAGCTCGTTCGCCTCGGCGGGGGAAAACCGCGCCGCCACCAGCGCGATCTTCATCGCCTGTTCCTGAAAGATCGGCACGCCCTTGGTGCGGCCAAGGATGTGGCGCAGCTCGTCGGGATCGTTGGGTGGCGCGGGCGAGGGGTATTCCTCGACCTCGATCCGGTTGCGGCGGCGCAGATAGGGGTGGACCATGTCGCCCTGCACGGGGCCGGGACGGACGATCGCGACCTCGATCACGAGGTCGTAAAAGCAGCGCGGCCTCAGGCGCGGCAGCATGTTCATCTGCGCCCGGCTTTCGACCTGGAACACGCCCAGACTGTCGCCCCGGCACAGCATGTCGAAGACCGGCTTCGCGTCCGGGGCGGCCGGGTTCAGGTCGGCAAGCGTCAGCGGACGCCCGTAATGCGCCGCCACCAGGTCGAAGCACTTCCGGATGCAGGTCAGCATCCCCAGCGCCAGCACGTCCATTTTCAAGATCCCAAGCGCGTCGATGTCGTCCTTGTCCCACTCGATGAAGCTGCGGTCGGGCATGGCGCCGTTGCCGATCGGCACGGTTTCGGTCAGCCGCCCCTCGGTCAGGATGAAGCCGCCGACATGCTGGCCCAGATGCCGGGGCATCCCGATCATCTGCTCGGCCAGCCGCAGGGTCATGGCAAGATGCGGGTCGCGCAGGTTCAGACCGGTTTCGGGCGCGTGTTCCAGGTTCTCGCCCCAGCTGCCCCAGACGGTCGAGGCGAGGGCGCCGGTCACGTCCTCGGACAGGCCCATGGCGCGGCCGACCTCGCGGATGGCGCTGCGGGGGCGGTAGTGGATGACGGTCGCGCACAGGCCCGCGCGGTGGCGGCCGTATTTGGCGTAGATGTGCTGGATCACCTCCTCGCGCCGCTCGTGCTCGAAATCGACGTCGATGTCGGGCGGCTCGTCGCGGTCCTCGCTGATGAAGCGCTCGAACAGCAGGTCGTGGTGGGCGGGATCGACCGGGGTGATGCCGAGGACGAAGCACACCGCGCTGTTGGCGGCCGAACCGCGCCCCTGACACAGGATGCCCGCGCCGCGGGCGAACTGCACGATCTCGTGGATGGTGAGGAAATAGCGCGCGATCCGCTTCTTCGCGATCATCGCCAGCTCCTTGACGATGGTGCCGCGCACCTGATCGGGCGTCCCGTCGGGATAGCGCCACTCGCACCCCGCCCAGGTCAGCTCCTCCAGATGCTGGTCGGCGTCGAGCCCCTCGGGCACCGTCTCGGCCGGGTATTCGTAGCGCAGGTCGTCGAGCGAAAAGCGGCAGGCGTCGGCCACCTGCCGGGTCGCCGCGATGGCGTGGGGCCAGTCGGCGAACAGCCTCGCCATCTCGGCGGGCGATTTCAGGTGCCGCTCGGCGTTGGCGTCCAGCAGAAAGCCCGCGCGGGCGACGGTGGTGCCGTGCAGGATGCAGGTCATCACGTCCTGCAGGGGGCGGCGGTCGGGGGCGTGGTAATGCACGTCGTTGGTGGCGAGGATCGACAGCCCGCAGGCGCGGGCGGCGGCATCCAGCCGATTGATCCGGGCCCGGTCGCAACCGCGATAAAGCCAGCGGGCCGCCACATGCCGCAGCGTCGGCAGCCGCGCGGCGAGGTGCGGCAGCTCCGACAGGTCCTCGGATGCCGCCGCCGCCGTGGCCGCATCGCCGGCGATCTCGGGCGGCATCCAGATCAGCTGGATGACGCTGCCCGCAGTCCCCCCGGGCGCGCGGGCCGCGTCCGCCAGATCGTCCAGCGTCAGGTCGCAGATGTCCTTCGCCTGCCAGTCCCCCGCCGCCGTCGCCATCCGCCCCTTGGAGATCAGCGCCGACAGCCGCCCATAGGCCGCCCGGTCGGTCGGATAGGCGAGGAACGCGGTCCCGTCCGTCAGCACGATCCGCGCGCCGATCACGGGCCGCATGCGCGCCTTTTTCGCCTCGGCATGGATCCGCACCACGCCCGCGAGGCTGTTCAGGTCGGCGATCCCGATCGCGTCGTACCCCAGCTCCCACGCGGCCTGCACCAGATCGGGCGCCATCGACGCCCCGCGCAGGAACGAGAAGGCCGAGGTCACCCCAAGCTCGACGTAATCGGCGCGCGGGTTGGGCGTGAACTCGCCGGCAAGCGTGCGGCGCGGAACGCTGTCGTTCTGCGGCATCAGCCCGCCCCCGCGCGCGTCAGGTCACCGCCCGCGCCCGATCCTCTGTCCGCAAGTATCCCGGGGTCCGAGGCAGCGCCCCGCCTTTGCAGCCCGTTCATGCGAACACCCCGTGCAAGAACCAGCGCGGCGCGCCGCCGCGCCCGTCATGCGCGAGCCCCTCGCGATAGATCCACAGACGCCGCCCGCCCGGGTCCTCGACGCAGAAATAGTCGCGCAGCCGGGTGCCGGGGCGGTCCACCCACCACTCCGGCGCGATCCGTTCCGGGCCGGCGTGGCGTGCCACGCGCAGGGTCTGGCGGCGCCAGACGAACTGCGCGGGCGGGCCTTCGGGGATGGCGTAGAGGACGCGGATTTCCTCGGGCGGGTGGAACAGGCGCAGGGGCCGCGCGGTGCGGGTGGGAGAAGGGGGCGCGGGGGCCGGATCGGTAGCGCCGGGGCTGAGGGCGGGGCTGAGCGCGGGGCCGGAGCTGAGGGCGGGGCCGGGGCA
>ERZ501041.95-NODE-95-length-18069-cov-9.050849_pt1 | contig 18069 bp, 13 predicted proteins | sample MGYA00248848_ERZ501041 | MGnify/ENA primary metagenome ERZ501041 (study PRJEB25958, sample SAMN03398573) | human skin metagenome | study: EMG produced TPA metagenomics assembly of the Human Skin Microbiome Metagenome (human skin metagenome) data set.
CCTCGGCCAGCGCCGGAGCGTCGTTGATGCCGTCGCCGACGAAGGCGACCTTGCCATGCTCGGCCTTGAGCCGGCGGATCGAGTCGACCTTGCCGTCCGGCAGCACCTCCGCCACCACCTCGTCGATGCCCAGGCGAGCCGCGATGGCCTTGGCCGTGCGCTTGTTGTCGCCGGTGATCATCGCGACCTTCAGGCCGAGGTCGTGCAGCGCCTTGATCGCCGCCGGCGTCGTCTCCTTGATCGGGTCGGCCACGGCGATGATCGTCGCCAGCTTGCCGTCGATCGCCGCATAGAGCGGCGACTTGCCCTCGTTGCCCAGACGTTCGGCAACCTGGGCGAAGCCCGCCACGTCATGGCCAAGCTCGACCATGTAGCGATCCGCGCCGATCTCGATGCGCTTGCCGTCGACCACGGCCTTCACGCCGAAGCCGGTCACCGACTCGAAGTCCGACACGGCGGGCAGTGCAATGCCTTCCGCCTCGGCCGCATCCACGATGGCGCGGGCAATCGGGTGTTCCGACTTGGCTTCGACGGCTGCGACCAGGCCCAGCACCGTCGTCCGGTCGAAGCCGGCGGCCAGTTCGAGGTCGGTCAGCGCCGGCTTGCCTTCGGTCAGCGTGCCGGTCTTGTCGACGGCCACCACCTTGGCATCCTTCAGCAGTTGCAACGCTTCACCCTTGCGGAACAGCACGCCCAGCTCCGCGCCCCGGCCGGTGCCGACCATGATCGAGGTCGGCGTTGCCAGACCCATGGCGCAGGGGCAGGCGATGATCAGCACGGCGACGGCATTGACCAGCGCGAAGGTCAACGCAGGCGACGGGCCGAAATAGAGCCATGCAGCGAAGGTGAGGGCGGCGACGGCGAAGACCGCCGGCACGAAATACATCGTCACCTTGTCGACCAGCGCCTGGATCGGCAGCTTCGACCCTTGTGCTTCCTCGACCATGCGGATGATCTGCGACAGCACCGTGTTGCCGCCGACCGCCGTGGCCCGGATCGCGAAGGCGCCCTTCTGGTTCACGGTTCCGGCCACGACCTCGCTGCCGCTCGTCTTGGACACCGGGATCGGTTCGCCGGTGATCATCGACTCGTCGACATAGCTTTCGCCCTCGATGACTTCACCATCGACCGGGATACGGTCGCCGGGGCGGACCTCCACGATGTCGCCGGACAGCACCGAATCGATCGGCAGATCGACCGTCTTGCCGTCGCGGCGGACACGCGCGGTCTTGGCCTGAAGTCCGACCAGCCGCTTGATCGCTTCCGAAGTGCGCCCCTTGGCGCGGGCCTCGAGCAACCGGCCGAGCAGGATCAGGGTGACGATAACCGCGGCGGCTTCATAATAGACGTTCACCGTCCCAGCGGGCAGGAAGCCCGGCGCGAAGGTCGCCACCAGCGAATAGAGGTAGGCGGCCAGCGAGCCGACGGCGACCAGCGAGTTCATGTCGGGAGCCAGCCGCCAGAGCGCCGGGAGGCCCTTGTCGTAGAAGCGGATGCCGGGCACGAACAGCACCAGCGTCGTCAGCACGAACTGAAGATACCAACTGTTCTGCATGCCGATGGTCGCGGCGATCATGTCGTGCGCGCCCGGAATGAGGTGCGACCCCATCTCCAGGATGAAGACCGGCGCGGTCAGAACCGCCGCGATGGTGAAATCGCGGGTCAGCTCACGGCGTTCGGCTTCCTTCTTCTCGGCGCGGTCATCGACCTCGGCCTGGCCCGCCCCGGTCGCCGCCGCGATCACCTTGGCCTCGTAGCCCGCGTTCGCGATTGCCGCGACGATGGCCGCAGCATCGGCGGTTCCCTGGACGGTGGCCTTCTCGGTGGCGAGGTTGACGACGGCGTTGGTGACGCCCGGCACGGCCTTGAGCGCCTTTTCGACACGTCCCACGCAGGAGGCGCAGGTCATGCCCTCGATCGCGACCTCAAGCGAAGCCGCCGCCGGCGCGGTGAAACTTGCCGAAACCGCGTAGCCTGCGTCCTCCACGGCCTTCACGACGACCGCTCGGTCCACCGGGCCGCTCGTCGTGATGCTGGCTTTCTCGGTAGCGAGGTTGACCACGGCATTGGCAACGCCGGGGATGGCCTTGAGGGCCTTTTCCACCCGCCCCACACAAGAAGCGCAGGTCATGCCTTCGATCGGCACTTCAAGGAGGGCAGCTTTCGGCGCACTGAAGCTGGCCGGCACTTCATAGCCAGCATTTTCGACCGCCTTGACGAGCGCTATGCGATCAACCGTGTCGTTCGTCGTGATGCTGGCCTTCTCGGTCGCCAGATTGACGACCGCGTTGGCGACGCCGGGGACGGCCTTCAGGGCTCTCTCGACACGGCCGACGCAGGATGCGCAGGTCATGCCCTCGATAGGCAGGGAAATTGCTGCATTCATCTTGTCCGCAGCTCGAACAGGGGCATCCATTGCCGCCTCCTTTCTAAGTCAGAATTCGAGTTCGGACACTGATATGCTCCTTCCAACGATGGGAAGGTCAAGGGTAAAAATTCCTTTTCGTTTCCTCTTGACCTTACCATCGTTGGAAACCCCAACTTGAGGACCATGAGAACCGAACCCAAAGGAGAAAGCTCATGGAACTCAAGATCGAAGGCATGACCTGCGGCGGTTGCGCCAAGTCCGTCACCAAGGCGATCCAGTCGGTCGATCCGACCGCCAAGATCGATACCAACCCCGCCCAGCGGATGGTCAAGGTCGAGACGACCGCAACCCCGGCAGCCCTTCGGCAGGTTCTCGAAGAGGCTGGCTATCCGGCGACCGTGAAGTGAACAGGAGCAAGATCATGCACAAGCTGACCCCGATTTTCATTGGCGGCGCACTCGCCATCAGCGCCGGCCTCGCCATCGCACAAAGCCAACTGAACACGGATACCACCATGCAAGGCCACGACATGCCGGGGCATTCGATGCCGGCCTCCGACAACCCATCCACGCAGGCTTACATCGAAGCCAATAACCGTATGCACGCCGACATGACAGTCGACTTCACCGGCGACGCCGACATCGACTTCATGCGCGGCATGATCCCGCACCACCAGGGCGCGATCGACATGGCGCGGATCGTGCTGCAATACGGCACTGACCCCGAGGTCCGCAAACTCGCCGAGGAGGTGATCTCGGCCCAAGAAGGTGAGATCGCTATGATGCGGGAATGGCTCGCCGCGCGCGGCCAGTGATTTTGATATGTAGGAACCGCCGCGGTGCGTCAGCAATGATGCGCGGCGGCGGTTGCGACATATAAGATTCATCCAGCCAAGGATGCGCGGAATGTTGTCTGACAAGGAGTTTTGACGCCGATGCGTCGTCTGTTCATCGCAGTGCTGATGATCTTCTCCTTCGTCACGGTGGCGTTGGCTGTGCCGGCGCACGGCGCCCGCATGGCCACCGTCTCCCAAACGATCGCCTCAAAACACGAAGCGCCGCATCGCACCGCATACTCCTCTCCCGAGGCATGTCAGGAAGATCGAATCTGTTCCGGAAGCGATGGCTTCTGCTACTTCGTATGCTCTGGCATGGGCTCTTGGTTCGTGTCTGACCAGCCCGGAAATGCGATTCAGCCTACCTCGGCGCGTTGGGCACTACCGGAGACGACGAACCTCGCCGGTCTCAGCCCCGAACGGAATGAACGCCCTCCCAATCCCAGTCTCGCTGAAAACCAGTGGCTGCATAAGCGCACGCCGATCTGAACTCAGAGGGAGCATAGTTCTCCCAGGAGACCGAAAATGACACTTATTTCACGACGCGGCTTTCTTGCCGCAAGCGCTGCCACGTTGTCCACAGCAGCTCTACCGCGCTTTGCCATGGCGCAAAACGCCATATCGCTCAGCGCCGCGACACGGGTGCTGGACGTCAATGGACGCGCCGCCACAGTCTTCGGCTTGGAAGGCCCGAGTGGACAGGGATTGGTTCTCAATCCAGGCCAACGCTTTCGCGCCAGTCTTACCAATCGCCTGGATGTTCCGACCCTCATCCATTGGCATGGCCAGATCCCGCCCAACGAGCAGGATGGCGTCCCGGATCTGCCACAGCCGATGCTGCAACCCGACGAAACGCGCTCCTATGACTACGAGCCGCTCCCCGGCACATACTGGATGCACGCGCACATCCCGCTCCAGGAGATGAACCTGCTCGCCGCGCCGCTGATCGTGCGCAGCGCCGAAGACGTGGCGGCCGACCGCCAGGAAGTCGTGATGTTTCTCCATGACTTCTCGTTCAAGGCGCCCGAAGAGGTCATGCAGGAGATCACCGGCGGGCACGGCGGCGGCCACGATATGAGCGCCATGGGAGGCCACGCCGCCCCCGGCGCCTCGATGGACCATTCAGGCATGCAGATGGATATGTCCTCGATGCAGGGCATGGCCATGGATCTGAATGACTACAATTGGGACGCCTACCTGACCAACGACCGCACCTTGTCCGACCCGGAGATCATCATGGTCGAGAAGGGCGGACGGGTAAAGCTGCGGGTGATCAACGGCGCCTCGGCCACTGTTTTCTGGATCGATACGGGTGGGCTGTCTGCGAGACTCGTGGCAGTCGACGGCCATGCCATCGCGGGCCTCGAAGGCAGTCGTTTCGGTATCGCCATGGGCCAACGCCTCGATCTGGATCTGGAGCTTGCCGGTGAAGGGGCGTGGCCCGTGCTTGCGTCGCGCGAGGGGTCGAAGGAGCGCACGGGGTTGATCCTCGCCACGCCCGGCGCGACCATTGAGAAGATCCCGGCGCTTGGCGAAGCGGATGCGCCTGCGTTCGACATCGACCTGTCGCAAGAGCTGAAGCTGCGCGCCTCGGACGGCCTTCCCTCGCGTGCGCCACAGCGCAGCCACATGGTTATGCTGGGCGGCTCGATGCAGCCCTATGTCTGGACCATCGACGGCAAGGTCTGGGGAGATCACAAGCCCCTCCTTGCAAAGACGGGCGAGCGGGTCGAGATCATGTTTCACAATATGTCGATGATGGGGCATCCGATGCATCTGCACGGCCATGTCTTCCAGGTCGTGGACATCAACGGCAAGCGCTTCGATGGGGCACGGCGCGACACCGTTTATGTTCCTCCGATGGCCATGGTGACCGTCGCGCTCGACGCCGGAGAGGCGGCGCGCTGGATGCTGCACTGCCATCATATGCCGCATCTCCAGACCGGCATGATGACCGAGCTCAGCATATCCGCCTGAAATGAATGAAAAAAGCCTGCGCCGCGATTCCTCGCAGCGCAGGCTCTCGCCTGATTTCATTGAACGAGGCGACTAGCCTTCCTGCCCTTCGGGCGTGAAGAAAACGTCGGCGTGCATGTCCTCGGGTCGCAGCCCGCGCGCAAATGCCATTGCCATCGCCGCATCAACCATCGGGGGCGGGCCTGCGACATAGGCTTTCCACCCGTCGAAGTCCGCGAGATCCTCGGCCACCGCGTCGGTCACGAACCCGTGCCGATGGGGGGCTACCTGTGTATCGGACAAGACAGCCGTAAAGCTGAGATTGTTGTGGCGGTCCGCCAGGGTCTCGAAATGCTCGACGAGATAGAGATCACGCGCGCCGCGTGCGCCGAAGTAGACATGGATCGGCTGCTTCATGCCGTGCGCAAGGGCTGTTTCCACGATCGACTTGATCGGCGCCAGACCGGAACCGCCGGCGATGCACAGGATCGGGCCGGAATGATGCTGGCGCAGATAGGAGGAGCCTAGTGGAAATTCGAGCGTCAGCTTGTCACCGGCCTTCAGTGCCTCATGGACGTGCTGCGAGGTGACGCCGCCCGGAACCTTGCGAATGTGAAATTCGAGGCTGTCGTCGCCGTGACGATTGGCCATGGAGTAGCTGCGCGCGGGCACACCATCGAATCCGACCTGGGCATACTGTCCGGCCGTGAAGAGCAACGGGGAGCCATCCACAGGCGAGATTCGCACCAGTTTGATGTCGTGGGTAAGGTCATCGAGGCCGGACACGATGGCCTCCACCCGTCGAGGAGCCTCAACCGCATCATCGTCATCGCTGCCAAGCCAGGCGACAGCCGCATCGGTCTGCGGCACCGCGCGGCATGCCAGGATCAGGCCGTCGGCCTTCTCTTCCTCGCTGAGGGCGAAGCGAGAATGCTGGAGCAGTTCCACCTCGCCCTCGATCAGACGTGACTTGCACGAGCCGCAGCGGCCGGAACGGCAGCCGTGGGGATAAGGTATGCCTGCGGCAAGTGCTGCGTCGAGGATGGTTTGTCCCTCCTGGACCTCCAGACTGACCCGTGCCTGCCGAATATCAACGAACCTGGTCGTCATCATGCACTCCCGGTCAAACCTAGAGCCTTGACGAGTCCCGGCTTCTGGCTTGGGAAGGTTCCGTAGAAAACTTCCGACCCTACGATTGTGATAGGAGCGACCCTGACACCCGTGCGTGCCTTTGCCTCCTCGGCGATCTTGGGGTCGGTCAGGTCACGCTCCTCATAGGCGAGACCCTGCTGGGCCAGCCAACGCTTGAGTGCATGGCAGTCCGGGCAGGTCGGCGTCGTATAGATGAGGATGTGTGGCGTGTTGGCTTCTGGCATGTCCTTGCCCTTCTTGCTTTAGACGTGGATTGGCTTCCGGCAGACCGTCAAACGGCCTCCCGGAAGAGTGGATTGCCGTCAGCGTGCGGCTTCCAGCGCTTGTAAAGTCAAGGCTGTTCTTGCTCCGGGGTCGAAATTTCCGAAGCGCAGGACGACATCAGCAGATGAAGACTGACGTGGTGCCGGCTACGATCGCTCCGACTCGCTGATCGGGAAGTATCGGGCCTGTTGCGCATTGAGATCGCGCAGCCTTCCGGTAGATTGGACGAGACAAATCGACGTGGCCGACACGTTGCCATCAAACGGGCGTGAACCGCCTCAAGACACAGGTGAAAATCGCTGATGACTGCCGGTAAACCGAAACTACGGGTCGAAAAGCAGGCCGAGGCCGCAACCCCGAGCGCAACAGAGACACGCAGCCACCTCGACCATTCCTCGCTCTCGCAGAACGAGGTGACGATCCTGGCGGAAACCTTCCGGCTTCTCGGCGATCCTTCACGGCTGAAAATCCTCCTGAGCTGCATGCCCGGTCCGATTTCGGTCGGCGAGATCGCGGAGAAAATCGACCTGTCCCTATCCCTGGTCAGCCATCATCTGCGCCTGCTGCGCGGTGCCCGTCTCGTCAAGGGCGAGCGCCAGGCCAAGCAGATCTTTTACGAGATCGCCGACGAGCATGTCCGTCAGGTTCTCCACGACATGGCGACGCACATCTCCGAGGATCACGCCGAGGAGTGATCTGAAACCGCGAAAGCCGATACTATCAACATACGCTTGAATAGTTGTTCAATCGTGGTATTGACTCCTTTCGTGGCCATGCGGGGCCTGCGCACGCGCCCACCGCGTGGTGAGAAAGGAGATCGGAATGACAACGGGACTTTCAGCACCTAGCGGCGGTGAGCGCTTGGGCTTTCGCGTCGAGGGCATGGATTGCGCAAGTTGCGTCGGCAAGATCGAGACTGCACTGAACCGTCTGGGAGGCATCACTGACGTTACCGTCAATTTTGCCACCGAGACGCTGCAGCTTTCCCGCGATACGGCCAGCACAACGACGTCGAACGACATCGCCAGGAAGATCCGCGCGCTCGGCTTCGATGTGACCGAGCTACCGCCCGCCGTCATTCCATCGACGCCCGCCCGGCATTCCGAAGCGCACAGCGGGCATGACCACAGCGGCTGCTCCGGTGAGCATGATCATGGGCACGATCACCACCATGCGCATCATCATGATCACAGCGACTGCGGTGGCCACGATCATGGTCAGCTCGCGCAAACGCCGGTCTCGCGCACAGATCCGACATCTCCGCCCAATGTCTCGATGCGGGTCGAGGGCATGGATTGCGCGAGTTGCGTCGGCAAGATCGAAGTCGCACTTGCAAGAATGCCCGATGTTTCCGACATTCGCGTGAACTTCACGACCGAAATGCTTGAACTCAACTTGGTTCCCGGCTCGGGCACCAAGGTTGCCGACATCGAAAGGACCATCAAGAGCCTCGGCTTCGGGGTATCCAACACACGCGAACTTTCGTCTTCGTCCGACGTCGCCGTGGACGTTGCGCCCGCGCCAGCCATGCGCAATCAACGCTGGTGGCAGACTCGCAAGGGCAAGCACGTCATCGGCCTCGGTCTGCTGATGGGCTCGGCCTACCTCATCGCCCAGTTTATCCCCCTCTATGCAGAGTGGATCTTTGCACTCGCCGTCGTCGCAGGCGTCCTGCCGTTCGCCCGCAAGGCGTTTGCTCTCGCGACGTCAGGGTCGCCATTCTCGATTGAGACACTGATGAGCGTGGCCGCGATCGGCGCCTTGGTGATCGGCGAGGCCGAAGAGGCGGCTGCGGTGGTGTTCCTGTTCGCGGTCGGCGAGTTGCTTGAAAGCGTTGCAGCCGGACGCGCTCGCGCTGGCATAAAGGCCCTTGCGTCGCTGGTGCCAAAGACCGCAATTCTGCTTGATCCCAGCGGCGCTCAGCGCAGCGTCCCGGCGACTTCCTTGCGCGTGAACGACCTTGTTCTTGTGCGGCCCGGCGACCGAGTGCCGGCCGACGGACAGATCGTCCAAGGCACTTCCAGCCTCGACGAATCGCCCATCACCGGAGAATCGGTCCCGCGCGCCAAAGCCAAGGGCGAGAGCATTTATGCCGGGTCCATCAATGTCGATGGCGTTCTCAAGGTTCGCGTCGAAAAGGCCGCTGCCGACAACACGATCTCGCGCATCATCCAGCTCGTCGAGCAGGCTCAGTCCGCCAAGGCTCCTACCGCACGTTTCATCGAGAATTTCAGCCGCTACTATACCCCGGCCGTGATGCTGATCGCTGCGCTGATCGTCATCGTGCCGCCACTGGCGATGGGCGGCGATTGGGACACCTGGATCTATCGCGGCCTCGCGCTCTTGCTGATCGCATGTCCCTGCGCGCTCGTTCTCTCGACGCCTGCGGCGATCGCCTCGGGCCTTGCCGTCGGCACCCGCCGCGGCCTGCTGATCAAGGGCGGCAACGCCCTCGAAACCATCGGCAAGGTGAATGCTATCGCCTTCGACAAGACAGGGACGCTTACTGAGGGCAAGCCGCGCGTCACCGAAACGGTGGCCTTCGGCAAGAACGAGGAGAAGGACGTCATCGCATTGGCGGCAGCGGTCGAGACGGGTTCCAGCCATCCGCTTGCCAAGGCGATCATCAACCGAGCAGAGGCTTCCGGCATAGCGGTCCCTCCGGCGCAGGACGCCTCTGCGACGGCCGGGAAGGCAGTCCATGCCACGGTCGTCGGGCGCCGCCTTGCCGTCGGCTCCCCGAGCCATGCCGCGAACGTGGTAGTGATCGGTAAGCACGAGCAGAGCGCAATCGAAGGGCTCGAAGATCGCGGCAACACCGTTGCCGTCCTCTTTGATGAGGGGACGCGGGAAGCAATCGGCCTGATCGCCTTGCGCGACGAACCGCGGCGAGACGCGCCCGAGGGGATTGCCCGGCTCAAAGCGATGGGCGTTCGTTCCGTGATGCTGACCGGCGACAATCGGCGCACCGCTCAGGCGATCGCCAAGGGTCTTGGTATCGAATGGAGCGCCGAGCTTCTGCCGCAGGACAAGCTCGATCTCGTGAACGAGATGAAACGAACGACCAAGGTGGCTATGGTCGGTGATGGAATCAACGATGCCCCTGCGCTCGCAACCGCCGATGTCGGGATCGCCATGGGCGGCGGAACCGACGTGGCAATCGAGACGGCGGACGCCGCCCTGCTGAAGAGCCGAGTGACGGATGTTGCCCATCTTGTGGCGCTGTCCCGTGCGACAATGGCCAACATCCATCAGAACGTCGTCTTCGCTTTGGCGCTGAAGGGCCTGTTTCTCGTTACCAGCGTCCTAGGGATCACCGGCCTCTGGATCGCAGTCCTCGCCGATACCGGCGCCACCGCGATCGTGACGCTGAATGCGCTCCGGCTCTTGCGCTTCAAGGGGGCGAAGTCGAACGACGACGAACGTGACGACGGCACGTCTTCACGCCCCCTGATACCAGCCGAGAGCTACTGATCCCTCCCGTCGAAGAAGCCGTCCGTCAAACTTGACGGGCGGCTTTGCCCGGCCGGAACCAATCGTAGCAACGGCGAACATCGCGCTCGGAAAACCCATTCATGAACTGGCACCACCCTTCAGAAAGGACAACAGCCATGGACCTGGGCATCGGCAAACTCTCCCAGATCACGGGGGTCAAGATTCCAACGATCCGCTATTACGAGCAGATCGGTCTCTTGCCCGAGGGCTTGCGAAACAAGGGCAATCAGAGACGCTACGATCATGATGCGGTCAAACGATTACTGTTCATTCGCCGGGCGCGGGATCTCGGGTTTGACATCGATGCGATCAGGGATCTGCTTCATCTAGCCGACGTCTCGGCCTCGCGTTCGCCCGAGGCACTCCGTATCGCAAAACAGCAGCTCGCTTCCGTCGAGGAGAAGATCGCTCAACTGGAAGACCTTGAAAAGGTGATCAAGCGGGTCGCCGAAGGCGAGAGCGATGGGGACGACGCGCCCTATTGCTGCAGCACGGCGACAGATCATGCGGATAAGCCCCTCCACTAGCCTCGAAACGACAGGAGGTATGGAGTTGAGATACCTTTATTCCAATCTGGAAAGGAGCCAGAGCTGCGTCGTCGTGGGGGCGGGACCGGCCGGCCTGATGCTCGGACTCCTTCTGGCCCGATCCGGGGTCGACGTAACGGTCATCGAGAAGCACCAGGACTTCCTGCGCGATTTTCGTGGAGATACCATCCATCCTTCGACACTCGAAGCAATGCACGAGCTTGGCTATCTCGACGAACTTCTCACGCTTCCCCATCAGAAAGCCTATCAGCTCCACGCTGAGATCGAAGGACGCAAGGTCACGATCGCAGACTTCTCCAAACTGCCGACGCGCGCCAAGTTCATCGCGTTCATGCCCCAATGGGATTTCCTGAATTTTCTGGCACGGAAGGCAGCGGGATTTCCGCGCTTCCGCTTGCTGATGTCGACCGAGATAACGTCGCTCCGTTGGGAAGCAGGTCGAGTTGTCGGCGTGAATGCTCGCCAGAGCGACCGCAATCTGGTTCTTGATGCCGATCTCGTAATCGGTGCCGACGGACGCAATTCCGCCACCCGCAAGGCTGCGGGACTTGAGTTTCAGAGCTTTGGCACGGCCACAGATATTCTATGGATGAAGGTCTCGAAAAAGGCCGGCGATCCCCAGCAAGCGATGAGCCATGCCGGCCCGCGACAGGGGCTGGTTCTGATCGACCGAGGCGACTACTGGCAGTGCGGCTACGTCATCACCAAGGGGACCGTCGACGCGCTGAAGGACGGCGGAATTGGTGCGCTTCGCGCAAGGATCGCTGAGGTCGCACCTTTGCCTGCGGACCGCTTCAAGGAGATCCGCTCTTGGGATGACGTGCATCTGCTGAGCGTTCGGATCGACCGCCTGAAGACGTGGTGGAAACCCGGCCTGTTGTTTATCGGGGATGCCGCACACGCCATGTCGCTGATTGGCGGCGTTGGTGTGAACCTCGCTATTCAGGACGCTATAGCGACGGCCAACCTACTGGCTGAAGCCTTGCGCGAAGGACGAATGAAAACGCGCTTGCTGGAGGCCGTGCAGCGCCGACGCGCCTTTCCAACCAGAGCGACCCAAAAACTACAACTGATGATGCGCAGCCGAAAGCGTGCGGGTGAGGCAGACAGCGCACGAAGTCCGAAGCCTCCTCTCTTCATGCGCCTGATTGCCCGGTCGCCACTGTTGCCCCGGCTGACCGGCCGCCTCATCGGACTTGGCTTTCGTCCCGAGCATGTTCGCACACAGCTAGTCGATTGGTCCTGTTCGCTCAGGAAGTCTGCGGCTCCGCCCCGATAAAACTATGGAGCAGGTGCTTGACCTAGGCACCTTGGCCGATGTCACCTTCACCGTAGAGACTAGCTTGCGAGAAAGGGATTATCGTTCGCTGGTGAATTTCCCGCTGACATTCTCGCCATCCGCCGCAGCACGGGAGATTCTCTGCCCGTTTCGAAGAACCAGCAATCAACGATTAGGGGAGAATGGCGCACCCATCAGGATTCGAACCTGAGGCCTCCACCTTCGGAGGGTGGCGCTCTATCCAGCTGAGCTATGGGTGCCTACTGCTTACGCAGTGCTTACGCGGTTTTCGAGCGAGTGTTAACCCCAAAAATCGAAGCCCGCAAGTTACTGTTTTACTTCTACTTTTTTACTCACTCGTTCACATTGCCGGACTTGACATCCGCCTTCGGAGGGCAGCGCTCTATCCAGCTGAGCTACGGGTGCGTCGTCGGGTCAGATAGCCGGATCGGTGCCGTGCTGCAACGGGTAATTCCCGGGCGGCACGGCATCGACGGCCCGTATGACCGGTCAGTCTTCCGTCAGATCGCCGGCGTCGCCGTCTTCCGACGCGCCGAAGTCCAGGCCGTGGCTCGCGCGGATGCGGTCCTCGATCGTGGCGGCCACGGCGGGGTTGTCGCGCAGGAACTGCTTGGCGTTCTCGCGCCCCTGCCCGATCCGCTCGTCGCCGTGCGAGTACCAGGCGCCCGACTTTTCCACCACGCCGACCTTCACGCCAAGGTCGATCAGCTCGCCCACCTTGGAAATGCCCTCGCCGTACATGATGTCGAACTCGACCTGCTTGAAGGGCGGGGCGACCTTGTTCTTGACCACCTTCACCTTGGTGGTGTTGCCCACGACCTCGTCGCGGTCCTTGATCGAGCCGGTGCGGCGGATGTCGAGGCGGACCGAGGCGTAGAACTTCAGCGCGTTGCCGCCGGTCGTCGTCTCGGGGTTGCCGAACATCACGCCGATCTTCATCCGGATCTGGTTGATGAAGATGACCATGCAGTTGCTGCGGCCGATGCTGGCCGTCAGCTTGCGCATCGCCTGGCTCATCAGCCGGGCCTGGCTGCCCATCTGCATGTCGCCCATGTCGCCCTCGATCTCGGACTTGGGCGTCAGCGCCGCGACCGAGTCCACGACCACCAGGCTGACCGCGCCCGACCGGACCAGCGTGTCCACGATCTCCAGCGCCTGCTCGCCCGTGTCGGGCTGCGAGATCAGCAGCTCGTCCAGGTTCACGCCCAGCTTCCGCGCATATTGCGGATCAAGCGCGTGCTCGGCGTCCACGAAGGCGCAGACGCCGCCCTTTTTCTGTTCCTCGGACACGACATGCAGCGTGAGCGTGGTCTTGCCCGAGCTTTCAGGCCCGAATATCTCGATGATGCGGCCCTTCGGCAGACCGCCGATCCCGAGCGCGATGTCGAGCCCGAGCGAGCCGGTGGAGGTCGCCTCGATCTCGGCCACGGGGTTGTCGGCGCCGAGCTTCATGATCGAGCCCTTGCCGAACTGCCGCTCAATCTGCGCGAGCGCGCTGTCCAGCGCCTTCTGCTTGTCGGCGGACCGCTTGTCGTTCATCTGCAAGATATCTGCCCCTGCCATCTGCTTGCCCTCTTGTTTCACACCGGCCGGTTTGCGGCAATGCACCGCCGCCGCCGGTGTTCTTGTGTTGTTCCTGTTATGCCAACATCTTGTTGCGCGATCAATCGCAAACACAACGATGCTTCGGGTCGTGTCATGCCGGCACCAGATCGGCGGCCGTGATCGCCGGCGATACGGGCGCGCGCCCGGCCAGCTGGTTCTCGACGCAGGCGATCAGGTCCGACAGCGAGAACGGCTTGGGCAGGAACACCGAGTTCGGGATCGCGAGCGCGCCGTCCGCCAGCGAATGCTCGGTGTAGCCCGACATGAACACGACGCGGGTGCCCGGCCGGTCGCGCAGCGCCGCGCGAACCCAGGCGGGTCCGTCCATGCCGGGCATGACGATGTCGGTCACGAATACGTCCGCGCGCACCCGGTCGTCGGCAAGAATGGCCAGCGCGGATTCCGCGTTGTCGGCTTCCAGCACCTCAAGGCCGCGCAGGCGCAGCGCGCGGACGGCGAAGGCGCGAACCGGGGCCTCGTCCTCGACCAGCAGGATCGTGCCGGTCGGGGTGCCGGTCACCGCCGGGGCGGGCACCGGGGCGGCGGGGGCCGGGGCGGGCGGTTCGGACGTCTGCCGATGGACGGGGAAGAACAGTTCGAACGTGGTCCCCTGCCCCACGGTGCTGTCGCAAAAGATGAAGCCGCCGGTCTGCTTGACGATGCCGTAAGCGGTCGACAGGCCAAGGCCGGTCCCCTCGCCCTGGCGCTTGGTGGTGAAGAACGGCTCGAAGATCTTGCCCATCTTGTCGGCGGGAATGCCGCAGCCCCGGTCGGCCACCGTGACGCGGACGTAGCTGCCGCGCGGCAGGGTCACGCGGTCGCGCGGCACGCCTTCGGCCAGGCGCACGTTGTCGGTTCGGATCGCGATCTCGCCGCCGTCGGGCATGGCGTCGCGCGCGTTCACGACCAGGTTCATCAACACCTGTTCCAGCTGCCGCCGGTCGGCCCGGATCGCCATTAGGCCGGGATCGTGGGTAAAGGTCAGCCGGACCCGTTCCCCCACCAGCCGGTTCAGAAGATGGGTCAGGTCCGACAGCGTGTCGCGCAGGTCCACCACCTCGGGGTTCAGGGTCTGCTTGCGCGAGAAGGCGAGCAGCTGCTTGACCAGCGCGGCCGCGCGGTTCGCGTTCTGCTCGATCTGGTAGAGGTCGGCGTATTCGGGGTCGGCCTTGTCGCGCCGCAGCATCAACAGGTCGCAATGGCCGGTGATCGCGGTCAGCAGGTTGTTGAAGTCGTGGGCGATGCCGCCCGCCAGCTGGCCGATCGCCTGCATCTTCTGGCTTTGGACGAACTTTTCCTCGAGCGTCTTCATGGCGCTGGCGTCGGTCAGGACGGCCACGACGCCCGCCCCCGCCTCGCCCAGCCGGGAGGGGGACAGCACGACCTGAAGGAACTTTTCGGATTCGTCGCCGATGAACCGCAGAACCTCGCCCCGGGGCGCCGCGCGACCCTGCGCCACATCCGAGATCCAGTCGCGGATCGGGCGGCCCGGCCCCTCGATGATCTCTCCCAACGCACGACCGGCCGAGGCGTCGCCCAGCAGCGCGCGGGCCCGTTCATTCGCATCCACGATCGCGCCGTCGGCGTCGAGCCACAGCAGCGCCACGGGAAGGTCGGTCGCCAGGACCCGCTCATTGCGGGCGGCGCAGCCCTCGGCCGCGGTCGTGGCCGATGCGGTGTCGCGGCTCGCGTCCGCGCCGGTGTCTAGCGTCCAAAGCTGGACCTGCGATCCGGGACGGCGCGTCACCTCGACCCGGCCCACCGGTTGAAGCGGAATGGTCAGCGGCAGGGTTCCGCCCCGGCGCGACAGCGCCAGACGAAGCTGCGCGTCCGGGTTGGCACGGAACCGCCCCAGCAGTTCGGATGCCTGGTGGCCGACAAGGTCATGATGCAATGCGCCCGCCGGGTTCTGGGCCAGGATCCTGCCGGACGGATCGACGGCCCAGCCGGGCCGTGGCGACGCCGCCAGCGCGCGCCTTGCCGCGCGAAGATCGCGCCCGAGCCGCAGTTCCTGCATCAGCCGCGACCCCGCGGCGATCCCGCCAAGAAGATAGCACGCCGTCGCAACCGCCCCCACGATCACCAGCAATCCCGGCGCGGGCCGCCCCGGCTGGACCACCAGCCAGACCGCACCCACCAGCACCGGCAGCATCAGAAGCGGCACCAGCACCAGCGGAAACTGCGTCTGCGAGGGCGTCTTGTTCATCATCCTGTCGGCATCCGTCGGCAAGCCACTTCGGCGCTGATAACCCGTCCGAGCTTAACAGTGGGTTAACATCGCCCGGTGGCGCGAGATACCGGGAAAGCTCCGACGATCCGCACCGAGGAGCGCCGGGACGCACCACGGCTTGAGAACCGTTTGACAGGGTCAGAAAGCGCTTAGCCGTCGGTCCTTGGCCGCAGGAACTGCGAAGGCGCGCGATGCGGGCCGAAGATACCGACCTCGACGCCCCCGCGCTGATTCGAAGCCGCTCTGGGCCGAGAAGCTGCGAAAGCCGTCGATACGATCTGTTGACCGGCAACAATCGACGGGACTGTCGGTTCAGCCCCGTCGCATCGTTCGTTCACGTCGGCGCTTGGCTACAGCGAAAGAATGCCCTTCGCATTCTTCACATGCCGCCGCACCAATTCCTTTTGCAGCAGCCGCGACGGAATTGCGTGCGCAGGGGCGCCGCGATAACCGATTTCACCCACCTCAGGGAACAGCGACGCGAATTCGTCCCGCTGCGCCCGGGTCAGGGTCTTTTGCGTCTCGAAGTTCATCAGGAAGCTTTCGGTCGGCGTGCCTTCGGCAAAGACCACCTCGTGCTTCTTGAAGACGAGATGGAAATACTCGACGCTCTCGACGGTTTCGTCGACATAGATGCCCGGCAATTCCGTCAGCCTGATCGCTGCGACGAGGACGGTTTCAGCCCCGAACATGCGTTTGACGATGTTCGACTTCACCGCCATCCGGTGCTGGCGCGATACGACCAGATCCCGTTTCGGCAGCCCGGAACCCAGCGCCCCCGCCGTGATCCGCACCGGATAAAGCTTGGGATTGCCTTGAAGCCCGCTGGCCTCGACAACCCGGCTCATCGACGACACGAGTTCCTGGAACCCGTTATCCTCGGTCAGGACCTTGCAGCCCGCCCTCAGCTCCTCGACGGGAATGTCGCCGCGATCGGTGGTGATCAAGGTTCCGCGGGTGATACATGTCGCATCGGCCGGCACCAGGTCCCCGGCATCGCGCATCGTGTCGATGTCGGAGTTCCAACGCAGATCACCCAGAAGGCCGCCGCCGGGCAGCTTCGAGAAATCGACGACCATCGTGGTGTAAAGATCGCCGACCGCCGGGCTGCCCGCGCGGTTGACGATCCCCGAATAGGTCACCGTCAGGTCGCCGCCGATGCTGTCTTCGGACTCGGTGTCCAGATGGAACGGAAATCCGTTCAGCGAGCCGGGCGTCGACTGCCCTTCCGGGAAATCGGCGCTGTCGGTCGTGGTGTCGAAGACCGAGCTTGCGGGCTGCAGGTCGAACCTCAGCGAGGCGAGGGGTTTGGTCGTCGACAGCTCATGCCAGTCGAAACCATAGGACATGGTGACATCGGTGCCCGACGCGCCGCCATTGGTATAGGGGTCGAAGGCCTCCCAGGTCAGGGTTTCGGAAGAACCGTCCGAATAGGTGACCGTGACCTTTGCGCCTGCCAGATCGACCCCGCGCGAGGCCGTATCGGAGCGGAGCCCGTTTTCCGTTTCGTGGGGATTCTCGTCAAGCCTGACGATATCGATCGAGGGCATCTTCCAAACCACCTTCTACCGTTTACACTTCGCGCCAATCAATTCGATCGAAGCGAGTTTACAAAGATTTCCAGATACAACGCCTGACGCGACTTGCCACACTTGTGCATGGCCGCAGTTTTCCGTGTGCAGGTCGTCCGCTTCGGGATGTGCGTTGTCGCGCAGTTCAGTCGGTGCGCGCAGCGCCCTGTCTCGGGCATTGGTTGTCCTGCGCATACAGGCGGTTCTATGCCAAACTACGGGGCGCCGATCAAGTGGTCCGTTGCGCAGACACCCGTCTTGGCCCCGCGTTGCCGCAAGGGTCATGATGGGGTCAGATCTCCGTCGTGCGGGCGCCCTCTGCTTCGTCAATCCCGGTCAAGGATCGCGTAGAAGAACCCGTCGCTCGCGGTGAGGGGCGTCAGGGTCTGGGACCGCACCTGCCGGAACTCGGGATGGCTGCGGACGAACCGGTCCACCTGAACGCCGTTCTCGGCGTCGAGAAGCGAGCAGGTCATGTAGGCCAGCTGCCCGCCCGGCCGCACATGGCGCGCCGCCTGTTCGACGATGTCGCGTTGCAGGGCGATGAGCCGGTCAAGGTCCGCGGGCGCGATCCGCCACTTCGCGTCGGGCGACCGCCGCCAGGTGCCCGACCCCGAACAGGGCACGTCGGTCACGACCAGGTCGAAGACGCCCTTGGGGCCGCCCGGGGGTGCGATGCCGACGGGGGTTCCGGCGCGGGTGGCGCGCGCGGGAAGGTCGCGCATCCGGCCCGCGTCCGCGTCGT
>ERZ501041.96-NODE-96-length-17980-cov-9.772273_pt1 | contig 17980 bp, 17 predicted proteins | sample MGYA00248848_ERZ501041 | MGnify/ENA primary metagenome ERZ501041 (study PRJEB25958, sample SAMN03398573) | human skin metagenome | study: EMG produced TPA metagenomics assembly of the Human Skin Microbiome Metagenome (human skin metagenome) data set.
CACGATGTTCCACGAGATCTCCCACCGCGAGGTGCTGGAGAAGGGGCTCAAGGTCGCGGACGCCACCGCGTTCAGCCTGTGCATGGAGAACAAGCTGCCCATGGTCGTGTTCGGCATGGAAGGCGAAGGCAACATCACCCGCGCTCTGCAGGGTGAGAAGATCGGAACGTTGGTCGCTGCGTCCTGATTCGGGCGTGCGATCGAGAGAAACGACGAACGGAAGCGAAGCCATGGACATTGACGAGATCCTCCTCGAGGCCGAGGAGAAGATGGACAAGGCGATCGACGCCGCCAAGGAGGACTTCGCGTCCATCCGTACCGGCCGTGCGAACGCCGCCATGTTCAACCGACTGACGGTCGACTACTACGGCGCTCCGACGCCGCTGCAGCAGCTCGCGTCGTTCCAGACGCCCGAGGCGCGCACGATCCTCATCATTCCGTTCGACAAGTCGGCCATCTCCGAGATCGAGAAGACGCTGCGCGACTCCGACCTCGGCGTGAATCCGAGCAACGACGGCAACCAGATCCGCTGTATCCTGCCCGCCCTCACCGAGGAGCGCCGCAAGGACTACATCAAGATGGCCAAGGACAAGGCCGAGAACGGCCGCGTCAGCGTCCGCAACGTGCGCCGCAAGGCGAACCAGGACATCGACAAGCTGGTCAAGGACGGCGAGATCGGTGAGGACGAGGGCGCGCGTGGTGAGAAGGAGCTCGAGGCCCTCACCAAGAAGCACACCGACCAGGTGGAGACCATCCTGAAGGCCAAGGAGACCGAGCTGCTCGAGGTCTGACCTCCGGCTCGCCCACGCCTCCGTGACCACCCCCGCCCCGCGCGCGGGCACGGTGCGCCGGATCCTCGTCGACGACGGCACACCGGTGGAGTTCGGCACGCCGCTGATGGTCATCGAATAAGATGTTCGACAAGATCCTGATCGCCAACCGCGGCGAAATCGCGCTTCGCGTCATCCGGGCCTGCCGCGAGATGGGGATCGCCTCGGTCGCGGTCCATTCCACCGCCGACACCGACGCCATGCACGTCCGCATGGCCGACGAATCCGTCTGCATCGGCCCGCCGCCCTCGGCCTCGTCATACCTGTCGATGCCCGCGATCATCTCGGCCTGCGAGATCACCGGCGCGCAGGCGATCCATCCGGGCTACGGCTTCCTGTCGGAAAACGCGACCTTCGTGCAGATGGTCGAGGATCACGGCCTGACCTTCATCGGCCCGCGCGCGGAACATATCCGCATCATGGGCGACAAGATCACCGCCAAGGAAACTGCCGCGCAGCTGGGCATCCCGGTCGTGCCGGGGTCCGAGGGCGGGGTGAACGACGTCGAGACCGCGCGCCGTGTCGCGGCCGAGATCGGGTATCCGGTCATTATCAAGGCCACCGCCGGCGGCGGCGGGCGCGGGATGAAGGTCGCGCATGACGACGGCGCGCTGGAAGTCGCGTTCCGCACCGCCCGGGCCGAGGCGAAGGCCGCCTTCGGCAACCCCGATGTCTATATCGAGAAATACCTGCAGAAACCCCGTCACATCGAGATCCAGGTGTTCGGCGACGGGCGCGGCCGCGCGGTCCACCTGGGCGAGCGCGACTGCTCGCTGCAGCGCCGCCACCAGAAGGTGCTGGAAGAAGCGCCCGGCCCCGCGATCACGGCCGAGGAACGGGCGCGGATCGGCAAGGTCTGCGCGGACGCGATGGCCAAGCTGGGCTACGCGGGCGCGGGAACTGTCGAGTTCCTGTACGAGGAGGGCGAGTTCTACTTCATCGAGATGAACACCCGCCTGCAGGTGGAACATCCGGTGACCGAGGCGATCTTCAACGTCGATCTGGTGCGCGAACAGATCTGCGTGGCGGCCGGGAACGAGATGACCCTGCGCCAGGAGGACCTGTCGATCCGCGGCCACGCGATCGAGGTGCGGATCAACGCCGAACGGGTTCCCGACTTCGCCCCCTGCCCCGGCCGCGTCACGCAGTACCACGCGCCCGGCGGGCTTGGCGTGCGCGTCGATTCCGCGATCTACGACGGCTACAGCATCCCGCCCTACTACGATTCGCTGATCGGCAAGCTGATCGTCCACGGCCGCGACCGGCCCGAGGCGCTGGCGCGGCTGAACCGGGCCCTGAGCGAGCTGATCGTGGACGGCGTGGACACGACCGTGCCCCTGTTCCGGGAACTGCTGAAGGACCCGGACATCCAGAGCGGCAATTACTCGATCCACTGGCTGGAACGCTGGCTGGAACGGAACTACCACTGACGACCCTTAATCCGCCGCGCCCGTCCTGCGCGCGGCGGATCGGACGCGCCCATGCGGCGGGCGGCCCGCTTGCACGGCGGCGGGCGCGGTTCTAGGCTTACGCGCGCACCACCCCCCTCGCTCTGGCGGAGATCCGGCCATGTCGTGGAAGCCCGAAGGTTACACCAGCGTCAGCCCCTACCTGATCGTCGGCGATGCCGGGCGGGCGCTCGCGTTCATCGAGACGGTGTTCGACGGCACCCGCCTGCGGGTCATGCCACGCGAGGACGGCGGCACCATGCATGCCGAGATCCGGGTCGGCGACAGCGTGGTGATGCTGGGCGAGATGCCGCGGACCAGCAGCGACGACGCGCCCGGCGCGGACATCAACGTCCATGTCTATGTGCCCGACGCGACCGCCACCTTCGAGCGCGCGCGGGCGGCGGGCGGGACCGTGGTGCAGGAACCCGGCCGGCAGGGCGACGGCGACCTGCGCGGCGGCATCTCGGACGGAAACGGCACCACCTGGTGGATCAGCACGCAGGGGTGATGCCCCAGCCGTAGCGCCCGCCCCGCCGCCGCCCCGTTGCCGAACGAAAAGCTTGCCATGCTCACGGCCGACGAACTGCTGGTCAACTACGCGAACGGCATCTTTCCGATGGCGCAGACCGCCGACGATCCCGTGCTGCGCTGGTACAGCCCGCCCTTTCGGGGGATCCTGCCGGTGGGGGGTGTCCACTGCTCGCGCTCGCTCAGGCGCAACCTCGCGCGCGGCGGGTGGCGGGCCGACACCCGGTTCGACTTTGGCGCGATCGTCGCCGCCTGCGCCGACCGGGCCGAGACCTGGATCAACGCGCCGCTGACGCAGCTTTACGCCCAGCTTCACGGATCGGGCCACGCCCACGCGCTGGCGGTTCTGCACGACGACAAGCTGGCGGGCGGGGTGTTCGGCGTGTCGCTGGGCACGGCGTTCTTCGGCGAAAGCATGTTCTCGCACCGGACCGACGGGTCCAAGATGGCGCTGATCTGGCTGTCGCGGCACCTCGCCGACACCGGCTTCACCCTGTGCGACACCCAGTTCCTGACCCCGCACCTGGCCAGCATGGGCGGCAAGGAAATCCCGCGCGATCTGTACCTGCGCGCGTTGAAGGGGTCGCTGACGAAGGTCGCGGATTTCGGCGGCAGGCCGATCCGCGACGCCCAGGACCTGATCGCCACCATCCGCTGACCCGCCGCCCGGGAACCCGGACGGCGCGCGCCCGTTCGGCTTGCATAGCAGCGAAAGGCGCCCAGCCCATGCCCGAGCCCCGCAAGATCGCCGTCGCCCGCATCTGGCGTGGCCGCACCCGCCGCGACATCGCCGACGAATACGAGCGCTACAACTACGACGAGGGCATCCGCCCGCTGATCGAAAAGGCGTCGGCCGTGCAGACCTTCCGCAAGGACGGCGAGGACGAGACCGAGTTCATGACGATCAGCTACTGGCCGGACCTCGACGCGATGACCGGATTTTCGGGCGGCGACCCGGCCGAGATCCACCACCTGCCGCGCGATCCCGAATACCTGATCGAGCTGCCGTCGTCGGTCGAGATCCTGGACCTGCGCGTGGACGCGGGCCAGCCCTGACGCCGGAAAGCCGCGGTCCGACCCGATCCCGTCCGCATCCGCAAGGTTCTGCGAACGGGATCATTGACTCATTCGATCAGGATTAATATCGAGCGGCTGTCACGCCAGCTCTCGCCAGCGTCAGGTCATCCTGGGTCTGCCCGCATCCCCGCGCCGGCCCGCCCCTCATGCTGTCACCCGGAGCTGTCATGCCGCACGCCCCCGCCCCCGCCGCCCGCCGCGCCCTTGGCGCCTTGCTGCGGACCGGGCGGGGTGGCGCACCCCTGCCCGGGCCGGTCCGTCACATGCCCGAAAGGTTTAGAATGCGCCGCTCCCTTCCGTTCCTGCTGCTGGCCAGCGTGGCCATCCCCGCATCCGCGCAGGAGGCCATCGTCCTCGACACGATCGTGCTTGAAGCGGAAAGTGACGAGACGCTGAACCAGTCCGGTTACGTCGCCACGACCGCGCGGCAGGCGACCAAGCTTGATACCCCGGTGGCCGAGATCCCGCAGGCGGTCACAGTCGTGACGCAGGACCAGATCGAGGATCAGCGCCCGCGCACGCTGAACGAGACGCTGAACTACACCGCCAGCGCGAACCCCAACAACTACGGCTTCGACACCCGCTTCGACGCCTTCACGCTGCGCGGCTTTCCCGCCTACTACAACGGCGTCTTCCGCGACGGGCTGCGCGTCTTCAACTCGCCGACCGCGATCTACAAGGCCGAACCCTACGGGACCGAGGGCATCGCGATCCTGAAGGGGCCGGCGTCGTCGCTTTATGGCGTGAGCGGTCCGGGCGGGATCGTGAACATCGTGACCAAGCGCCCGCTGGACAAGCCCTACCGCGAGATCGAGGCCGTGACCGGCGCCAACGACCGCGCGCAGCTTGCCTTCGACCTGTCCGGTCCGCTGAAGGACGACCGCTTCGCCTATCGCCTGACCGCGCTGCACCGCAACGCCAACACCGACCTGCCGGGCTACGCCGACGACAAGACCTATCTCGCCCCCGCCTTCAGCTACGACGACGGCGCGACCAAGGTGATGGTGCTGGCTGAACTGTCGCAAAGCCTGACCGGCGGGACGGCCGCGTTCTTCAACCCCGCCTTCGGCGAGGTCTCGGACCTCTACGAGGGCGACCCGGATTACAACGACTTCCGCCAGCAGCAGTGGCGGTTCGGCTACGAGGTGGAGCATCGCCTGACCGACGCCTTCACCCTGCGCCAGAACGCGCGGATCACGCATGTGGACGCGGATCTCGAATACAGCAACCACTATCCGACAGGGACCGGCACGCTCGCCCGGTTCTGGGGCCACTATCTTGAGGAAGTGGACAGCCGGTCGGTCGACACGGCGCTGCAATGGAACGGGCAGACCGGCGCGGTCACGCACGAGGTGCTGGCCGGGATCGACGTGACCCGCGCCTATTACGAGGCGCGGAGCCTTCTGGATTTCGTGTCGTCCGCCTCTGCCGATGCGGGCGACGTGCCGTTCGCGAACGGGCAGGACACCACGCAGACCGGGATCTACCTGCACGACCAGTTCGGCTGGGGCCGGTTCAGCGGCTTCGCCAGCGTCCGGTTCGACAAGGTGGACACCACCTCGATCGCGGCCGACCGCTCGCGCAGCGATCAGGACGACAGCGGCCGTTCGGGCCGGCTGGGTGGCAGCTACCGCTGGGATTCGGGGCTGGTGGCCTATGCCAACCTGTCCACGTCGTTCGCGCCCAACATCGGCGTCGTCTATGACGACATCACCTCGGACGAGACGCGCCCCGCCGACCCGACCCGGTCCACCCAGCGCGAGATCGGCCTGAAATACGCGCCCGAGGACACCAACCTGCTGGTCACCGCCTCGCTCTTCGACATCGATCAGCGCGACGGCGTCGTCTACGACGCCTCGACCGGGCCGAACAAGCAGCGCCAGCTGGACCTGAACAGCCGCGGTATCGAACTGGAAGCCGCCGCGTCGTGGGACAACGGCTGGTCCACCATCGCCAGCTACACCCACATGCGCCTGAAGATCGAGGAAGGCGCGGCCGGCACGAACGGGAACGAGCTGTCCGGCACGCCCAACGACGTGCTGTCGCTGTGGGGCAAGTACGACTTCCAGGACGGCCCGGCCGCGGGCTTGGGTCTTGGCGCGGGCATCCGTTACGTCGGCGAAAGCTTCGGCGACGACCTGAACACGATCGAGAACGACGACCGCGTGTTCGTGGACCTGGCCGCGACCTATGACGTGCCGCAGGCGCCGGGCGTGCAGGCGCAGCTGAACGTCAAGAACGTGTTCGACAGCGAAAAGCAGACCTGCACCTCTGGCTACTGCTACCGCGACGAGGGCCGGACCTGGACCGCCAGCCTTCGCAAGCGGTTCTGACGCGTGGGTCCGGGTCGGCAGACGGGGTTGCTGGGCGGTCTGTGGGCCGCCTATGCCGCGCAAAGCGTGATCGGGGGGCTGACCTGGGGGGGCCTCGCCACCGTCCTGCGCGACCGGGGCCTGCCGCTGGACCAGATCGGGCTTGTGTCGCTGCTGATGCTGCCTTGGGCGCTCAAGTTCCTGTGGTCGCCCTTCGTCGAGCGCGCGCGGGTTCCCCGCGGCCGCCCGGTCCGCACCGCGGCGGTGACGATGATCGGGGGCGCGGTTGCCGTCGCCGGCCTGGCCGTGGCCGGGCTTTTGCCGCTGCAACCCCTGCTGCCGGTCCTCGCCGCGCTGCTGGTCGTGGCCTTCGCGACCGCGACCGTGGACATCGCCGTCGATGGCCACGCGGTTGGCGCGCTCGAGGGGCGGGCGCTTGGCTGGGGGAACGCGGCACAGGTGGGCGGCGCCTATGTCGGCGCGGCGATCGGCGGCGGGCTGTTCGTCGTCATGGTCGCGCGCTGGGGCTGGACCGCGGGCACGCTGTCGATGGCGGCGCTGGTCGCGGTTCTGCTGGCGGCTTTCGCGCTGGCCGCGCGGGGCGGCCCTTCCGCGCCCGCAGGCGCCCCCCTGCCCAGCCTCGGCCGCACCTGGTCGCGCCCCGAGATCCGCCGCGGCCTGATCCTGACCGCAGGCTTCGTCGTGGCGCAAAAGGCCTCGCAGCAGATGCTGGGCCCCTATCTGATCGACCTTGGCCTGTCGCTGGAAACGGTGGGCCTTCTCAGCGGTGCGTCCAGCATCGGGCTGGGGCTGGCCGGCGCGATCCTGGGCGGGGCGCTGGTGCGGGTCTATGGCATCGGCGCCACGATGCGGATCGCGCTAGCGCTTCAGGCGCTGATGCTGGTCGTCATCGCGCTCAGCGCCGCGGGCGTGGCGGTGCCGCGTCCGGTGGTGGTCGGGGCGGCGATGCTGGCGTCGTCCGCCGTGACCGCGATCGGCTTCACCGCGCTTTACGCGCAGTTCATGGCCTGGGCCGACCCCGCGCAGGGGGGCGTGGACTTCACGGTGTTCCAGTGCCTCGACGCCACGATCAGCATGGCCTTGGGCGTGCTGGTCGGGCTAGGCGCGGAATATCGCGGCTACGATACGGTGTTCGGCATCGCCGCCGCCGCCGCCCTTGCCATGGCCCTGATCCTGCCCACCGCCCGAAACCGTCCAGCAAGGCCAGCCGCATGATCCACGATACGCCGAACCCCTGCCGGTCCGAGGCGCGCCTGGCGATTCCGTTCGAGGCGCTCGACGCCTTGCTGCGCCACGAGGCAGAGGAACACGACCTGACCCTTCGCCCCGGCCCCGATGGCGGGATCTGGGCCGAGGTCGAGGGCGGGACGCTGGGCCTGCGCCACGACGGCGGGATGGCGGTGTTGTCGGTGCGCGCCCCGAACCCGGACTGGCTGCACGCGATCTGCGAGTCGGTGGACGAACACCTGGCCCACCACGCCCCCGGCACGCCCGCGCCGGTCTGGACCGGGCCGCGCCCGGCGGGGCACCTGCCGCCGAACTTCAGCCTTGCGCGGGTCGCCCGGGTCGAGCGGCTGACTGCCGATTTCCTGCGCGTCCGGCTTGAGGGGCGCGATCTCGCCCGTCTCGACCGCGACATGATCCATTTCCGCTTTGCCCTGCCCCGCGCGGACGGGCAGCCGACGGTCTGGCCGCGCCTCAACGCCGCTGGCCGGACCGAATGGCCCGACAAGTTGCACCGCCCCGCCTACACGATCAGCGGCATCGACGCCGACGCGGGCTGGCTGGAAACGGATGTGTTCATCCATCCGGGCGGGCGCGTCTGCGGGTTTCTGGATGCGGCACGGCCGGGCGCCCAGGTCGGGCTGACAGGGCCGGGCGGCGGCGGCATCCCGCGCGGCGAAGCTTTGGCGATCGGCGGCGACGAGACCGCCTATCCGGCGCTCGCCCGCATCATCGCCGCGCAGGCGCCGACCGCGCGGATCGCGGCGCATCTGTTCGGCGCGCGCGCCGACTACCCCTTTCCGACCCATCCCGGCCTTGCGATCACCCACCGCCCCCACGCGGAAGCAAGTGTCGCCGCCGAGATCGCGGCCGCGCCGCCGGTGGACCAGTACTGGTTCGCCACGAAAAAGGCGCGGCTGAAGCCCCTGAAGCGCGCGATCCTCGACACCCTCGCGGTGCCGAAGACGCGGACGCATCTCGCCGCCTACTGGAACGCGGCGGAGCCGTCGGACGACTGAAGCGGCGCGGGTCAGGTCGCGGCGGCGCGGGCGAGCCACTGCGCCCAGTCGGGCGCTTCGGGACCGGGCACGGGCGCACCGATCGAGGCGCGGGCGGCGATCCCTGCGGCCGCATCGGCGGGCGGTTCGGACCAGGCGTCCCCGGCCTCGGGCATCGGCGGCACGGCCGTTTCGGCGCGCGCCGGTTGCCCGGCAGCGGCTTCGGCGGCCTTGCGGCGACGCCTGTCCAGCACGCTGCCGGCCAGCCGCTTCAGCATCCGCGGATCGACCAGCCGGGGCAGCACCGCGCCCGCGCGGCGCGCCTTGATGTCCAGCACCAGCTGCTCATAGCGCAGGGCCGCGCGCAGATCGCGCCCGATCGCCGCCGCCGTGCGCCGCGCGGCCGGGTCCGCGATCGGCGGCAGCGCCTCGTGCGCGGCCAGCATCGCCCCCACCGTCTCGACCGACAGGCGATGCGACACCGACCCCGCATGGCGGCGATAGGCGTAAAGCGGATCGGGCAGCAGCAGGAACGAGGCGCCGTCGATCAGCAGCCGCAGGATCAGGTCGTAATCCTCGCCGATCCGCAGCGCCGGGTCGTAGCGACGCGATCCCAGCACCGATCGCCGGATCAGCGGCTTGAGATAGCCGAACGACGGCAGGTCGGCGCCCGGCGCGTTGCCCTGCAGGTAAAGATCAAGCGTCAGCCGCATCGGCGACGACAGTCGCAAGCCCTGCAGCAGCGTGCGCCCCTGCGCCCGCTCGGCCGCGCCGAAATGAACCAGGTCGTCGGCGGCGATGTCCGCGCCTGCCGCGGTCGCCGCCTGCACCAGCCGCGCGAGCCGCTGCGGGTGGATCAGGTCGTCGCTGTCCACGACCGCGATCCAGTCGCCGCGCGTGGCATCCAGCGCAAGATTGCGCGTCACCGCCGGCCCGCCGTTCCGGGGCGAGGCGATGACGTTGACCCGGGGATCGCCCGCCGCGATCCCGTGCGCGATGGCGACGCTGTCGTCGTCGGACGCGTCGTCGGCAAGGATCAGCTCCAACCGCAGTTCGGATTGCGCAAGAACCGCCTTCATCGACGCGGCGAGATAGCGCGCGCCACGATAATTCGCCATGATGACGGAAATCAGCGGATTTGCGCGGTTCGAGTCGTCGTGCGAATGCGCGGCCTGTGGGATCATTGCACCGACTTTAATCAGTTACATGCGTCAACTCACCCTCAGGTTGATCGGCGCCTTCGGTGTTCTGATAACCCGGGCTGATGAACGCGACAACCGGACTCCCCACGCGGTTGTGCAGACAAGGAAATCAGATGCGAAACCCAGTTCTCGGCATGACCCTTGCCCTTGCGCTGCTGCCCTTTGGCGGTGGCGGTGCCGGCGCCCAGACGCAGACCGACCCGAACGCCCCGTTCCCGCCCGCGCCCGAGCAGGCGGGCTTTCGCGACCACTTCAACGCGCTCGACAAGAAGCGCTGGTACGTGTCCGACGGCTGGTCCAACGGCGATCACCAGGACTGCGTCTGGTCGGCGGGCGCGGTGCAGGTGCGCGACGGAATGCTGACCCTGTTCCGCATCCCCGCCCCTGAGACGGGCGACGACCCCAAGGCCCGTTGTGGCGAGGTGCAGACCAACGCCTTCTTCCGCTATGGCACGTTCGAGGCGCGGATCCGCACGGCCCGGGTGTCGGGCATGAACGCCTCGGTCTTTACCTACTCGGGCCCGGCGCACAAATATCCGCACAGCGAGATCGATATCGAGATCCTGACCCGCGACACCTCCAAGGTCGAGTTCAACACCTATGTCGAGGGCAAGCCGATGAACGGCCAGAAGGTTTCGGTCGAACCCCGCACCGAACAGGCCTTCCACCGCATCGCGATCCGGTGGGAGCCGACGGGGATTCGCTGGTACATCGACGGCAGGCAGGTCCACCGCACGCCCGACGGCGCGGCGCTACCCGACTTTCCCCAGAAGCTCTACATGTCGTTCTGGAGCACGACCACGCTGGTGGATTGGATGGGGCCGCTGAACCCGGACGCGAAGATGCAGCGGTACGACATCGACTGGGTCGCCTACACCCCGCCGGGCAAGAAGTGCCTGTTCCCGGAATCGGTGACCTGCCAGCCGTGACGGGCGGGCCTGCAAACGAACAAGACCGCCACAAGCGTGGCGGTCCCTCAATTTCGTCGGCCGGGTGGTCCGATCGGACCTTGGCGATCAGTGCGCCCCGCGCGACATCAGGATCGCGGGCACGGTCATGACCACGATCCGCAGGTCGCGCAGCAGGCCCCAGTTCGCAACGTAGAAGCGGTCCAGCCGGACGCGTTCGGCATAGGTCGTGTCGCTGCGGCCGCTGATCTGCCACAGGCCGGTCAGGCCCGGGCGGGTCGCCAGATAGTACTTGCCCGACACACCGTAGTTGCTCAGCTCGGCCTCGACGACCGGGCGGGGGCCGACCAGGCTCATCTCGCCCGACAGCACGTTCAGCAGCTGCGGCAGCTCGTCCAGGCTGAGCTTGCGCAGGATCGCGCCCAGCGGCGTCACGCGCGGGTCGTTCACCAGCTTGCGCTTGAGCGCCCAGACGACCGCGTCCGCCGGATTGTCGCGGAAGTGCCGTTCCAGCACCTCGTCACCGTTCACGACCATGGTGCGGAACTTCCAGCAGCGGAACTCGCGCCCCTGGAAACCGACCCGGCGGTGGCCGTAAAGCAGCGGGCCGGGATCGGTAAGCTTCAGCAGCACCGCCAGCGCGACCACCATCGGCAAGAGCAGCGGCAGGCTGAGCACGACCAGCAGGACATCCATCATCCGCTTGGCCACCCCGCCCACCGGCGCCGTCGGGTAGGCGTCCCGGGTGGTCGCATCACCCAAGCCGAGCGCCGGTTTCATCACATCGTTCGGGGTCGCCATCTTGCCGAGTGCCATCGCAGGAAGGTCCTGTTCGTGTACGGATATGAAATCTTCAGCCGGAGCCAACTGCATAACGTCACCTGTTCAACCAAAACGAACCACTCGACCACGCAGCCGTCCCGAATGGAGAGAAACAACGCCACTCGAAAATCACGGGCAACATGTGGTCAAAGTACCCTGCTGACAAGGCGAAAACCACCGCCGATCCGGTCCGTTGGCAATTGAGCGCCGAGCAACCAAATCGGGACGTCGAGAGAGAAGAATCTTTCGCAATCGGGCATTGCGGGGCGAGTTCAGGATAACATACGGGCAGTCGGGCTGACGCACCGCGGCGAAGATGCCGCTGATAGCGCCAACACGGCCTGTATGCCCTGCATTTACGGCAAGTTTGTGAAGAATCGCCGGGTAGCTGCTATGCACGCAGCGGGTGCGGACGCGGGCGCGGCTCGGCTGGCCTCAGCTGGATGAGTGGGGAAGGAGAACTTGAGCGCCGGCGCAGGGCGCAAAGATGCTGCACGATGTGCAGAGGGCCCCCGCCCGCAGGTTCAGAACCGATCTTGATCGGCGCCTCTGAGACGGCAGAGTCAGCGAAGGTGAGCGTCAGCGGCGGGCGCGCGTCAACTGTGCCCCAAGATCAGCGGTGGGCGGGCACCAGCCGGTCCGAGGACTTGGCGGATTTGGGCGCCGCCCGGCGCGCGGGCCGGTTGGCCGCGACGGCGATGCCGATCACGACGGCGACCTGCATGACGATCAGCGCGCCAAAGCAGATCCACGCGATCGTCCCGGCAGAGACGTCCCGCGAGATCCCGCCGCCGATGATACCGCCAAGCACGACCAGCTCTGCGATCAGAAATCGAATCACGAACATCAGTCACCCCCTACACGCAAGGGTAGACTTGATATTTAAACCGATCTACCCCGCAGATGACTGATTTTCACAATCCGTTGCACAAATTTAAATAGAACTGTCTTTTTTCGTCTTCAACGAGAGGTAGCCCTTGGAGCGGCTGAGATAATTCTCCATCGCTTCCGGCACCAGATAGGAACGCAGCCTACGCAGGTTCACCCGGTCATAGACGACGCCCAGGCATTTATCCGTCAGGCGCGGATGATCGGCCAATGTCGTCTCGACCATGCTGCGCGGGGTGCGGCCCCATTCGCCCACGGCGACGAACTGCTGCAACTCGGCCAGGACCGCGCGGCCCTGCGCGACCGGATACAGCGGCGGCACGTCGACGATCACCGCGCTGAACGATTTGCGGGCATCCTGCACGACGTTGCGCAGCAGCTGGCTGGTCAGCAGGTCGTCGGACGCCCCACCCCCTTCCAGCCCGCACGGCAGGACGTAGATGTTGGTGTCGGCGATCTTGAACAGCGATGCGTGCCATCCGCCGTCCCCCGACACCGCGTCCGTCAGGCCGGGCTTGCGGTCCAGCCGCAGCATCCGGCTGAGAACCCGGCCGCGCCCGTCGGCGTCGATCAGCAGCACCGCGTCGGACCCGAGCCCAAGCTGCGCCGCAAGGTTCAGCGACACCTCGGACCGGCCGGCATAGGGGTGGAACGAGGTCACGCCGGTCACGCGCATGTCGCGGTCGCGCGTCGCGGCTGCCAGCCGCACGTGGCGCAGCGTCTCGGCATAGACCGAGTTGGGGTACATCAGCACCGGAACGAAGGCGCGGATTTCGGGCACGTCGGGCTTCTTGATGGCGGGCAGGGTCTCGCCCGAGGGCCGGTGGTCCGGCCAATGTTCGGCCTGTTGGTCATGGGCAAGATGTGCCGCCGCCTCTGCCCGGCGCGGGGCCGCGCGTGTGCCGCCCTCGGCCCGGCCAGCGCGTGCGGCGCGGGGCGGGGCGCCGCGCGGCAGAACCGGCAGGTGGCCCAGAAAGCGCAGCCCGGTGGTGTCGGTCACGTCCGACCCGGTCCGCAGGAAGCGGTCGCGGCTTTCGCGGATCGCGGCCAGCCCACCGCCGAGGAAAAGCCCCAGCAATGTCGAGGCGAGGACGCCGCGGATCGTGCTTGGCCCCGACGCCTTGGGCGGCACCTGCGCGTAGGACAGGATCCGCACGTTCGATTCCGGGAACGACTGCTGCTGCTCGATCTCCTGCGCGCGGGTCAGCGTCGCCTGGTACAGCGCCGACAGGGTCGCCGCCCGTTCCTGCAGCGCCCGCAGCCGGACGAAGTTCGCGGCCTGGTCGGTGTTGCGCTCGGTCGCCTGCTTCACGCTCGTCTGCAACGCCTCGACCCGCGCCTCGGCCACCCGCAGCGCGCTCGTCGCTTCCTGCCGCTGGCCCTGAAGTTCGACGAACAGCCGCTCGGCGGTCGATGCCAGCGTGCGCCGCAGCCCCGCCACCTGTGGGTGGTTCGGGCCGCCGTCGTTGATGAGGCCCTCGAGCCGCGCGCGCACGTCGTTGTAGTTGTCCAGCCGCGCCACCAGCGCGTCCGACATCTCGCCGCCGATCGACAGGGCGTTGCCCTCGGTCAGCCCCTCGACGCCGCCGGCCACGGCCTTGTCGTAGGTGTCGAGAACCGCGCGCGCCCGCGCCGCCTCGCTGATGGCTTCCGACAGGCTCGCGTTCAATTCGCCCAGCGACTGTTCGGTCAGAAGTGCCCCGGTCGAAGACGCGACAAGGCCGTTTTCCGACGCGAACCGCTCTGCCTCGTCGGCTGCGGCGCGGGCCTGTTCCTGCTGCTCGTCGAGCCGCGTCTGCATCCAGGCGTTGGTGCGGCCGACGGATTCGGCGTTCGAGGTCAGGATGTCCTGCACGTAGGCGTCGGCATAGGCGTTGGCGATGTCGGCGGCGATCACCGGATCGTGCGAGGTCACGCGCACGGCGACCGCCGTGCTTTTCGCGACCCGGAACACCTGCACCCCGGCCTTCAGCTTCATCGCCGCCAGCTGGCGCTGCGGATCGACCGCCACCGCGCCGCCGGTGCGGGGATCGGCCCCGGTCGGCAGCGTGCCCTGAACCACCGTGTCGGCCGGGGCGACCAGCGCCTCCACCTGGTTCTTGACCCACGACACCGGCGCAAGGACGGTGCCGAACACCCCCTCGACCGCGCGGGACAAAGCGGATTCCGGCGGGTTGAGGAACTGCGGATTGGTTTCCAGCCCGGTCTGGTCCAGCACGTCATAGGCCAGCTTGTCGGACCCCAGCACCACGCGCGCGTTCTCGATCATGTCGGTGGTCAGCATCGTGTCGATGCCGCCCGCCTGCTTGATCGCGCTGTTCTGGTTGCTGTCGAGAAGCAGGTTGGCGAAGGCGTCGTAGGTGTCGGGCAGCGACTTGACGTAGATCAGCCCAAGCGCGCCCATCAGCAGCGCGGGGGCAAGGATCGTCGTCCGCTGGCGGCGCAGCGCGACCATCATCCGGCGCAGGTCGATGGTCTGGACCTGCGATCCCGGCGCGATGCCGTAGGCGTTGCCCGGCTCGTAGGGTCTGAGTTCGCGCGACATCATGTTCCTTTCGGCCCCTTTGGTCCGCCCTGCCCGTCAGGCTGGACGGAGCCTGCGCAGACCGGCGGGGTTCCGTAAAGCTCGATCCGCGGCGCGCCCGCAAGATACGCGCCTGCGCCTATGTGAAGGGCCGCGCGCATCAACTGGCGGTTGCGCCACGCGGGCCTGCCGGCGCCCAGCAGCGCCATTCCGCCGCAGGCCGCGGCCTTGGCCGCAGCGATCCCCGCCTGCCCCAGCCGCCCGGTCCGCGACCTGTCGCGGGCGATCAGGCTCGCATGGGTCTGCCCCATCCTGTAGCGGCGCCTGAGAAGCCAGCGCAGGCTCGCGCGGTCGGTGGGCACGGTTTCCTCGGCGGTCGCGTCGGGCGCAAAGGCGATCCGCCCGCCCGCGCGCAGATAGGCCGAGAAGAAGGCCGTATCCTCGCCGCCCGAACGGCCGCGCGCGACGTCGAAGCGCAGGTCGGAAAGCGCCGGGTCGGCAAGGTCCAGCAGGGTGTTGCCGGTGTAGCCGCTGACGATCGCGCCGTCGCGGCGCCGCACCGGCACGGTGTCGTGCAGCCGCCCGCGTGCCATCCAGTCCGGCGTGCCCGGCTGATAGACCCCGTGGACGGGGCCAAGGACCGCGCCGATGCGGCTTCCGGGGGCGCCGTCCTGCCCCTCGCGCCAGGGTTCCAGCATCTGGTCCAGCCAGTCCGGCCCGACCCACTGGTCGTCGTCGATCGACAACAAGAGCCGCGCCCCCACCGCCCGCGCATGGTCCAGGAGCGCGTTCCGCGCGATCGAGATGTTGCGTTCGGGCGCATGAAGATAGGTGAGCGGCATCGGAAACGTCGCGGCGATCCGTTCCACCAGCGGCTGCGCCGACGGGGTGGAATCGTTGTCGGCGATGACGACGCCGACGCCGACCCCGACGGCCGTCCCGGCGCGGTCGATCCGCGCCAGCGAGTTCAGCGTGATCTCCAGTTCGGGTCTGCGGAAGGTGCAGACGCCGATCCAGATCTCGGGGGCGTCGGGGGAGCCGGGCGTCATCGGGGATGCGTTGGACATCGGCGCTTACCTCGCTGCTGCCATCGCGGGCGCGCGGCGGGGCGCGAGCCACTGCCGCCAGAACCCGACCGACCAGGCCATGTGCATCGACCCGGCGACGAAGCCGGACAGGATCCCCGCCGCGCGGCCGGTCTGGACCGCGATACCCGCGCCGCCCGCGAGGCAGGCCAGCAGCCACAGCGCCAGCGGCAACGCGAACACGAGGGAAAGCGGCGTCAGCACCGCCAGCGCCACGGCGGGCGCCAGCAGCGCCACCACCGCCTGCCGCAGCCCCGGCCGTGCCCCGTGCTTGATGAGGTTGCGCGCCCGGCCCCGGCCAAAGTTGAAATACTGCCGCATCAGCGGGCCGATCCGGCGGCGCGGGAAATAGGTCAGGCGGGTCTTGCCGGTCAGCCAGATCCGGTGCCCGGCGGCGAGCAGGCGGCGGTCAAGCTCCGCATCCTCGTTGTGGCTGAAGGTCGGGTCGTAGCCGCCGACCGCCCGGAACGCGGCGATCCGCATCAGCGCGTGGTGCCCATGCTCGACCCACGCGCCCTTGCCCAGCAGCCGGTGCGCCGACCCGCCGTTCCCGATCCGCGAGTTCTGCGCGTCCGCGATCACGCGCTGCAGGAAGCCGTCCCCCTGCGCCTCCATCGAGACGACGACGCTGTCGGCCCCGCTTTGCGCCGCTTCGGCCAGCAGCACGTCGCCGAAATCGGCCGGATAGGCGCTGTGGGCATCCAGCCGCAAAAGCCAGTCGCGCCCGTCGCCGAACCGCTCGACCGCAAGGTTCACGGCGGCGGCCTGCAGGCGGCGCGGGTTGTCGATCAGCCGGACCCGGTCGTCGCGGGCGGCGCGGGCGCGCACGATCTCGCAGGTGCGGTCGCCCGACCCGCCGTCGGCAACCACCACCAGCGCGTCGTGGCGGGCGGCGAAACCGGCGATCACGTCCAAGACCTGCGCGATATGCGCTTCCTCGTTCAGCGTCGGGATGACGACCAGCACCTTGAGGGCGCTTGTGTCGGGCATGGCTGACCTCATGTCGTGGTCCCCGCGTTCTCGCCGCAGATCGCGCGGGTCAGGCGGCGGCATTCGGCCCCGTCCATCTCAAGCCGGTCGCGCGGGATCGCGGCCACGGCGGCGCGGCGCGCGGCAAGGGTGGGCGCGTCGATGGCGGCCAGGGCCCGCGCCACCACCGGCACCGCCGGGCCTGCGTCGCCCGCGCCCGGCACGATCACGCCGCAATCCCACGACTGCACCCGCCGCGCGACCTCGGTCCCGTCCAGCGCAACCGGCACCGCGCCGTTCAGGCACCCCTCGTACAGCCGGTTCGGCAGCAGCCAGTCCGAGTTCTGGCCGGCCTGATAGCGGTCGATCAGCCAGGCCACGTCAACCTCGGCATAGATGTGGGGCAGGTCACCCGGCCAGTCATAGGGGCCGAGGAAGTCAAGGTCCGGGTTCGCGTCCACGACCGCATGGAAATCGGGGATCACGTCCAGCGCCGGGCGGCCGCGCAGGCGCACCTTGCAGCGCCCCGGACTGGCGCGCGTCACGGCATCCAGCGTCAGCAGCGACCAGCGGCAGCGCAGCATCCCGAACCAGCCGACGATCAGCGGCCCGCCGTCCTCGATCCCGCCCAGCGCGGGCGCGGTGCGCGCGGGCCGGATGCGCCACGACCGGGCCGAACTGCCGCAGGTTTATGACCCCGGGCACCCGATGGCGGGCGAGGACGGCTATTACCTCGGCTCGAACGTGGATCTGGTGATCGAGGTCGCCGACGCGCGCGAGGCCAGCCGCAGCTACGAGGCCAATCTCAAGATGTTCGAACAGTCGCGCGAGATGTCCGCGCAACTGCTCGACCTGATCCGCCGCTGAAAGGGACGCCATGATCTCGCTGACCACCGCCGCCCTGCAGACCGGCAGCCGCGTCGTTTCGGCCTACGCCGAAGCACGCGCCGCCGCCGCCCCCTCGCCCACCGCTGCGGCGCCGCAGGGCCTCAGCGCCGCCGCACGCGACTTCGCCGCCGTGATGGAACAGGCCGACACAACTGCGCTGGGCGCCATGCAGGGGCGCAACGACACCCAGGCGCTCGTCCAGTCCATCGCCGAGGCGCAGCTGGCGCTCGAGACGGCGGTGGCCATCCGCGAC
>ERZ501041.97-NODE-97-length-17967-cov-7.065264_pt1 | contig 17967 bp, 23 predicted proteins | sample MGYA00248848_ERZ501041 | MGnify/ENA primary metagenome ERZ501041 (study PRJEB25958, sample SAMN03398573) | human skin metagenome | study: EMG produced TPA metagenomics assembly of the Human Skin Microbiome Metagenome (human skin metagenome) data set.
ATTACCTTCTCGACGAGACGGAGTTTTTCGGCGGCGATACGGGGATCGTCATCCCAAACCGCGATCGTCGCCGTCACATAGGCCTGGCCGGCGTAGTCGGCGCCCAGCTCCTGCAGCGCCATGTCGGCGTCGGCCGCCTTGTTGGCCGCGTCGGTGTCGACCAGCGCCGAAGCCTCGTTGGTCATCACCTCTTTCAAGATCGCCGCAATGCTTTTGCGCTTGGCGAACCATTGCCGCCTGATCTTGGTCAGCAGCTTGGTCGCGTCAGTCTTGTCGAGGAGGACGGCGCGCGTCGACCAGCGATAGGGAAAGGCCAGGCGGTTCAGCTCGTCGAGGATGCCGGGCGTGGTCGCTGTCGGGAAGCCGACGATGGTGAGGATGCGCAGATGCGCATCGCCCAGGCGGGGCTCCAGCCCGCCGGTCAGCGGCTGATCGGCGAGAAGCGCATCGAGATACATTGGTGTCTCGGGAACGCGGACGCGGTGCCGCTTCGTCGAGACAGTCGAATGCAGATAAGTCAGCGTCTCGCCGTCATCGAGCCAGGCGCATTCCGGCATGAAGGCGTCGATGAGCTGGAGGATGCGATCGGTGCGGTCTGCAAAGCCGCGCAGGATCTCGTGCGCATCGACGCCGGCATGATCACGGCCCTCGTAGAGCCAGGTCTCGGCGCGGGCGGCGTCCTCGGCCGGCGGCAAATAGAGGAAGGTCAGGAAATAACTGGACTCGAAGTGCGCCCCGGCTTCCTCGAAATCGGCCTTGCGCTCGGCATCGACCAGGGCCGAAGCGCTGTCGGCGAACATGCTGGCCGGATAGGTGACGGCGCCGTGCCGCTGCGCCTCCACGAAGATGGCCCAACCGGAGCCGAGACGGCGGAAGGCATTGTTGAGGCGGCCGGCGACTGCGACCAACTCGGCCGGTACGGCGCTGTCGAGGTCGGGGCCCCGGAAGCGCGCGGTTCTCTGAAGGCTGCCGTCCTTGTTCAGCACCACGCCTTCGCCGACCAGAGCGACCCAAGGGAGGTAGTCGGCGAGCCGAGTGTTGCGGTTGCGATATTCGGCGAGGTTCATCATCGGCGTCGCTCCTCAGACGGACAGGTGGCCGGGGATGCGCAGATGCTTGCGCACGACGTCGACGAACTGCGGATCGCGCTTGGCGGCCCAGACCGCCGCGAAATGCCCGACGGCCCAAAGCCCCAGGCCGACCAGCCACAGGCGAAGGCCGAGGCCGAGCGCGGCGGCCAGCGTCCCGTTGAGGATGGCGAGCGAGCGCGGCGCGCCGCCGAGCAGGATGTGCTCGGTCAGCGCCCGGTGGACCGGGACGGAGAAGCCCGGCAGTTGGCCGCCATGATCCGCGCCATCGGCCATCAGACGAGCGCCCCGCCGCCGAACGAGAAGAAGGACAGGAAGAAGCTGGACGCGGCGAAGGCGATCGACAGGCCGAAGACGATCTGGATCAGTTTGCGGGCGCCGCCCGACGTGTCGCCGAAGGCCAGCGTCAGGCCGGTGATGATGATGATCATCACCGCGATGATCTTGGCGACAGGCCCCTCGATCGATTCGAGGATCGACTGAAGTGGCGCCTCCCAAGGCATCGACGAACCCGACGCATGGGCGGCCGGCGCCAGGGTGAGTGTGAGGAAGGTGACTGACACCGCCGTGGCGATGTGGCGGCGGATGCGCAAGGCATGCTTGATCATGACGGTTCTCCTGTGAGCGGCGGGCTTGCGGGGGTGACGCGGTAGTCGCCGTCGGGGCCGAGGCCCTCGATGCGGGCGAGTTCGGCGAGGCGAGGCGAGCAGATCAGCCCGGGTCTCGGCCAGCTCGTTCAGGATGAGATCGCAGCCGGCGACCTCCGCGAGAACCGCTAGCAGGCCAGTGCCGGCCGATGGCTCCAGCACACGGTCGGCGGGTGTGAGCGCCGCGGCGGTCAGGGCCGCGAGACCGAGCGGTGCCGGGGTCGAGAATTCCGATGACCATTCGTCAAGAGGATAGGCATGCGTTTCCCGCCGCGCGGCTTGAATGCCGTTCGTCATGTTCGTTCTCCTTGCGATATTGGCAGAGGTCAGGGCACCCGACTTATTCGACGGTTGCTCAAACTCCGATGCGGGGATCGAAACCCCATTATGGTAAGCGTCAGAGGCGTTCGTTCATTCTGCTGTCAGATGTCCGGACAGTTCCGGATCTCAATTCTCGACCGACGGTTTGCCTCGTCCCGCGTCAGATGCCCTGGCCACTGCCAACATTCGCACGTGCGGAGTCAGGCGGCCTTCGGCATGGCGCTGATCGCTGTCGCCCAGATGAAGCCGACCAGTTCGCGGGCAACCGCAGCCGCGGCAACGGTGCTGCGCTTGCCTCTGCCCTCGAGGCGCCGAAAGCGCTGGTTCAGTCGCACCTGGGCTTTCCACCCGATGTCCTTCAGCGCCTGGCTGTAGTTTTCCCGTTTCAGCATGAGCAGCACGCCGACCTTGGGGGGCCATTTGTAGGACCACGCGGCCTCGACCAGCATCACCCTCGCGATCTTGTTGCCCGCTTTCGTGATGCCGCCGGGTCGCTGCTTGCCGCCGCTGGAGTATTCGCTGGGGACCAGGCCGAGATACGCCATCAGCTGGCGCGGACTGGCAAACCGGGAAAAGTCACCGATCTCCGCGGCGAGGGTTGCGGCGATGACCATCCCGATCCCCTTGAACACCTGCAATGCGTGCACCACCGGGGCGAGCGTCCAGCCCGGAATGAGATGGACCATCTGGCCTTCGATCTCGGCTTTTCGGGCCTCGGCCTGATCCAGGCGATTGATATAGCTCTGTAGCGCGAATTTCTGGGCAGCATGCTCAAGCGGCAGGGATGTCAGCCACTTCCGATAACGCAGGCACCATGCCTTCGACTTGCACCGCAGTCCGTGCTTGAGCAGAAACATCTGGATCAGCGCACGAGCTGCCCGGACATCCTGCGAAGCAACCTGGCGCGCCCGAACCAGATCGCGCATCGCCTCATGGGTGGCGTCGGGCACCCACACAAAGGTAAGTTCGCCTGCACGAAGCAGCCGCGCCAGCATCAGCGCGTCCCGCGTGTCGTTCTTCACCCGTTCACCCGGCCGCTTTGGCGTATGGCTTGGCGCCACGATCCGGCAGACAATCCCCATCTCTGCAAGCTGCCGGTAAATCCCATAGCCGCAGGGACCTGCTTCGTAGGTCACCTCGATCTTGCCGTGGCGCTGAACCAGTTTGCGCATCAGGCGCGAAACAGCATCGGGCGTGTTGGGAATCGTCCCATACATCCGGATCTCGCCGTCCCGACCGGCATCCGCAATCGCGACCGATATGCTGTCCTTGTGCACGTCCAAACCGACAAAGGCGTTGTAGTCTTCCATGTCATCTCCTCGGGCTGCGGACCGAAGAAGAGTGCGGACCGCGATCACTCTACGGCGATCCTGTCCCACGTCGGCTGGAGCGCCAAGAATGGTCATGCCATCTGCTGGAAGGTCTGCGCTTCTTCCGAGCGGCGCGTATGCGTCGGCAGAAGCCCGGAGATCTTGCCGAGCTGCGGCAGGATCGCCGACTTCGAGGCGGCTTTACGGAAAAGCACATTGCCGTATTTGCGCAGGAAGAGGACGGTCGCAGCCTCGCAGGCATCATAGGCGATCTTCCAGGTCCATGCGCCGGTAGCGTCGGAAGCGCCGAAACCCGCTTCCATCGCGCCGCGCAGCGTGGCGGCGTCGACACGCTGACCGCATTCCAGATGCGGCAGCAGCAGACCGGCAGCGGTGAAAACGCAGGCTGCGGTCTCGGCGCCATGGTCGAGCGGAAGCGGCGCGGTGGCGGATGCCGCCGCGGATGCGGAAATCATGTTCATCGGGGATTCCTCGGGAGAGCAAGTCAGGATCAAGCCGGGCAGCGCTCTCTCTCGACCGCACCGGCTCAAACCCCTTCCGGCCCATCTCTCGCTCTGAAGCCGTGGCGAAAGCAGGCATGAAACAAGCGCCCGACCGTCAGGCTGGGCGCTTGTGGGTTTCAGTCGATGGCCTGGAAGATCGCCGCCGCCTCCGGGTGATTGGCGGCATGTTCGTAGAGACGGCCATAGCCCTCTGCGAGTTCGTCGTCATCGTAGCGGAAGGAAAGATGCGAGAAGGCGAAGAGCGTGGCGATGATCCCAGCCGCATCGCATGAGACCTCGCCCTCGAAACCGTTGCCTTCGCAGAACAGGAGGTAACGGGGCTTTGATGTCGGCGCGAGATAGAGCGGCTGGCCGGCGCGTTCGTAGAAATCCCAGAGCCCGCCGCCGTAATCGGCGGGGCTGAGGATCTCCATGAATCGGAAGACGGCATGCTCGCCGATGATGAGCAGGCGCCGGCCGAAAAGGCGCGGCAGGAACTCCATGCGGCGCGCGTCGGGGACACGGGTTGCGGATTGAGAAGCAAGTTCGGGCAAAGCCATGATCGGTCTCCTGGAGGGAAAGGGACGGCAGCCGGACGACCCTCTCTCAACCCGTCCGGAGGCACCCTCTCCCGGCCCTCCTCTCGCTCTGGGGGCTTGAAATGGACCATTCTATGGACCATCTTGGCAGGATAGCGGAGAACATCTGGAGCGATGTGCGATGAGGGTTTCTGTCACCGAGGCGAAAGGGCAGCTCACCGAACTGGTGAAACGCGCCGAGGCCGGCGACGAGGTGATCCTGACCCGGCGGGGCCATGAGGTCGCCCGCCTCGTGCGGGTTGCTGTCGCAGCGACCCCGAAAGGCCGGCGTGCGCTGATGGAGCGGGTCCGGGCCACGGCGCGGGGCAAGGCACTGCCCGGCGCCGATGCCGCGCGCAGTCAGGACTTCCTCTATGGTGATGACGGGATGCCGGCGTGATCGTCGTCGACACCTCGGCGCTGATGGCGATCGTGCTGGACGAGCCGCAGGCCGAGACCTGCATGGCGGCGATCGAGGCGGCGGACGGATTGCTGATCTCGGCCGGAACCGTGGCCGAGACGCTGATCGTCGCAGGGCGCCGCAATGTTGGGGAAGAGATTGCCGCCCTGATCGAGGGCCTTGGGTTCGAGGTCGTCTCCGTCACGGAGGCTTCGGCACGCAGGATCTCCGAAGCCTATGCCCGCTGGGGCAAGGGCGTTCATCCCGCCGGTCTCAACTACGGCGATTGCTTCGCCTATGAGGTCGCGAGCGAGCGCGGCTGTCCGTTGCTCTTTGTCGGCGATGATTTCTCACGGACTGACCTGCGGTCGGTGCTGTAAGGCCGCGCAGAAGGGTTTCAGCCGAAGCGCTTTCCATCAACTGTGAAGCTGTATTCGTTGGCAACGATGGCCTCATCGACCGCCTCATCCGAAGTCAGGTAGTCGTATTCGCGCTCAAGCTGGCGATAGAGCCAACGGGCGAGATCGCGCAATGCCTCGATGACGGTCTCCTCGGCATCGGCGGTCATGTCCTGCCATGTAGGGCTGTCGCGCTCGACCGAGATCGCCATGCAGTATTCGTGATAGTATCGTCCTCGATGGGTCGCCTCGGCGGTCAACTGGTAGAAGTTGCGGCGTTGCGCCTGGTGCAGGGCATCCGCGATGCGGTGTAGTTCCACATCCTTCGGCGCATAGGTGCGGATTTCCGCCGCCGTGCCTTTGCGATAGGAATAGTGGCCTTCGAACGCGGCGCCATCGCCCTGCGACCAGAAGCCGGTAAACCAGATGCAAGGCTCTTGTCGCACGCCGCCGCCCATGAGGCGGACGGTGCGGCTCTTGATGCGGATGCCGAGGATGTCCGCGATCCGCCGGAAATCCTCATAGACGGCATCGTACCAATCGTAGTCGAAGCCGCCCTCGCGATACCAGGCGCGGGCATTGTCTTTCGCGGCTTCGGAAAGCTCGTCGAGCCGATAGACCGTGGTTTCGATGACGTCAGGCATTGGGGTCGGCCCCGTCCAGAACGGTGGAAAGCCAACCGTCGGTGTAGATCCAGTCCACCGTCTCGCCGGTGGCGAGGTCGAGGACATGCGCGCCGCCCCCGAACCCGTCGATTCTTGGACGTGAGCAGGTATTGGCGTATTGCATCCCCCAGAGCCCGGTCAGGCCGAACGCGGCGGCACAGCGTTTGACGAACTGGATGACATGCTCGGGATCGCCGGTGCCGTCATCGCGCATCCAGAGCTGGGTGCCGCCATGCTCGGGCTGGATCGAAAGCATGAAGGCGTCCGAGGGCGGATCTTCGGCGGCATTTTCACGCGCCAGCGCGTTGTAGAGATCAAGCGCGCGGGCGGCGTTCTCGGGGCTGCCCACGTCGAGCAGGCAGGAGAAATGGGTGAAGTAGTCGGCCATGTCAGGCTCCTGAAACGAGAAGGCCCGGCGCGGGGCCGGGCCTAGTGGATGGAAAGGGGCGACAGGTCAGGCAGCTTGTGGCAGCCGCAGCAGATCGGCAGTCGTCTCGCGCCAGAAGGGATCGACCAGCCGCGCCTCGAGCAGGCTGGCGCGGTGGCGGAGATCACGAGCCGATACCGCATCGCCGCGCCCGGATGCCGTGAAGGCCATGCCCCGCAGACGGCTGGCCTCCGTGACGGTGCGGCGAGCCTCGGCGTCGGACGCGACCGGATGCTGCCAGAGCACGATCCCGGCCCGGACCTCACCGGCAAGGACAAGGCCCAGTTCTTTGTCCTGAATGACCATGACGCGGGGGCGAAAGCGCAGCGCATCGCCCTGTCCAACGCGGAAATCACCGCGCGCAACGCGCTGGCTGGCGATGATCAGCGCCTCTTCGGGGGATTGGCACTGGCCGATGACGAGCGTGCGGTCGAAGCCGCCGACGTCATCGCTTTCGTCATCGCTGGCGATACCGATGCAGGAGATGCGCAGCGGCAGCTTCTGGGCATGACGCAGCCGGGGCAGGATCTGTCGCGCGACAATTTCGCCGATCGAGGCGAAAGTGGTGTGGTGGGAAAGGCTCATGGGGAATGCTCCGCGACGGACGGCGGAAGCCCCTCTCCCGCCTCACAATCCGTCACGGCCAACCGGCCCGCACTCTTACTCTCCCGTCCCGACGGTGGATCGTCCCGCACCTCGGCGGGACGATCCGGCGATCAGCACCAGGGCTCACGCCGCCCGGCCCAGGTTCTCGCCAGCCCTTCATCGACGAGAATATCGCCGACATCGCGGCCTTCGACGCGTATCGCCGCCAGGGTCCGGCCATAGCGGTCGGTCCCCTGACGCAGGATTTCGACCCGCCGACCTTGCAGGATTTCCGCCAGCCTGATCTTCGCTTGCCGGGCAAGGTCGGTTTCATGGATGCAGCGGCCCTCCATTTCGGGAGCGTCGATGTTGAATATCCGAACAGCTTCGGACTGCTGTCCCATACCCAGCCGGATCGAGTCACCGTCCCAGACGCGGATTTCCGCCGGTTCGCAGGAAGCCGTACAGAGCAGGACGGAGATGACGATATGGCTGAGCATGGCAAGAGGCTTTCATAAGGGGGAGGCTGACGCGACTGCTCAGACTTCTTCCTGAAGTCGGCCATTGACGCAATGCGGATCGACCTCCGCCTCGATCCGCTGCGTCCGCCCCATCCAAGGCGCCGGGTGGATTGCCCGCGCCCAATCGGCGAAGGACGGGATACGGCCCAGATCCTCGCGGACATGCTGCTCCCCGACCCATCGGGCCGGGATCACCCTGCCGGTGGACAGGGTGATCGTCGCCCCGAAAATGGTCTCGGCCATGAAGATGCCCTCGGCATGGTGGCGAAGCGCGCGATGACGAAAATCGGCCAGGATCTCCTTGCTGGCATCGAACCAGCTATGGATGGGCAAGTAATCCTCGACCGTGCCGCCCCATTTCTTCACCGACGAGAGCGCATGATGATAGGGATGTGCCATTTCCGCCCCCTCAGAACTCGTGACTGTAGAATTCGGTGGCGGTGTAGCGCTCGTTGTAGTCGAGCGTGATGGTGCGCGCCGCCACATCGAAGCTGAACTCGCCATAGGCGCCATCATTGTTCTCCCAGCCGCCATGGGTTTCCGAGAGGAAGTCATAGGCGAGCTGTTCGATGGCCGCCTCAACGCCCATTGAGATTGCGGTCACCTTGTCGGTTCCCCATGCCACCGTGGCAATGGTGATCTCGCCCTGCGGCAGGTCCACGGTCCGGTCGTCCGATTGCGCGGTGATGTCCTCGATCTGGCCGCTGTCGCCAGAACCGTCGAAGGTGACGGTCACGAGAGTGATGCCTGCGGCGGCCAGCGCATCGAACAGCGCCGTCTTGTTGTCGGGACGGACCGCTTCAGCGCGACGGTTGCGCTCATCGCGCTCGGCGAAGAAGCGCGCGACGCTGGCGGCCATGTCGAATTCCGGCGTGGCTGGTTTGTCGGTATCGGTCATTGGATGATCCTCCAGGAGAGCGGGATGATATGGCCCGGCGGCGCTCTCCTCTCCTTCCGCCAGGCTCGCCCCGATCCCGGCCCAACTCTCCCTTTCCAGAGCCGAGGCGAGGCCTCGGCACCGCCGCTGGCGATGCGCAGCCTGCGCATGGCACAAGGCCCGGCTGCGCCTGACGCGGGCCGGGCCGTCGGGCGGAGGCGCTTTCGCGCCTCAGCCGAAGGGATCGAGTTCGAGCTTCACCATCTCTTCGTCGCCGTCGAACTCGTCGGCGGGCATGGCGCCGTGGGTGCCGTCCCCGGCCTGGAACACGACGATCACGACCATCAGCGTGGTGGCGAGGCTGGCGGCGAAAGCGGTGGCATCTGCGTAGGACATGGGTTCCGGCTCCTGTCTTTGGAGGCGGGGGACCATCCCCCGCGCGACAGGCGCCCGAAGTGTCTGACCGGATCTGCAATCACCCTCGGGCGTTCGGATTCTTTCCGAATCCCCGAGGGCGGCACGCGCGCGTAAGCCGACCCCACCGGGGTTGAATGCAAAGAGACGGTCGGACCAAGGTTAGCGAATGGAAGCGGGGGATGGTGCTTTGCGTCGAGCCGGTGCCGGAAACCCGTCGCAGATGCTTTGCTGCGCCAGCCTCGTTGCCGGCGGATATTCAGGGTGTGTTTCAGGCCGGGGACGGAACCCGTTGCCCCCACAACACCAAGGAGTTGGCGCAATGGTGAAGCTCGAACTCGATCCATCGCTGCTTGTGCAGCGATACCCGATAGCCCCGTGTGCAAGGTTCGGCTTTCAGGGCCGGTCAGTCCCAGAACCCATCGGCGATTTCGCGGGCGATCATGGCGCGGGCCTTCATCATCACATCGTCGCCGGAGGTGTCGATATGACCGAAAAAGCGCGTCCGGGCGCCATGGGCCGTCCAGTCGGCATAGCGGCAGTATTCGCGGGCATCGAGCCGGAAGGCGCGCATGTCCTCGGCCCAATGCGGTTTCGGTTCCACGATGACGGTGACGCCGTTGCGGGTTTCCTCCCAGGGAAGCGAGCGCTCCGATGGCGGATTGCGGCGGTCATCGGCGAAGATTTCATCGACCGTCATCATGATGCGCCCCCATCTTCGGCCTTCTCGACAAAGCCGGCAGGATCGTCGGGATCCGGCGGCAGATAGGCGTCATAGGGGTTGCCGCTTGCGAGATGGCCGAACGGCGTGAAGACGTAATCACCCCCGTCGCGGCCGACCGCGCACAGGACATAGCGTGTCTCACGGGTCGCGGCGTCGAGGCATTCCATAAGGGCGAGATTGCCGTCATCGGCAGCACGAAGCAGAGTGTCGAAGTTCGTTCGAACGGGATCGGGAATGGCCATTGTGTTCTCCTGAAACGAAGAAGGCCCGCCGTCACGGGACAAGCGGGCCGGATGAACGGGATCGGCGATGGTCACGCGGCAGCTCGACCCTCGACGGCATCGGCGCCTGCCTCGTCGGCGGTGATCTCCTCGAGGCGCGCGCGGCTGTAGCCGTTCCTGGCTAGCCAGAGTTCGGCCGCCTCGTGGTTCTCCGCGAGGTGCAGCAATTCGACGTTCTCTCCGACATCCTGCACAACACGGACCTGACCGATCTTCGGGCGTTCGACAACCCGGAAGCTCAGATCGCTGTCGATGCCGTAGCTGCGCATGATGGTGATGAGGATGATGCCGCCTTCGCCGAAATCGCCTTCATGCAGGGTGAAGGACGGCGTGGTCGTGTAGGTCAGGCGCTCGCGGCCCGGTTCCTTGCGCACGAGACGACCGGCCCCGTTGCGGGATTTCCACGCGGCGAGCTTCTTGGTGAAACGTGCGGGCGGCTTCGGCTGGCCGTCGCTGTAGGCCACGAGCGAGCCGAGCGGCACGATGTCGAAGATGAGGGAAGCGGACATGATCTTGCTCCTGAAACGAAAGCGGCCCGGCGAGATGCCGGACCTTGAGATGGAAGGGATGGAATGCGGGGCGACGGAGGCCGCCCCGCTGATTCGCGTCACTCGGCGGCGACGAGGGCCTCCGGATCGTCGGCGGCCTCGGCCGTGTCCTCATGGCCACCGGCGAGGAAGTCGGGCAGCGCCACGCTGTCCTCGTCCTGATCGGTCGCGCCATCCACGGCCTGCGCCTCGATGGCGGGGCGCAGCGGCTCCGGCAGCCAGCCGGTATCGGCCAGGAGCCGTTCGGCCTCCTTCGCCATGTCGCCCTTCTTGAGATGCGCGATGAGATCGGCCGCGCGATCGCCGGCACCCTCGCGCACCGCCTCGATGATGCGGGTCTTGGTCACGCGGCCCAGATAGTTCTCGACCGTTGGCCTCCAGCCCGCTTCGACGAGGTCGAGGCCGGTGGCCTGCGCCAGCCGTTCGGCCTCGGCCATGCGGCGGTCGAGACCGTGCTGCGAGATGCCATTCCCCGAATAGGGGTTGGGCCGCTCGTAGAGCGCGCTGACGCCGAAACTGACGCAATGCGCAAGCAGCGCCAGGCGGCTGGCATCGTCGAGACCGTCGATCCAGTCCCAGAGCCGGTCGTCATCACCGGAGGGAATGTCCCCCCGCCAGGCGTCCGCGCGCTCGTCGATCATCTTCGCGGCGGCGCTGTCAGCGAGCCCGGTCGCATCCGTGGGAAGATAGATATGACGCACGGCGGCATAGAGGCTGGTTCCCGAGGTGGCGGTGCGCTCGAAAGTATCGAGAACCAGCTTGTGCAGCAGCGCCGTCATGGCGACATGAGGATTCTCCGCGAGCGCATTGCGCAACGCCAGCGTCCGCCAGGCGGTCAGGTCGGTCACCAGCCGCTCGGGCAGCGGCTTGACGGCATCGTCCTCCTCTTCATCGCCGTCCGGGACCGGCTCGCCGCCGACGGTGATAACCGCGCGCTGCACGGCATCGGGATCGGACGGGTCGGCACCTTCGCCCGCATCCTCACCATCGACGGTCTCGGGCTGCTCGTCCTCGGGGCGGACATAACCGGGACTGACGATCAACTCGCCATCGCGGTCGATGCTGACGAAAACACCGGCACGGGCGATGTCTTCCGGCGCGAAGGTGACGGGCCGGTTCTCGAAGCCTTCCAACTCGGCTTCGATCTCCCCGAGCCGCTGGTCGATCTCATCGGGCAGGTCGTCGGCTTCTGCATACTGCGCTTCGAGTTCGTCATACTCGTCGCGCAGCGCCTCGCGGGCGGTGCGCTCCTCGTCGGTCAGCTCCTGGGTCACACCGACCAGCCTGCGCAGGCCGTTGGAGTAGCCGTAGGGAAGCTCGACCGCCGCGTCGATCCACTTCCAGCCCTGACCGGCGGTCTCGTCGGCGACGGCGCGCAGCTTCTCGTCAACCAGGCGGTCGAGCAGCGTGACGTCCTGCAACCAACCGCCGTTCTCGTCGGAGAAGAGATCGCGCAGCACCGGGCCGCCCGCCGCCTCATAGGCGTCGATGCCGATGAAGCGGGCGCGCTTGTCGGCAGCCGGAACCGTGGTCTCGGTCAGCAGGCTGCGGATGTGCCAGGGCTCTTTCTGCCACGACGTGCTGATCCGCTCCCAGACCTGCTGCTGGCGCTCATGATCAGGGTTGACGGTGAAGGCTTCCAGCATCGCCAGCGTCATCTCGCTTTTCGCGTAGGCATCATGCAGGGACGGCGCGACCGTCGCGAGGCGTAGACGCTGCATGATGTAGCGCGGCGTGGTGCGCCAGGCGTCGGCGATCTCCTCCTTCGACATGCCCATGTCGAACATCCGCTTGAACGCCTTGAACTGGTCGAGCGGATGCAGGGCGAGGCGCAGCAGGTTCTCGGCCAGCGAGTCGTCGACGGCCGAGGTCTTGGCATCGGCCTTCTTGACGATGCAGGGGACGAGGCCGTCGGCCGGGAAGCGACCGGCCTCGACAAGGCGCGCGATGGACCTGTAGCGGCGGCCGCCGGCCGGCGTCTCGAAATCACCGGTCTCGTTGCCGTCCTCGTCGAGGATGGCGCGGACGTTGAGACCCTGCACGAGATCCTCGCGCCGGTCGATGTCATGGGTAAGTTCGTCCAGACCCGCCTCGACGTCGGTCTCGCGGACATTGCTGTCCGACAGCCTGATCCGGTTGAACGGAATGTCGCGCGCCCGTGAAAAGACGATCATCGGGGCGACGGGCTTCTTCCTGGCAGCTTTGGCCATGGTGGTTTCTCCGCGACGGGCGGCCGGGAGCCACTCTCTCGACCTCCAACCCGTCACGAAGCGAAGCGCCGCCCTCTTCCTCTGAAGAGTGCGACGCCAGGCCACAAAGCCGGCAGCCGGAAATCAGGACTCCCGGCTTTCCGTATCTACGGATGTGCGGGTGAATGCCGCACCGGCGCGGTAGAGAACACGTTCGGCCGCACGGATGCTGCCGGTCTCGCGCGCAGCCTCCGCCCAGACCGAGATCGGGACATCCCCGGCGAAGAGCAGATCCCGCTCGATCCCCATGCCGAAGGGCAATCGGACCTCGCGCAGCTCTTCCATGCTCCACGAGCAAAGTTCGGGGTAGCCGATATCGGCCAGGCCGAACATGATGTCGCCGCCCTGATCCAGCTCGGTGGCGAGCCAGACACCCGCGCCAAAGGGGTTGAAGAATTTCACGACGGGGATGTGATCCACATCACGTTGGCGACCCTTGGCCAGAAGCCGGTCGCGCTGTGTTCCGGTCAGGAGGATCATGCCGCGACCCTCCCTTCGATTGCAGCCGGAACCGGCTCCCCGGCATCTTCGGCCGGCAGATGCGACAGCAGCCAGTCGGCCGCCTTGCTGGCCTGAGAAGCTGCGCGGACGATGGCGCGGTTGTCCTCGCGCAGCACCTCCAGCCAGGAGCCGATATAGTCGGCATGGCGCACGGTCGGCGCGATACCAAGCGAGGCGCAGCAGAATGCCGCGTTCATCTCCGCCACCAACTCCTCGAATGCGTATTTCTTCGTGCCGAAACTGCCCGAGAAATCCCGCCCCAGGCGCGAGGCATGGCCTGTGGCGTGACCGAGCTCATGCAACGCCGTCCGGTGCCAGTTGATCGGCTCGAAATAGGCTTGCGGTGGCGGGACCATCACGAAGTCCTGTGATGGAACGTAGAAGGCGCGATCCCCGCCGATGCGAAAGTCGATGCCGGTGGCCCGGATCAACGCCTCCACCCGCGGTTCGATCATGCCGGGCGGCGGGGGCGGTGCCTCCACCGCGATGTCCTCGGGCAGGCCCTCGCATTGCGCGGCATTGAAAACGGTGAAGCGCTTCAGGAACGGGACGCGGCCCGGTTCTTCACCGGTCTCGCGGGCGCGGCGCTTCTCGTCTTCCGGGGTGAAGCGGTCGGCATAGACCACGGTGGTGCCACGCTCGCCCTTACGGACATTGCCGCCAAGCGACAGCGCCTGACGAAAAGTGAGCCAATGCTGGGTCGGATAGCCGTGCTGCACCACGGCGTCCCAGAGGATCAGGACATTGATCCCGGAATATTGCCGCGAGGTGGCTGCGTTTCGCGGCATGGCAAGCGGCGCTTTCGCTGCCGATGTCCCCCATGGCTGGACCCAGGGAAGCCGCCCTGCCTCCAGTTCGGCGATGATCTTGCCGGTAATGTCATCGTAAAGATTGCTGCGGGCGCCGCCTTCGCGAGCGCGGTCCTGTCTGGCCATCGGGATGATCTCCGCGACGGGCGCCGGAGACCTCTTCTCCAGCCCTCAACCCGTCGCGGAAACCACGTCCGCACTCGAACTCTCAGGGGGCGTTGCGGGGTCTCCCCGCTGAAGGGGGTGCGTCGGCAACGCAGTGTCGACCAGGGGGAAGGCTTTCCCCCGCAAAAAACACAAATCCGCAAATACAGATCTCAGGTGTCAGACAGCAATCGCTGTCTGCCGCGAAGGCGTTCCTGGCGGGTAAGCCTTTAGCCCGGCCACCAACCGGCCCATACGCACGCCAGAGTATCCTATGTTTACGACTGGCCTATGTGAGGTCTTCCCAGCAGATGCGGCGTGCGTATTTCTGAACGTGAGAAAGCGTGACAGGTCCTGCGTTCTCGTGAAGGCACATGCTAGATGCACACACCTTTGGCAGGCCCGTCGTTCATCAAGAACGGGACGACGCGCCCGCGAGCGCATTGCCGTCCCGCATCGTAGGGAGACCGCCATGCTGGAATCGAAATTCTTGACGCCCGAGGAGGTGTCCGAGCGCTATCGCGGAAGCATCAGCGTGGGAACCTTGCGAAACTGGCGCGGGATGCGAATCGGCCCATCCTTCGTTAAGATCGGGAAAGCGGTCCTCTATCCGGTGGATTCGTTGGAGGCATGGGACAAGTCCAACGTCGTGACCTGCCGTGCATCTCCGGGTCGCTGCATGGATATCGATGAGGCAGCGGGCTGAGCACAGATGAGCATTTGTTACCGCCCCCAATTGCCGCCCCCATGCGGGTAAGAGGAATACAAAAACATATTATCTATCAATATGTTCCATCAATTTAGTGGGGAGCTCCACAACCACCCCTCGGGCGACCCGACGCCCAGCGATCCCGACATCCAGATGACCCGCTGCATCATGCAGGCGGCCGAGACGATGGGCATCGTCGTCCACGACCACCTCATCATCGGCAAGGACCGCGAGCTGAGCTTCCGGGCGTCTGGGCTGCTGTAGGGCGCGCGCGCCAAGCGGCCGGGCGCGTCACCCCTGCCCGTGGAAATGATCGTGGATCGTGCGGGCCATCGTGTCGGATATCCCTTCCACCGCCTGCAGGTCCGGCAGGCCCGCGCGCGCCACGCCCTTGGCGCTGCCGAAATGCGCCAGCAGCGCGCGCTTGCGGGCCGCGCCGATGCCCGCGATCTCGTCTAGCGGGTTCGCCATCGCCTGCTTGGTGCGCCGCGCGCGATGGGTGCCGATCGCCCAGCGGTGCGCCTCGTCCCGCAGGCGCTGGACGAAATACAGCACCGGGTGGTTCATCGGCAGGGCAAAGACGGTCCGGCCTGGGCGGTAGAACTCTTCCTTGCCGTGATTGCGGTCCTGCCCCTTGGCGACCCCGATGATGGGCACGTCATCGACGCCCAGATCGGCAAGGATCCCCTGCACCGCCGACACCTGCCCCGCGCCGCCGTCGATCAGCAGCAGGTCCGGCCATGCCTCGGACGCGCGGTCGGGGTCGTCCTTGAGCAGGCGCGAGAAGCGCCGCGTCAGCACCTCGCGCATCATGCCGAAGTCGTCGCCGGGCGCGATCTCGGTCCCCTTGATGTTGAACTTGCGGTACTGGCTTTTCATCCAGCCCTCGGGCCCCGCGACGATCATGCCGCCGACCGGGGCCGCGCCCTGAATGTGGCTGTTGTCATAGACCTCGATCCGGCGCGGGGGCGCGGGCAGGTCAAACGCGTCGGCGAGCCCTTCCAGCAGCTTGTGCTGCGCGGCGCTTTCCGACATCCGCCGCGACAGGCTTTCGCGCGCGTTCCGCAAGGCGTTCTCGACCAGCTCGGCCTTTTCGCCCCGCTGGGGCACGCCGACGACGACCCGCCGCCCGGCCCGGTCGGACAGAAGCGACGTCATCAGGTCCATGTCCTCGATCCCGTGGCTCAGCAGGATCATGCGCGGCGGCACCTTGCCGTCGTAGAACTGGCCCAGGAACGCCTCCATCACCTCGTCGGCGGACTCGGCGCCGTTGAGCTTGGGATAGAAGTCGCGGTTGCCCCAGCTCTGGTTGCCGCGGATGAAAAAGACCTGCACGCAGGCCTGCCCCCCGTCCATGTGCAGCGCGATGACGTCCGCTTCCGGAACGCCCTTGGGGTTGATCGCCTGCACCGACTGGACCGAGGTCAGCGCTTTGATCCGGTCGCGCAGCGCCGCCGCGCGTTCGTATTCCATACCCTCCGCCGCCCGCGCCATCTCGGTCGCAAGGTTCGCCTGCACGGCTGTCGTCTTGCCCTGCAGGAAGCGTTCGGCATCGGCCACCAAGGCGCGATAGTCGGGCAGGTCGATCCGCCCGGTGCAGGGCGCGCTGCACCGCTTGATCTGGTGCAAGAGGCACGGCCGGGTGCGCGACGAGAACGTCGCATCCGTGCAGGACCGCAGCAGGAACACGCGCTGCAGCTGGTTGAGGGTGCGGTTCACCGCGCCGGCGCTTGCGAAGGGACCGTAATAATCGCCCGGCTCGGACTTCGCGCCCCGGTGCTTCTTGATCTGCGGGAACGGGTGCGACTTGGCGACGAGAATGTTCGGGAACGACTTGTCGTCGCGGAGCAGCACGTTGTAGCGCGGCTTCAGCTGCTTGATGAGGTTCTGTTCCAGCAGCAGCGCCTCGGTTTCCGTGCGCGTCGTCAGGAACATCATGCTGGCGGTGTCGCGGATCATCCGGGCGATCCGCCCCGAGTGCCCGGACGGCCGGGCATAGTTCGACACCCGCGCCTTGAGGTTGCGCGCCTTGCCGACGTAAAGCACCGCGCCCTGCGCATCGAGCATCCGGTAGACGCCGGGGCTGCCGTCCAGCCGCCGGACGTAGTCGGCGATCAGCCTGTGCCCGGTTTTCTGCGGCGTCGGGGACGGCGGCGCACTCGCCTCGGACGTGTTATCCATAGGGGGCTGGTCGGTCATGGGGACAACAAAGTGATTCCTGCGCCACCCCGCAAGAGCGGCCATCTGACAAGGGGATTCATGTCCACGGTTTCTGTGGATAACTCTGTGGAGGGGCTGGGGCGAGGGGTGCCGCTCGCCAGCAAATGTTAGGCTGGCAACGGATTGCACATATATTGGGCACAGTTATAAGCCGTTGTAAAGGCAAAGTATTTTACCTCGCTCGAAGAACCGGCTGATTTTGTTGACGGATTCGCGACGGTCGGTTCACGCAAATGCGACAAGTGGACAACCCGGCATCCGTCAAGCCCCAGCCTGCCCCTGCGACCCGACGATATCGGGCGTCCGCCACGCCAAGTGCTGCCCGCCGTCCACGCAGATCAGCTGCCCGGTGACCGCCCGCGCGTCCAGCAGGTAGACCAGCGCCGCCGAGACATCCTGCGCGTCGGCGCCACGGCCCAGGATCGTTCCGGCGCGCTGGCGGCGAAAGTGATCCTCGCTCTGGCGGTCGCCGCGCAGCGTCGGGCCAGGGCCGATCGCGTTCACCCGAATGCGCGGGGCAAGCGCCTGCGCCATCGTCCGCGTCAGCGCCCACAGGCCGGCCTTGGCGAGCGAATAGGTCATGAACTCGGGCGTCGGTTTCAGGACGCGCTGATCGACCATGTTGACGATCAGCGCGGTGGATTCCGGTTCGGCGCCCGTGTCCGGCGCGGGCGGGACCTGTGCGGCGAAGTGCTGGGACAGGACGAACGGCGCGCGCAGGTTGGACCCCAGGTGCCGGTCCCACGACTCGCGGGTCGCGGTGTCGATGCGGTCGTGTTCAAAGACCGAGGCGTTGTTGACCAGCACCGCCAGCGGACCCAGCTGCCGCGCCGCCTCGGGCACCAGCGCCTCGACCCGGTCCAGATCCAGCAGGTCCGCCTGCAGCGTCACCGCGCGCACGCCAAGCGCGCGGGCGTCGGTCGCCGTGCGCTCCGCATCCTCGGCCGAGCGGTGATAGTGGATCGCCACGTCGTGGCCGCGCGCGGCCAGCGCCAGCGCCATCGCCCGGCCCAGCCGCCGGCCTGCACCGGTGACCAGCGCCGCGCCC